>Ga0190265_10002770_pt1 | contig 11801 bp, 12 predicted proteins | sample Popmic124T_FD_133135 | JGI IMG/M metagenome (GOLD analysis project Ga0190265, IMG submission 133135) | Populus adjacent soil microbial communities from riparian zone of Indian Creek, Utah, USA - 124 T | ecosystem: Environmental > Terrestrial > Soil > Riparian zone | place: USA: Utah | collected...
CCGTGCCGGTCGACGGGGACGCGGGCGCCGACGACGACGGCGGAGCGAGCGCAGTGCCGCCGAGCTGCCGCCTGACCCTGGCGAGCGCCGGCGCGGGCGGCGCCGACCTCGAAGGCCGCTGCATCCCGAGCTGCTTCGTCGCCGGCGACCCGAGCAGCATGAACTTGACCCAGTCGACCTGCGCCGCCGACAACAAGTGCGTGCCGTGCTTCAGCCCGATCAGCGGCGAGAGCACCGGTGCGTGCAACCAGCCGGGCGACGCGCCGGTCGACGCCGCCCCCGCGGGCTTCGCACAGTGCGGCGACGGGGACACCGGCTTCTGCGTACCGATGGGCGCCTCGGGTGGCGTGATGCTGCCGCAGCTCACCTGCGGCGACGGTCAGGTGTGCGCGCCCAAGGGCCGCGTGCTCGACCCGAGCTCGTGCTTCGCGCATTGCAACTCGCCGCTCGGCGGCGCCGGCGCGTGCATCGCCGCGTTCATCGTGCCGGAAGCGCAGCGCGCCCTGCTGGGCAAGGAGACCTGCACCGAGGGCGAGCTGTGCGTCCCATGCGTGAGCCCGATCGACCGCATGCGCACCGGCGCGTGTGACTGATCTCTGACCCGACTCTTGAGTGCTAGGGTCGCGGGATGAGCGACGCGGCGCGCGAACAACTCGAGCACTGGAATGGACCCGCCGGCCGGCGCTGGGTGAATGAGCAGGAGCGGCTCGACCGGGTGCTCGCTCCGCTCGGCGCGCTCGCGATCGACAGCGCGGCGCCGCTCGCAGGCGAGCGTGCGGTCGACGTGGGCTGCGGCTGCGGAGCGAGCACGCTCGAGCTGGCGAAGCGCGTCGGGTCGGGTGGCGCGGTGCTGGGCGTCGACATCTCCGCACCGATGCTGGCGCGCGCGCGCGAACGCGCCCGGACGCAAGCGCTGAGCTGGGCTTCGTTCGCAGAGAGCGACGCGACGAGCCATGCGTTCGGCGGGGACGCGGACCTGGTGTTTTCGCGCTTCGGTACGATGTTCTTTGCGGATCCCGCTGCGGCGTTCGCCAACCTGCGGCGCGCGCTGCGCGCCGGGGGCCGGCTGTGCTTGCTGACCTGGCGCCGGTTCGAGGAAAACGAATGGGGCCGCGTCCCGCTCGAAGCCGCGCTGAGCGTGCTCGGGCCGCAGCCTCCCGCGCCGCCGCCCAACTCACCAGGTCCGTACAGCCTGGCGGCCGAGCCCCGCGTGCGGGAGCTGCTGGCGGCAGCCGGCTTCACCGACGTCGTGCTGCAGCCGGTCGATCGCGCGCTCGAGGTCTCGACCACTGGCATCGACGAAGCGGTGGCGTTTTCGCTCCAGGCCGGCCCGGCGGCACGCGTGATGCTCAACGCCGACGCGGACACGGTCGCGCGCGTGAGCGCCGCCGTGCGCAAAGCCCTCGAGCCCTACGCCCGCGGCGAGCACGTGCGGCTCGGCGCGGCCGCCTGGCTGATCAGCGCAGGTTAGTCACCGGGAGGGGCACGCGCCCCTCCCACGAGGTCGTCGCTCCGCTCCTCCGCCACGAGGTCGTCGCTCCGCTCCTCCGCGTCGACTTTGAAAACAGAGCGTCAGTCCGTTTCGCAGTCGCCGCTCAGCGCGTTGATGCCGCCGCACTCGCCGCGGCGCGTGCAGCATGGGTCGCGCTCGATGCCGAACAGGCCGGTCGTGCCCGGGCAATCGTCGGCGTCGCACATCATCCCGCTGCCGGCAGAGCCGCCGCTGCCCGAGCCGCCGCCGCCGGAGCCACCGCCGCCGGAGCCGCCGCTGCCCGCGCTCATGCCGCCGGTCCCGCCGCTCGCAGAACCGTTGCTACCGCTCGCGCCGGACGCGCCGACATCGCCGCCCGCCATCCCTGCGGCGGGCGGCACCACCGGCGCGATGCACCGCTCGCACTCGGTTTTCAGCGCGCCACCGGTCGGCGACTGCGGGTTGGCCTGGCAGGCGTGAACTCCGGCGCTCACGCCGTCGGTGCACATGCACGCGACCGTGTCGTTCATCTTGCACGGCGTACCGGTGAACGGTGGCGGCGTGGTCGGCCCCGGGCCCGGCGCGCCGGGGGCAGCCATCACAGGCAGTGCCGCGGCCGGGTTCTCGAGCCGCTGTCCGACAGCGAATTCATCGGGTCCGGGCATGCCTTGAGCACACCCCGACGCAACCAAGATCGCGACGACGCCTAAGGCCGTCCCGCCAAATCGACGAGCCATCCCAACACCTCACACCACCCGCGGAGTGCAACCTCCGCAGCTGAACCAACGCGTCGCCCACCACGGCATGACGCTGGTAACCAACTGACCCTATGCGCCGACCTGACGGGTCGCAAGCAGCTGTAGGGGCCAAAGCCGCGACAAAGTGACGCATCCGGTCACATTTGACGGCAGAGGCGCTCACCAGCCTGTGAACAGGCCACGCGGCGGGGGCTATTCGCCCGCCAAGGCGCCGAAGACGCCGCGGTTGAACCCTAGGAAGAACCGCCGCTGCGCGCTTGGCCCCCGCTCAACAACCGGCTGGAGAGGCGCTGAAAGGCGCGCTCGCGGCGCAGGATTGGGGCGAAACCGCTGCAGCCGGCGTGCGGGGGACCTTCGGGACAGCGCGCGCAGGGACTGCGGTCCGGGCCTCGCCGGCGGTAGCCGGCCCAGACCAGCGCGACCGCCAGCCCGCTGGCCACGGCGAGCGAGATCCCGGCCACGTCGGCGCGGCGGATCCCCAGCGCGATCCCGGCTGCGAGCACGGCCGCCGGCGCAAAGCGCGTGATCAGCTTGCGCCCCGATCGGCGCGAGCGTGGGCGCTCCTCTCCCGGCACGCGCGAGCGCCACGCGTCGCCCAGCGCGGGCAGTGCGAACGCCACGCCGCCCAGCGCGAGCGCGAAGCAAGCGCGCGCATCGAATCCGCGCGCAACGACCTCGCCCGGCAGCGCGAGCGCGAGCGCCGCGCCCGCGCATGCTCCGCACGACACCAGCAAGCAGCCGCGGCAGACCCGCCCTTGCCGCCCGAGCCGGACCAGCTCACCGGCGTACGCGCCGCACAAAGGGTGATGCGCGTAGCGGTGGGCGCGATGCGCCACGCGCGCCAGTCGATCGATGCGCCGCGCGAGCGCGGGCGGAATGCGCGGACGACTCAGCGGCAAGCGCGCCTGCGCTCGCTCGTTCGCAGCTGACGGCAACGAGCGCAACACCAGCGCTCAGCCGCCCACCGGCTGCAACACGACCGCCGTGCCGTACGCCACGATCTCGTTGGTGTTCTGCATCAGCTCACCCGAGTCGAAGCGCATCGCCAGCACCGCGTTCGCCCCCATCTCGAGCGCGTGCATCTCCAGCCGGTGCATCGCTTCGTTGCGCGACTCCGTGGCCAGCACCGTCAGCGCGGAGATCTCCCCGCCGAAGATCTGCTGGCAGCCCGCGCACGCCGTCCCGATCACGCTGCGAGAGCGCACCGTGATGCCCCAGCACGGCCCGATCACGCGCGCGATCTCCACGCCCGGAGGAGCGTCGAACGTGGTCAAGATCGGAATGCTGTGCGGGGTCGCTTTCGGGCTGGGCATGACGGCGCGAGCGTACACCAAAGCGCGCGCCGCAGTCGCTCACGCCCGCGTCGATAGCGGGTTTCCTTCCGCGACGATGCCCACGCGGAGCCATGAGCTGCGTCCGGAAAGAAACTAGTCCACACCGACGCTGCAGCTCATGGCCTGGCACAGGAACGGGGGCGCGCAGTCGGCGTCCGACTGGCAGCCGCCTCGTGGGGTGCTTTCGCCGCATACGTCCGCGTCGCGCGCCGAGCGCAGCAGCGCGGCGTCGTAGTGGATGCGCTGATCGGCGGTCGCGTAGTAGCCGGCGAGGAACAGCGCGCCGTAGCTCGCTTGCTCGCCGGTCACGTACAGGGTCGCGTGCGGTGCGTAAACGCCGGCCGCGAGCGTCGCCGAGTCCGCGAGCAGCAGATCGCCCGCGCCGCCGACGTAGATGCGCAGGGCCGCGGGCCGCTCGGGTGAGCCGAGCACGGCGCCGGCCGCGAGCACCAGCGCGCCGTCGACGAACACGTCCATCTCGCCGCGCTCGCCGAGGTCGGGCGCGAAGCGACCGGTGATCGCCAGATCGCCGTGGATGAACAGCGCGCTGCGTCCGCGCGCGACGATGCGCGCCTGGTCGAGGACGCCGCCGCCGTCGAACGCGAAGCGGCCGCACTCGAGCTGCAGCGGGCCCTGGCTACCGGTCTGGTACAGCGCGTCGAGCTGCAGGCCGAGGGCAGCGTTGTCGTTCTCCGCCCTGCCCTGCGCGACGATCGCGGCGACGTCGAGCAACTGCGCGGCGTCGCACGGGCACGGCGGCGGCAGCGCGAACGCCTGCGTGCGCAGCTGACCACCGATGCTCAGGCCGGGCGCGGCGGCGCGGCCAGGCGGTTGGTACACGTCGCCTGCGACGGTCGCGTTGGCGGCGACGGCGATGATCTCGCCTTGCACCCACAGGTCGCGGTCGATGCGGGTGTCGGCAGCCGTGATCGAGAGGTCACCGTTCGCGCGCAGCGTGCCTGCGACGCGAAACGGCGCCGCGTTGATGGGCAGCACCCCGGGGCCGGCGACGGTCAGCGAGCCGAGCAGCTCGACCGGACCGGTGGCGACCAGCTGCCCGTTCACGCCGACGTTGCCGCCGCCCTGACCCGGCGCGTACGGACCGCGCGACGAATCGAACGCGTCGCTGGCGACGCCGCCGCTGAAGACGGCGTCGGCGCAGGTGCACAGGCCGTAGCGGAACACGCGCGGCGCGGGTTGCAGGCACGACTGCGCGGGCGCGCCCGGGGCGATCAGCTCGGCGTCAGCGGGCAGGCCGCGCCCGGCGCAGTAGTCGTCGCGCGTCAGCGGCGCGGCAGGATCGGGGTCGAGGTCGGGATCGGGAGTGCCCTGGGGAGGCGGCGAGGTGGTGGGTTCGATCCGCTTGCGCGCGAGCTGCACTTCGTCGGTGCAGCTCGCGCACGCGAGCGCGGCCAGGGCGCCCAGAGCGGCGAACAAGAACGGCGGTGCGCGGCGCGCGATGCGCATGCGGTCACGCTAGCGCACGCGGGCGGGTTTGAAACCCGCCGCTACGAAGACGGTGCGGTCATGCGGGCGTGGGGCGATGGCACGGCCTCTCAGAACGGGCCGTCGTTGAGCGTACGGCAGCTGCCGGAGGTGCAGACGTTGGGACTGTTGCAGTCGAGGTCGCGGGTGCAGTCGGGAGGATCGTCGGTGCAGCTCTGGCCGTCGCCGCCGCTGCGCAGGATGGCCGCGTCGTAGTGCATGCGCTGCGCGCCGGTGACCAGGTACGAGCCCACGAAGAACGAGCCGTAGATGTCGTCGGCGCCGGTCACGACCACGTTGGCGCGCGGCGCGTAGAGATTGGCGGCGAAGCGGTGCGCGCCGGTGATCGCGATGTCGCCCCCGCCGCCCACGTAGAAGCGCAGCGCAGCCGGACGATCGACCGAGCCGACGTCGCCCGAGCCGGTCAGCAGCAGGTTGCCGGTCACGAACACGTCGAGCTCACCGCTGCTGCCGAGGTCCACGCCGAACGCGCCGGTGATGGTCAGGTCGCCGTCGATGAACAGCGCCGTGCGCCCGTGCGCGCGGATCTCGGTCACGCCCACGAAGTGCGCGGCTTCGAACGCGAAGCGACCGCAGTCCAGGTCGAGCGGCAGCCCGACGCCGATGTCGATCCGGTTGCCGGCGTCGAGCCCGAGGTCGGCGTTGTGGCTGTTCGCCTTGCCGGCGGCGACGATCGCCGCGATGTCGAGGATCTGGTTCTCCGCGCAGGCGCACGGCTCGGGCACGGTGAAATCCTGCTTCAGCACTTGTCCCGCGACGGTCATGCCGGCCAGCGTGTGCGGCGGCGTCTGGTAGACGTCGCCCGCCACGTTGGCGAGGCCGATCGAGAGGATGTCGCCGTTGACCCACAGGTCGCGGCCGAAGGTGATGTTGGCGCCGGTCGTGACCAGGTCGCTGTTGGTCGCGAAGTTGCCGTCGATGTTGTACGTGCCCGAGGTGATCGGCGTCAGCCCGCTGCTCGCGGCGATCAGGGAGCCGCGGATGTCGAGCACTCCGGTGCTGATCAGGTCGTCGTTGATGCCGACGCTGGCCGCGACCTGATTGGCCGGTGACGCGCCCTGCGACGAATCGAGCGCGTCGATCTCGAACGCGCCGGTGAACGTCGCGTCCTCGCACGCGCACAATCCGAACTTGAAGATCTCGCTGGCCAGGCCGCTGCGGCAGCTCGCAGCCGCGCCGCTGGCGCCGCCGGCCACGCCGATGATCTCGATCGGCGGCCCGTTGCCCGCGCAGTACTGCGCGCGGGTCTGCTCGCCGACGCTGATCGTCGCGCTGCGGCCTGGACCGGCCGCACCGGCCGCACCCGGCGTGCTCGAGCCCGACGGCGCGCCTCCGGGGATCGGCGTCGTCACCACGCCGCCCGCTGCGCCGGGCGCGCCGACGCTCGGGCCCTGCGGGTCGTCGTCCTCGTCCGAGCACGCGCCGCCCGCGAGCGCGAACAGGACCAGCGCGCCGCACAGCACGCGGGCGTGAGAGTTGCCAACGCAGGCACGAACGAAAGATGCGTGGGTCATGGTTTCTCCTCTTGGCGGTTCAATCGCCGCAGCAGAGCGCGCGCGTCGGCCGCGTTGGCACCCGCTGGATGGCGTGCGAGATAGCTGCGCAGTGCGCGCTCGGCGCTGCGCTGGTCGCCGAGCTCGAGCTCGAGCCTGCCGGCGGCGAACAGCGCGTTCTGCGCCCACGCGCCGCTCTCCGCCGCGAGCGCGCGGTAGATGCGCAGCGCGTGCTGCGGGTCCGATGCCTCGCGCGCCGCGGCTTGCTCGAAGCGCGCGCGCTGGCGATCGGCGCGCACGGGCGCGCCGGCGCGCGCGCTCTCGCTCGCGACGCCTGCCGGTTCAGCTGCGGGCGCGGGTGCCAGCCCGGGCGCGAGCACAGGCGCAGGCGCGGGTGCGGCCGCGCCCGACCAGGGCTGGCCGCGGGTCACGATCCGCGCGAGGCCGCCCGCGACCACGCGTACCTTGCCTTCGTAGGTCTCGACGGCCGCGCTGCCCGCCACCCGCTCGACCCGGAACCGCGTGCCGATCACCTCGACCCGTACGTCCCCCGCCTGCACCACGAACGGCGGGCGCTGGCCGCGCGGCGGCACGGAGAAGCGCACCGCGCCGCGCTCGAGCACGCACAGCGATCCGTGCGGGGCATGCTCCACGACCACGAGCGCCGAAGCCGGCTCGAGCTCGACCGCGACGTCCCCGAGCAGCGCGCGGGTCGTTTCGCGCTCGCTCACGTAGCGCGCGCTGGCCAGCTGCTCGGGCGCGTCCTGCTCGTCTTGCCGGATCAGCAAAACCGCCGCGACGACGACCTGCAGAACCACGGCCGCGGCGAGCCCGATCGCGGCCCAGCGCGGCAGCGAGGATCGCGCAGGCGGCGGCGCGCCGGCGCGCGCGCGATCGTCGAGCTCCTCGAACACGGAGCGCTCGATCCGGTCCCAGCTCGCATCGGAGAGCGGCTCGATCGGGATGTGCTCGTCTGGTTTCATGGCGCGTCCTTGAACTGCAGCAGGAGCTCGGATAACAGCGGATCGCGCAGCGCGCGCGCGTGCACGCTGCGCCGCGCCCGCCACACGCGGTTCTTCACCGCCAGGCTCGAGGCGCGCGTGATGCGCGCGACGTCCTTGATCGGGCGCCCGTCGATCACGTGCAGCGTGTACGCGATCCGGTGCTTGGCATCGATCCGGTCGAGCAGCGCGTAGAGCCGCCGCACGCCTTCGCGCAGCTCGGCTTCGCGCTGCGGGTCGGGCCCGTGCGCGGGCAAGGCGGCGAGCACTTGCAGGTGCTGCGGCCGCGGCTCGCGGCGCGCGAGATGCCGGTACACCACGCGCGCGGCGATCGTATCGATCCACGTGTTCAAGCTGGACTCCCCGCGAAACGACCCGAGCGCGCCGAAGGCCGCGATGAACGTCTCCTGGATCAGGTCCTCGACCTGACGGTTGGTCCCCAGCACGCGAAACAAGGTGCGATGCACCTGCGCGCGCTGCTGCACGAAGAACGCGTGCTGCGCGGCGCGATCACCGGCCGCGCAGCGCTGCGCGAGCTCGACGTCCTGCGATCGCGACGCAGTCGGTTCCGGAGAGGCCATTCGCTAGCGATAGTGCGGGGACAACTGCGGAAGGTCTCGAGAAGTTGCTAACCCGTCGTATTCGAACGCGAAACGCGCCCGCCACGAGCCGGTGCTAGGCTCCGGGGCTCCACCCGAGTCCACGGAAAGCGGCACGCCCCAACATGCACATCCGAGTCGGCTACGAGTTGACCTATCGCTGTCCGCAGCCGACCCCGATGATCGTGACGCTGAACGTTCACTACGGGCGCGCCTCGGACATCGTCAAGCCCGACCACCTGCTGCTGAGCCCGTCGGTGCCGATCAAGGCTTACCGGGATTCGTTCGGCAACTGGTGCAACCGGATCGTGGCGCCGGCCGGGCTGCTGCGCATGAGCAGCGAGGGCATCGTCGCGGACAGCGGCGAGCCGGATCTGGTCGCGCCCTGGCTGCAGCAACGGCCGGTCGAGGCGCTACCCGAAGAGGCCTTGCTGTTCCTGCTCGGGAGCCGCTACTGCGAGACCGACCTGCTGTCGGAGACCGCCTGGCGCATGTTCAGCGCGGGGCCGAGCGGCTGGCAGCGCGTGCAGGCGATCTGCGACTTCGTGCACGAGCACATCGAGTTCGGCTATGGGCTGTCGAGCCCGACGAAGACGGCTTTTCAGGTGTTTCAGGACCGCAAGGGCGTGTGCCGCGACTTCGCCCATCTGGCGATCGCGCTGTGCCGCTGCATGAACATCCCGGCGCGCTACTGCACGGGCTATCTCGGGGACATCGGCATGCCGCCGCCCTACGCGCCGATGGACTTCGCGGCGTGGTTCGAAGCGTATCTGGGCGATGGGTGGTATACGTTCGACCCGCGCAACAACACGCCTCGGATCGGTCGAGTCCTGATCGCGCGCGGCCGAGACGCTGCCGATGTCGCGATCACGACCAGCTTCGGGCCCACCACCCTGGAGAGCTTCACGGTGTTGACCGATGAGGTCGGGCCGAGCTGAAGCGCGCGCAGCCCAAGAAAGCCATGACATGACGTATTGTGTGGGCATCCTGCTCAAGGATGGGATCGTGCTCGCGTCCGACTCGCGCACCAACGCGGGCGTCGATAACTTCGCCAAGTTCTGCAAGATGACGGCGTTCGAGCGCAACGGCGAGCGCGTGCTGGTGCTGCTCAGCTCGGGCAACCTGGCGGGGACCCAGGCCGTGCTCGGCGTGCTCAAGCAGCGCAGCGCGGTGCCCGGCGCGCCAGGCGCCGTCACCGACGGCCCGCCCAATCTGTGGACCGCCAAGACCATGTTCGACGTGGCCCGGCTCGTCTCCGACGCGATGCGCGACATCGAGCGACGCGACGCGCCCTTCCTCGAGGGCGGGCCGGTCTCGTTCAACGCCTCGTTCATCCTGGGCGGCCAGATCAAGGGCGAGCCGCCGCGGCTGTTTCGCATCTACGCCGAAGGCAACTTCATCGAGGCCGGCGACGACACGCCGTTCCTGCAGACCGGCGAGGCCAAGTACGGCAAGCCGATCATCGATCGCGTGATCGCGCCCGACACCACGCTCGGCGACGCCACCAAGTGCGTGCTGGTCTCGTTCGACTCGACCATGCGCAGCAACCTCTCGGTGGGCATGCCGATCGACCTGGTGTGCTACGAGCGAGACAGCCTGGAGATCCGCAAGCGCCGCCGCTTCGACCAGGGCGACGCGTATTTCACCAAGCTGAGCAGCGACTGGAGCGAGGGCGTGCGCAAGGTGTTCCGAGGGCTGCCCGAGCTGGCGTGGTAGCCGACTCACCCAGCCCGAACGACAGCGCGAGGCCGGTCTCCACGCCGAGGTGCGAGAGCTCGAAGATGGTGCGCTCTTCGACCAGGTAGCGCTCGGCGCGCAGCACGTAGCCGAGCGCGGCGAACAGACCCAGGCGCAAGCGCGCGCTGAGCGCCCAATCGCCGCGCACGCGCAGCGCGAGCGAAGGCGTGGCTCGGGTCGCGCTCGCGGCCTGCTCGTCTTGCGTCAGCGAGCCGTCGAGCACCAGCACGTGCAGCGCGCCCACGATCGCGGCCTGGGCGCGTACCCGCCGCGCGAAATCGTGGCGCAACGCGAGCCCGAGGCTGCCCGCGGCGTCGAACAGGCTGCCCTCGAAGGCGGCGTCGCGCACGCTGACCGCCGGCCCTGCGCTCGCGCCCGCCTCGACGCCGAACGGCCCGCGCTCCGGCCACCAGCTCGCGGCCAAGCCAAAGCGCGGTTCGACCGTGCCGGGCCGCGTCGCCGCGAGCCGCACCCCGCCCGCCAGCGCGAGCTCGACCAGTGGGGGGGCGAGCGGGCGCGCAGCGCTCGCGGCCAGCGCCTCGTCCGGCTCGCTGTCATCGCGATCAGCGCCGCGATCAGCAGGGACGGCGGTCGGCGCTTCGCGCGCTGGGCCGGGTTCGGAGCGCGCGGGGAGTGGTGCGATCGGCGCTGCGGCGCTCGACGCTCCGTAGCGCTCTTGCGGCGGTGCGGCCGCGCTGTGGCGCAGCAGCGTCTTGACCGAGAGCGCGACGGCCGCCGCGGTCGCGCCGTCGAACGGCGGGCCGGTCGCCAGCGCGCGCTCGATCACATGATGGGTCGCGAGATCGTAGACCCAGAGCGCATACCCGCCCTCGTGCACGGAGACCCACACCACGGCGCTCACGCCGTGCGCCGACGCGAGCGCGCGCGCCGCTGCGTTGCTCTCGGGAGCGGTCGCGCCGGGGGACGGGCCGGGCACGATCGCGAGCTCGATGCCCCACGGCTCGAGCGCCGCGCGCGCGGCCGCCTCGAGCTCGCTGCCCGGGTCGACCAGGGCCACGCGCGGCGCAGTGCCCTGTGCGTGTGCGCTGGCAGTGACCGCGACGGTGAGGCCCACGGCCGTCGCGAGCCAGCTCAGCTGCGGGACGCGCGTGCGCATGATCAGCGGCGCAGGAAGGTGCGGTTGAGCATGGGGTGATCGCCGTCGGTCGGACCGAAATCGCTGTCGGGGTGCCAGGCCAGCACGTCGAGCGAGCGCTCCGCCGTGCTGAAGCCGTGCGCGAGCCCGGCGGGGATCAGCCAGGCGAGCCCGGCGCGCAGCGCCGTCTCGCCCGCGGCCGTGCGGCACGCGCCCTCGCCGCGCGCGATCACGCCCAGGCGCAGCGAGGGGTGGGTGTGCTCGGACTGGCGCGTGTGCGCCGGGATATGAAGGTGATTCAAGCAGGCTTCGCCTGCGCGCGGCGGGCACACCAGCAGGCTGTCGGTGCAGCCGTCGACGTAGCGCAGCCGGCCGCGGGCTTCGAGCGGACCGCCCCACTGGCGCACGCGCTGATAGTCGCGTTGCTCGATCACCAGGCCTTCACCGCCGCGCACGACTCCGGGCCCGGAGCCGACCAGGTAGCGCTCGCTCCGCAGCTGAACCAGCTCGTCGGGAAACTCGCAAGCACAACCGTCCGCGGTCACCAGCAGCCAGTACGTGCTGTCGCGATCGAGCGCGAGCTCGCCGCCGCCGAGGCTGTGCACGCGCAAGCAGCCTTGCTCGAACAGGCAGCCGGCCGAGCTCAAGTCGAACGGTCGAAACGCGGCGTCGGCAGTCATCGGATGATCAGGGTCAAGGGCCGCGCAGCACGCCGCCCAGCCACGCCTCGAGCGTCAGCAGCAGCCAGAGCTTGACGCCAAGGCGCGGGCGCAACCCGCCGAGGGTGACATCGAGCAACCGCTCGA
>Ga0190265_10002771_pt1 | contig 11801 bp, 13 predicted proteins | sample Popmic124T_FD_133135 | JGI IMG/M metagenome (GOLD analysis project Ga0190265, IMG submission 133135) | Populus adjacent soil microbial communities from riparian zone of Indian Creek, Utah, USA - 124 T | ecosystem: Environmental > Terrestrial > Soil > Riparian zone | place: USA: Utah | collected...
CGACCGCATGGGGCTGCAGCGCCACCTCAAGGTGCTCGGCATCTTCGCGCGCTTGTGGCACCGCGACGGCAAGTCCGGGTACCTCGGTGACCTGCCGCGCGTCCTCGACTACACGCTGGAAGTAACTTCGGCACTGCCGGAACTGGCCAAGTTCGACGCGTTCATGCGCAAGCGCGTCGTGCCCGCGTTCGCGGGCGTTGCGCGCCGCGGAGGCCAAGCCCGTTGAAAGCAATGATCCTCGCCGCGGGGCGCGGCGAGCGCATGCGCCCGCTCACCGAGAAGCTGCCGAAGCCGATGCTCGAGGTCGGCGGGCACCGGCTCATCGAGTATCACCTCGCCGCGCTGGTGGAGCTCGGCGTGCGCGACGTCGTGATCAACCTGTCCTGGCAGGGCGAGCGCATCCGCGAGTCGCTCGGCGACGGCGCCGCGCGCAGGCTCTCGATCCGCTACAGCGAGGAGGGGCCCGAGCCGCTCGGCACCGGGGGCGGGCTGTTCGCCGCGTTGCCGCTCCTCGGCGAGGAACCGTTCTTCGTGGTGAACGGCGACGTGTGGACCGACTTCCCGCTGCGGTCGCTGAAGGCGCCGCCGGATTCGATTGCACACCTCGTCCTGGTCGCGAATCCGGAGCACCACCCGGACGGGGACTTCGCGCTGGCGCCCGGCGGGCGTGTGGTCGAGGGCCCGGACACGCTCACTTTCTCGGGCGTGTCGATGCTCGATCCACGACTCTTCGAGGGCTGCGCGGCGGGTGTCTTTGCGCTCAAGCCGCTGCTCGAACGTGCGCTGGCGGCGGGACGCCTCAGCGGCCAGCGCTATGGCGGCACCTGGCGCGACGTCGGGACGCCCGCGCGCCTCGCCACGCTCGACGCCGACCTGCGACTCGGCCGCGAGCGGCACCCGGTCCTGTCGTCGCCGGTCGGCTAAAATGGGCGTCTCGCCGCGGCGGGACGCGACAAGTGGCTGATCTCAAAGGCATTCCAATCCAGGTCGAACGCCCCCCGGCGCGCAGCGGGGAAAAATTCGTCACGCCCCAGGGATTCACGGCGATCCGTGACGGCATCAAGAAGAACGCCGGCGCCCTGCCGTTCGCGCCCGGCGCCAAGCCGCGCTGGCTGCGCGCGCCGCTTGCGACGGGCGCGCGCTACGAGTCACTCCGCCGGACCGTCCGCGAGCATCGCCTCAGCACCGTCTGTGAGGAGGCGCACTGCCCGAACATCGGCGAGTGCTGGAACGCAGGCACGGCGACGCTGCTGCTCATGGGCTCCGTGTGCACGCGCGCCTGCCGCTTCTGCGCCGTGGATACGGGCAATCCACGCGGCTGGCTCGATGCCGACGAGCCCGCCAACGCCGCGCGCACCGTGTCGCTGATGGGACTCGGCTACGTCGTGCTGACTTCGGTGGACCGCGACGACCTCCCCGACGGCGGAGCCGCCCATCTCGCCGCCTGCGTGCGCGCGATCAAGGCGTCGAATCCCGCCACTGCCGTCGAGGCGCTGACGCCGGACTTCCAGGGCGTCCTCGCCGACGTCGAAACCGTCGTCGATTCCGGCGTCGAGGTGTTCGCGCAGAACATCGAGACGATCGAGCGGCTCACGCACCCGGTTCGCGACCCGCGCGCGGGCTACGGGCAAACGCTCGAGGTGCTCGCGCACGCCAAGCGACACCGTCCCGGCGTGCTCACCAAGACGAGCCTGATGCTCGGGCTCGGCGAGACGACGGACGAGATCCTCGCGACCATGGACGACCTGCGCGCCATTGGCTGCGACATCCTGACGCTGGGACAGTACCTGCGGCCGACGGCGAACCACCTCGCGGTCGAACGCTACGTGACTGCGGAAGATTTCATCGCGCTGCGCGGCTGTGCGCTCGAACGCGGCTTCCTCGAATGCGTGTCCGGTCCCATGGTGCGCTCGAGCTACCGCGCCGAGCGCGCGCTCGCCGGCAACAACTGCGGCATCGGCGCCGGCTGATGCATCCGTTCCCGCACCACTACCGCGTCCGCATCGGCATCCGGCCCGAGGGCGAAGTCAGCCTCGATTCCGAGGGGTTGCCGCAGCTGCGCTCGCTGCCGCCGCCGGAATGGGGCGGGCCTGGCGGCTATTGGTCACCGGAGACGCTCCTGCTGGCTGCGCTCGGTGACTGCACGATGATGACTTTCCGCGCAATCGCGAAGGCCTCGCGCTTCGAGTGGCGGGAGCTCACCGCCGACGTGGAGGGCAAGCTCGAGCGCGTCGACGGCGACAGCCGCTTCACCGAGATCACGCTGCGCGTGCGCCTCGCCGTGCCTCGTGGCAGCGACGCGGCGCGCGCGAAGCAGCTCCTGGAGAAGGCGGAGAAGGGCTGCCCGGTGTCGAACTCGCTCACGGCCGTGAAGCACGTCGAGGCCGACATCGTCGAGTCCGTGTGAACGCGATCCTGCGCCTGCTCGGCCGCGTGGACTACTCACCCGCCTGGCACGCGATGCAGGCGTTCACCGACGCGCGGGACGAGGACACGCCGGACGAGCTCTGGTTCCTGGAGCACGAGCCGGTCTTCACCCAGGGGCTGAACGGGAAGCCCGAGCACCTGCTCGCGACGGGCGACATCCCGGTCGTCGGCATCGACCGCGGCGGCCAGGTCACCTACCACGGGCCCGGCCAGCTCGTGATGTATGCGCTCGTCGACTTGCGCCGGCGGCGCATCGGCGTGCGCGAGCTCGTGGTCGCGCTCGAGAACGCCGTCATCGCGCTCGCGGCGAGCCACGGCATCGCCGCGACGGGCCGGCGCGAGGCGCCGGGCGTGTATGCCGGGGAGCGCAAGCTCGCGAGCATTGGGCTCCGCGTACGGCGCGGCTGCAGCTATCACGGGCTCGCACTCAATGTCGACATGGACCTCGAGCCTTTCGGCCGCATCAATCCCTGCGGCATGGCTGGACTCGCGATGACGCAGCTCGCGGCGGAGGGCGCGCGCACGGACGTTGCGGCGGCTGCCGCGGCGCTCGCGCCGCTCGCGGTGAGGGAGCTCGGTCTCGAGTGGGACGGCCGCTGGATTCAGAGCGCGACCAGCACCACGCCGCTGTCGGTCAGGTCCTGGTAGATGCGATCGAGCTGCGCGCGGCTTTCCGCGCGGATCGTATAGGTGAGCGAGAGGAAGCGGCCTTTGCTGCTGGTGCGCTCGCTGATGCTCCCGGGCGCGAGCGAGCCGGCATGCCGCTCGACGATGGCGAGCGTCAGCGTGCGGAACGGCTCCGTATCCCGGCCCATCACCTTGATCGGGAATTCGCAGGGAAACTGGAACAGCTCGTCCGATCGGGTCATGCGGGCAGTTCCGTCGAGAATTCGCGCTGCGTCGCCTTGAAGGCCGCGTAGATGCGCCGGTAGACCGGGCCGGGCGCGCCGTTGCCGACCGGCCGCCCGTCGAGCGCCGTCACCGCGCGAATGCCGCCGCCCGCGGAGGCGATCAGGATCTCGTCCGCGATGCGCAGCTCGGCTTCCGTCACGGCATGCCGTTCCGACGCGATGCCCTCGCGCGCGGCCAGCTCGAAGATCACGCCACGCGTCGTGCCCGGCAGGATGGCGTTCGTCTGCGGCGGCGTGACGATGCGGCCTTCACTGACGAAATGCGCGCTGCTCGCGCTGCCTTCGGTCATGAAACCGTCGCGCAGCAGCAGCGTCTCCGTGGCCCCTTCATCCGCCGCCAGCCAACGCAGCAGCACGTTGCCGAGGAGGGAGGTGGACTTGATGTCGCAGCGCGACCAGCGGATGTCCGGGGCGGTGACCGCCGCGACGCCCTTCTCGATCGCCGACGCCGGTATCTCGGGAAGCTTCTGCACGCTCGCGAAGATTGTCGGTCGCGTGCCGGCCTGCGGCACGTGGTTGCGCTCCGGCTCGACGCCGCGCGTGACCTGCACGTAGAGCAGCAAGTCGCCGCCGCCGTTGCCGTGCACGAGCTTGCCGAAGGCCGCGAGCCAGGCCGCGCGGCCCTGCGGCGGCGCCATGCGGATCTCGGCGAGGCTGCGGTCGAGCCTGGCCATGTGCGCCTCGAAGCGGTACGCGCGCCCGCCGTAGACAGGCAGCACCTCGTAAGCGCCGTCGCCGAACAGGAAGCCGCGGTCGAGCGGCGAGATGCGCGCTTCCTCGAGCGGGATCAGCCGGCCGTCGAGCCAGACGAGCGGAAGGGGCATTCGCGACCCTAAGCGAACCAGGACAGGATCGTGTCCCAGATCCTGCGGAAGAAGTTGCCGCGCGGCACGTCCGCGATCGGCGAGATCGCCGCCTCTGCGACGACCTTGCCGTCGAGCGTTGCGCGCAGCGTCCCGACTCGATCCGACCTCGTGAGCGGCGCGAACACGCGCGGCGCGAGCTCGACCGCGAACTCGACGCGATCCGCCTGTCCGCGCGGCAGCGTGACCACGAGGTCCCGCGCGAGGCCGACCGCGGCGTGCCCGCCGGGCGCCTTGTAGACGCGGTGCATGGCGAGCTCCTCGCCCGCCTTCTTGAGCGCGCGCGTCTCGAAGAAGTTGAAGCCGTAATTGAGGAGCGCAAGACTCGCGTCCTCGCGCGCCTTCATGCCCTTCGTGCCGGTCACGACGGCGATCAGCCGCGTGCCGTCACGCTTCGCGGACGACACCAGGCAGTAGCCGGCCGCGTCGGTCATGCCGGTCTTGACCCCGTCCACGCTCGGGTCACGAGCCAGGAGGCCATTGCGGTTGGACTGGCGGATGTTGTTCCAGGTGAACTCGCGCTGCGAGTACCAGCGGTAGTACTCTGGGAAGTCGCGGATGAGTGCGCGCGCCAGCTTCGCCATGTCCATCGCCGACATCTTGTGGTTGTCGCCGGGAAGGCCGGTCGAGTTTTGGAAGTGGCTCTGCGCCATGCCGAGGCGCTCGGCGTACTGGTTCATGAGCGCTGCGAAGGTGTCCTCGGTGCCCGCGACGCCTTCGGCGAGCGCGATGGTCGCGTCGTTGCCGCTCTGCACGATCATCCCCTGGATCAGGACCTCGACTGGCACGCGCGTGTTGAGGTCGAGGTAGGTCCGCGAGCCTTCCGAGCGCCAGGCGCGCTCGCTGATCGGCAGTTCGGTGTCGAGCTTGAGCTTGCCGTCTTTCAGCGCCTGGAACACGGCGTATGCCGACATCAGCTTGGTGATGCTCGCAGGCTCGACCGGGTCGTTTGCACGGTGGCCGGCGAGCGTCTGCCCGGACTGCTGGTCGACGAGCACCCAGGACGTAGCCGCCAGCGCAGGTGGGGGCGGCACCGGCTGCGCGGCGGCGTGGGCGGTTGCGGAAGCGGCGGCAAGCAGCAGGGCAGGCAGGAATCTCAAGGCAGACCTCGTGGCATGGCGGTGATTCATTATTACAGGGCGAGGCGGACGGCTTCCGCGCCGGCGGCCAGCATCCGCTCGACCAGGCGGTCGAAGTCAGGGAGGCTCGCCGCGGGCCCCGCGCGAACGCGGAACAGATCACTCCCGCTCGCGGCGGATTCGACGACGGTCACGCCCTCGATTCCGGCCGCGCGCAAGCGGCCGGCGAGCGCCTCGGCGTTCTCACGGCGGCCGAAGGCGCCTGCCTGCGCGTAGTAGGCGGCGGGCGCGGCGGGCGGCGTGCTGCCGCCGGCGGCGAGGCTCTGGACCTCGACGCGGGCGGTGCCTGCCCGGACCATGTCGAGCGCCTCGGCCGCTGCGCGCGACAGGTCGATGATGCGTCCGCGCGCGAACGGGCCGCGGTCGTTCAGGCGCACGACGACGCTCTTCCCGTTCCCGAGGTTCGTCACGCGCACCCAGGTCGGCAGCGGCAGCGTCGGGTGCGCGCCGGTCATCGCGTGCATGTCGTAAGTCTCGCCGGTCGCGGTGCGCCCGCCGTGAAAATCGGGTCCATACCATGAAGCGACGCCCTGCTCTACGTAGCCCACCGCACTCGGCCGCACGACGTAGCGCTGGCCGCCGACTTCGTAGAACGGCGGGTTCCCGTACTTCGCGCGCGGCTCGTCGCGCGAATCGGCACCCGGAACGGCCGGTGCGGCGGGCGGGGTCGACGTCGCGGGCGTCGCAGGCGCGGGTGGCGGCGCGGGGCGGAGCGGCTCGCGTGCGCAGCCCGCGAGCAGGACGAGCGCGAGCAGGCAGCCCGTCCGGACCGGACTCACGGCGACGGAACCGCGGGCGCGGCGGTCGTCGCGGGCGCGGCAGGCGACGGCAGCCGCGATTCGATGCGGCGCCCGAGATCGTTAACTGCGAGCGCGTAGAGCGTGCTGCGGTTGTAACGGGTGACGACGCCGAAGTTGTGGAAGCCGGCGCGCAGTTCCGGTGCGCCGTCGCCGTCCACCTTTATGAAGAGCGCGGGTGCCTTGGCGCCCAGGGTCGTCTCGAAAGCGAGTCCGCGGTCGCGCAGCGCCTTGACGGTGGTGTCGGGGGCCAGCTTTCCCGGGGTGAGGCCCGCAGCCGCCGGGAACCACAGGCTGGCCGGCGCGACCACCGGCTCTCCGGCACGCCAGCCGTGGTCGGCGAGGTAGTTCGCGACGCTCGCGATGACGTCCGGCCAGCTGCCCCAGAGGTCGCGCTTGCCGTCGCCGTCGCCGTCGACCGCCCAGGTCCGGTAGCTGCGCGGCATGAACTGGCCGTTGCCCATCGCGCCGGCATAGGAGCCGAGCACGGCCTTGGTGTCGAAGCCTTCCTCGCGCGCGAGCAGCAGGAACTGCTCGAGCTCGGCACGGAAGTAGCTCGAGCGCGGCGGGTAGTCGAAAGCGAGCGTCGAAAGCGCGTCCACCACGCGGAACTTGCCGGTGATGCGCCCAAAGAAGGTCTCGCAGCCGATGATGCCGACGATGATATGCGGCGCGACACCGCTCGACTTCGAGATGCGGGCGATGTCCTCGCGATGCAGCCCCCAGAACGCGACGCCGGCGTCCATTCGCTCGGCCGTGAGGAAGTGATTGCGGTAGGTGTGCCACGGCATCACCGACTCGGCCGGCTTCGTCATGAGCTCGATGATGCGCGGCTGGCTGGCGGCATCGGTGAGCACGGCGTCGAGCCACTCGGCCTCGAAGCCGTGTTTTTTCCTCATCTCGGCGGCGAATGCGCCGACGTCCTCGCGCGACAGGTCGAGCGCAGTGGCAGGCGGCGCCGCCGCGGCCAGCAGTAAAGCAAGCCAAGGCGCCCGCAGCATCGCTGTCGCTGTTTTCATCCTCATCCCACGAGCTTTCTGCTGGAATGCAGCGCCATCAGGATACCGAAGCCGGCCATCAGGGTCACGAACGAAGTGCCGCCGTAGCTGACGAGCGGCAGCGGCACGCCGACGACCGGGAGCAGGCCCATGACCATGCCCGCGTTCACGCCGGCGTACACGAAGAACGTGAGGGCGATGCTACCCGCGAGCAGCCGGGCGAAGGCGTCGCGGCACTGCAGCGCCATGGTCATGCCGCGGGCGACGATGAACAGGTAGCCCGCGAGCAGCGCCATGAGCCCCAGCAGGCCGAGCTCCTCGCCGATCACGGCGAATATGAAGTCGGTCGAGCGCTCGGGGAGGAACTCGAGCTGCGCCTGGCTGCCGTTCATCCAGCCCTTGCCGAACACGCCGCCGGAGCCGATCGCAATCTGCGACTGGATGATGTGATATCCAGCACCGAGCGCGTCACTCTGCGGGTCGAGCAACGTCAGCACGCGCTGGCGCTGGTATTCGTGCATGAAATGCCAGCCGACCGGAATCGCCGCGCCGAAGATCGCCACCCCGCCCAGGATGGAGGTCCATGAAAGGCCGCCCATCACCAGCACGATGATCCCCGAGGCCGCAACGAGGAGCGCGGTGCCGAGGTCGGGCTGTTCGGCGATCAGCGCGACGGGCACCAGGATGATGAGCAGCACGGCGCCGACGTCCCGCAGCGACGGTGGAAGGGGGCGCTGGTGCAGATACCAGGCGCACATCATCGGCACCGCGAGCTTCATGATCTCGGACGGCTGGAAGCGGATCACGCCGAGGTCCAGCCAGCGCTGCGCGCCCTTGCCGATGTCCCCGACGAGCGCGACCACGGCGAGCAGCACCAGGCCGACCACGTAGGCGGCCGGCGAGAGCATGCGCAGGAAATGGTCCGGGATCTGCGCCAGCACGACGAGCAGCACGAACCCGATGCCGACGCGCGCGACCTGGCTGAACCAGAGCGAGTTGTTGTCGCCGGCGGCACTCCACAGCACGAACAGGCCAAACAGGCTCACGGCGATGAGCCCCGAAAGCAGCATGCCGTCGAGCCGGAGCGCGCGCAGGACGCGCGCCATGCCGGTGACGGTAAGCCTGGTGCGGGAGTCGCCGAGGCCGCCGTAGATCATGGCGGGGCCTTCGCGAGGTAGGCGTCGAAGATGGCGCGCGCGATCGGCGCCGCGGCCGAGGCGCCGAAGCCGCCGTTCTCGACCAGCACGGCGACGGCAAGCTTCGGCGACTCTGCCGGCGCGAACGCGATAAACAGCGCGTGGTCGCGCAGCCGTTCGGCGACTTCCTTCTCGTTGTACTTCTCGGTCTGGCCGACCGAGAAGACCTGGGCGGTCCCGGTCTTGCCCGCGATGGAGTAGGTCGCGCCGCGCCCGATGCGCTGCGCCGTGCCGCGCGGCCCGCTCGTCACGGCGACCATCGCGCTGACGATGATTTCCCAGTTCCCCGGGTACTTGAGCTCGATGCGCGGCAACGGCCTCGGCTTCTTGTCCTCGATCGCGCCGGTCGCCGGGTCGACGAGTGCACGCACGAGCCGCGGTTCATAGGGCTGCCCGCGCGTCCCGAGCAACGCCGTTGCCTTGGCGAGCTGCAGCAGCGTCGCAGTCCAGTATCCCTGGCCGATGCCGACGATCACGGTCTCGCCGGGAAACCAGACCTGCTGCTCGCGCGTCGAGAAGGCGGTCTTCTTCCAGGCCGGCGAGGGCATGATGCCGCCGCGCTCGCCGGCGATGTCGATGCCGGTCGGCTCGCCGAACCCCATGCGCGACATCGAGTCGTGGATGCGCTCGATGCCGAGGGTATGCGCGAGCCGGTAGAAATACACGTCACAGGACTGCATGACCGCGTTCTGCATGTCCATCGAGCCGTGCCCCTCGCGCTTGAAGTCGCGAAACCGGTGGCGCGAGCCCGGCAGCGAGTAGCTGCCCGGGCAGTAGACGTGGTCGTCTGGCAGGATCGCGTCGTTCTCGAGCCCTGCGAGCGCCATCAGCGGCTTGATGGTCGATCCGGGCGGATACGTGCCGCGCAGCACGCGGTTGAACAGCGGCTGGTCCGGGTTCTCGGTGAGCGCGAGGTAGTCGCTGCGCGAGATCCCGCGGGCGAAGCCGTTCGAGTCGAACGTGGGCAGGCTCGCAAACACGAGCACGTCGCCGTTCGTCGGGTCGATCGCCACGGCGCCGCCGCGGCGGCCGGCAAACGCCTCCTCGGCGACGCGCTGCAGCTCGATGTCGAGAGTCAGGCGCAGGTCGCGGCCGGCCTGCGGCTCGACCGTGCGCAGTTGCGGGTCCGCGCCCTCAGCGAGGCGCGCCGGGCGGCCCTCGGCATTCACCAGTACCTCGCGGTAGCCGCCGGTGCCGAGCAAGTCCGCCTCGTAGGCGCTTTCGATCCCGGTCTTGCCGATCACGCCCGTCCCGAAATAGCGCTCGCGGTCCACTCGCGACAGGTCCTGCTCGCTGATCGTGCCGACATATCCGAGCGCGTGGGCGCCGACGGCGCCGTAGGGATAGTGGCGCGCCATGCGCGTCTCGAGCAGGACGCCCGGCAGCTCGTGCCGGTGCACGGCATAGCGCGCGACTTCCTCGTCGTCGAGCTGCAGCAGGAAAGGCACGGCCTCGAAAGTGCGCCGCGAGAGGACGAGTTGGCGCACGCGGCCGACGTCGGCCCGCTCGAGCAGGCCGAAGCGCACGAGGCGCGCGAGCGTGTCCTCGAGGTCGCCCGCCTGTTCGCGGATCAGCTCGAGCTGGTAGGCCGGCGTGTTCTCTGCGATGACGCGCCCGGCGCGGTCGTAGATGACGCCGCGGTTCGGCGGCAACGGCTCGATGCGGGCGCGGTTGCCCTGCGACAGTTCGACGTAGTGGGCGTGCTGCACGACCTGCAGCCAGAATGCGCGGCCGAGCAGCGCGAGCGCAACCAGCGTGACGACCGCCACGGCGAGCAGCAGGCGCTGGAAGAACATGCGCTGCTCGAGTGCTTCGTCCTTGATGCGCACGCGCCGCACGGAATCCCCCTACCGCCGCGATGCGAAGCGCGCGTAGATGCCCGTCAGCAGCGGCCAGCAGGCGGCGCTGACCGGGACGGAAAGCCAGCGGCGCCAGTCGGTCACCGGGTGGCCGGCGACGCCGTCGATCCAGAACAGCAGGAACTCGTTGAGCCACAGCAGCGCAAGGACCACCGCCGACTGCTGCAGCGGCGGGAACGCGCGGATCTGCAGCCTGAACTTGGCGGCGACGTAGGCGATGCAGGTCAGCGTCAGCGCATGCTGGCCGAGAAGGACGCCCTGGAATCCGTCGAGCGCGAGGCCCGCGCACCAGGGATAGGCGAGCCCGAGGAGTCGCGGCGACAGCAGGCAGAACCACAGCACGGTCAGCGCGACGAAGTCGGGGCGGTACGGTTCGAGAAACGAAGGCAGCGGCGCGACGCTCGCCGCGAGCGCGAGCACCGTGAGGCCGACGACGCGGCCCCAGCCGAAGTTCGTGCGGGTCCCGATCATCATGGCGTTTCACCCGCGGGCGCCTGCGCCGGTAGCGGAGCCGCTTCGGGCTCGGACAGCGGCTCCATCACTTCGCTGTCGAACCAGACGAGCAGCACTTCCGGGTCGCGGTCGAGCCCCGCGAGCGGCTCTGCCTCGATCTCGAGCAGCGGCTGGCCGGAATCGCGGGTCACGGCCGTGACTTTGCCGACCGGATAGCCGGGCGGATAGACGCCGCCGAGACCGGAGCTGACGAGCAGGTCACCGACGATCACGTCCGTGTTCTGCGGCAGGTAGGGCAGCGACAGGAGGCCCGAGCGCCCGGTGCCGAGCGCGATGCTGCGCGCGCCGGTTCGGTTCACCTGGACGGGAATCGCGTGCTCCGGGTCGGAGATCAGGATAATCTCGGCCGAGAATGGGCCGACGCGGGTGACCTGGCCGTATATGCCGTTCGCGTCGATGGCGGCCTGGCCGCGGAACACGTCCGCGCGCGTGCCCTTGTTGATGAGCACCCGCTGGCGGAACGGGTCGAGGTCGACGCGCACAATCTCTGCGACCAGCGAGCGCTGCACGACGCGCGGGGAACTCTCGCGCACCGCGCGCAGGCGCCGGTTCTCCTGCTCGAGGGAATCGAACCGCAGGAGCTTGAGGCGCAGCACCAGGTTGTCGGCGGCGAGCTTGATGTTCTCTGCCTCGACGCGGGTCTTGGTGGCGAAGGACTCGCGCATCGCGTCGAAGGCCTGGACCGGCGCCTGCACGGCCCACTGGATCGGGTACGCCAGCGACGCGACGCCGTCACGGATCACGGCGAGGTGGTGCTGGCGATGGTCCGCGACCATGAGGCCGGCCGCCATAGCCGCGAGCACGATGAGGCGAAGTCCCAAGGCGGGTCCGCCGAGGAGAAGGGGACGGGGATCCGAATCGTGAGACGTCACTTGGCCTCTAACGGAGGCCGAACAGCCCCGGGTGCTCTTCGGACAACTCGAGGATCCGGCCGCCGCCGCGCGCGACGCAGGTCAGCGGGTCCTCGGCGATGACCACCGGCAGGCCGGTTTCTTCCATGAGCAGCTTGTCGATGTCCTTGAGCAGCGCGCCGCCGCCGGTCAGCACGATGCCGCGGTCGGCGACGTCGGAGCCGAGCTCCGGCGGCGTCTGCTCGAG
>Ga0190265_10002772_pt1 | contig 11800 bp, 5 predicted proteins | sample Popmic124T_FD_133135 | JGI IMG/M metagenome (GOLD analysis project Ga0190265, IMG submission 133135) | Populus adjacent soil microbial communities from riparian zone of Indian Creek, Utah, USA - 124 T | ecosystem: Environmental > Terrestrial > Soil > Riparian zone | place: USA: Utah | collected...
GCGCAGCTGCCGCTCGGACTGGCGCGTCGAGATCAGCTCTTCGATGATCTTGGGAACGGTGTCGGCGTTGGAGCGGATGGCGCCCGTGCACGGCGAGCAGCCGAGCGATCGCATCCGGCACTTCACCACCTGCGGTTTCTCGCCGGGCATCGTCACGACGAACGGCTGTTCCTGCACGATGAGGGAATTGCCGCGGACGATGACCTCGCGCTCCCGGGCGTAATAGAGCGGCACGATCGGGATCTGCTCGAGGTGGATGTACTGCCAGACGTCGATCTCGGTCCAGTTCGAGAGCGGGAAGATGCGGACGCTCTCGCCCGGCCGCAGCCGGCCATTCAGCAGGTTCCACAGCTCCGGCCGCTGCCGCTTCGGATCCCACTGGCCGTTGGCGTCGCGCACCGAAAACACCCGCTCCTTGGCGCGCGAGCGCTCCTCGTCGCGGCGCGCGCCGCCGATCGCCGCGTCGAAGTTGCCGGCCTGCAGCGCGTCGAGCAGCGACTTCGTCTTGAGCAGCCCGCAGCAGCGCTGGGTGCCGACCTTGAAAGGCTGCGTGCCTTCGGCAATCGCCTCGTCATTGGTGTGGACGATCAGGCGCGCGCCCACCGCACGGGCCATGTCGTCGCGAAACTGGATCATTTCGCGGAATTTGTAGGTGGTGTCGACGTGGAGCAGCGGGAAAGGGATTGGGCCCGGGTAGAACGCTTTCTGCGCCAGCCGCAGCATGACCGACGAGTCCTTGCCGATCGAATAGAGCATCACCGGGCGCTCGAACTCCATCACCACTTCGCGCAGGATGTGGAGGCTTTCGGACTCCAGCGCGCGCAAATGGTCCAGCCGGGGCGCCACGGCTACATTCGGTTCCGATACGGCTATGGCCATATTCAAAAAACAAAAAAGCCCGGGTTTTTACTCCCGGGCTTTCGATCTTCGCGTGTTGTCTGGGTGTTTTATGCGTTACCCATTAGCGGACCGAGAGCGCCGGGACTCGACAAGTCCCCATACAACAACAGGCGCAGGCTCGGCAGCAGGTGGACAACACGGCCCCACCATCCTAGCTTGACAGGACCCGACGGTCAACGGTACAACGTTGGGACCCGTGAACGCCGCTTACCTCTCCTGCTGTTGTTGTCCCTGTTGCGCGCCGGCAGCCTGTCGCTGCGCGTGTATCAGGCCGACGACGGCGAGGTAAGAGACCAGCAGTTCACCGTTCTTCACTCACGGTTCCTTCCTCCAACCAGTCGATCGGCTCAAGTTGATCGTAGAGCCGGCTAAAGCCGGCCCCCACGACCGTGGGGGCACCCAGGCATAGCCATAAAGACGTGGGGGCCGGCTTCAGCCGGCTCTGGAGGAAGGATTGAGACTCAACAAGATAGCGGCCGTCGCCCTGGTGGCATTCCTGCTTCCTGTGGCGGCGCTCGCTCAGTCGGGCACCAGCACGATTGCTGGCGTTGTCACCGACTCCACGGCCGGGGCGCTGCCGGGCGTGGCCGTCCGGGTGGTGAACGAAAGCACCGGCGTCGCCGTGGAGACCTTCACGAACGAAGAAGGACCTTACCGGGTTACGGCAGTGGTTCCCGGCACTTACCGCGTCGAGACCATGCTCGACGGCTTCGATCCGGTGATCCGCCGCTCGATCACCCTGCAGGTCAGCCAGACGCTCGCCATCGACATTACGCTCGCGGTGGCCGGTCAGTCCGAGACCGTCAACGTCTCGGCGGGGGCGCCGCCGCTCGTCGAGTCGCTGACGTCCACGGTGGCGCAGGTGGTGACGCGCCAGATGCTCGACGCCCTGCCGCTGCCGAACCGCGCGGCCTCATCGCTGGCGGCGCTGGCGCCGGGCGTCATCATGGTGGATACCGGCGTCGGCACCGCCGAGAACTATCCGATCTTCAGCGTGGCGGGCGGCCGCACGCGCAACCAGAACTTCATCCTCGACGGCGGCAACGCCACCAACGCCGTCGGCCTCACGCGCCCGCAGCAGCTCACCACGCTGCCGGTGGATGCGATGCAGGAGTTCAAGGTCATTACCAACAACTATGCGGCGGAGTTCGGCCACTCGACCGGCGGCGTCGTCGCGATGTCGACCCGCTCCGGGACGGCGCAGCTTCGCGGCAGCGTCTTCGACTCGCTGCAGAACGATGCGCTGAACGCGCGCAACTTTTTCTCGCAGACGAAGCTGCCGATGCGGCTCAATCAGTTCGGCGGCACGCTCGGCGGGCCGGTGAAGCGGGGAACCACGTTCTTCTTCGGGTCGTGGGAGCGGACGCGCCAGCTCACGAGCGAACCGATCGTGTCGACCGTACCCACGCTGCTCAACCGGGCGGGTGATTTCTCCGATCTGCGCGGTGACGCCGGCCAGCCGATCACAATCTACGATCCGGCGACCCGCCAGCCGTTCCCCGGCAACCTGATTCCGCGCGACCGCTTCGATCCGGTGGCGCTGGCCGCGCTCCAGTACTTCCCGCGGCCGAACCGCGACGGCACGGCCACCAATGCCAACAACTACGTCGGGGTCAACGATCAGACGCTCGATCGCGACATCCTGCTTGGACGCGTCGATCACCATGCCGGACAGGACGACTGGCTGACCGTCCGCTACTACATCAACAACAGCGGCACCAGCGTCACCGGATCCTATCCAGACGCGGTCGCGGATCCGCTGGCCGGCTCCACCTCGGTGCGCGTCCAGAACCTGATGGGTGCGCACACCCACGTCTTCAGCGGTGACCTGGTGAACGAGCTGCGCGTCACCTACCTGCGCCGCAAGTTCATCGATCAGCGTCCGGCGCTCGGCGGCAATCTCGCCGCCGCCATCGGCCTGCGCGGCGTCAGTGACCAGGCGTTCCCCGTGTTCAACATTCCCGGCTATGGCTCTTCGACGACGACCGCCGGCAGCGCGTCTGGCCAGATAGCGACTGCCGCACTCGGCAGCAACAACGTCTCGCGCTTCCAGACCCCGATTCTCGACACGCAGGTGCTCGACTCGGTGTCGCTGTCCCACGGGCGGCACGCCTACAAGTTCGGCTTCGACTACCGGGCCGGCGCGAATGACGAGGTGCGCGATCGTGGCTCGTCCGGGATTCTGACGTTCTCGCCGCTCATCACCAGCAATCCTGGCGCGGCGAACACGGGCAACGCGCTCGCGGCGTTCATGCTGGGGGAGGTGAACGCCGCCAGCGTGCAGAGGTCTGACCTGATTCAGAGCCGCGCGTCGTATCTCGCGCTGTATCTCCAGGACGACTGGCGCGTGAGCGACCGCCTGACGCTGAACTACGGCCTCCGCTGGGAGGCGGAGTTCCCGCGCTACGAAGTCACCAACCGGCAGAACTCGTTCGATCCGGATGCCATCAATCCCGTCTCTGGCACGCCGGGCGTCGTCACCTTCGCGGGCCTCGATGGTACGCCCGAGCGCGCCTTCAAAACCGACCTGAACAACGTCGAGCCGCGGTTCGGGTTCGCATATCAGCTGAACGAGCTGGGCAGGACGGTGCTGCGCGGTGGGGCGGGCGTCTTCCACGGGCCGACGATCAGCAATTCGATCGGCGACGTCGCGGCGCTGGGCTTCTCGACGTCGGCGAGCTTCGTGACGGCGCAAGCCACGACGCAAAGCGTGTTCTACCTGCGCGATGGCCTGCCGGCGTACACGCGGCCGGCCCTCACGCCCGGCTTCGGCGCCGTCCCCGTGGGCACCAGGCCCAACACATCCGTGGCATTTTTCGACCCGGATCAGGTGGCGCCGATCTCATATCAGTCGAATGTCAGCCTCCAGCACGAGATGGGCATGGGCGCGCTCGTCGAAGTGGGCTACATGGGCAACATCAGCCGGCACCTGACGTCCAACGACCTCTCGCTCAACCAGGTGCCCGCCGCATTGATGGGGCCGGGCGACACGCAGCCCCTGCGCCCGTTCCCGCAGTTCAGCGACGTGCGGCTGATCAATCCCTCGATCGGGAAGTCCAGCTATCACGCCGGGTTCGTCCGCCTGCAGAAGCGCTTCGCCGAGCGCTTCTCGTTCCTCGCCCATTACACCCGCTCGCGCTACCTGGACGATGCGGAGGCGTCGAATGACTACGGGGTGACGGGCAGCTACATGGACGCGTATCGCCGCGAGCGCGACTGGGCGCGCAGCGCAACCGACGTGCCGCATCACGTCGTGGTGACCGTGCTCTACGAGGTCCCCGGGTTCACCGGGCGTCCGATCGTCGACGCGGTGCTCGCGAACTGGCGTGTAGGCGTGCTGCAGACGCTGCAGTCGGGTCCGCCATTCACGGTGGTCACGGCGGCGAATACGACGAACGCGTTTCCGGCCGGGCCCCTGCGTCCCGACCTCGTGGGCGATCCCGATCTGCCGCCGGATCAGCGGACCTTGAGCCGGTGGTTCAACACCGGCGCGTTTGCCAATCCCGCGCTGTTCACCTTCGGCAACTCGCTGCGGTCGGTCCTTCGGGGTCCAGGCATCGTGACGACCGACCTGACCCTCGAGAAAACGATTGGCCTTGGGGGCAGCCGCCGGTTCGATGTCCGGGTCGAAGCGTACAACCTGTTCAACCGCGTGAACTTCAACCTCCCGGGCTTTACGCTCGGGGCGGCCGACTTCGGCGCGATCTCGAGCGCGAGGGCGGCGAGAACGCTGCAGCTCGGGACGCGTCTGAGTTTTTAGGCGATGCGGTGTTCACCGCCACACGGCCACCGAGACACCGAGGCACCGAGGCACCGAGGCCGGGATGTGTAAACCACGAAGGACACGACGGTCACGAAATATCCCTACGAGAAGAATTCGTGCTCTTCGTGACCTTCGTGGTTCCATGCCGCCTCGCGCCACTCCGTGATCTCACATGACTGACTCTTACCCTCTCTTTCTCGCCGCGATCACGCTGCTCGCCGCCGTTGTCAACGGCGCGCTGGGGTACGGCTTCTCGTCGATCACGGTTCCGATTGCGCTCCTGTTCATGGCGAACCGCGTCCTCAATCCGGCCCTGGTCCTGATCGAGGTCGTGCTCAATGCCTATGTGCTGTGGAACAACCGCGACGCGTACTCGAACGTCTGGCGGCGGGTCCTGCCGATCGTCATCGGGCTGGTGCCGGGCGTCGTGGTCGGGACGGCGATCGTGTCGCAGGTGAATCCGTCGTGGCTCCGGTTTGGGACGTTTACCGCGCTGCTCCCGCTCATTCTCGTGCAGGCCGCCGGCTACCGCCGGCCGATCCAATCCGAGCGTGCCGCCGGGCTGGTGTTCGGCAGCGGCCTTGGCGTGCTGTATTCGGTCACCACGATCTCGGGACCCCCGCTGGCGATCGTGCTGAACAACCAGGGGTTTGCCAAGAAGGATTTCCGGGCGGCGCTGGGCGTCATCCGGCTGGCGGAGTCGTCCTTGACGGCGATTGCCTACGCGTACGCGGGGCTCTTCACCGCCTCGAGCCTTGCGCTGATTCCGTGGATTGTGCCCAGCATCCTGATCGGCGTGCCGATTGGCGCGTTCATCATTCAACGTGTCGCGGTGGAGACGTTCCGCCGCATTTGCATGAGCTTTGACGCCTGGGTGGTGGGCTTCGGGCTCTCCCGCCTGCTGAACGAACTGGGCCTGGTTGCGGGTCCTGCGGCGTACACCGTGCTGGTGGTTACGGCGCTGATCGACATGTGGCTGCTGTACCGGTTCTTCTCCGCCGGGTCCGCTTCGCGGAACCCGGCCTACGTACGCGAGATCGAGGTACGTAGGGCGGGTTCCGCGTAGCACGCCAGATCGAGGTACGTAGGGCGGGTTCCGCGTAGCGGACCCGGCGCGGTTCCGCGAAGGCCGACCGTAAAGGCCCGCCCCGCACTCGTCGCGCATTGACCCGTCCGCCTGCAGGTAGTACAAAAGGCGGCTCATACCGAACTTCGGAGGCCGTCCCTTGGGAACCCTGCAGATTCGACCTGATATCCATCAACAGTACGCGTCGCTGTTCGGCGCGAAGTCCGTCAACGGCCGGACGCTCGTCGTCGAAGAGGTGATCGAGCAGCTGGCGGCCGCGATCGGCGGCGAGCTGCAGGAGTTGCTGGCCGCGCGGTACATCCTCCAGGAACAGGTCGCCCGCAGCGGCGCCCGCTACGATTTCCTGCCTCCTGCTGAAAAAGTCAGCGACGCCGATGGGCATACCGCCACGGTGGAGTCGATTCGCCGTGGGCTGCTGGACGGCTTCCTCGGACGCCACACTGCCGACGCCTGGCGCCTGAATCCCACCGTCCCGATTCCCGCCGACACGATGCGGCCCGGCCTCGAAGGCACGGGCCCCGCGATTGATCTCGGCATGGCGATGAGCGCGCTGAACACCGGCGCCGCGTCGTGGATGTGGGACTGGGAGGATGCCGGCGGCGATTACAAGGACCAGCTGTACCGCGGCTGGCAGAACCTCGCCGACATCCTGGCGCACAAGTGGGACGGCAGGCCGTACGAGCATCCGGGGAAGAAGCGGACGTACAAAATCGACGGCCCGTTCGCGACCTGGCCGACCATCTTTCATCGCGTGCCGGGGCTGCACCTGCGCAGCCGGCAGCTGTCGCTGGCGGGGGAGCCGGTGCCCGCCATCATCCCCGCGCTGGTCATTCACGCCCTGAACAACTTCGACGCGCAGCAGCGCAACGGCTCGGGCATCTACTACTACGTGCCCAAGATCGAGACGTGGCAGGAAGCGCGGCTCGTCTCGCTGCTGCTGAAGGCGCTCGAGGCGGCGATGGGCCTGCGCCGCGGGACCCTGAAGATCAAGATGCTGAACGAGCGCGCCGAGTTCGCGCTGCAGCAGGAAGCGATCATGTGGGTGCTGCGCGAGAACCTGATCGGGCCGAACGTCGGCCGCTGGGACTACATCAACAGCCGCGAGGAGATGTTCCGCCACGACCCGGCGATGGTGATTCCCGACCCGAACACCATCACGATGACCGAGTCGTCCATGAGCTACTACACGATGCGCAACGCGCTGCTGGCGCTGCTGGCGGGCGGCATGCCGATCGGCGGGATGGCGGCGCAGATGCAGAACCCGCGCGCGCCCGAGCACGACGCCAAGGCGCTGCGCGACATCTGGTTCGACAAGCTGCGCGAGCGGCTGACCGGGCTGATCCGCATCAACGGCACGCTGCACGACACCTATCGCCAGAGCTGGGTCGCGACCGTCGCGCCCGACTATGTCGAAGCCGGCCGCGAACCGCTCGTCACCGGCGTCGATGCCCTGCAGGGAGTCGTCGACAAGCTGCGCCCCGACGAACGCGCCCGGCTGGAGGCGCTTGGGCTGCTCGAGGCTGGACGGATCAAGCCGCTCGACCTGACGGAAGCGGACCTCACCGTGGAGAAGCTCTTCTCAGACGAGGCGCGCCGGCGGCTGCTCGCGCGCCCGCAGGGGCCCACGACCGAAGACGGCCTTCGCTACGCCATGTACATGGCCACCGAGTTCATGTATCAGCAGCTCCAGGGCAACAACGCCGCCGCCATCTACGACCCGCGCACCGGGCTGCGGTTCATGAACGATCTCGCCACCTACGAGATCTTCTGGCACTTCCTCTACCTCGCCGTCCTCCATCGGGTGGAGCTCACAGCGGACGGCGCGACGACGAAGAAGGGGGAGCGGGTGACACCGGAGCTGTTCGTGCGGCTGCTGGACGCCAGGCGCGAGGAGGTGAAGCAGCTGTTCACGAAGCTCGGCATCGAGTACGACAAGACGGATGCGGAGCTGGTGCTGACGGTCCTGAAGCGGCAGGTGGTGGCCAGCGGGCCCGACGGGAAGCTCGTGCCGCAGCCGCGCTGGATCAAGTACGGGTCGCGCGTGCTGCTGTCGATCGTCGAGCAGCCGCCGGAGGATCGGGCGGCGATCCTCGACGCCATTTTCAGCGGCCGCCAGGCGGCCCTGGCACGGGCCGCCACCGCCCGCGACCCAGCCGCGCGCCTCCGCATGGACAAGGCGCTGCAGGCGCACGACTACGTGTATGACGTGATGCCGCAGACCCTGGAGCCGGCGATATAAATGGGGTCGGAGGTCATTTAACGAGGACACTCACGAAATCACATTCGCGCGCCGTGAGTGTCCTCGTTAATTGACTCCCGACCCCTTACATAGCCGAGTTACGGACCTGGCGTCACAGACGCTTCGTCTAGCGGGCTGAGGCCGGAACACGCTCCGCGTTGACGGCCTGCGGCGGCAAGTGCTACAAAGGACGGCCCTTAACACCTGTTGGAGGCTCCTTGGTGGCGACGCTGCAGATCCGGCCCGACATCCGCGAACAGTACTCCACGCTTTTTGGCCGCAAAACGGTGAACGGCCGCACCGTCGTCGTTGAAGAGCTGATCAACCAGATGGCCGCGTCGGTTCGCGACGAGCTGCACGAGCTGCTTGCTGAGCGGCACGCCTTCCAGCAGCGCGTCGGCGACAAGACGGCACGCTACACCTTTCTCCCGCCCGGCGAAGAAGTCAGCGACGCCGATGGCAACAAGACGACGGTCGCCGCGATCCGGAGCGGGATGCTCGACGGATTCTTCGGGCGGCCGACACCCGACGCGTGGCGCCTCAATCCAAGCGTCCCCATTCCGCCCGACACGATGCGGCCGGGCCTCGAAGGCACCGGTCCGGCGATCGACCTCGGCATGGCGATGGGCGCGCTCAACACCGAAGCGGCGTCGTGGATGTGGGACTGGGAAGATGCCGGCGGCGACTTCAAGGACCAGCTCTATCGCGCGTGGGTGAACCTCTCGGACATTCTGGAACACAAGTGGGACGGGAAGCCCTTCGTCCACCCGACGAAGAAGCGGAGCTACACGATCGACGCGCCGCCGGTGCGGTGGCCGACGATCTTCCACCGCGTGCCGGGCCTCCACCTGCGCAACCGGCAGATCACGATCGACGGCGAATACGTGCCGGCGATGGTGCCCGCGCTCGTCATCCACGCGCTCACCAATTATGAGGCACAGAAGAAGAACGGCTCCGGCATCTATTACTACGTGCCCAAGATCGAGACGTGGCAGGAAGCACGCCTGGTGGGGAAGCTCCTGAAACAGCTCGAGGCCGCCATCGGGCTCACGCGCGGCACGCTCAAGGTGAAGATGCTCAACGAGCGGGCCGAGTACGCGCTGCAGCAGGAAGCGATCATGTGGGTGCTGCGCGAAAACCTGATCGGCCCCAACGTCGGCCGCTGGGACTACATCAACAGCCGCGAGGAGATGTTCCGGCACGATCCGGCGATGGTGATCCCCGATCCCCATGCCGTCACCATGACCGAGCCGTCGATGAGCTACTACACCATGCGCAACGCGCTGCTCGCGACGCTCGCCGGCGGCATGCCGATCGGCGGCATGGCCGCGCAGATGCAGAATCCGCGGGCGCCGGAGAACGACGCCAAGGCGCTGCGCGACATCTGGTTCGACAAGCTGCGGGAGCGGCTGACGGGCCTGCTGAAGATCGACGGCAAGTTGTACGACACGTATCGCCAGAGCTGGGTGGCCACGATCCAGAAGGAATACGTCGACGCCGGCCGCGAGCCGCTGGTCACCGAGGCCGTTGACCTCCAGCGTGTCGTCGACAAGCTGAATCCAGACGAGCAGACACGGCTCCAGGGGCTGGGCCTCGTCGATGATAAGGGCCGCATTCGCCCGCTTGAGCTGACGGCCGCCGACCTGACGCCGGAGAAACTCTTTTCAGAGGACGCCCAGCGGCGCCTGCTGGCGCGGCCGCAGGGCCCCACGACCGAAGACGGGCTGCGCTACGCGATGTACATGGCGACCGAGTACATGTACCAGCAACTCCAGGGCAACAACGCGGCGGCGATTCTGGATCCGAAGACCGGCCTGCGGTTCATGAACGATCTCGCGACATACGAGATCTTCTGGCACTTTCTCTATCTGACGGTCTTCCACGGCGTGGAGCTCACCGCCGACGGCCAGTTTTCGAAGAAGGGCGACCGCGTCACGCCGAAGTTCTTCGTCCGGCTGATCGACGATCGGCGGAACACGGTCAAGGAGCTGTTCAAGACGCTCGGCGTCGTCTACGAACAGACGAATGCGGAGCTCGTGCTGCAGCTGCTCCAGCGGCAGGTCGTCGACAAGTCGCCCGACGGGCGCCTGGTGCCCCAGCCGCGATGGATCAAGTACGGATCGCGCGTCCTGCTGGCGATCATCGAGCAGCCCGAGGCGGACCGGACGGCTATCCTCGAGGCGATCTTCAGCGACCGGCAGGCGACCGTCGAGCGGCTGGCGCGCGCGACCGACGCGGCGACCCGCGCCCGGCTGGACAAGGCGCTGCAGGCGCACGACTACGTCTACGACGTATTCCACGCGCCGGCTCAGGCCGCGTAGAGAGGAGGCGTCCCTCGTTCTCCGCTAGGCTCGTAGAGGCGACTCGGCCGTACGGCCAAGCGACGGGTGCTGCGCCATCGTACGAATGCGCATCGGTTTCAGCACGAACAAGGCCATCACGGCTGCGACGATATTGAGGATCGCAGCGACATAGAACACGGCGTGCCAGCTGCCGGTCGCATTGGTCAACACGTTGGCCAGCGGCACCAGCAGGGACGCGGTGCCTTTCGCCGTGTACAACATGCCGTAGTTTGTGGTCGCGAACTTGCGGCCGTAGATGTCGGTGCAGGTCGCGGGGAACAACGAATAGATCTCGCCCCAGGCAAAGAACACCAACCCGGACAAGATCACGAACAACAGCGGATTGGCCGCGAACAGGAGCAGGGCATAAATGCCGATGCCTTCGATGAGGAAGGCGATGAACATCGTGTTTTCGCGGCCGATGTGATCCGACACCCATCCGAAGAATGGCCGGCAGACCCCATTGAGCACCCGGTCGATCGTCAAGGCGAATGTGAGCGCCGGCAGGGTCAGTCCCAGGATCGAGACTGGGATGCCAGCGACGTTGAAGTCCGTGGCGATCGGTGCCAGCTGCGCGACCGCCATCAGGCCGCCGGCGCCGACCATGACGAACATCGCGTACATGACCCAGAACACCGGCGTCTTGAGCGCTTCCGTCGGACTGTAGTCGCGCCGCGTCTGCTGGACAGCCGGAGCCGAAGGTGACGCGACCTCGCCGGGTTTCGGCGCGCGCATCAGCAGCGCGACAAGGGTCACGACGAGGCCCTGCCCGAGACCAAACCAGAGGAATGCGGATTCATATCCGCGCGACTGGATCATGTTGGAAATGGGGATCACCGTCAGCGCCGAACCAGCGCCGAAGCCCGCCGCCGTCAACCCCGCGGCCAGGCCACGCCGATCGGGAAACCATTTCAGCGCGTTGCCGACCGAGCCGCCGTAGATCACGCCCGCTCCGATGCCCCCGATAGCAGCGCCGACATACAACAGGAACAGCGAGTCGGCGACCGAGTTGACGATCCACGCGATCGCGACCAGGACGCCGCTGCCGCTGATCATGATGCGGGGCCCGAATCTGTCGATCAGGTAGCCTTCGATCGGGACGAGCCAAGTCTCCGTCAGCACGAAGATAGTGAACGCGATCTGAATCGCCGCCCGACCCCATTGATATTTCGCGTCAATCGGACCGACGAACAACGTCCAACCGTATTGCAGGTTGGCGATCATCACCATGCAGAGGATGCCGAAGACCAGCTGCCCCCAGCGTGTCGCGTCCGACGCTGGGGAATGCGTGATCGGTCCGGAGCTTGTGGACATTTTCGGGCGCCAGCCTATCACCCCGGCTGCGGGGTGTCGAGCCGGCCCACCGGTACCTGGGAAGATGGACTCTTCGCGTGCACGGCGTGTGCGGACTAGAATAGCCGCCGATGACCAACGCCAACATCGCTGCGCTTGCGCGTGAAATGCTCGAC
>Ga0190265_10002773_pt1 | contig 11799 bp, 10 predicted proteins | sample Popmic124T_FD_133135 | JGI IMG/M metagenome (GOLD analysis project Ga0190265, IMG submission 133135) | Populus adjacent soil microbial communities from riparian zone of Indian Creek, Utah, USA - 124 T | ecosystem: Environmental > Terrestrial > Soil > Riparian zone | place: USA: Utah | collected...
ACGGCGTGAGCTTCGAGCCCATCGGCAAGCAGCCGATCGTGCTCCTGAAGACCGCCGACGACGACAAGTTCCTCCCGATCTGGATCGGACATGCGGAGGCTGCCGCGATCCTGATGAAGCTCCAGGGCGCCGCCGCACCGCGTCCGATGACGCATGACCTGCTCACGAACATCATCTCCGAGCTCCAAGGCGAGGTCGTGAAGGTGACCGTGACCGAGCTCCGGGAGAACACGTTCTACGCCAGCATCACCATCGTCCAGAACGGCCGTGAGGTCGACATCGACTCCCGCACCTCTGACGCGATCGCACTCGCGGTGCGCTGCGATGCGCAGATCTTCGCCGCGGAGGAGGTCATCGAGGAGTCGGGAATCGACTTCCAGGCCGAGGATGAGGAGCAGTCTCGCCTCGTCACGGTTTCGAGCCTCTCCGACCTCGACCCGGCCGAGTTCCGCCAATTTCTCGAGACGGTGACCGTGGAGGATTTCCTCACGAGCCTCGAGGAGCCCGAGGAAGCGGACGACGACGAAGAGGACGAAGAAGACGAGGACGAGGACGAGCGCGCCTAGGGCGACTCAGCTGCCGCCGACCCCGGCAACGGAGAGGATCAGCGCCGTCCCGTTGAACGTCGCGTGCAGCAGCATCGGGGGGTAGATGCTGTCCGAGCGCCAGCGAAGCCAGCCGATGGCGAAGCCGAAGAAGGTCAGGACCGGAAGCGCGATGAGCAGGCCGTGGGCGAGCCCGAACAACAGTCCGGTGACCACGATCGCAAGCGCCGCACCGTATGGGGCGAGCAACGCGAAGCCGAGCCCTCGGTACGTGAGCTCCTCCACCGCAGGGGCGACGAATACGACGACCACGAAGAACGCGGCGAAGGCGCCCGCTCGGCTGGAGTCGAACTCGTCCGGGACGAGCCCTTGCTCCTCGGTCGCGTCCAGGAACGGTGACAGCGCGGCGCCGACGATCCAGATCGCGACCAGGGCGACGGCGGCATACCCCAACGCCCGCCACCAGGACGCCGGCCTGCGAAGCGCGAAGACTCGACGGACGTCGAGGCCGCGCGCGATCAGCAGGAGGATCCCCAGCATGACCGCGTACTGGACGGCCGCCGCGATCGCATACCCGTAGCGGAACGCGATGTCCTCGGGGGGCTCCGATCCGTCGAGCCGACCGGCATAGGACAATGCCGTCAGCGCGAGCACGAAGATCAGCCAGGCGACGAGGCGTCCACGCGCGGGACGAGGGGCGGCGAGCTCGGACGATACGGCGGAGCCCATTCTGCGAAGTGTCGCGATTCTGAGGACCTCGCTCGCGGACGTCGAACTTCAGGGGATGGCGGCTAGCATCCGACCGTGAGCCCGACACGCGGCAAGCGGCCGTCGCTCGATCCGGACACGCTGGTTCCGAGACGGCGGCACCGACGCGCGGCACGGCGCCGTCGCCGCCGTCACGGCGCCGTCGTCGCCCTGGCTGTGATCGCGCTACTGGGCGTCGCCGCCGGCATCGGCGGTGGCGCTGCGGTCTTCGCCTACGGGTCGTCGTGCGACCTGAGGTCGCTGCGCTCGGTGCGAATCGGCCAGAACTCGTTCCTCTTCGCGGCGGACGGAAGCCTCCTGGGCTCGATCCCGGCCGAGCGCAACCGCCAGCCGGTCCAGGTCGAGGGCATGTCCCCGTGGATCCGGAAAGCCACGATTGCAGTCGAGGACCGCCGCTTCTTCGCGCACGGCGGCGTGGACATCGAGGGAATCGCCCGCGCGGCAGTCGCGGACGTCAAGGCGGGACGCATCGTCGAGGGCGGGTCGACGATCACGCAGCAGCTCGTGCGAAATCTCTACATCTCGCGCGAGCGAACGGTGCAGCGGAAGCTGAAGGAGGCTTGTCTCGCGACCAAGCTCGACAACGCCTGGACGAAGCACCGGATCCTGACCACGTACCTGAACCAGGTGTACTACGGAAGCCAGGCATACGGGATCGAGGCTGCCGCGCAGACGTTCTTCTCCCGCCCCGCGCTGGAGCTGACGCTCTCGCAGTCCGCTCTTCTCGCGGGGCTCACCCAGGCGCCATCGATCTACAACCCGTTCACCGCGCCGGCGCGTGCCCGCGCCCGCCGCGCGACCGTCCTTCGAGCGATGCTCGACACGGGAGTCATCACGAGACGGCAGCACGCGCGCGCTGGAGAGTCGGAGCTCGGGCTCGATCCCGGAAGGCTCTACAGCAAGATCCGCGAGCCGTACTTCTTCGGCTATGTGCGCGATCGCCTGATCGAGGAGTACGGCGCCGCAACCGTCCGCTCCGGGGGCCTCCGGGTCTACACCACGATCAAGCCGCGCTACCAGCGCCTCGCGGAGGAGGCGATCAAGAGCACCCTCACCGAGCCCACCGACCCGGCGGCAGCGCTCATCTCCATCAGCCCCAAGACCGGTGCCATTCGAGCGATGGCGGCCGTAATCCCGAACCGCCCGAAGAACGAGTTCAACCTTCTTTCGCAGGCGCGCCGCCAGCCGGGCTCGACGTTCAAGACTTTCGTCCTCGCCGCGGCGGTCGAGATGGGGATCAACCCGGACTCGACGTACTACGTCTCGGCGCCGTTCACCTATCGAGTGCACCCGGCCGGCAACTGTGACGACGGAAGCTGGTGGTGCGTGCACACCTACGCCAACGACTACTACGGCTGGAGCTCGATTCGCAGCGCGACGATCCGCTCCGACAACTCGGTCTATGCACAGCTCACCCTCGACGTCACGCCCGAGAAGGTTGCCGAGACGGCCCGGCGGATGGGGGTCCGCTCGACGCTCGACATCAACGGCGCCGTCGTGCCGTCGATAGGGCTCGGCTCGGTCGCCGTCTCCCCACTCGATCTCGCATCAGGGTACGCGACACTCGCCGCGGGTGGCGTCTACGCGGAGCCGATGGCTATTCGGCGTGTCGTGCTGGCGAACGGCAAGGAGGACCGCGACGCCGGCTGGGGCGTTCCCAGGCGGCGGCGTGCGATCTCGGAGGGCGGCGCGGCCATCGTGACCCGAATTCTCGAGCAGAACATGCAGTCGGGCACCGGTACCCGCGCTGCCTTCGGTCGCCCGGCAGCCGGGAAGACCGGCACGAACGAGGAGCACAAGGACGCCTGGTTCGCCGGCTACACGCCAGATCTTGCGACCACCGTGTGGATGGGGTATACGAAGGCCGAGATCCCGATGGAGAGCGTCCACGGGATCGCCGTGAGCGGAGGGAGCTTCCCCGCGGAGATCTGGCGGCTGTTCATGGAGCCCTCGCTGGATGCGATCGAGCCGACCGTGTTCCCGGAACCGTCGGTCTGGCCCGAGTGGCAGACCTTCACGCGTGGGAAGTACGCACTCACGTACGACCCGAGCTACACGCCAAGCACCACGACGGAGGAGACGGAGACGACGGAGACGGAGCCGGCGGAGCCGACGATCGTGCCAAGCCGAATTCCCTAGGGTCGGGACCCGTGCGTGACCTACTGACGTTCGAGGAAGCGCTTGCCTGCATCCTCGAGCGGGCGCAACCGCTTACCTCGGAGCTCGTTCCTCTCGAGCATGCCGTCGGGAGAGTCGTCGCCGAGCCCGCACGTGCGCGCGCCGACCTCCCGCCGTTCCCGAGCTCGGCGATGGACGGGTTCGCCGTGCGTGGAGCCGAGACGCCGGGCATGCTCCCGATCTCTGCGAGAGTGGCCGCGGGAAGCCCATCGGCGGATCCGCTCGAGCCCGGATCGGCGGCGGCGATCGCCACCGGTGGTGCCATCCCTGACGGCGCGGACACGATCGTGCCGGTCGAGCAGGCGACCGAGGAAGCGGGGCGCGTTCGGATCACAGAGCCCGCCCGGGAGGCCGCTCACATCCGTCCGAGGGGCGGTGACGTGCGGGAGGGCGAGGTGGTGATCTCGGCGGGCGTGCGCCTCGGGCCTGCCCAGATCGGTGCGCTCGCCGCGTCGGGGATTGCCGAGGTGAGATGCGCCCGGCGGCCTCGCGTTTGCGTGCTCGCGACGGGCAGCGAGCTTCGGGCGCCCGGCGACACGCTCGAGCCGGGACAGATCTTCGAGTCGAACCGACCCATGATCGGCGCCGTGCTCACGGCGAGCGGCGCTTCGGTCGAGTCTCTACCGGTTGTTCGAGACGACGAGTCCGCACACCGGACCGCGTTCGAACGGGGGCTAGTGGCTGACGTGCTCGTCTCGTCGGGCGGTGTCTCCATGGGGCCTCACGATCTGGTGAGACAGGTTGCGGCGGAGCTAGGTGTCGAAGAGGTGTTCTGGGGGGTGGCCGTCAAGCCGGGCAAGCCCCTTTCGTTCGGAGTGCGCGGCGAGACCCTCGTGTTCGGCCTGCCCGGGAACCCCGTCTCCTCGCTCGTCGGGGCGCTCGTCTTCGTTCGCCCGGCGCTCAACGCGCTGCAAGACGTCGCCGATCCCGGGCCCAGCTTTCAGGTCGGGCGGACGAGGGTCTCGCTTCGCCGCAATGCACATCGAGACGAGTTCGTCCGAGCTCGGCGTGAGGCAACCGAGGATGGGGTTGCTCTCGAGCCCGTGACGGGTCAGGAGTCGCACATGATCGTTCGTGCCGCATCCGCCGAGGCGCTCGTCCACGTACCGCGCGGAGCCGGAGAGATCGCCGCAGGGGGCCTCGTGCGTTACCTCGATCTTGCCTGACCACTGCCCCGGTCGTCGATCCTCCGCCGAAGGCCGTCCGCCGCCGTGCGAACGGGGCCGGGTGGAGGCGGCTGTTCGCCGCTGGCGTAGGGTGCGTAACGGCCGAAAGCGAGCGCCCCCAACTGTGCAGCAGCCGTTAGCCATGCGAACGCGAGCAGCACGGAGAAGAGCGAGACGTAGCCGACGGTGGCAAGTCCGGCAACGTAGAGGGCCGTATCCGTCGGCCCGAGCCCGAGCTCTCGTCCGAGCAGGAGAATCCCGCCGATCGGGCCGATGAGCCCGATCGCGTAGATGCCGACGCGTTGCCAGAGCTGCGCCTGTAGCGGTAGCCAGAGCCAAGCGTAGAGCGACGGAAGAATGAACGCGAGCGCGAACGGCTTGGTGAGAGCTACCACGAAAGCAACTGCGCCCAGCCACGCAAGCGCGCAGGTGTAACCGGCGAGACGCTCTTCCGCGGCAGGCTGCGCCAGCGCGACGAGCGGACGGCGGAGAACCAGCCAGCCGAGTGCGAACGCAATGGCCAGCAAGGCGATTCCCGCCACGTTCGAATCTACGATGAACGCGGAGCTCGGCGGCAACGGGAGCGCAGCCCCGGTCGGCAGGACACCCGTCAGGCCGCCGGCCCAGAGAAGAGCACCTGCCCACATCCAGAAGAACAGCCGCGTTCGCAGGGCTCGCACGGCTGGGCGAAAGGGAAGGCCTCGTCGCCGCCCCCTTGCGAGCAGGTCGAGAATGCCGAGAGCGAACGGCACGATCGCCACGACGAACGCGAGCCGTACGGTCCACCCGCTCGCAGCCCGTTCCTCCAAGAAGATGCTGTCAGGTGTTCGAAACGCAGCTCCGATGCTCGCGTCGATCGAGCCCACGAGTGCTTCCGTCGCACGGCCGAGCTGCCCGAGACGCCGCTCGGAGAGCTCGCCGGCCAGGTTCGGGGCATTCGCGCGTGCTGGATCTCGGGTCGTGAGCGAGATCGCGGCAACTCCCTCGGCGACGAACGGCCCGTGCTCGGCAGCGGCGAAGGGAATGCCGAGATCGACGAGCTGCGTCAGGACGGAGGGGATCGATGGCACCTGCCCCGTCTGTTCGGAGATGCGCGCGGAAGCCGTCCGGACGAGGGTCCGGGCGGGCGAGCTCGATCCGTCCCCCGCGAGCGCGATGCGCGGCCGTCCCTCGGATCCGACATCGTCGAGGACGATCGCGGCGAGCGCCTGCCGGGCAAGTGCGGACGTGCGTGCGAAGTGGTCCGCGCCGGCTCCACCGTACGCGCCTGCATCGGTCGAGACGAGAACCAGCGTCCGGTTCGGGAGCGCCGCGGGCAACGCCTCTTGTGGAGCGAACGCTCGCGCCAGCTCGACGAGCGCGGCCGTCCCGGAGACGTTGTCCCGGCTCGGGTTGCCCGCACCGTTGTTGTCTCGATGGGCGACGAGAACGATGGCCTCCTCCGAGCGTCCGGGTATCACGGTCAGGACGTTTCGGAGCTCGACCTCACCCAGGTCGACGAGGTCGGCGCTCCACACGTCCTCCTCCGTCTCGAGCCCGAGTCTCGCGATCGTCTCCGAGTACCAGCGCGCGGCGTTCGAGGCGTCCGTGGTGCCAGGCACCCGAGACGGGAACTCCGTCGAGAGCTCCTCCGCGACGGCTACCGCCGCTGTCGCGTCGAACACGGGCTCGAGTGCGGGGCGGGGCAAGGCTCCAGTTGCCGAGAGCGAGAACAAGAGCGCGAGCGTCACCGGAGCGAGCACGAGCGAGCTGACTCGGACGAGGCGCGTGTTGAGAGGTCTGTCGACGGTGCCGCGGCGCGCCCGCCGCCTCCGCCCACGGGGACGAGCCGCTTCCATCGCGGGGCTAGTGTAAGCGGGCATGTGGCGGCCCGGCCAGAGTGCTCGTAATGGGACTGGCAACTGTGGCTCGGCGAGGTTGTGTTAGAAGCTCAAGCAACCGCTCCGATGCCGAATGCCTCGACCATACTGCTCGTCGACGACGAGGAGTCGATCCAGACGCTTCTCACATTCCCGCTGGAACGCGACGGCTATCGGGTCGTCCAGTCCCGCGACGGCGAGGACGCGCTGCGCCGCTTCGACGAGGAGGACGTCGATCTCGTCGTCTTGGACGTGATGCTCCCGCGCCTCGACGGGCTCGAGGTCTGCAAGAGGCTTCGCAGTCAGAGCAGCGTCCCGATCATCATGCTCACCGCGCGAGGCGAGGAGCTCGACAAGGTGCTCGGGCTGGAGCTCGGCGCCGACGACTACATCACGAAGCCGTTCTCGATCAGGGAGTTTCGGAGTCGGGTGCGCGCGTTGCTGCGCCGCGCTGCCGCGCCGCACGTCGGACGCGATCGCGTCGAGGTGATCGAGCGGGACGAGCTCCGAATCGATCTGCCACGCCGCACGGTCGAGGTTCGCGATAAGGCCGTACAGCTCACGTTCATCGAGTTCGAGATGCTCGTTCTGCTCGCCTCGAGCCCAGGCGTCGTGTTCTCGCGGCGCGAGCTCTTGGAACGGCTCCGAGGTGGTGCGGACTACCGCGAGCCGCGGACGATCGACGTCCACATTCGACACTTGCGCGAGAAGATCGAGGCCGATCCGAGCAACCCGGAGCTGATCCTGACCATTCGCGGCGCCGGGTACCGCTTTCGGTCAAGCAGCTAGTGAGGATCCCGGGCGGGATCAGGGTCCGCCTCGCACTCGGGCTCGTAGCGATCGTCGCCGGAGCGCTGGGCACTGCGTACCTCATTGTCGTCCCGTCGCTCGAGAGGCAGCTCGTCGACGCGCGTCTCGACGAGCTGGAGGAGCAGGCTCGACCCCTCGCCGACGAACTGCCGCCGGACACCCTCCTGTGGAACGACAACGTCGAGGAGTTCGCGGTGACCGCAAATGCTCGCGTGGTGGCGTTCCGCGTGCTCGGGGCCAACCCACCCGCGCTGGCCGTCGTGGCCGACTCTCGCCGCGGTCAGAGCTCGCGGGACGTCGCGCGGAACGTGACCGCCCTCCGCGCAGCGGAGACTCGCGGTGTCGAGCGCGGCCGCGTCGTGGATGTGTCCGGCGACTACGCCGAGGTGGCGGTTCCGCGCGCCGAGGATGCGGTGGTGCTGTTTCGCGCATCGCTCGCCGATTCGCTCGCCACCGTGCGACTCGTCGAGCGCCGCCTGCTGGTCGCCACCGGGTTCGCCCTGGTGCTCGCGCTGGTTCTCGGCCTCACCGCGGCGGAGATGTTCGCCCACCGCCTGCGCCGCCTGGAGACCGCCGCAGAGCGGATCGCGGGCGGCGACTTCGACGCGCCGATCGTCGACCGCGGCGACGACGAGATCGGGCAGCTGGCAGCGACTTTCGATCGGATGCGGGTCCAGCTCGCCCAGCTCGACAACGCGCGAAAGGAGTTCGTGGCCAATGCGTCGCACGAGCTTCGCACGCCGCTGTTCTCGATCGGAGGCTTTCTCGAGCTCCTGACCGACGAGGAATTGGACGAGAAGACCCGCGACGAGTTCCTGGCGACGATGCGGAGCCAGGTCGAGAGACTGACGAAGCTCTCGACCGATCTCCTCGACCTCTCGCGGATGGACGCGGGTCAGCTTCGCGTCGAGCACGAGCCCGTCGACCTCGCGTCGGTGGTCGCGACGCTTGCCCGTGAGCTGGAGCATGTCGCGGACGCCTCCGGTCACGTGCTGGACACGGAGCTCGACGGGAGCGCGTGGTGCACGGCGGACGAGGAACGCGTGCTTCAGATCGGGCGAGCGCTCGTCATCAACGGGCTCGTCCACACGCCCGCCGGCACGCGCCTGGTCGTGCGGGCTCGCCGGCGCGGGAACCGCGCCGAGCTCGAGGTGGCCGACGATGGGCCAGGGATTCCTCCGGGGGAGCGGGAGGCGGTCTTCGAGCGTTTCTACCGCGTCGAGGGCGGTGTCGCGTCGGGAAGCGGGCTCGGATTGGCGATCGCACGCGAGGTCGCCCGGCTGATGAACGGCGGAGTGCGACTCGAGTCCGAGTCGGGCAAGACCGTCGTGACGCTCGAACTGCCGGGTGCAGAGGGGGTGGAGCCGACGCCGGTCGGCACACCGCCGTTTTCACGTGAAAACGCTTAGCGTTCGTCTGCGGAAGCGCGCGCCAGTAGAGGGGGTCTGGGGGGACCGGGAGGTTCCTCCAGCAAGCGCCGCAGCGTTGCGGTCTACGATTCATCGCGATGAGCGGACTGTCACACGTGGGCGACGCGGGTGAGGTGAAGATGGTGGACGTCGGGGAGAAACCGGTTTCCCGACGCCGCGCGGTTGCCTCGGCAAGCGTGCACATGGCGCCGGCGACCGCGGAGACCATCCGCGAGCTTCCGAAGGGGGACGCGCTCGTGACCGCTCAGCTCGCGGGAATCATGGCCGCGAAGCGCACTGCCGAGCTCATCCCGCTGTGCCATCCGCTTCCGCTCACCCATGTCGACGTCCGGCTCGCCGTCGGGGATGCGGCGGTCGAGATCGAGGCCATCGCCGAGACGACGGCCCAAACAGGCGTCGAGATGGAAGCACTGGTCGCCGCGACGGTGGCCGCTCTGACCGTGTACGACATGGCGAAGGCGATCGACAAGACGATGCTGATCGGCGATGTGCAGGTGGTCGAGAAGACGAAGGAGCCGATCTGAAGGCAGCGGTGCTCACCGTCTCGGACGGCGTGCACGCGGGCGAGCGCGACGATGCGAGCGGCGTGCTGCTGCAGGAGTTGCTGGAGGAGGAGGGCTTCGACGTCGTGCGGCGGGTGGTTCCGGACGAGCGCGAGCTGATCGCGTCCGCGATCGGAGAACTGGCCTCGAACGCGTTGCTCGTACTGACAACGGGAGGAACCGGCTTCGCGCCGCGTGACGTGACCCCTGAGGCGACGCAGACCGTGTTGGACAGAGACGCTCCGGGGATCGCCGAGGCGATCCGCGCTGATGCGCTCACCCGGACTCCGCATGCGCTCCTGTCACGGGGCGCCGCCGGGCTTCGCGGCGAGACGTTGATCGTGAACCTCCCCGGCTCGCCAGGCGGTTGCCGGGACGGCTTCGCGATCCTGCGGCCCGCCTTGCGCCATGGGCTCGAGCTGGCCGGCGGCGACCGGGAAACCACGCATCGGCAGACGTGACGACCTCCGCTGTCCCCCTTCCGCGGCGCCTGGCGTCGCTCGTTCGCATCGAGCACACCGTGTTCGCGCTGCCATTCGCCTACGCAGGCGTGTTTCTCGCCGCGGGAGCCTGGCCGGGATGGACCGACCTGCTCTGGGTGACGACCGCAATGGTCGGTGCCCGCACGCTCGCGATGGCGCTGAACCGGCTGATCGACGCGGAGCTCGACGCCCAGAACCCTCGCACCGCAAGCCGCGAGCTACCGAGCGGGATGCTGACGCGCGCACAGGTGCTCGGGTTGAGCGCGGCGGCATTCGCGCTGTTTCTCGTCTCGGTCCTCCAGCTCGACCCGTTCGTCCGCTGGCTGTGGCCGATCCCGGTGGCGATGTTCGTCGTCTACCCGTACCTCAAGCGGTACACGTGGCTCTGCCATTTCTGGCTCGGGGCCTGCCTCGGGCTCGCACCGGTCGGCGCCTGGCTCGCCGTCTCCGGCGCCGCTCCCTGGCAAGCATGGACGCTTGGCGCAGCCGTCCTGCTCTGGGTCGCCGGTTTCGACCTCTTCTACTCGCTCTACGATCTCGACAACGACCGTCGGCAAGGTCTCCATTCCTGGGCGACCCGGTTCGGCGAGCGTGGGGTCTTCTACGGCGCGCGTGCACTTCACACCGGGACGATCGTCTTGCTCGCGCTCGTCGGGACGGAGCTCGAGCTGGGGCTGTGGTACTGGGTCGGAGTCGCCGCCGTGGCGGGGCTCCTGGCGTATGAGCACCTGATCGTCAGCCCGGGAAACCTCGGACGGCTGGACGCGGCGTTCTTCACGGTGAACGGCGTGGTCAGCATCGTCTTCTTCGCCTTCGTCGCGGCGGACGTGCTCGCCTCGTGATCAGCGTTCGCAAGCTCGAGAAGCGCTATGGGCCGCGCCGGGTGCTTGCGGGAATCGACTTCGAACTCCCGCGCGACGGATTTCTTCTCGTGACAGGGGCGAACGGTTCCGGGAAGACGACGCTTCTGCGCGTTCTCACCGGCCTCGCTGCTCCCACGCGAGGGACGGTCGAGGTCGAGGTCGATCGCGGGCGGCTCGGCTTCCTCGCCCACGAGCCGCTCGTGTACCGGGAGCTCTCGGCGCTCGAGAACCTCGATCTCTTCGGCCGGCTGTACCGCGTGCCGGAGAGACGGGAGCGGATCGGCATGCTGCTCGAGCGGTTCGGTCTCTGGGACGCTCGGTCGGTGCGGGTCGACGCGTACTCGCGGGGCATGGGACAACGTCTTGCCCTGTGCCGTGCCCTGCTCCACGATCCCGAGCTGCTCGTGCTCGACGAGCCGTACGCCTCCCTGGACGAGCAGGGGGGAGCTCTGCTCGACCGTGAGCTCGAGGAGCTCGCTGGCACCCGTACGCTCGTCGTGTCGACGCACGATCCTGCGCGCGTCGAGCGGCTGGCGACTCAAAGGCTGGCGCTCGCTTGACGTATCTCGCCGACGTTGCGGCGCTGACGCGGAAGGACCTGCAAGTCGAGCTCCGAGCTCGGGACACGCTTCCCGCGATGCTGCTCTTCGTCCTCTCGACGCTGGTCGTCTTCCATTTCGCCCTGCCGGAGGGCACGGGCGACGACGCTGCGTACGGACTGCTCTGGGTGGCGATCGTCTTCACGGCCCTTCTCGGCCTTGCTCGCGCGTGGGTGCCGGAGCAGGAGCACGCGGTCTTCGACGGCCTCGTTCTCGCTCCGTGCGACCGCAGTGCCATCTGGGTCGGAAAGACGCTAGCGACGCTCGCATTCCTGCTCGCAGCCCAGGTCGTCGCGCTGCCGGCGTTCGCTCTCTTCTTCGCTCCGCTCGACGCGGTTGCGCTGGCGGGGGTGCTGCTCGCTGACATCGGGATCTGCGCGGTCGGGTCACTGCTGGCGGCGATGGCCGCGGCAGGCCGCGCGCGCGAGCTGCTCCTGCCGCTGCTCGTGCTCCCGCTCTCGATCCCGCTTATTGTCGGAGGCGTCGGTGCCGCCATCTCGCCCGAGCCCGTCCGCTATCTCCTGCTGCTCGTGCTGTACGACGGGATCTTCGCGGTA
>Ga0190265_10002774_pt1 | contig 11797 bp, 7 predicted proteins | sample Popmic124T_FD_133135 | JGI IMG/M metagenome (GOLD analysis project Ga0190265, IMG submission 133135) | Populus adjacent soil microbial communities from riparian zone of Indian Creek, Utah, USA - 124 T | ecosystem: Environmental > Terrestrial > Soil > Riparian zone | place: USA: Utah | collected...
CCGACCCCCGGAAGCGATGCCTGGTCGACCGCGTTCGAGCGCCTGGAAAGGGTGCTGCCGGTCGTCATGGACAAGGTCGACATCTTGGTGATCGGCAACGAGCCCTTCATCGAAAGCCAAAGCAAGGACCGCAACCGCCGCCTCAACGTGTTCTACGAGAAGCTCGCTCAACGCGTCATCGCCTACCGTGACAAGAACTCCGCGGAACGGACCAAGCTCTACATGGGGGCGCTCAACCACCTCGAAGACGAGAAGAAGCGCACGCGTGCCAAGAGGCGCTGGATGCGCTTCGTGAAGAAGACCATGGCGATCGAGGGAGTGGACATCCATCCGCACCTGGCGGACCCGGGCGATGGCCAGGACTACCTCAAGTTCGTACTCGATCGCATGCGCCCCGGTCAGAACTTCTTGGCCACCGAGTTCTCCCTGGTCAACCTCTGGCTGGGCCACCAGAAAGATCCGGTCTCCGCCGAATTCGCAGCCGCATACGAGGAGGAGAAGGGGAAACAGGTGTGGCAGGTGCTCAAGGGAGCCATCGCTGAGCCCTTCACGCAGCAGAAGTGGAACGATTTCCTCTCCATGACTCCCTGGTTCAAGAGCAACAACACCTATCTCCAGGATCAGGTCAAGAGGTTCCGCAGCACCGGAAAGCTCGCGGTGGCCACCTACGGGGTTGTCCAAGACGAGGACATGACGACGGACTTCACTGCGGAGAAACAGCCGTGGCTGCTCAACAGCCTGTTCTGCCCGTACACCGTTGAGGACGGCAAGGACGGTCTGCCCGGACGGAACCACGTGTGGATCAACCAGTTCCGTGCGCTGCAGAAGACCTGACAGACCCGGGGGGTGCATGGGGGTCCGGCTGCCCTGTCCCGCCGGGCAGGGCAGCCGGGCCCGGATGCGCTCCGTCAGACCCGTGGACGGCCGTACCGCCGGTCGTTGTCACTCGTCGGCACCAGCGCGGCGAGCGCCGCGCTGGTGTCCCGCAGGTGTTCGGGGAGCAACTCCACCGCACCGGCACCACGAGCGCGGTCCAGCCCGTCGCGCACGCTCATCCGGGCGCCCAGCTCCCTGCCCAGCCCGACTGATTCCACGATGTCGCGCAGGAACAGCATGCGTCCGTCGATCCGGCTCTGCCCGCCGCGGGCGGCGCGGACCTCCGCGACGAGCGCGTCACGCAACACAGGGTGGGGGTAGAAGCGTTGCCTCGCACGGAAGAGGCCGGTGGGCCCGCCGGGACGGCGGAGCAGTACGCCGCACCCGGCGAGCGCGTCCCGGTGCAGCGAGAACGCCTGATGACGGTGGCGGAACCACTTGTGGAGCCGGACGTGCCCGTGCTTGGAAGCGGAACAGCGCTGCCGCAGCTCGGCGAGCACCTCGTCGGCCCAGACGAGACCGGTAGGGCCGGTGTCGAGCAACTCGATCTCGACGCCGTGCAACTGGTAGACGTCGAAGCCGAGCTTCTTCCATTTCCGGGCACGGACCAGCAGCTTGCGGCGCAGGGCGAGTTCGCCCAGCTCGGCCGCCGCGCATCCGATCACCGCCCGGGTGGAGCCGTGCACCTTGCCGTTGGCCAGGTGTGAGAGCAGGACGAACTCTTCGGGCAGGGACAGGTGCCGCGGCGAAGGCACAGACATGTGCTCCTTCCCTTTCTGGAACGTGCGGACGGGTAGACAGGCGGCCCGGGGACCCGGACCCGGGCCCCCGGGCAACCGTCAACTGCGGTACGTACGCAGGTAGTCGAACCGGGCCACGGCTCCCGCCGCGTTCAGTGAGACCAGGCCGATCTTGAGATCGTCCTTCACCGGCAGGGTCCACACACCGGAGTCGACCCAGTGCTTGCCGTCCCGGCTGGTGGAGGCGCGTACCTCGTTCTCGTGGTGCGCCCGGTCGGTGTGGTGGGAGAGCCGCAGCCACATGGTGTCCGCGGTCGGTCCGCCGAACGTCTCGCCGTAGAAGACAGGGGTCGGTGGTGTGGTGGTCGGACGCTCGCCCTCCTTGGCGAACTCGCTGTTGCGCGCGAGAACGCCGTCGCCCCGCTGCAGGGGCAGTGCCGACCGGGTCAGCGTGAAGTACCGGTCGTCGTTCTCGTACAGCGCGAGGCCCGCCTTCTGGTTGGCCTGCCCCGGGGTGAAGTGGAGCTTCGTCTCCACCGTGTAGTCCCCCTCGGGTGCGTCACGTGTCAGTACCGACGCCGTATTGGTGTCGAGGTTCAGCCCGGTGTTCTGCGTCGGCCAGGACAGGGAACCGCCGGTCATGGTGGTCCCGGAGGCCGGGCCGCGTACCCACTTCCAGGGCGAGTCCGGGTCCGTACCGGGCACGGTGGCGCCGTCGAACTCGTCGCTGTAGTCCGTCAGTTGTGCGCCCGGCTCGGGTTCGGGCACCCGGGTGGTCTCCGGGGTGTGGAGCGTGACCGCACCCACGTTGTCCGCGGCGGTGCCCGCGCCGCGTGCGGCGGTGCCGATCTCGCCGGAGCGCGCCGCCCCGTCGGGCAGGCGTCGCTGCTGTGTGGCCACGGCGTCGCGCAGGCGGTCCTCGCTGACCTCGACGGTCATACGGGTGCCGCGCACCTCGGCCGAGACGTTGTGCCAGGTGTCCCACCGGAATCCGGACGGCAGTGCGGTCACCTTCTCGCCACGGCTCGTACCGTCCACCATGACCTCGGTGACCAGGGCGTTGCGGCTCCGGTCCAGCCAGGCGGTGACGTGGTCGCCGCGGTTCTGGTAGCCGAGGACCAGCCCGGCCGCGCCGCCGGCCGAGGTCACTTCGAGGTCCGCCTCCGCCCGCAGGCCGGCGGGTGACTTCTTGTCGGGGAGGTTGCCGGCCTTCTTGCCGGCCTTCTTGCCGGCGAGCAGATAGGCCGGGTCCGCGCCACCGCCGGTGTGGGTCACGTACTGATGTGCGTCCTGGTCGTCCGCGAGTGACCAGCTGTCCGTACCGGCGCCTTCGGCGTGCCAGCCGGACAGGGAGCCGTCGTTGAACGTGCTGCCCGCGTCCCAGGACGTCACCGGCGCGGGCTGACGGCCCTCGGAGGTCCCGGCTCCTGCCCGTACGACGGGCCAGCCGTCGATCCAGTCCAGCCGGTCGATCACCATCGGGCGCTTCGACAGCTGCTTACGGTTGATCTCGGGGGTGGGGTCGAGATCCGGGTCGTCCGCGGGGATTCCGTGGTAGACGAGCCAGTCCGCTCCCGCCAGGTCGGTCTGCAGCGAGTTGTGGCCAGGGCCGATCCAGCGGTTGCCGTTCGCGCCGACGACGGTGCCGCCCTTGCTGGTCTCGGCCATCAGGTCGACGCCTTCGTCATCCTTGAACGGGCCCGTCGGGCTGGTCGCACGGCCGACCTTGACCTGGTAGCCGCTGTACGAGCCCTGGCAGCAGCCCGCGTCGGAGTAGAACAGGTAGTAGCGCTCGCCGCGCCGGACGACGTACGCGCCCTCCATCCGGCGTCCCTGGGCGACTTGGGTGACCTCGCCTTCGATCTGCGTGCTGTCCGCGTTCATCCTGGCCACGCACAGGACGTCGTAACTCCCCCAGTACATGTACGACTGGCCGCCCTTGTCGGTGAACTGCGCCGGGTCGATGTTGCCCGTGGGGCAGCCGCTCGACGACTTCATGACGGGGCCCTTGTCGGTCCACGGGCCTGTCGGCGTGGGTGCCGTGGCGACTCCGATGGTGTTCCGGTCGGGCACCGAGTAGTAGAGGTGGTAGCGGCCGTCGATGTAGCGGACGTCCGGGGCCCACAGGCGTGAACCGCCGTGCCAGTCGGGCTGGTTCGCCGGCGTGAAGACCTCCCCCGCGTACTGCCAGTGCACCATGTCGGCCGACCGGAGGATCGGCACGATCCGTTCGCCCTTCTCACCCTTGCTCTGGAACACCGGGTTCTGGGTGCCGTAGGCGTACCAGAGCCCGTCCTTCCCGCGGATGGTCACCGGGTCGGGGAAAGTGTCGACCACGCCTTCCGTCACAGGGTTCGTGTACGTCCGGCTCTGCTCGTGCGTCCGGCTTCCCTCGTACGTCCGGCTCTGCTCGGCCCGCGCGAACTCACCTGCGGCAGGCGGCTCTTCGGCGCTCGCGCCGTGGGGCTGCAGCAGCAGCGTGGCGACGAGCCCCAGGACCAGGGCTGCGATACGGAGCGGGGACCAGGTGGGATGCCCGGCTCTCGCTGTGGACGGCTGACGCATGGCGGCTCCTTGATCTTGCTCCATCAGGACCGGGCAGCAGGACCGGGCAGGGACGGGTCAGTCGGTGCCCTCCAGCTCGAACGCGCTGAGGCTGGGGTCGTGGTCGGAGGCACCGACGTCGTACATCGGTGTCATCCAGTGGTAGAAGTTGTCGCCCCGCTCGCGCAGCAGGTCGTAGAGCCGGCGCAGCATGCGGCGGCGCACGGACGCGAACTCGGGGTGCGTATACCGGTTGTGGAGCTCGCTGGGGTCCTGGAACAGGTCGTACAGCTCGTTGACCGACTCCGGATTGACGACGAGCTTGTAGCGCTCGTCGCGGAGCATCCGCTGCGGGTAGGGGAAGTGGTGGCCGTGGAACTCGGCGACCAAGTCGGCGGCCCAGTCCGGGTGTTCGCCGCGCACCAGTGGCACGAGGCTGCGGCTGTCCACGGCAGGCTCGGGGTCGCAGCCCGCGAGCTCCAGGATGGTCGCCGTGCAGTCGGTGAGCGTGACGAGTTCGTGGCGGACCTGCGGGGCGGCCCCGGGGATGCGCACGACGCCGGGGATGCGGTAGATGTCCTCGTACATGGCGGGGCCCTTGTCGTGCAGCCGGTGGGCGCCGGTGAACTCGCCGTGGTCGGCGGTGAAGAAGACCGACGTGTCCTCGCTCAGGCCGAGTTCGGCGAGCCGGGTCAGGATGCGGCCGATCTGCTCGTCGATCAGGTTGACGTAGCCCCAGTAGACGGCGATCAGTTTGCGGGTGACCTCGATCGGCATGGTGTCGAACGTCCAGTGCTCGCTGTAGTTGCGCTGCACCGGCGGCTTGCCCTCGAAGGTCTCGGCGATCGACTCCGGCAGTTCGACGAGGTCCGGGTCGTAGCGGTCGAAGTACTCGTCCGGGAGCAGGTAGGGCAGGTGGGGCCCGAAGAAGTGGGTGGCCAGGAAGAACGGGCGTCCGTCGGCGGCGTACTGGTCGAGCTGCTCGATGGCGCGGGTGGCGAGGTAGTACTCGAAGGTCGCCTCGACCGGCTGGTGCAGCCGGGCGGCGAGCAGGTTGCCCGGGTTGCCGTTGGGTGTGGTGCCGCGCACGTGGTCGGATATCCGGTACGGTGGCAGGCCCCGTTCTGCCAGGTAGGCCAGGTAGTCGGGGTGGTCGACGGGGTTGTGCCAGCCGGGCAGGTCCGGCCCGTCGAATCCGTACGAGGCGGCGTTGCGGTGCGTGCCCCCGTGCCACTTGCCGATCAGGCCCAGCTGGTAACCCCGCTCCCGCAGTGCGCCCGCGAAGGTGAACGCGTCCTCACGCAGGTCCTCCAGATAACCCACGTTGCGTTCGTAGTTGGCCAGCAGCCGGTGGCGGAACGGCGCCTGCCCGGTGAGGAGGCTGGCACGGGCAGGGGTGCAGATGGCGGTCGGCGTGTAGCACCGGTCGAAGCGCGTGCCGGTGGCGGCCAGCCCGTCGAGGTGGGGGGTGGCGACGTGCGGATTGCCGTAACAGCCCAGGGTGTCGACGCGGTGCTGATCGGTCATCAGGAACAGCAGGTTCACTTCGCGTACGCCTTCGAGTAGAGGTCGCCGGTGTAGTAACTGGAGGGATCCGGCCTGGACTTGAGCTGACCGGTGCGGACGAAGAAGTCGCCCAGGTGGTTCAGCCACTCGTCGACGGTGCCGTTCTTGGTCTTGGCGACGAGTTCGGCGGTCGGCAGGGTCTCCACGTTCGCGGCGTCGGCCTTGACCTTGCTCTCGTCGAGTTTGAGCATCTTGGCGGACTCGGTGACGGCCTCCTGGGGATGCTCGGCCCGCCAGTCGTTGGCCTTCTGAAGCACCTTGATCACCTTGCTGGTGAGTTCGGGCTTCACCTTGTTGCCCGCGACGAACGCGGTGGGAAAGGTGCTGTCCATCTCCCGGGTGCTGGCGACCTCTTCGAGGTCGGGCACCTTCTTCTTGATGTTGTCGATCAGCGGATACCAGATGCCCGCTCCGTCGATCTGCCCGGAGGAGAACGCGGAGACGATGGTGGACGGCGCCATCGGCACCTTCTCGACGTCCTTGACGGTCATCCCCGCCTCCTCCAGCGCGAGGTTGAGCGCCATGTCGCCGGACGTGCCCTCGGGTACGCCGACCTTCTTCCCCTTGAGGTCCTTCATCGAGGTCATGCCGGGCCGCGCGATGACCCGGTCCGCGTATGCGAGCGTGTTGACCGCGACGACCTTGGACTTGCCGGAGGCGGGCAGCCACATGGCACCGGGGCCGATGTAGCCGAAGTCGAGGTCGCCGGCGCCGAGTGCCTGGATCTGGACCGGCCCGTCGTTGAAGGCCTTGACCTTCGCGGTGAGGCCCGCCTCCTTCCACAGGCCGCGCTTCTCGGCTATGGCCAGCAGGCTCACGCCGTTGTAGTCGCCGATGTAACCGAAGTCGACAGTCGAGTCGTTGGCGGTGTCCGCGGAGCACGCGCTCACGGAGAGCGCCAGCATGGACACGGTGGAGGCGGCCGCGAGGGCACGCCGAATACTGCTGCTGCGCATGGCGGGGCAGTCCTCTCGGGAGTAACCGAAAAGCTCGGCAGGAAATTCAGCGGGGAATCAGCAGAAAAAGGGGCGTCAGGCAGCGGGTGCGGCCTGGGGCTGGTGGTAGACGGCGTGCCAGACCTCGTTCCGGATCTGCCGGAACTCCGCGGAGAGCCGGATCTCCTCCGTACGCGGATACGGGAGGTCCACCTCCAGCACCCGGTGGACACGTCCGGGCCTGGCCGCCATCACGACCACCCGGCTGGCCAGATAGACCGCCTCGTCGACGTCGTGCGTGATGAACAGGACCGTGCGCTGCTCCTGCCGCCAGGTGTCGAGGAGCTGGTCCTGCAACTGCACCCGGGACAGCGCGTCGAGCGCTCCGAACGGCTCGTCCATCAGGAGCACTTGGGGATTCACCGCGTACGCGCGGGCGATCGCGCACCGCTGCTTCATGCCGCCGGACAGCGTCTTGGGCAGCGCGTCGGCGAAGTCTCCGAGCCCGACCAGGTCGATGGCGTGGTCGGCGCGCCGTTTGCGCTCCGCGGCGGGGAGCGCGGCCAGCTTCAGGCCGAACTCCACGTTGTGACGCACCGTCAACCAGGGGAACAGGGCGTACTGCTGGAAGATCACACCGCGGTCCGGTCCCGGTCCGGTGACCGGCGCACCGTCCACCAGTACCTGGCCCTCCGTGGGCGCGACCAGTCCCGCCGCCATGCTCATCAGGGTGCTCTTGCCGCAGCCGGACGGGCCGACGACCGTGACGAACTCCCGGTCGGCGATGTCCAGCGACACGTGGTCGAGCGCGACGAAGCTGGTGTCCTTCATCGGGAAGGTCTTCACCACGTCCTGAAAGGAGATCTTGGTTTTCATCGGCGCTCCTGCCAACCGGTGAGCCGTCGTTCGGCGAGCAGCAGCAGCCGGTCCATGGCCAGGCCGAGCACGCCGATGGTGATCAGCGCCACGAAGATCGTGGGGATCTCGTACCAGGTCGAGGCCTTCTGCATGCGGAAGCCCAACCCCTCCTGCGCGCCGACCAGTTCGGCCGCCACCAGGGTCGCCCAGGACGCGCCGAGCCCGATCCGCATCCCGACCAGGATGAACGGAGTGGACGCCGGGACGACGATCTTGACGAAGATGGTCCGGTCCGACGCACCGAGCACTCGCGCGGCGTTGATCAGTGTCCGGTCCACGTCGACGACGCCCTGAAAGGCCGCCACCACACAGGACATGAACGCCGCCAGGAAAATCACGAAGACCTTCGGCGTCTCCCCGATGCCCATCAGCACGATCGCCAGCGGAATGAGTGCCAGCGGCGGGATCGTACGGAAGAACTGGACGAAGGGCTCGATCAGTCCCCGGGCCAGCGGATACCAGCCCATGAGGAAACCGATCGGGACGGCCACCACGGTGCCCAGCGCGAAGCCCGTGAAGACCCGGCGCAGACTGGCAAGCGTGTCATCGAGGAGCGAACCGTCGGCGATCATCTCGCCGCCGCGCTCCGCCACGCTGACCGGTCCTGGAAGGTTCTCCACCCCGAGGGACGCCAGTGCCCACACGGTCAGGCCGATCGCGAGTGCGATCAGGTTGAGGACCAGCGGCCGGCCGGCTCGCCGGGGGACGCGCCGCTCAGCTGCCGGCGCGGGCTTCTTCTCAGGTGTGGTGATCACGGCCATGGCTGGCCCTTCTGCTTCATCGGTCCTCCTCGGGATCCGGCCGCGCCGGGTAACGGGAAAGCAGGGAAGATTCGCGCAGCACCAGCCCGATGCCGCCGAGGGCGCCGCCGACCTCGCCGAGCGTCGCCTGGCGCAGTTCGAGCCGGTGCCGCGAGAGCGGCAGGACGTCCGTGCTCAGCACCTCCTCGACCGGTCCGGTGAGAGCGGCCCCGGCCGCGGCCAGTTCACCGCCGATCACGATCACGCCGGGACCGATCGCGTTGCATACGGCCGCGAGCACGGTGCCGACGTGGGAGCCGGCCGCGCGCAGTACGTCCCGCGCCGCCCGGTCGCCGGAGTCGAGCGCCGCGACCAGCGCGGAGACGTCGTGGGCGCGACCGCCCGCGGCGCGGTAGGAGTCGAGCACGGCCCCCACCGAGGCCACGGTCTCCAGGCAGCCGACCCCGCCGCACTCACAGCGCGCCCCGGCCGCGTCGACGGTGATGTGGCCGAACTCGCCGGACAGCCCGTACGCGCCGCGGTGCAGCGAACCACCCACGACGAGTCCGCCGCCGACACCGTGCGACAGCCGGAGATAGAGCACGTCCTCACTACCGGCCGCCGCACCCCACACCGACTCGGCCAGCGCGGCGAGCCTCGTGTTGTTGTCCAGCAGCACCGGCACTCCGAAACGCTTGTGCAGCAGTTCCGGCAGGCCGTCGATGTCGCGGGCGTAGGCGCTCTCGCCGCCCGGGTCGGCGACCGGCCCGACGACGCCCACGCCGATGGCGCTGAGCGCACCGAACTCCAGCGCTCCTCCGGTCAGCGAGCGCACCAGACTCTGCGCGAGATCGGTCCGTTCCGCCCAGGACAGGTCCCCCGCGTGCGGCTCGCTCGCGGACCCCACGATCTCGTGCGCGACGTTGGCGGCGGCAACGTGCACCGCCCGTCGTGCGAAGTCGATGCCGATCGCCTGCCCCGCCCCGGGGTTGAGGGTCAGCGTCTCCACCGGCCGGCCTCGTTTGCGCGGGGCCGCGTCGGGGGCGGAGGCGACCACCGCTCCGCTGGACAGCAGCCCGCTGACGATGTCGTAGAGCGTTGTGCGGGACAGCCCGCTGTGCGCGCCGAGTTCACCCCGGCTGAGCCGGCCGTGCTTGCGCAGCAGGTCGAGCACCAACTCTTCGTGTCCCCGCCGCAGTCGGGTCAGGGGACCGTCGTGAGAGTCCATGCCGCACAGCATGCTGACCCGGCACATTTTCGTCAATGACTCGGAAAAAATAAATCCGGACTCCGCCCAGCCGGCCAGGCCGCTTCAACCGCCGATGACCGAACGGGCGCGGCTACGGATCGGATGTTCCGTCACAGGGCCCTACTTGGTCGTCGAAGTGGCTGCCTTCGTGATGTCCTGGAGCACCCTGTTGAGGTTGCTCAATCCCTTGACGATTTCGTTGAGAGAGGCAGTGAAGAGCTGCCCGCGTTCCGCTTCCGTCCTGCGCGGCTCGCCTTTGGGCGGGAGCGTCACGTCCTGGCAGTCCTTGGTCGCGCCGTGCATCTGGCTCAGTGCGGCCGACCATCTCTTCTGCAGGCCCCGGTCGGGAACCGGGAAGTAGTCCTGGGCCTTTTCAAGCTTCTTGCCCAGGGTGCCGCAGAGGCGGTGGAACTTCCTGTCGTCCACCGGGACTTTCCCGTTCTTGCTCCGTGTCTGAGCGGAGGTCTTCCTGATCTGGGCGTTCAGCGCCTTCACGGCAGCATCGACCTGCCACAGATGGGAAGTTGCACCGTTGTTCAGCCAGGACGAGATCTGCAGTCCGCGAAGCGGGGAGGGCTCCGGTGACGGGGTACGTTCTGGCTTCCTCTTGTCCGGATCGGCCAACTCCTTCTTGTCCGGTTCGGTCATCTCCGTCGACAACTGGCCTGCGAAGGGCGTGGATGCTGCCTGGGTGTTCGCCACAGCGGTCAGCATCAAGGCGGGCACGCCGAGTGCGAGGACGGTCCCTGCCTTGAGAATCGTCAAGCGCCGGCGGGCAGGCACGGTCGGCACCGGAAGTGCCGCGACGTCCGTCCTCGGTCGCTCGCGCAGCCGGCGAACGGCCCACGCCACATTCGCGCCCACCAGAGCCGCGCAGGCAGAACCGGGGACGGCGTTGGAGAACGTGAGGCGGATGACTGCAAGGTCGACGTTCAGACCGTTCCGGGGATGCCACTGGCAGTCATCGAGGACTGTGTTCATCGGTCCCAGACAGCCGTCAGCGGAGAAGAACAGGAACACGCCGCCATAGGCGAACAGTTGGACCACTTGTGCGGCGATGACGGCTCGCAGCAGCCAGTGCCGCCGGGAGAAGGCCGCCACGAGTGCGCCCGTCACCAGACAGGCCGCCATCACCGTCGCGATCATCCACCAGATATGGACGACGAGGAAGGCACCGGTGCGCTCCTCCACGGAGGCCGGCCGCGGCGTGGAGAACACCAACAGCGCTGTGGCCAGGCACGCCCAGGACACCAGACCGCCTGCCAGGCCTGCGCCGAGCGTGCGGCGTACCTGCAGATGCGGCTCCGCGCGCTGGAGAAGCAGAAGCGCCAGCGGCACAAGCCACATCAGGAGCGCGGCGACACTGACCGGACTCTGCCGGTGCAGCGGCGTGAGCAGCGACATGCCGGCGGAAAGAACCGACAGGTCCAGGCCGTAGTCCTGCCAGTCGCCGTGGACGGTCTCGGTGTAGGTCCTGGCGAATGCTCCCCCGGGATCGCTAGCCCCCATGGCGATGCGCTCGCCCCCCAGCCGCCACCACAGCAGCCCTCCCCACAGCAGCGTCGCGGTCACCAGCGCACAGATCACCGCCGCCGCCCAGCGCAGCCGCCGCCGGGGCAGACCGAGGACCAGACGCAGAGACTGGGACCACCACACCGTCGGCACGGCGCCGATGAACAGAAACGCCAGCAGATACTGGGGCTGCTGAAGCAGGAAGTCGAGCCTGTACCGGCTGCTCGCCACGAACTCCCCCACCAGCAGTCCGATCCCGAACCAAAGGCCCACGAACGCGCCGGCGCCGGCATGTCCGTCGCCCGTGCGTGAGGACCGCACGACCGGAAGCCCCAGAACGCAGCACAGCACCATGGTCACCAGAGCAACCGCGGGCCAGAGTGCGTCGATTGCCCCGGGCAGGAGGGGAAGCACTCCCAGCGATCCGATCAGGAGCGAGGCCGAGGCGCCGGTCAGGAACATCTCCAACGGGCTGACGCGGTGAAGGCGGCCGGAATCCGCGAGGACCCGCCTGCGTTCCGCCCAGCCGGGATGGGTCCGCAGCAGCGTGGTGAGCCGGTACAGCAAGGGCGCCACGGTGCCCTTCGGGTCCGGCCGGTTCCAGCTCGCCGGATGTGCTCCCCATGCCAACGCTTGAAGGTCGGCGTGGAGTTCGCGCCGGCGCAACAGGTCGGCCCGCCCCAGGTGAACCAGTCCGGCAAGGAGAAGCCCGACGAG
>Ga0190265_10002775_pt1 | contig 11796 bp, 15 predicted proteins | sample Popmic124T_FD_133135 | JGI IMG/M metagenome (GOLD analysis project Ga0190265, IMG submission 133135) | Populus adjacent soil microbial communities from riparian zone of Indian Creek, Utah, USA - 124 T | ecosystem: Environmental > Terrestrial > Soil > Riparian zone | place: USA: Utah | collected...
CTTCGGGAGAGTATCAGCCGGGGCGCGGCGTAGCGAGCCCTTGGTCGCGCGAGATGTGCTTCGCGCAAGTCCTTGCGCGGCGATCTCGACCGCCTCGGTTACCTAGCCCAAGGAATAGTAGGCCAAGAGTGCCGAAAGGATCTCGCAGAACCGGACGCGGCGTTCACGACCTCGAAGGAACTCCGCGGGTTTGGTTGAAAAATTAGGTCGATGTGAAAGAGCGGAGATCCTCGAAGCGCGAACAATCAGCTCGCCCTCAGCGGCCGTCGACCCGTCGAAATGCGATGACACCGGTGGGTGCGCCTGTCAGCAGCCTGATGATCATGTCGTGCGCAATGAATCGCCCGATGTAGACCCAAGCGCTCTGCTCGCCTCACGTCCAGAAGTCGAACATGTCCGTTACCCCTCGGGCGTGACACGCGCGAGGCCGAGCTTTTCGGCAAGGCAATCGACGGAGCAGAACGCCGCTCGGACAACGTTACCGGTCGCCAGCGTAGCCGCATCGACTCCGACGTCGGTCTCCAGAACGTACTGCACGTCGTCGGCCCCGCAGACGCCGCATCCGTCAACTTTCTGCGGCGTGTTTGCCGCACCCACGTCGTGCACCCCATTCGTTGGCAGGCGAGATGGGTCGACCAGGACTCGGGGCGACACCCGACCTGGGGCACCGGCTCGCGAAATCGCCGACTCGTCGGACACGACGCTGGCTGTGGTCTGCCCTTGGTACGCCGGCTGCCCGCCGGACGCGTACCGCGCCCGGTTGGCGTTGGGAGCCAGGGAGGGCGCCGGGGGCAGCGGGGGGGCCGCCGTAGCCGCCTGAATGTGCTGGCACACCGTGCAGCGCCACCACGTGGTCCCCCCGGATGTCGCCGACATCGAGAGCACCCCGCTGCAACGCTCGCACTTCACGACAGCACCGTGACCAAATCGCGGATGTATGCGGCCGCATTGTTCGGTGCCATCTTGCCATCGGCGACGCGGCAGAGCGTTTCGTCGACCTTCTCGATCGCCCGCTGGGTCACGGGATCCGAGACATTCGGGCCAACGGTCGCGAGAAATGCCCGAAGGGCTACGGCGAGTATTTCATCCATGGGTGTTCTCCGATCTGGGGCAGCGCTCGAGCCCCTCACCTTCACGCAAAGCTCGGAAGGCTGGGCAGCGTCGAGACGATGGGGCGCGCCGCTGCCGGAATCGCGCGAATTCCGGGCACTGCGGGCAGGTTCGACGCCAGCGCACCGAGCGCCGCCGTCTTCAGCGCGTTGCGGCGTTCCTGCGCCGTCTTCGCGGCCGCTAAGGCTAGTCCAGTATCGAAGGCGCGCTGAGCGAACGGCGTGGGCAGTTGCGCCCGCATCGCGTTGAGCACCGACGCATCGATTGGCCGACCGTGGGCGAGCCCCCACGCCGAGTCGAACGCCATCTGCGCGAGCGGCCCGCCCGGAATGGCGCTCTTCGCGCCCGCGATAATTGCCTCGTCGATAGGACGTCCGTCGGCGAGGGCCTGGGCGGCGCCGAGAGCCGCGCTGATGCCGGTGCCGACACCGGGCACGAACGAGAGCACCGACTGCACGTACGGAAGCACTGGACCGGCCACGCTCTTGATGACCGTCAGCGCCGGCGCCAGGGCTTTGCTCGCGACCGCCGAAAGCGTCTTGAAAATGACGGAGTTCTTGATGTCGCCGGCGAGAGCCTTGGCCTTGATGGCCGCCACCTTCGCGAGCGCGACCGGATTGTACTTTCGCACGCCGTTGACCAGCGTCTGCGCCGCGCTACTCACCGTCTTGGAGATCGGCGCGATCGCCTTCTGCACGACCTTCGCGACGGGGTTGTTCTTCACGACGCCCTTCGCGGCACGGCTCACCGCGCGCGTCACCGAAGACACGATGCTGCCGAGCGAGAACCCGGTCTCGATACCTTCTGTGCCCGCCGGCCAGCCGTCGAGCATTGCACCGGCGTACGCGTCGAGGGTCGCGGCCGCTACCTCGTAGCCTGCACACTCGATCTCGTACATGGCGCCGGAGATGGCTTCGAGGTTCGACCGCAGCTTACGATTCGCTCGCGGCCGCTGGTGCCAGAACTCGACGTCGCCGTGGCGAATGTAGAGGGGGGCACCGGCCATGGCGATGCTCTGCGGCGGAGGGCACCCGCCGATGATCGGAAGCTCGTATGGTCCTCCGATCCGCTCCTGCATCAGCGGCAGCTCGTAGTCATGACCGACGATTCCCTCGGAACCGAGCACGCCCGTCACCCAATCGTCGTCCTGCATGATGCCCCCTCTTGTCAGCGAATTTTGAGGCCGAGTCGCCGCGCGAGCTTGAGGCGCCGGCGGCCTTTGATGCTGTTGTCGCCGGCGAGCGGCAATGCGCCAGCACTTGCCGCTTGCCGCTTCGAGGTGGTGCGTCTCGCCACTCCTCCCCTCCCCGCTGTCCGCGCCCTCAGCACGCCGGACCGTGCTCGTCTCTTGGACGGCCGGCTCACTCGAGCACTGCGCCGACGCTTCTTTCCGGTCTTCCTACGCTTGCTCTTCGCCATCGTCCTCCAACCCTTTCTCTGCGTGAACCCCGCCACTCGACCGGCACCGCAGATGCGCCGTCGTTGACATCAAGCTGCCCTCCCGCTGTTGACCACGGCGGCAGCCGAAGCTGCTAAGAGAGCACTCGGCTTCGTCTCGGGAGCTGCGGGTGGATCATCGGCTGGGCGCATCAGCTCCATCGCCGCCAGCCGCTCCGGCTCCGTGAGCAACGGCAGGATCTTCTGCACACGTTCGAGATCGCTCGCGAGCGATCGAAACAGCGACATCGCCATGCGGTATTCGACGGACTGCCCCTCGGGCGTCGCCGCTCGACCGAAAAGGCGCGCCATCAGCGCATTGGCGAACGTCTCCCCCATCCGACCCATTCGCTCGATTTTCTCCGTCTCTTGCTTCGTCTCGAGCTCGTGGGTGTTGAGCTTCTCCATCGTTTCCCAGTGCTCGACGAGCTTGTTCCTCAACCGGGCGTTGTCCTTGCGAAGCTCCGCATTCTCCGTCTCGAGGCGATCCATGAGACGCTCGGTGGCGCGCTGCGCTTTCATGATCGAGTCAAGGCCGAGCGCCGCGAACGCGCGGTTGTGCCGGAGGGACGCGCCGATCGACTCCTCGACGCCCATCGGCATCGCCGGCAGTCCTCCGCCCATGGGCACAATCTCGGCGACGTGCGCCTTGTGCGCCAAGGGCGCGACAAAATGGCCTTCAGCATCGAGCGCTCGCAATTCGTACGTGCCGGCGAAACCGGCATCGCGGCAGGCGTTGTCGATTCGCTCCGCGAGATCGCCGAGGTGGGATTCGGCGTTCACGTCGAAGATCCAGCCGACCTCGCGACCGTTCCTCGCTGCGGTCACGCGGGCCACGGGGCCCGGGTTCTCCGCCTTGCGCATTCGCTCGAGCCATTCTTCGATTCGCGCACTCATGCTTTGAACCCTCGCACCAGGTAACCAAACCCGAAGAGCGCCGCGATGAGCAGCGCTAGTTGAATCCATCCGGCGCTTGCCGTTCCGCCTTGGCCGAGCCCCTGCCCGGGAGCCAATGGGCCGGGGCCAACGAGTTTCCCGCCAGCGTCGGTCAGAGCCTTCCGCCAGGCCGTCAGCTTCGCGGCCCATCGATCGGTTTGCTCCATCGTCGCCTTCGTGTTGAGCCAGCCCACCGAATTCACGGCGTCGTCGCGGAAGCGTCGCCACCCTTCGAGGTCCGTCGCCCACGAAGCCTTGAACGCCGTGTCGACCGCTGCGCTGGCCTGGATATCGGAATCGGTCCGATCCCATTGAGCATCGGTCTCGCGGATATAGCGCTTCGCGTCGGCCGGCGTGACGAACGTCGGTAAGATATCCCCGGTCGCCGCGGCGTCTGAGTGATCCGTCGCGAGAGGCTCGTCGCCGATGCCAAGGTGATGGCGGAAAGCGATCACGCCAAAGAGCGCGGCGAGGGGCACGGCCGTCCCCATGTGGATCGTCGCGCCGCCCGGCGCCGACGCACCTTGTCGCGCGACGCGTACATTCTCGCGCAGCCCCTTGGCAACCTCGGACGCCCTACGAGCGATCCCGCTCGCGTAGCCGGCAATGTTCACCGCGGCGACCTTCGAAGTCCCCGTGTACTACCGTTCGGCGTACATCGCCGCAGCGATCTGGTCGGCGTCGCCGGTTCCTAGCGCCTTCATTGTCCGCGGGCGGGCCGTCGTCAGGTTGCGGACGAGGTCGACGGCGCCTGCAACGTCCTCCGGGTACGAGCGAAAGCACACCGGCTTGGTCACCGCGCCGGTTTTGCCAGGTGACGGCGGCAGCGAATCCTTGCCCATGATGCAGCCAGCCGGGCACTCGGTTGCGCCCCAGGTTCCCGGGCACTGCACGGCCCCCCAATTGTGCGAATTGGGAAAGAAGCCGAGCCGCCCGTAACCCGTCTCGTGGAGCGCGATCGCTTGCACCGCCTGGATCTCCGGCATCGTCGGTGGTCGTCCCATCACCCGCTGCCACGCCTCATAGAGCACCCGCCGAGCGCCCGCGTGGTCCCCGGCACTGGAGACCCTATCGATCACGTCGAAGCGTTGAGCGAGCGACGTCATAGCCCAATCGTCCAAAGCAAGAGCACCGGGACGTCCTGACCGGTCCCGTTGCTCAGCTGAATGAACTCGACGCCGCGCGCGATGGCGAACGCAAACTGGTCGAAGTTCGGCGTGGGATTTGCGGCTTGATAGAGAACGGCCCCGGCCATTGGAATGGTGAACGCCGCAACGCTCGTGATGTCGCCAGCCGCGAACGTGCCAAGGAGCGTGACGCTCTGTGCATGGCTCGGGATAGGAATGAAGTCGCCGACGCCGTTCGCCGGCACGGAATGAAAGGTCGTCAGCCGTGGCGTCCACCCAAACGCGCTCCCGCCGTGCGCCATCGGCGCGACACTCGCCCCTAGAAGCAGTGACTCTTGCTTCACGGCCTCGGGATCACCCCCCAGAGGATTCACCGGGTTCCCGAACTCCTCGCCGCTCAACGCTCCAGGCGGGAAGCCCGGCGGGTTCAACTTGCCGGCAAACGGGTACGTAGCGCCAACGCGCAAGTACGACCCAGGGACGGTAATCACTTGCCCGTGAAGCCAGTCGACAATCGCTTCGTCTCGCCCGCCGGAGACGCCCCACGCAAGATGGCAGAAGGGCGCCTTGAGTGTGTTGGCGCTACCGCCCGCCTTGACTGACAGGACGACGGTGATGAGCGACACGCCCCTATCGTCGGTTGCTCGAAGAGCAAGGAGCTCCTTGTCGACGTCGCCGGCGGAGACCCGCTCGACCCGTCCCGGATAGCTTCCGGGATTGCCAGGGTCGAAGAGCCCCCACGCGGGACCGAGCTCCGGAGCTTGCTGCACCATGACGATTGCTCACCCCACCGTGGACTGCTGCGGGAACCGCAGCACGAGTACCTGAAAGGCGACGTTGTCGTTCACCTCGCCCTGCACGATGCTCTCCTCCGAAACACGAAGTGAGGCGTGCTCGAAACCCGTCGAAACGAGAATGGAGGCGGACGACTCGATGTTGACGACCCTCCACCGGAGCTTCACGGTGTGGCTGCCGCTGCCGACACCGAGGACTCGTTTGGCGATTGCGATCGACCCTTTGCCGTCATCGGCATCGACCGTGAAGCTCGCACCGTTCGAAGCGCCGGGTCCCATCGGGGTACCATCCAGCGTCAGCTGGAACTCGACGCGGCTTCCGGAAAGGCTCGCTTGCGCGGACGCGGTGGCGAGCACCTCCAGCCTGCCGCTCCCATTCGGCGCGAAGGTGATGGGCACCGTCAGAAGATCCGTAAACGCACCTGGAAGGATGGTCACATCCTCGACAACCTCGGTGTAGTTGGTCGATCCCGCGAACGCGGCGCCAGTCGACGTCAGCGCTTCGACGAGAATGTCAGAAACGCCGGCCACGGAGACGACGACTCTGCTGGCGGGGGCAGCGAGAAAGGAAAGCGACGGCGCAATCGCATTTGCAAGCGCCTCCGCGATGATCATCCCTTCCCCTCGACCGGCGATCGGCGTCGGTGTCACGATGGAGATCGGCGCAAGCATGTGGAGCCGATAGCGCCCCACGCCGAGGCGCTCCGAAAAGTTCGGACCGTTGCCGAACGGAGCGAACCCGACGTTGCCCTGCCCGACGAAGATCGGATTCGCGTTGTCCGTACTCACCACCGCCATGGCGTGAATCGCGTTGGAAATCTCGATGGCCATCTTCCGTTCCCCTTTCGTTGGCGTGTGTCAGTGGTGCGCGATGATCCGCGGTGCCTTAGCCACCGCGTGCACGACATGGATCGCACGGCGCGCCTTCAGATTGCCGAGCCGCGCCTGAGCGTTCATCGCCCGCCAAGCGTCGACGGACTTCGCGTCCTTGCGGCGTAACCCCTGCAGTAGCTCGCTCGCGTTCTGCAGGGCGATCACCGCCGAGCCGCTATCCGGCACGACGACGGTCGATAGCCCCACCGCGCGGGCGATCTGCGGGTTTTTCCCGACAGCCTTCGCCTCGTCGACGAGCTTGTTGATGACGCGCGCCTTGGCGACCTTGCTCGCAATGTCGGCCGCCCAGTCGCCGAACGCCCCCGCCGCGGCGCTGGGGATCTTCTTTCCGGTGCGCCGCATGTACCAAGCAATGATGCGCTCGACTGCCGTGTGCAGAAGCTTCCGATCGACCGTCGCCGTGAACGTCAGCGGACCTCGCTGCGTTTGGATCTGCGCAGTCCCGACGACATGCCCGTCGTCGGTCGACATGATGCGGACGTTCACGATCGGCGGATGGACCACGAATTCGATCGCCGCGTGCTCGGGCATGGGATCAGCCTCCCCAGTGATCGCTGTACGTTGGTCGTCCATGGCTCGCTCCGATGATGTCGAGCACGCCGGCGAGCGCCGAGTCATCGACCGCCGGTTCGTACCCAACGTGCCAGTCGCCCGGCAGGTTCAGTGCCTGCCCTTGGAACACGATCCCATTGCGGATATTCGCCGCCGCTTCCGGGTTGACCTCGGCGAGCTCGAACATGCGCGTACCATCGCCCGTGAAACGACGCGCGATGGTGAACGGCGTGTCGTTCGGTTGAACCTGGTACGTCGGTCCCGCGCCAGCGACGGCCGATCCGGGACCGAGCGCGACTGCCCACGTCTTCGGACCCACGATGCCGTCTGCGGGTAGACCGTGCTTCGTCTGCCACGTCTTGGTCGCTGCTAACGTACCGGGACCAAATTTCCCGTCTGTCGCGACGCCAATGACCTTCTGCCAAAGAACAACGTCGGGTCCGCTCGAGCCTTGCTTGAGCGTGGCCCGACTCGCCGCTGGAGGAGGCGACGGAGGGACGGGAGCCACCGGCATCGGCACGGGCGCGGTGGGAAGCGGTGCTCGTACGGATGGCACGACCGGCACGGCAGGCGGTGCGACCGCAAGCGGCGGCCGCGTCGTCGGGACAGCCGCCGGTGTTGACACCGTCACCACAGGCACCGTTCTCTGCGCTGCCGCCCAGGTCATCGGACCTACGATGCCGTCCGGCGTGATTCCGCGCTGCGACTGCCAGGTCTTCGTGGCGGCTGCCGTGGCCGGGCCGAACTTCCCGTCCGGCGTCACGCCGATCAGCGTTTGCCAGAGAACGACGTCGGGCCCGGTCGACCCCTGTTGAATCGTGGCCCGCGGACCGATCGGCGGTATCCCAATCGGAATGGTGGGACCGGTGGGCATCGGTGGAATCGGCATTGGCATGCCGGGCGGCACCGTTGTCGCTACCGCGATTCCTGCAGCCACTTGCGCAGCCGTCCAAGTCATAGGCCCAACGATGCCGTCGCCGGTCAGACCATGCTGCGACTGCCACGTGCGGGTAGCCGACTCGGTGTTCGCGCCGAACTGCCCGTCCGCCGTGACGCCGACGATCTTCTGCCAGAGCACAACGTCAGCACCGGAGGACCCGCGCCGGATCGTTGCGTGAGGTCCGGCGAGCGCCGAGGGAGCGGGCGCAGGAACCGGTACAGATGGAGGCGGGGCGGACGGAGCCGAAAACTGCGGCTTCGCGGGCCACGCATCGGGCAACGTTAGAATCTCACCGACGTAGATTGTGCCCGCGAGAATCCGGGCCGATTTGTCCGGATTCGCCGCGGCGAGCTGTCGGAAGTTCGCCGCGTTCCCCGTGAACATCTGCGCGATCTTCGAAGGGTTGTCACCCGAGGCGACCTTGTAGGTCTTGGCGAGCGGCGCGGACGACGGTGGCGCACCTGGTGGTACAACCGGAGGAATCGTGATGATCGGCGGTGTGCCGGGCAGCGACGTCGGCAGTCCCGGGGGTAGTTGCCCAGGCGGCGTCGTCAGAATCTTCGTGATCTGATCGAGCAACACGGCGCCCGCATGCAGTGCGCGAATCGAAATCGCCTTCGCTCGGAGCTTCCCTGCAGCAATCGGAAAGCCGCTCTTCTCGAGGGTGTTCGCGAGCGCATCTGCCGTCGCGAGCTCCTGCTCGGACCAATCGGCCTTCGCAAGCAACGCGGCGACCGATGTGGCGATCGCCGGAGGCAGATTCGGATCGAGATTCTCGATCGGCGTAGGCGTAGGTGGAGGCGGAGCCGCCGGCGGCACGCCAGGAATGATGGGCGGCGGCAGCGGAAACCCCGGAATGCCGGGCACGCCAGGAATGCCGGGGATGATCGGCGGTGGCGCCGTGGGCGGCGGGGCCGGAGGAACGGGCACCCCCGGGATTACGATCTGACCGCGGATCTGCGCAGCCCGAGATCGAAACGCCGCCGCCGTGTTCGGAAACCCCGCGAGCTCGGCCGAGTTCGCAAGCTGGTCGAGGACGGCCGGATCCTTGATCGTCGCGAGCGCTTGCTTGAACTTCGCGTCGACGTCCGGCTGCATGTTCGGATCGAGCGGCTTGGTCGTGGGCGTCCCCGCCCCCGCCTGTTTCGAGCCCGAAAACAGCAAGAGGGCCGCTAAACCGAGACCAGCCAACAACGCTGCGGGCGCAGGCATGTCAGGCCGCTCCTTCCATCCCGAGTTTTTTGCTCGGGTCTTCGATGCTTCCGTTCGGCAACCGAACGAGGATGTGCCAGAGCGTTCCGACCTCTGGCTTCCCCTCGCACGCGATCGCGTCTTCGCTGCAAGGCCGCGGAATCATCATGGGACGCGGGCGCCCGAACGCACGCGCGGGAACGCCGCGCATGATCAGATCCGCCGCTCGCCACGTGGCGAGATCCTCGCAATCGCCGCCGCCACGGCGCAACGTCGTGAAAATGTCCTGCCAATCTTCGCGCCCAGGTGGCTCTCGTTCGTAGACGACGCCGCTCTCGTAAAGCGACGGCGTCTTCGGATGGCGCCGCAAGTGATCGACATGGATCTTCGTCAGCGCGTCGAGCAGGATCTGCATCCGACGCGCGGCGCGCCCCAGATCGCCCCACCCGAACCCGTCCATGTCGAACGTGAACTTGTGCGAAGGCGGTTCGTGCTCGTAGAAGAGCCGGCACGAGAACGGCCGCAACGGGTCGTGGAGTCGGTGATCCATTTGCATCCTTCGGATCGCTTCCTTGAGAATTTGCATTCGGCGGACGACGCAACGGCGGTCCGCCCACGCAAGTTGATCCATGACGAACGCGACCTTGTAGGCCACGGCCGTCAGGGGATGGCGGTCGTGCCGGCGATGGTTGCCCGGAAGTCGCTCGGCGCCCCGGTGATGTTGGCAATGCGGAGCACGACGTCCATGGCCACCATCGCGGTGTCCATGTGCAAGTCGAAGCCGAACGACGTCTCGGCCGCAATGCGCGCACTCATCGGCGTCGCTTGCGCGAACTGCGAACGATTGCCGATGATGATGTCGACGATCTCGAAGTTGCCCGCGATGTCACTCTGCACGAACAGACGCTCCGGCCGAAACGGCAGCTGCGGCCGCGTCGGCAGATCGACGGTGGTGTTGATAGGCACCGCCAGCTGCCGAAAGTTGAGCGCAAGCCGCCTCGGCGCTCGAGCCGCCCGCGACTGCACGTCGATCGTGCGCGGCGCGAAGTTCCGCACCATCGCATCCCGAATCGTTTTGCCCTTTACGTCCGGTGCCATGAGTCCGGCGATTGCCATGAGCGCCTCCGCCGGGTCCCCTTCCCCGCCAGCGATCAGATTGCTGAGCCCGGAGATCAGGTCGATTCCGGACGTTTCCTCGTCGTCGAGCCCGGAAACCAGATCGTGCACGTCGACGCCGCCGGAGAGGCCGGCGATCAGCGCTGGCAGCGCACCCGCCGAATGGCGGCGACGGCGGCGGTGCCCGAACCCCCCTTGGATCGAATGCGGCGGATACGACCCGCCCCCAATGATTTCATCGAACCCCACGATTTCGTACATACCCGTCATGGAATGCCTCACCTTCCCGCCCCTGAACCCGGGCGGCTCGCTACATCATCGATTCGAGAAACGCTCGACCGTCAGAGCTGGCGCGACGCCTGCACCAATCGCGCAAGCTCAGCGTCCGTAAGACCGCCCTGCAACTGCCCACTCGCAGCGGCAGCCGGCAGCGCCGCCGGTGCGCTCATCTTCTGCCCCATCTCCTTGCCCCACTTGTACGAATAGACCGCCAGCCCGCCACTCCCTACGGCGTATGCATGACCCGCCGCCTCCTTGCCGAGCCCAAAGAACCCCAGCCCGAACCCACCCGCAGCGATCGCAAAGTCGAGCGGTATGCCGTCGACGAGATTCTGTCGACCGGTGCGCCCCTCGAAGTACCCGCACACGCCCGCAGCAACCGCCGTCTCGGCGGCATGCAGGTACACGAGCGAGTCATCCTTCGCTCGCTGCACGATCTTGTTCTTCGCCTCGAGCGCCCGATCGAGCCGCTCGATCAAAATCATCTTCTCCGTGTCGCTCGCCGCCATGCCCCGTCTCCCTTCGCGGGTTGACGGTCTCACGTTTCGCGAGGCGGTCAAGGCGAAATCTCTTGACGTTTCCATTAGTTCTGTCAGCACATTTGCCTGAACGGGGTGTTCAATGGGGCGGCCCGACAATCAGAAACCGCGCGCAGAGAAGCTCGATCCCGCAACGTGGATTCCGCGGCGCGAAGCGGCGCGGATCCTGAACGTGTCATTGCCAACTATTTTGCGATGGGAGGGTCCGCGGTTCCGAATCACGTCGACGCACGACTCGGCGGGGCGCGTTGCGTGGTTCGTGAACGCGGAGGACGTCGAGCGCGTGCGCCTCGAGCGACTTGGGCCGACGATGGCGGAGATTGAGGCGTTCGTGCTGACGGAGCTGGCGGCGGGAAGGACAGCGAGTGAGATCGTGCGAGCGGGCAAGCGCGTGACGCTCGCGGATGTTGAGCGTATTCGCGATCAGGATGCGCGACTGTCCGGCGGACTCACTATCGACACGGCCACCGCGCGAGAGCTTCGACAGGAATTTGCAGCTGACTTCATCAACGGTGCGACCCTTCTCGCTCACGTACGCGCGCTCAGGCAACGCACCGACGCGCTGACGGGAAGGCTCAACGGCGCGAGACTAGGCGACATCGAGGAACCCGAAGGATCCCCTTCCTGCGGGTCGGGCCAAGCATGAATAGCGAGAAACCCTTCTGAGCGCCGACCGTGATCTACGATATCGCCGCCCTACGAACCCATGCGCCTGCCAACTCATTCGTGGGTATGTAAAGCTGGTCGCGAGTGCATACCGTGTTGACGGGCACGAAGATCCGCGGGATTCCGGTGAAGTTCACCGGTGAAGAACGCGCCTGAAGGCGGTGAAGTTCACCGGTGAAGAACGCGGGATCGAGATCGGTATCCCGACCCCGCGC
>Ga0190265_10002776_pt1 | contig 11796 bp, 8 predicted proteins | sample Popmic124T_FD_133135 | JGI IMG/M metagenome (GOLD analysis project Ga0190265, IMG submission 133135) | Populus adjacent soil microbial communities from riparian zone of Indian Creek, Utah, USA - 124 T | ecosystem: Environmental > Terrestrial > Soil > Riparian zone | place: USA: Utah | collected...
GGCGTGATGCGGCATCTGGCGTGCTTTTTCAAATCGCCGATGGACGTAGATGAACACGATTTTTTCAGGCAGACGGCGCTGTTGCGCGACTACGTCGCGACTGAGCGATCCAGGCGAAAGACACGACATTGACACTTCGGCTCGCTTATAGTTGCAACGCATACATGCGGTTTCGCGTCGAGGAATCGCTCCATCGGATCGCCGGGTTGGGTTATTACGGTGTGGAGCTGATGGCGGATGCCCCACATCTCTGGCCGGGCGAGACGTCAGAGGCTCGGATTCTCGAGGTCCGCGCCTCGATCGACGAACTGGGGCTGGAGATTTCAAACGTCAACGCGTTCATGATGAACAAGATCGGCGACAAGCGGCAGCCCTACTGGCACCCGAGCTGGATCGAGCCGGATCGGGCGCAGCGCCGCATCCGCACGGAGCATACGCGGGCTGCGCTAACCATGGCTCGAAGGCTGGGCGCGCGATGCATCACCACCGAGCCGGGAGGACCGATCGGCCCGGAGACGACGTACAAATCCGCGATGAAGCTATTCGTCGAAGAACTAAAGCCGGTCATCGAACACGCCGAGCGCGAGAAAGTGCTGCTCCTGATCGAGCCGGAGCCCGGTCTTCTGATCGAGCGATTTGAGCAGTACATGGATTTGCGCGATCGCATTGATTCGCCCTTCATGGGATTGAACTTCGACATTGGCCACGCGTATTGCGTCGGCGAGGAGCCGGCGGAGTGGATTCCGCGGATGGCGACTGAGATTCGGCACTTTCACATCGAAGACATCGCGGCGAACCGCGTCCATAAGCACCTGGTGCCGGGGATGGGAGCGATCGACTTCGCCGCCACGCTGCGCGCCATCCGCGACATGCACTATCAGGGCTGGATTACGGTGGAGCTATATCCGTTCATCGACGATCCCGACGGTGCGGGCCGTGAAGCCAAAGCCTGTCTGGATGCCCTAACGTCGGCACTATGAATATCCTTCGCTGCGCCTAAAATGACTGGATGAGCAAGCTGCGAAGCTATTGCGAGCTGATCAGACTGCCAAATCTGTTTACGGCCGCGGCGGATATTTTGGCTGGCTATTGGCTGGTTGCGGGCGAACTCATCTTTTCATGGCGACTCGCCGCGCTGCTCCTGTCTGCTTGTTCGCTCTATGGCGCAGGAATCATCATTAACGATCTTCGCGACCTTGAGACAGATCGCCGCGACCGGCCAAGCCGGCCCCTTCCTTCCGGCCGCATTCTTGTGCGAAATGCCGTGCTTCTGGCTGTCGCCCTTTGCTTACTCGGCGTCGGCTCGGCCACGATCGCGGGCGGCACTGCGCTGGAGCACCTCGTTTCGCGGCAGAACCGTGCCATGCTTGTTGCGCTCGTGTTGTTGGCGGCAATTCTACTCTATGATCTTCTGCTCAAGGAAACGATCCTCGGACCCCTGAACATGGGACTATGCCGGGCACTCAACCTGATGCTCGGCATGACAATCTCGTATGTCCCGGACAACCCTGACTTCGATGCGCTGCGTCCCGTGATACTCCTTATTTTCGCAATGTGGCTTTATGTCATGTCCCTCACCTACTTTGGACGAGATGAGGCCGGGATGCCTCGTCGACGCCGGCTCATCCTTGGATTCTTGGGGTGCGTGCTCGCGCTGTGGATGCTTGGCTCGGTGTCGGTTCTGGCCAGTGGGATGAACAATTTCACAATCATCCTCTGGCTCGTGCTGTTCATACACATGGTCCGAGTGGGTTTGCGGACGATCCGGAATCCCGCTCCCTTCATGGTGCAGTACGCGATGAAGACGCTGATCTTGGGAATCGTCGCCTTTGACGCCGTAATCGCCAGCGCGAGCGCCGGGTGGGCGGCAGCGGTCGTGATTCTATCGCTGCTCGTTCCGACGATGGTCATCGGGCGGCGGATTTATTCGACGTGAGCAGAGTGGGTCTGCACCAGATTCCAGATTCCGAAAACGCGGAGCGGTGACGTAGCGTCCGCCGTCTCGGCGGACGGCGAACCGGGATTGACCTCGTCGGCCGGTGGGCCACCGGACGCCACACCGAAATCGATACTGCGCTATCGCCGCTTTTCGGTCCCGAAGCGGCGAGAATTCGCGCCGAGGGCGTGTCGCCATTTCAGATGCTCTCAATGATGTCGGGACTCCGCCGCCCCTTCGGGGGGAAGACTTGGCCAGCGTTATGAAGACCGCGACAGCGTTATGCAGTCAACTGGCTTCGTCGACCTTCGACAACAATGGGCCGCGCGAAAGATTCTCTCCGCCGGGAGTTATCTCAAGCAGGACCATTTCGATCGTGAGGCCGGGGCCGAAAGCGACGAGCATTGCCTTGCCGATCAAGCGTGCCTCCATCGCGGCACGCAATATGAAGAGAATCGTGGGCGATGACATGTTGCCGTAATCGCGCAAAATTCGGCGCGAAAGATCGAGACTGCCCGCCGGCAGCGCAAGCCTTGCTTCGACGGCGTCCAGTATCTGGGGGCCGCCCGGATGCACGAACCAGTGATCGATCTCCGATCGTGCCATGCCTGCTTCGCCAAGCATGCGCTCCACGGCCGGGATCAGGTGCTCGGCGAGCGTCGCCGGCAGCTCGGGCGAGAGGGCCAACCGCAACCCGAAATCACCCGCCCACCAGACCATCTGATCGGCAGCCTCGGGGATGGCGGTTGCCGAGGCATGAAGAATACGCACCGGACTTTTTTCATCGCTCAGAAGCACCGTCGCAGCGCCGTCGGCAAACAACAGATTCGCGGTAAGCTGCTCGATGTCGGCGGAATATTGAAAGTGCAGCGAGGACAATTCGCAGGCCACGGCGAGCATCGAACCGCCGATCGACGAACGATGCGCGAGACGCAGCGCCGCGAGCGCGGCCGAGCAACCCATGAATCCGAGATTCCATCGGTCCACATCGTGCCGGAGTGTGCTGTGGCGAAATACAGCGCGTTCCAGTCCGGGCGAAGTCGCGTGCGTGCAGCTCACCGTTACCAGGCCCATCGCTCGTTCCAATCCATCATTGGATAGCGGCGCAAGCACGCGGCGGATCAGGCGATCGGCCGGCTCGCCAAACGCTTTCGAGCGCGCATCCATCCCGGGACCGCAGGGCTGCACGTCGGTCCCGCGATACAGACCACCCGGCTCATCCAGCGTGGATTGCGATTCCATGGCCGCCAGATAGCGGCGCTCGATGCCCGTGTGCGGGAGCATGAGTGCCAACCGCCTGGCGGTTCGCGGGTCCGGGCACATCATGCGAAGGACCTCTGCGGCCCGCGCGCGGGTCATCACGGTCTCTGGAACCGCCGTGCTCAGTGCCTGAATGTAGGCCGCCATGAAGTATCTCTACGCGGTGCCCTTCACGTGGACGTGATTCAGCAATCGGTCGAGCCAGGGCGCGGGACCGATCGCTCGATTCAGAACCAAGTTCGCAACCGGGCTGCGCAGCGCCGCCGCCAGCCAGCGCGTCCGACGGCGGATGCGCCGGTGCGCGGCCATCGCCGTCGCATAATGCCGCTGGGCGGCATCATAAGAGTTTTCGTTCAGGATCGCATCGACGGCCTCGCGAGCGCTGCGGAGGGCCTGGCCGATGCCTTCGCCGCTGAAGGGTTCCTCAAAACCGGCTGCGTCGCCGATCATCAAGAGGTTTCCGCGTCCCAGAGATCGCGGTCGATACGGGAAGCTCGATATCGCAAGCGCCCCACTCGGTGGAATCAATGCAACAGGTTCCAACAGGGGTGACCGGGGGTTTAAATTCTTCAATGCGTCCCAAGGTTTTTGTCCGGCGAGCGAAGTCGTGCGGGCGGCGAGCGCGATCAGGCATCGATCAGTATCGACCGTAGCCAAACCGACGTATCCGCCGTGCAGCCAGTGCAGAGCGATGTGGCCCATCGGTGGGCAGACCGCGTTAGGTCGAATCGACCACGCCTGCCCGACCATCGCGGACGACTTTCGTGAACGATGCTTGAAAGACGCGGGAACATGTGCCAGTCCGGCGGCCCAGAGAATCCATCGGGGTGTGACGACCCGGTCGCTTATTTCGATTCTGGACATCCCATCGTCCGATGTGATGAGTCTGGCCTTCTCGCCGAACCTCAGTCGTGTGCCGGCCGCGCTGGCCGCGTCTGCGAGTGTGGAATCGAGCAGGTCGCGCGGGATGATTCGACAACGATTTCTTGGCGACGTGCGGATTCGGCGGGAGCCGATGATGAATTCGATGCTCTGGACGGGTGTGCCGGGAAGGGAGAAAATGAACCCCCGGCCCGGCACAAGCAATGTTTCGAGTTCCTCAACCGCGTCACCCGAGAGGCAGCCGCCGCAGACCTTGTTTCGCGGAAAGCGGGCCTGCTCAAACAGTTCGACGCGATGCCCGAGGCGTGCCAGTCGCAATGCGGCCGCGCAGCCGCCCGGCCCGGCGCCGACGATCACGATATCGCCGCCCCGGGACGATCCACCAGTCCCACGGTCGCGCCGCCCTTCTAATTCAACCGGCTCAGGCTTGACCATCCCGCCTCCACTTCAGAACCCATCGAAACGGAAACATGCGACGGATATCCGCGCCGCACAGCCCCGCCGCGGCGGCCAGTTCGCTCGCCTCGGCCGGGCGATAGGCCGCACGGACCGATCGAGGACCGTCGACGCGAAACACCGGTGAAGTGCTCGTCAGCCGTGTGACGAGCCAGGTTAGCGCCCAGGCAAGATATCCCCGGTTCAGATCGGCAATGATAAGCAGGCGGCGAGTCACCCGCCCCGCCTCGTGCAATAGTCGTACTGCCTGGGGCGGGTCGAAATGGTGCAGCAGCAGCGAGCAGACCGTTACATCGACCGATCTGTCCGCAAGCGGAAGCGCCAGCGCATCGCTACAGAGACAACTCGGCGGATTCGCGGAATTTGACCGGGCGACTGTGACGAAGTCGCGGGCCTCGCGCAGCGCGAAGTCGGACCGATCAAGAGCGATGAGTCGCCACTCGTCACGCGCGGCGGCAAGCCACCCACCGCCGCCTGGACCGATTTCCAGGATGGTTGTCGCGGTTCCCGGGTTGAGAGAGGCCTCGATCGCGCTGACGAGTCGCCGGTCGATTCCCAGCCGGCGATTGGTTCGCCGCAAGGCATCGAGAGCGCGGCGATGTTCTCCCGCGTCCACGCTCGGATCGTCCATCAACTCCGGGCAGCGGAAACGTTGCATGAGGGCTTCCAGCACACGATTCAAAAATCGACCTACTTCACCCGCACCACCACCAGCGTGATGTCGTCCGTCAGCTTCGCCAGCCCCACGAACCGGCGCACGTCCCACAGCAACTGCTTGGCGATCATCTCCACCGGCATGTCCGGCGCCATCGCGCCGTGGAGCCGAATTGAAGAGTGAAACCGTTCGCGGCCATAAGCATCCCCGTCGTAATTCATCGCCTCGATCACGCCATCGGTCACGAGCACCAGCAGGTCGCCCGGCTCAAGCGACTCCTCGGCGAATTCATACTCGGCGTTCGGATCCAGCCCCAGCACCAGACCGCCCTTGTCGAGTGTCATGATCTCGCCACTCCGTAAGAGCAGCAGCGGCTCGTGGCCGGCGTTGCAGTAGCGAAGCCGCCGCCCGTCGGCGCTCAGCAGTCCGAAATAAGCCGTGACGAACTCGCTGAGCACTGAGTCCTCCCACAGCCGCAAATTCACTTCCTTCACCGCTTCGCTAGGCGTGTCCACGCGTTTCGCGGCCGAGCGCAGCGTCGCGCGAGCGCTGGCCATCATCAACGAAGCCGGCACGCCCTTGCCGACGACGTCGGCGATGACGACGCCGACGGCCCCATGTTCGAATTCGATGAAGTCGTAAAAATCGCCGCCGAGATCGAAATTGGGCTGATAGACCGCTCCGAATTCATAGTGGTCGTGCCGGGGATTGTGGCGCGGGAACATCCTCCGCTGAATATCGGCCGCCAGCTTCACCTGACGGTCGAGCTGCTCGGCTTCCTGTGCCTCGGCCCGCAGGCGCTGATTGACAATGGCCGATGCCACCTGCGCGGCAATCGCCTCCATCAACGCCACGTCGAACGGTGAAAATTCATAGATGTAATCCATGTACGCGCGGATCAGGCCGATCGGGCGGCCGCCCGAGCGCAGCGGCGCGATGAGGACACTGGCCAGGCCCTCGGCGTCCGCCTTTTCGGGATAGTCGTTGCGGGGGTCGCTTCTAAGATCGCGGATGTACACGGTTTTCCCATTGAGCACCTCGCGATCAATCTCGCTTTCCTCGGCGAGGATGGCCCGCTTGTCGAGATATTCTTCGGAAAGGCCATACGCCGCCGCGAGGCGCAGCACACCGGTATCCGGCTCCAGCAGTCGAATCGACGCCGCGCGGAGGATCATCGTCTCCACCAGCGTCTTCACCGCCGTGTCAAGGATCTCCTGCAGGCCCACGCGCCCGGCCAGCTTGGAGGCGATTTCATGCACCGCCTTGAGGTCATCGATCCGGCACTGGAGCTGGTAGGCGTTGTAGGCGAGCTTCGTGAGCGTGCTCGCGAGATGCTGAACGAAGGCCGTCGCGTCCGTTGTGGCGGTATCGGACCACGGAGCGAGTTCCGCCGCGGCGTTGGACAATGCCGCGAATGAAAGCCCGTGCTTTTTCGCCAGCTCCCTGATCCGCGACTTATCCAGCGGCTCCTTGGGGCGATCGCCGACACTGATGGTGCTCAGGTGACGACCTTGGAGAAGAATCGGAGCGACAAACTGTGAAAGGCCGGCGTGGCAGCAGGTTTCGCAGGGCCGATCCGCGAGGCGCGCGGCCTGCGCCGCCTCGGCATGACTTGCCAGACAGGCGGCATCTCCCGACGCGGTCGATCGCATGAGCTGACAAAACGCAGGCTTCTCGGACGGCTCGACGATGGCGCGCCCCTCGCCGTCGCGGAAACCCGTGGAAATGCCGGTGAGGCGCGCGAAGCTGGCCTGCAACGCCTGCAGACTTTCCGGCGCGATAAAGTCGGTGAGGACAAATTCGGGTTGGGTGGTCTGGAGCATCGTCGGGGCGTCCCGGTCCCGGCGCGCCGGCCATCACCGGGCTTTCTTGGCCGCTCGGGAATCAATCGAGTAGTATAGGATCGATGGAACTCACCCGCTATTCGCGCTATCGCGGGAAGCTGCCGCGCGAGGTGCTGCTGCTCAAGGGGCTGCCGTGCATCTGGAGCCGCTGCACGTTCTGCGACTACATCGACGACAACACCACCGACACGCATCTGATCGAGCGGGTGGCGGAGGAGAATCTCGCGCGCGTGACCGGAGAGTTCGGCCGGCTGATGGTGATCAACAGCGGGTCGATTCAGGAGTTGCCGCTGGGCGTGCGCGAAAAGATTCGTGACCTGCTGCCGACGCGCGGGATTCGCGAATTCTGGACCGAGTCGTACTGGGCCTACCGCAAGGACTACGAGGCGACGCGCCGGTTCTTCGGCGTGGAAACACACCTGTTTCTAGGCGTGGAGACATTTGACGACGACTTGCGCAATCGCGTGCTGAACAAATCGATGCACTGGGACTCGCCCGACGAGGTGGCGGCTGCGACGGACTCCATCTGCCTGATGATCGGCTTCCGCGGCCAGACGCGGGACATCGTGCGGCGCGACATTGATCTGGCACTGTCGAAGTTCAAGTATTGCATCGTGAATCTATTTACGCAGAACCGCGTGAGCGACGGGCTGATCGACGAGGAAGTCAAAGCGTGGTTCCGCGAGGAGTACGCGTGGCTGGACAAGGAGCCGAACGTGAACGTGCTGTGGTCCAACACTGATTTCGGCGTGGGTTGAGGCAGAACGATCGAGACACTTCATTCCAACGCTGAAAAACTGTATGATTCGCAGGTGATTCTCAGATTGTTCCACTCAAAGGGATTCCATGATCACGCAAGCCTTTCCCGACACATTCAAGGCCGCCAAAACGATCCAGACCCAGGCCGGTGAATTCGCCATCTTCCGCCTGTCAAAGCTGATGGAGGATCGCGTCGGTCCGATCGATCAATTGCCTTTCAGCATCAAAACTCTTCTCGAAAACGCCCTGCGCCACGCCGGCGACGGCATCGTGCATCAAGACGACGTCCGCAGGCTGGCGAACTGGAACGCGGCCGCGCCTGGCGATGCCGAAATTCCCTTCACGCCCGCGCGCGTGGTTCTTCAGGACTTCACCGGCGTCCCCGCCATCGTCGACCTCGCCGCGATGCGCTCGGCCATGGTGCGGATGGGCGGCGACCCGAAGAAGATCAACCCGCTCGTGCCGGTGGACCTGGTCATCGATCACTCCGTCCAGGTGGATGTCTTCGGCCGCGCCGAGGCGCTGAGCCTGAACGAAGACATCGAGTTCGCCCGCAACCGCGAGCGTTATGAATTCCTGCGCTGGGGGCAGCAGGCGTTCAACAACCTCCGCGTCGTCCCGCCGGCCACGGGCATCGTGCACCAGGTCAATCTGGAGTATCTCGCCAGCGTGGTGATGACCATCGACATCGGCGGAAAAAAATACGCCATTCCCGACACCCTCGTCGGCACCGACAGTCATACCACGATGATCAACGGCCTCGGCGTGCTCGGCTGGGGTGTGGGCGGAATCGAGGCCGAGGCCTGCATGTTGGGCCAGCCGATCTACATGCTCATGCCCGAAGTCGTCGGCTTCAAGCTGAACGGGCGCATGCCGGAGGGCGCGACCGCGACCGACCTCGTGTTGACCGTCACCCAGATGCTCCGGAAGAAAGGCGTTGTCAACAAATTCGTCGAATTCTATGGCGACGGGTTGAGCGACCTGGGCCTTGCCGACCGCGCAACGATCGCCAACATGGCGCCCGAATATGGCGCGACGATGGGCTTTTTTCCAATCGATGCCGAGACGCTGGCATACATGCGCCGCACCGGCCGGTCGGAGGCGCAGATTGACCTCGTGGAAAAGTACGCGAAAGAGCAGGACCTTTTCCGCACCGACGGCATGGCCGATCCGCTCTTCTCCGACAATCTCTTCCTCGAACTCTCCACCGTCGAGCCGAGCATGGCCGGCCCGAAACGTCCCCAGGACCGAATCGCCCTGCGCGACGTGAAGCAGGAATTCGCCAAGGCACTAACGGCTCCGATCCAGAGCCGCGGCTTCGAGCTAAAGCCCGAGGAAGTCGCGCGAAGCGGGATCTACAAAGACAACGGCCACTCCCATGAAATGCGCCACGGCGCAGTCGTCATCGCTGCAATCACCAGTTGCACGAACACCAGCAACCCTTCGGTTATGGTCGCCGCTGGCCTCCTCGCGAAGAAGGCAGTCGAGAAAGGCCTGACCGTCAAGCCATATGTCAAGACGAGTCTCGCCCCCGGCTCGCGCGTGGTGACGGACTATCTGCAGAAAGCGGGCCTTATGCCGTATCTCGAGAAGCTCGGATTTTATACCGTAGGCTATGGCTGCACGACGTGCATCGGCAACAGCGGCCCCTTGCCCGACGCTGTTGCCGCCGCGGTGACGGAAAACAATCTCGTCGCCGCCAGCGTCTTGAGCGGCAATCGCAACTTCGAGGGCCGCATCAGCCCGCTGGTGAAGGCCAACTACCTGGCATCCCCCCCGCTGGTGGTCGCCTATGCCATCGCGGGCCGCACGGATATGAATCTCACCACCGAGCCGCTCGGCACCGATGCCGCGAACAAGCCGGTCTATCTCCGCGACATCTGGCCGACCAACGCCGAGATTCAGGACGCCGTCTCCAAGAGCATCACCCCGGAGATGTTCAAGAAGCAATACGGCAACGTGTTCGACGGCAATGAGAAGTGGAACCGCATGGCCGTGCCACTTGGCCCGGATTATGCCTGGGACGAAAAGAGCACTTACATCCAGGAGCCGCCCTTCTTTGTCGATCTGACGCCGGCGCCGCAGCCGGTCCGCCCGATCACCGGCGCCCGCGTGCTGGTAATGGTTGGCGACAGCGTGACCACCGACCACATCTCACCCGCCGGCAACATCGCCAAGAGCAGCCCCACCGGCAGTTACCTGATGGAAAACGGCGTCGAGCCGAAGGACTTCAACAGCTATGGCTCGCGCCGGGGCAATGACCGCGTGATGACCCGCGGCACGTTCGCCAACGTGCGCCTGCGGAACATGCTCGCCCCGGGCACCGAAGGCGGCCTCACGCGGCATTTGCCCACCGGCCAGGTCATGAGCATCTACGACGCCTCGGTGCTCTACAAGGAAACGCACACGCCACTGATCGTGCTCGCCGGCGCGGAATACGGTTCGGGTTCGTCTCGCGACTGGGCGGCGAAGGGGCCGCACCTGCTGGGCGTGGAAGCGGTGATCGCGGTGAGCTACGAGCGGATTCACCGCAGCAACCTGGTGTTCATGGGCATTCTGCCGCTGCAATTCAAGGATAGCGAAACGCGCGAGACGATCGGGCTGACCGGCGAAGAGGTGTTCACGATTCTTGGGCTGGACGACTCGATTCGCCCGCGCCAGGAATTAGGTGTGATCGCGAGATCGCCCGATGGCGGGCGCGAAATTAGCTTCAAAGCGATTGTCCGCATCGATACGCCGGTCGAAATTGAGTATTACCGCAACGGGGGAATCCTGCAGACGGTGCTGCGGAAGATGATGAAGTAGTGTTGTAAGTGCTCTCACACGGATCAGCACCGATGGGCGGTCATCCTGACGAGCGGCAGCGAGGAAGGATCTTGCCGAGAGCACGAAGCAGGCTTAGACCTGAATTTGGTCTGGATCCACGGCGTGATTCTTCGCTTTCGCTCAGAATGAGATCGCGCCACCGTCCAACGCTATTTGAAGACTGTTCCCTGGAGATTCTTATATGTTCATTGATCGCCGAATCGTCTCCGTTGCATTCTGTATTTGCTTCGGCGCCGCCGCGCTCGCCGAAGATATCCCCTGGACCCAGCTCTCTCTCTCGACCTCCAAGGTCGACGAACATCGCCGGGCAAATCCGACCCTCGACGGCCGCGGCATCGTCATCGCCGTGCTCGACACCGGCGTCGAGATGGACGTCCCAGGTTTGATGCAGACGACCACCGGCGAAATGAAAGTCATCGACGTGCAGGACTTCTCCACCCAGGGTGACATCGAGATCGCCCGCGCCTTGTGGAACGACGCCGGCGACCGCATCGTCCACTATGCCGCCGAAGGGAAGCCCGAACTGTTCATCCCACCCGAAGGCGCCGCCGCTCCCGAAGAGAAATCGTCCGGCAGCACCGTCTGGTTCGGCCGGATCGAAGAAAAGGTGTTCCAAAACTCTTCGGTCCCCGACATCAACGACAACAAGAATCGCAAGGACGAATTCGCCATCTGCGTGGTCAGCCGCGACGACGGCTCTGACGACGACGCGATCTGCTACGTCGACACCAATCTGAACCGCGATTTCTCCGACGACAAACCCCTGAAAAACTACAAGCTGGCCTACGACCGCTTCACCTTCGCCCGGCGCGAGCCGGAAAAGCAGACCGAGCCGATCACCTGCGCCGTCAATATCTTTCTTAAGAAGCGAATAGTTTCGATCCACTTCGACGACGGCGGCCACGGCACCCATGTCGCCGGCATCGCCGCCGGCCACAAGATTCTCGGCCAGGACGGCTTCGACGGCGTCGCCCCCGGCGCGAAAGTCATCAGCCTCAAGCTCGGCCACAACAGTCTCGCCGGCGGCGCGACCACCACCGGCTCCAAGCAGGCCGCCTTCGAATACGCCGCAAAGTACGCCCGCGAAAACAACGTCACCGTCGTCTGCAATCTCAGCTACGGCGTCGGTTCGATCCAGGAAGGCAAATCCGACATCGACGAGTTTCTCGACAAACTGA
>Ga0190265_10002777_pt1 | contig 11793 bp, 8 predicted proteins | sample Popmic124T_FD_133135 | JGI IMG/M metagenome (GOLD analysis project Ga0190265, IMG submission 133135) | Populus adjacent soil microbial communities from riparian zone of Indian Creek, Utah, USA - 124 T | ecosystem: Environmental > Terrestrial > Soil > Riparian zone | place: USA: Utah | collected...
CCACTTGTCCTCGGCGAACGACAGCACGACGAACGAGGCCTGACCGCCCTGCGAGTGCCCGGTCGAGCCGATCTTCTTGTCGGCCATCTCGCCGTGACTCGCGATCACGGTCTCGATCGCCTCGATGCCCTGCGTGCCGGCGCCGGTGTTCGGGTTCTCGTAGCAAGTCGTCAGGAAGCCGTGCGACGCGAGATTGTCGAGCACGCCCTGATACGCGGAGCACGTCGCGGTGGTGCCGTTCGCGAGGTGGATGATCGGGACCTTGCAGCCCGCCGGCACCATCGGCACCCAGATCTTCACCGAGCCCTCGTGCGCGGCCATCGCCGTGAAGGGGCCCTTCATCCCGTAGTTCTTGATCCCGTCGAGACAGCTGCCGCCCGTGGGAGGTGTGCTGCCGGCCATGCCGCCCGCGCCCGCGCCGCCTGCGCCCGCGCCGCCAGCCCCTGCGCCGCCCGCACCCGCGCCGCTTGCGCCCGCGCCGCCCGCGCCGGCCGGCCGATCCGGATCCATGCCGGCCGCGCCGGCACCACCACCCGCGGTCCCCGTCGGCGTCCGATTCGGTGGAATGTTCGTCGGCGGAGCCACCATCCCAGCCGTTGGGCCGCCCAGGGGCGGCACGACCACGCTGCTGCCGCCCGCACCCGCTCCCATGATCCCGGGCGTCACGGTGTCGTCGTCACCCGATGCACAACCGAGCCCGAGTCCAATCAGCGACGTGCACAGCAAGAGTTGTTTCGTCCGCATGGCCCACATCCTCACGTTCACCCGAGTTGTGCTCTCGCGCCGCACACGTCGGGGCGAGTTGCATAAAGCGATGAAGACAGATGGCCGTTTCGTGCGCAATACGAGCGGGACGTCGCCAACGAGAACCCATCGAACGACAGGCCGGCGCGCCAACCTGGCCCAACTGCAGCCAATATTTTGCCAATAGTTACCAACTGAATTCCTGGAATATGCCGCCTTGCTTGTGTACCAGCTCGATTAGGGGCTGCCGTCCTCATTCTGGGGTGGCCAAGGTTCGCGGCTGAGGACAGTCGAGCCGCCCGCCGTCCCGGTGCGTTGGGGCGTGTCGTGTAAGGTTCGGGCCCATGCGATCGAGATCGTTCGTGGGGCGTGGCCGCGAGCTCGAGGAGCTCGCGACCGCGATCGACGAAGCGCACAGAGGCCGCGGGAGCCTGTGGCTCGTGACCGGCGAACCGGGGATCGGCAAGAGTCGCTTGCTCGAGGAGGTCGCGCGCGGCGCGGCCGATCGCGACGTGCACGTGCTCTGGGGACGCTGCTGGGAAGCGGGCGGTGCGCCGGCGTATTGGCCGTTCATTCAGCTGCTGCGCGCGCTGCAGCGCGTGAGCGCCGATGCGCGAGCGAGCCTCGCACCGTATGCGCTCGAGCTCGCCGAGCTGTTGCCGGAGTTGCGCGCGAGCGTGCACGGGCGCGGGTCGTCGCCGCTGCCGCCGGAGCAAGCGCGCTTTCGCTTGATGGACGCGGTCGCGCGCGCGCTGTGCGATGCGTCGGCGCACGCGCCGCTCTTGTTGCTGCTCGAGGATCTGCACGCGGCCGACCCTTCGTCGGTGCTGCTGCTCGACTTCCTGTCGCAGATGTTGCGCGGCGCGCAGCTGCTCGTGATCGGCAGCTATCGCGAAGCGGACGCGCAGCGCAGCCCGGCCGGCGCGCTGCTCGCGCGGCTCGCCGGCGCTCATCCGCGGCTGGCGCTCGATCGGCTCGATCGCGAGCAGATCGAGCAGTACCTCGAGCAAGAGCTGGGCAAGCGGCCCGACGCGGCGTTGTGCGCTGCGGTCTTCGCCACCACCGAAGGCAATCCGCTGTTCGTCGCCGCGCTGGCGCGCCTGCACGCGCGCGCTCATGCCAGCGGCGCAGGGGCGCGAGGAGTGGCGTTGCCGACGGGGATCCGCACGGCGATCCGTTCGCGCTTGCAGCTGCTCGGCGACGACACGCGCGAGCTGTTGGCGATGGCCGCGGTGGTCGGGCGCGAGTGTCGCAGCGCGCTGCTGTGCGCGATCGCCGAGCGCTCCGCGGACGCGGTCGCGCGCGCGGTCGACGAAGCAACCGAGGCGGAGGTGCTGATCGAGACCGCGCCGGGCCAGCTGCGCTTCTCGCACATCTTGCTGCAGCAAGTGCTGTACGCGGAGCTCGACCCCGCGCGGCGCTGCGCGCTGCACGTGCGGGTCGCGGCGGAGCTGCTGCGCGACAACGTCGATCCGACCGGCACCGAGCGCGCGCACCACCTGCTCGCGGCCGGCCCGGAGGTGGCCGCAGAAGCCGTGCAGGCGGCCTGCGCGGCCGCGCGTGCGGCGAGCGAACAGCACGCGCTGGCCGAAGCCGCGGCGCTGTATCAGCGCGCGCTCGCAGCGCTGATGCTCGCGCAACACGCCCCGGTCGAGCGCTGCGAGCTGCTGCTCGAGCTGGGGCGCGCGCGGATCGTCGCGCACGAGCTCGAGGAAGGGCGCGCGGTGTGCGCCGAGGCCGCGGCGCTGGCGCGTTCACTCGGCGATGCCGAGCGCTTCGCGCGCGCAGCGCTGGCGCAGGGCGCCGTGTACGTGATCGGTGAGGTCCGCGGCGGGCTGGTCGCGGTGCTGCGCGAAGCGCTCGAGCTGCTCGGCGAGCGCGATCATCCGCTGCGCGCGCGGGTCATGGCGCGGCTGGCCGCGGCGCAGCAGCCGGCCGCCGACCCGCAGCAGCCGATCGCGCTCGCGCGCGAAGCGGTGGCGCTGGCGCGCAGGCTCGGCGAGCCCGCGACCTTGCTCGCCACGCTCGACGCGGCGATCTCGACCATGATGGATCTCTCGCCCGCCGCCGACGTGCTGCCGCTGGAGCTGGAGCAAGCCGAGCTCGCCAACGCGCTCGGCGCCAAGGCCGACGCCTTCCGCGCGTACCTGCGGCTATCGGTCACGGCCTACGCGCTCGGCGACCTGCAGCAGGCGCTGCGCGCGATCAGCGATGGCCAGCAGCTGGCGAACGAGCTGGGCCAGCCGCACTACCAGTGGCGCGCGGAGGCGCAGCAAGCGATGCGCGCCACGTGGCTGGGCGAGTTCGCGGCGGCCGAGCGCCACTCGCTGCGCGCGCGCGAGCTCGGCGCGCGCGCCAGCGATCCCAACGCCGAAGCCACGTACGCGCTGCAGCGCTGCCTCTGGCTGCGCGTGCAAGGCCGCTTCGACGGCGTACGCGAGGCGATCGACGCGCTGGCGCGCTGCGCGCCGGGCGGGGCGTTCGGCCAGGCGGCCGCGGCCGTGACCCTGGCGGGCGAGCTGGCGTGGGCGCGCGAGCCGGCCGACGAAGTGCGCAGCGCGTTCGAGCCGGCGCGCGCGTCCCTGGACGCGCTGGTGTACGACAGCTCGATGCCCGACCAACTGATCGAGATCGCGCTCGTGCTCGGCGACCGCGCGCTGCTCGAGCGGGTCTACGCGACCAGCTCGACATACGCGCACGAGCTCGCCAGCAGCGGGGTGCTCGGGCTCACGTGGGACCAACCGGTACAGCGGCGCCTGGGTCGCGCCGCGTGGGGGCTCGGCCGGCTCGAGCAAGCCGATCAGCACTACGAAGCGGCGCAGCAGACCTTGCGCGCGCTCGGTGGCCGGCCGCTGCTCGCGTGGTGCGCGTTCGAGCACGGTGAGCTGCTGGCTGCGCTGGGCCAGGTGGAGCGCGCCGCGCAGCGGCTCGATGAAGCGCGCAGCGCGGCCACCGCGCTCGGCATCGCGCTGCCCGAGCGCACCATGCCGGAGGCGTTGCAACCGGCGAGCGCCAGCGCGAAGGAGCGCAGCGCGAGCGCGGGTGTGCCGGAGATCGGCGACCTGCAGCTGAAGCGCGAAGGCGAGTACTGGAGCGTGCAGTGCGACGGCCGCAGCTTCCGGCTCAAGGACGGCAAGGGCGTGGCCTGGCTCGCGCGGCTGGTCGAAGAAGCGGGGCGCGAGCTGCACGTGCTCGACCTGGTCAGCCCGGACGGCGCGGTCGATCGCGGCGACGGCGGCGAGCTGCTCGACGCGCAGGCGCGCGCCGCGTACCAGGCGCGCGTGCGCGAGCTGCGCGACGAGCTGGCGGAAGCCGAGCGCTTCGCCGACCGCGGCCGCGAGCAGCGCCTGCGCGCGGAGCTCGACGCGATCGCCGAGCAGCTCGCCGCCGCGGTCGGCCTGGGCGGGCGCGGCCGGCGTTCGGGCGCCGCGGTCGAGCGCGCGCGGGTCAACGTGCAACGGCGCCTGCGCGACACGCTCGCCCGCATCGCCAGCTGCGACCCCGCCCTCGGCCGCCACCTCGAGTGGGCGCTCAAGACCGGCACCTATTGCAGCTACCGGCTGCGCTCGTAGAGGGGACGCGATCAGGGCGCGGGCGGGACGGTGGGCGCGGGTTGGGAGAGCACCCAGCTGGCGAGCGTGACGTAGCCGGGGTCGAGCTTGGTTTGATAGACGTTGCGGCCGAGTCGATCGCTGCCTTCGTGGCCGCTGCCGCCTGCGGCGGTGGCGAGCGGCTTGCGCAAGAGCAGCGAGCGCTCGGGCGCGTGCGCGTCGATCATCGAGCGCGCGCGCTCGTAGCTGTACGCGATCTCGTCCGCGCCCGCGGGAGCCAGCGGGTCGTCCATCACCGTCGGCAGGCGCGCGCGGCCCGGCCCGAATACCTGGAAGAAGCGCTCGGAGGAGCCGTGGCAATCGTTGAAGCCGCAGTCGCGCAGCAGCACGGGGTAGACCTCTTGGTCGAAGCGCGCGCGATCGGGCGTGCTGATCGCCAGCGCGGGCGGCTCCGCGCCGCAGGCCGCGAGCGCGCACACGAGCAAGCACGAGAGCGCGCAACCCCGCGAGCACGAGAACGCAGCCACGGTCCGTCTCACGGTGCTCATGGTGCTCACGGTGCTCACGGTGCTCATGGGGTCCATACCGCGCGCAGCGTGGTGAACCGCTCGACGTCGCTCGCGCCGTCGCCGAGCGACGAGCTCAGGATGGCATGAGCCTCGCGGTAGGAAAGCTCGAGCGCGAGCCCACGGCCGAGGATCAGCTCGAGCGCCGCGTCCCCGCCGATCGAGATGCCGCTGCTCGCGACGCCCAGCGCCTCCAGCGCGTCGCCGACCGTCAGCCATTGCGCTTCCGGTACGAGCCGCAGCGCGACCGACTCGCCCAACGCGATCCGCAACGCGACGCGAGCGAGCGGACCCGTGAGCGAGTAGCTGGGCGTCCGCAGGTGATGCACCTCCGGGTGCAGCGCGCGCACGCCATAGCCCAGCCCGGGCGCGACGCGCACTCCGTCGTCTGCGCCGATGATCAGCTCGAGCACGGCCGCGAAGCGGTGCGTGCGCACCTGGATCGTGTCGCTGGCGCCGGCGATGTGGGTCTCCTCGAGCTGGTTGTCGAGCGAGGTCTGGTAGACCAGCTCCGCGCCGAGCGCGAGCTCCGCGTCGAGCTCGAGCGCGAACGCGGTACCGATCTCGACCGCCAGAAACCCGCCCGTCTCGACCGCATGCGTCTCGCCAGGTACCGGCCACTCGAGATCGCGCGTGCCGAGCCCCGCGCCGACGAACGCGCGCAAGCGCAGGCCGGTCTCCGACTCGCCCTCCGCGACCGCCTGATCGTCGGGCGCCGCCGCGCCAATCTCGCCCTCGGGCACGAACGCCGACTCGCCGCGCGGCGCGGGCGCCGCGCCGACATCGCGCGGCGCGGGCGCCGTGGCGAATGGACCGGACAGGCGCGCGTTCACCTCGGCCCGCAGCGCGTTGCGCCCTGCTCGGCGCAGGGCGCCGCGCACGAGCGGGAGCGTGGTGGTGCCGAGGCTCGCTCCGGAGCGACCGTCGCGGAACTCGACCACCACCGATCGAGAGTCCTCTGCGCGCGGCACCACGGCCAGCTGCGCGCCCGCGGGCGGAGTGAGCAGCGACAGCGCCTGATCGCTGGTGGGATCGAGCCCCTGACGTCGCGCCTCCATGAAGTAGCCGGGATCCGGCATCAGCCCGAGCTCCGACAGCGCTGCTTCCAGCTGCTGGCTCATCGCCTCGGCCGCCGGATCGACCCGCAGCACGACCACCTGCGCGCCCGCGCTCGAGCAGCACAGCGTGGCCTGCACGCAGGTCGCGAGCGCGAGCAGCGCGAGCACGCTCGACCACGGAGCACGGATCGCCGCGCGCTCGAGCCTCGTGGTGTGAACACGCTTCATGGTGTGAACACCAGCGTGGCGCTGAGCTCGAGCGCGGTGATGCTCTGCAGCGGCGGGAAGTCGCGATAGCTGTAGAAGATCGGTGCCAGCGACAGGATCGCGCGCAGCGAGCGCTCCTCGCCCAGCGGCCAGCGCTGATCGAGCTCCAGGCCGATGCGGTGCGACGACAAGGGCGAGAGCTCCTTGTCGGTCGTGACGTGGGGCTGCGGCGTGAGATAGACCGCGCGGTAGTGCTCGGCGGCGCCCTGCGTGTAGAAGCGGTAGCGCGCCGCGAGCATGGTGTCCGCCTCGATCAGCCAGCCCAGCTCCGCCTTGAGCGTGTGCGATTGCAGGCTCCAGTCGTCGAGGTAGAAGCGGTAGCCACCGCCGATCGACCAGCTCGCTCCGAACGCGTGGCGCAGCTCGAGCGCGAGCGCGTGGCGCAGGCGCGTACCGGGCGTCGCTTCGGGCACGCACAGCGGCCCGAGCGTGCCCTGCTCGCCGTAGGGCGCGGTGCAGCGGCCGTCGCCGCCGATCGCGACGTAGCGGTACGGGCTCGCCAGATAGCCGCGCGCGCGCGCCAGCTCGTAGATCAGCACCGCGACGGTCTCCTTGCCCAGCACCTGCGAGAACGACAGCCGGCCGCCGACCGTGCCGACCGCCTCGTCGAAGCCCGGGTCGCCGGCCTTACCCACGCTGTCGCTGCTGCCCGACAGTCCGGCGGCGAAGCTGGCGTTGTTGTCCGCGAACTCGTAGCTGAGCCCGAGCGCGCCGCCATTGGAGACGTAGTCCGGCTCGGTCGAATAGCGGTACGAACCGCTGAGCGTGAGATCGCCCAGGGCGTGGTCGAGCCCGAAGTCGAGCTCGTCGCGCTGTTCGGTGACCGGCACCTTGGACGCCGAGGTCATGATATCGATCGAGGCGCTGGTCCACACGTCGACCGCATAGGTGACGTTGAGCTTGGTGGCCTCCTCGATCGGCAGCAGCGCGTGCAGGCGCGGCGCGACGACCAAGGTGTCATCGCTGTCCGTGCGGATGTAGATCGAGCTCGCGAGCTGGTCGGGCTCTTCGGCATGCACGGCGGCCGCCCACAGCTCGCACCCGAGCACGAGCAGACCGATCCCTGCACCGGACAACCGATGTCGCTTGGGCAACGTCATCTCGACTCGGGCGCGCCGGCTCCGTGCCTGGGGTCAGGGTTGGTAGCTGATCGTCAGCCCGGCATAGGGGGGCTCGTCGGGCGGCATGACGGTCATCGGCGCCGCGCCCTTGGTGAAGTCGACCTTCGCGTTCGCGCCGGCCACGCGGTTGTCTTCGGTGCACTCGATCCCGACCTTGTACGCACCGTCGGGCACCAGCTGGCCCATCGGATCCTTCATGTCCCACGACACGTCGTGCATGCCGTGCGAGCGCATCGTTCCGGCGCTGATCGCGTCCATCTGATCGGCCGCGTTGCCGCCGCCGAAGAACGACGGCCAGCCACCGGAGACCGCCTTCCACGCGGTCAAGTGCGAGGCGCGGACGCCGGCCCAACGCTTGATGGTCTTGATGAACTTGCCCGAACCGTCTTCGATCCAGATCGCGCCGACGTTCGCGGGCGCGTACCGGCCGTTCTGATCGACGGTGGTGAACGTGATCTTGAGCATGCCCGCGCTGCCACCGGACGGCGACGGCGCGCCCTCGCCCGCGGCGCTGGTCGCGCCCGCAGCGCCACCCGCGCCGGCGCCGCCGCCCACACCACCGCGCCCACCGATCGCGTTGCCTGCCGCGCCCGAGTTGCCACCGGTGCCGCCGGTCAGCGCGCCGCCGCCGCTCGCTCCGCCGACGTTGCCGGTCGCTCCGCCGGCGTTGCCGCTCGCTGCGCCGGCGCCGCTCGAGTTGCCCGCCATGCCGAGCGAATTCATTCCGGCCGTCGCGTTCGGCGCGAGCCCCGCACCGGCAGGCGCACCGTCATAGTCGCTATCCAGGGAAGCGAGACCGCGCACGAACTTCGCCGCGCCCACTTTGTCGTCGGCCTTGGGCTCGACACAGGCCGCGCAGGCCGCGCAAGCCGCAAGGGCCAGCAGCAGGCAGGCCGTCGAGTCAGTCCCGCCCTCCCGACCGATGTTCGCGCTCGCTCGTCCGTGCATCACACCGCCTCCCGGCTGCACCGCGCGCGCAGCAGCCACCCAACGCCCAACAGCCACAGCATCCACCATGCCGCTCCGGCGCGCGACCCCGCAGCGATCGCGTCGCAACCTTGCGCCAGTACGCGCGCGTCCATCGCCGAGCTCGCCGCGTGCAACGACGTCTCGACCAAGGTCACGCCGTCGCCGTCGGGGCTCGCGTCTTCGTCGGCGGCGACGAAGCCGAGGTTGAACCAGACCGGACCGGTCGCGACGACCGGCGCAGTCCAGCGAAAGCGCGTCGATTGCGCGCCGCAATCGATGATGGTGAAGAGCTTGCGGCCACCCTCCGCGTCGTGCAGCCCGAACGGGGGCGCGCCTTCGCCTTCTGCCATCGAGCAGCGCTCGTACAGCTGAAGGGCGTCCGGGTCGCGCAAGACGATCGCGCCCGCGCCCTGCTTCTGCTCGTCGGTGAACTCGGCGACCAGCGCCAGCTGCGCGCCCGCGGGCCAGGCGATCGCCACTTCGTAGCTCGCGCCGGGCATGAAGCCGTCGAGCGGCAGGCCGCTGATCGCGAGCTCCGGACCATCACCACCGGCATGACAGACATCGCAAGCGAAGCCGTCAGCCGACGAGCCGGTGAACCAGCGACCGCCACCTCCGCCGTTCAGCACCGAGTCCGCATAGAGATCGGGGCTCGAGTACGCACGGGCGCGCCCGTGCAGCGCCGCGCAAGCGAACGCCACTCCGAGAGCGATCGACAGTTTGGTCGCCATGCCCACTTCGAAACCACCACGCGCAAACCACCACGCCGCGCGCATCTGTGTAATGTCCATGTCCGGGCCACATTGGATCCGTTGATTCGCTGGCCGAAAGTTGCCCTGCGCCGCGTCCGGGTCCTTCACCGGAGATGGACGACTGCTCGGAATTCGAGCGCTTGCGTGCGTCGTTGCGCCACGCTGGCACTGCTTGCGATCGGGCTCTCGGGCTCGGCTGGAGTGGCGCAGTCCCCCACGGGTCCCGGCCCCGGATTGAGCTGGAACGCCCCCGAAGAGTGTCCCGACGTTTCTACGGTGCTCGCCCGCGTGCGCGCGCATGACCCCGCGGCCAGCACCGGCCGCACCGACGTGCGCGTGCACGCCGACATCACGCGCGCCAATGGGCGCTATCGACTCGCGCTACGGGTCGAAGATCGCGCTGCCGTCGCGGAACGCGCGCTCGACGGCGACGACTGCTCCGCGCTGGCCGACGCGGCGGCGCTGCTGATCGCGCTGACCCTCACGCGCGGCGAAGATGCGACCGGCGCGCGGAGCGCGACCAAGCCACTCGGCGAGCCGGACCACCGCGCACCCGTGGCCCCGGCCGCGGCTCCCGAGCCCGCGCCGGATCAGCTGCCGGGCACGGGGGGCCGCGCAGCGGCGAGCGCCGAGCCGCCCCCGGGCGCAGCGCAGCGCGCGCACGCGCCCGCGATCACCGTGGCGCCCGACAACGAGGTGCTGGCACGATCCGCGCGGCCGCTCGCGCTGCGCTTCGCGTTCGGGGCAGCGCTCGGGCTCGATGCGGGCATGCTGCCGCGCGCGCCTGCCGTCGGGCTGGAGCTGCTGCTCGCGCTGCAGGTGGCGCGCTGGCGCGCTCAGCTGGCGCTGAGCCTGTGGCTCGCGCGCAGCGGCGACAGCGAGCGCTATGCGCGCGCTCAGCTGTCGGGCAGCGGAACGGTCGGCAAGCTCTCGCTCGGCGTCGATCTGCTGCAGGCACCGCTGGTGTTCGGGCCGCGCGGCGTGCTCGAGCTGGGCCGGCTCGCGGTGGAGACGCGCGGCGTCAGCGAGCCGCAGCAGGGCGGCGCGACCTGGTTTGCGGCCGGGCCGGCGCTGCACCTGGGGTACCCCGCGGCGCGACGGCTGGCGCTGGCGCTCGAACTCGGCGTGCTCTTTCCGTTCGCGCGACCGCGCTGGTTGCTACGCACCCCGGACGGCACGGTCGACCTCTTCACTGTGGCCCCTGCCGTGCTGCGCGTGACCACCGGAGTCGTCTACGGCTTCCCCTGATGCTCGCTTTTCGGGGAGTCCACGCCGCGAGCTGGGTTCGCACGCGAGGATCCGAGACCAAAATGCGGCGGCACGGTATACCCGTCCGAGGTGGAACGGTCCGGTCGACATGCGCGCGCCTCGATCGCGCTCGATCCGCTGACCCCGGCGCTGCAAACTGCGCGCGGTCGCGAGCGGGTCGCACACCCCGCGCAGGCCGAGACATGGAACGCGCGTGCCGCGGACATGTCTCCGTCGCAGGGTCCTGCCAGCGCCCAGCAAGCGCGAGCACGGACCGAACGGTTCCATGCCCTGTACCGCGAGCACTTCGATTTCGTGTTCCGCAACCTGCGCCGGCTCGGAATCGCGCCGGCCAGCGTCGACGACGCGTTGCAGGACGTGTTCGTGGTGGTCTTGCGGCGGCTCGATGGCTTTCGCGAGGGCACGCACCCCAAGGCCTGGTTGTTCGCGATCGCGCTGCGCGTCGCCGGCAACTATCGGCGCGCGCAGACCCGGCGCGCGCCCACGGCTTCGCTCGCGCCCGACGCGCTCGAAGGGTCCGCGCTCGGACCGTTCGATCAACTCTCGCGCAGCGAGGCGGCGCGCGTGCTGGACGCTTTTCTCGGCTCGCTCGACGACGACAAGCGCGCGGTGTTCGTGCTCGCGGAGCTCGAACAAATGACCGCGCCGGAGATCGCGCAGGCGCTCGCCGTCAACGTCAACACGGTGTACTCGCGCTTGCGCGCAGCGCGCATCGCGTTCGAGCAGGCCGTTCAGGTGCTGCGCTCGAGGCGAGAGTCGGAGGGAGGGCATGGCTGAGCTCTCGCCCGAGGCTCGCGCCTTGCTCGCGGCCGCCGCCGGCGCCGACGATCCGACCCAAGAGCAGCGCTCGCGTGCGGACGCCGCGGCGCGCAGCGCGCTGGCGCTGCACGGCGTGACCGATCTGCCACCGCTCGATCCGCCGCGCGCACGCCCTTCGCCCGGCCCGAACGGTGCACCCGCGAGCGCAACGACCAAGCTCGGCACGGCGGCGAGTGGGTGGAAGCTCGCGCTCGGAGCTGCGGCCCTGCTCGCAGCCGGATGGCTCGGCACGCGCGCGCTGCTGACCGACCCGCAGCCTGTCCAGCGCCCCGCGAATCAGCTCGAGCTCTCACCGCCGCAGCCAGCGCAGCGGCCGATCGCGGCGGCGGAGACCGCGGCCCCGGCGGATCCGCCAGCGGCGAGCCGGCGTGCGGGTCCGACCCCGCAGCCGATGCGGGCCGAGCCGCTCGCGCGCGCGAGCGAAGAGCAGCGGACGTCTCGCGCGCGCGCGCGCACGCGAACGGCGCCGCCCACGCTGCAGGCCGAAGTGGCCTTGATCGCATCCGCCAACGGGCTGATCCGCGCGCAGCGCTTCGCCGAGGCCGAGCGCGTGCTCGTGGCGCACGCACAGCGCTTTCCGCGCGGTGCGCTGCGCGAAGAGCGCGCGGCGCTCGCGGTGATCGCGCTGTGCGAGACCGGATCGCAGGCGCAAGCGCAGCGCGCGATGCAACGCTTCC
>Ga0190265_10002778_pt1 | contig 11793 bp, 10 predicted proteins | sample Popmic124T_FD_133135 | JGI IMG/M metagenome (GOLD analysis project Ga0190265, IMG submission 133135) | Populus adjacent soil microbial communities from riparian zone of Indian Creek, Utah, USA - 124 T | ecosystem: Environmental > Terrestrial > Soil > Riparian zone | place: USA: Utah | collected...
CGACACGAAGAAGTGGTCGATCTGCTTGATCGCCTCGATGAAGCCGTCGAAGTCGACCGGCTTGGTCACGTAGGCGTTGGCGTGCAGCTGGTAGCTGCGCAGCACGTCCTCCTCGGCCTGCGACGTGGTCAGCACGATCACCGGGATGTGCCGCAGGTCGGGGTCGGCCTTGACCTCGGCCAGCACCTCGCGCCCGTCACGGCGGGGCAGGTTGAGGTCGAGCAGGATCAGGTCGGGGCGCGGCGCGTTGGCGTGCGGTTCCTCGTTGCGCAGGTAGGACAGCGCCTCGGCACCGTCGGTCACCACGTCCAGCCGGTTCTGCAGGTACTCGTCGAACGCCTCCCTGGTCATCAGCACGTCACCCGGGTCGTCCTCGACCAGCAGCACGTTGATGACTCTCGGCTGCTCGTCCGTCATGTTCATGTCTCCTCCGCAAGGTCGGGCAAGGTGACCCGAATCGTCGTTCCAGGTCCGGTGGTCGGCGCCAGCCCGATCCGTCCGCCGTGGAACTCGACGATCTTCTTGGCCAGCGCCAGGCCGATTCCGGTGCCGGCATAGGTCTCGCGACCGTGCAGCCGCTGGAAGATCACGAAGATCTTCCCCGAGTACTCCGCCTCGATGCCGATGCCGTTGTCGCTGACGTCGATCTGCCAGTCGTCGCCGTCTCTCGTGGCCTGTACCCGAACGACCGGCGGCGCATCCGCACGATGGAACTTCAGCCCGTTGCCGATCAGGTTGACCAGGAGCTGGCGCAGCAGCGTGGGGTCGCCGGAGACCACCGGCAGCTCCCCGATCTCGATCGTGCCGCCGACCTCCTCGCGCAGGGTCTCCAGCTGGGTGGCGGCGTAGCCGGCCACCGCGCCGAGGTCGACCCGATCGAAGCCCTCGGTGGTGCGGCCGACGCGGGAGAACGACAGCAGGTCGTTGATCAGCTGCTGCATCCGCTGCGCGCCGTCGACGGCGAACCCGATGTACTGGTCGGCGCGCTCGTCGAGCTTGCCGCCGTAGCGGCGCTGCAGCAGCTGGCAGAAGCTCGACACCTTGCGCAGCGGCTCCTGCAGGTCGTGGCTGGCGACGTAGGCGAACTGTTCGAGGTCGCTGTTGGAGCGCTCCAGCTCCCGTGTCTGCTCGTCGAGCCGCCGGTTGGCCTCCTGCGCCGCGTCCAGGTCGCGCAGAATGTGCGCGCGCATCGCGTCGACGTCGCCGCCGAGCTCGACGATCTCGCGCGGGCCGGCCGCCCGGACCTCCCGGTGCACGCTCCCGGACACCACCTCGCGGACCTGCGCGGCGAGATCGGAGACCGGGCGCAGCACCGCTCGGCGCAGGCCGATCCCGGTGGCCACCACGAACGCGATGAGGCCGACGGCGATGGCCACGGCCACCGCCACCAGGAACCGGACCGCCGCGTCGGTGCTCGCGGTGGCGTTGTTGCGTTGCTGCTCCAGCTGCGCGACCAGCTGGGCATTCTCCACCCGTACCCGGTCGAACAGCGCCTTGCCCAGCTCGGGCGGCGGGGGCGGGGTGGAGCCGGCGAGGACCGGGTCGGCGTAGCTCGCCCGCCACTGCTGAGTGGCCCGCTCCAGCTCGTCCAGGGCCGGACCGAAATCGACCAGGCCACGCGGGGCGAGGTCGTGCAGGACGGCGGTCGCCCGGCGCTCGTCCTCCAACCCGCCGTAGTACGGCTCCAGGAATTCCGGCCGACCGGTCACGGCGAACCCGCGCACCCCGCTCTCCTCGTTGACCAGCGCGGTCGTCAACTGCTGCCCGTTGAGCAGCCCGGGCGCGCCGACCTGCGAGGCCACCGACCGGGCTTCGACCAGCCGCCAGAGGGCGTAGCTGCCCGAGGTGACCACGGCCAGGACGATCACCGCTGCCAGCGCGGCGCCGACGGCGAACACGCGGGTCAGCGGCCAGCTGCGCTCCCGCTCCGCGTCGCGGCTGCGCGAGCTCACCCGCATTGCGGGACCGGTCAGCACCTCGGCCCGGTTCACGACGCGTCCACCGCAGGCGCCCCGAGCGCCGGGGCGGCATCGCCGGGGGCGGCGTCCGCGGACAGCAGCAGGATGGCCACGTCGTCGGCCAGCGGTCCACCGTTGAGCGCTTGCGCCCGCTCCACCAACCGGGCCGGCAGCGAGTCCAGGTCGGCGCCGCCCTCCTGGGCCAGCAGCTCGAGCAGGCCTTCCTCCCACAGCCGCTGGCCGGGCTCCTGCACCCGACCCTCGATCAACCCGTCGGTGTAGAGGAGCAGGGCCCAGCGCTGCTGCAGCGGCACCCGCACCGGCTCCCAGGACGCGTTCGCCGCGATGCCGAGCGGAAGCCCGACCGACGGCGCGACCGGCCGCGGTTCGCCGACCAGCGAGATCGGTGGCGGGTGGCCGGCCAGCCGGACCGTCAACTCGCCGCCCGGCCCGGCCGCAGAGGGGCAGATCGCCACCGTGCTCACGGTGGTGAACAGGTGGTCCTCGTGCCGCTCGGTGACCAGCACCTGCTGCAGCTTGGGCAGCAGCTCCGGCTCGTCCACGCCGGCCAGCACCAGCGCCCGCCAGGACACCCGCAGCAGCGCCCCGAGCGCGGCCTCGTCGGGGCCGTGTCCGCAGACGTCACCGACGATGGCGTGCACCGTGCCGGTCGGGCCGAGCACGGCGTCGAAGAAGTCGCCGCCGATGATCGAGCGGGCCCGACCGGCACGGTAGAACGAGCGCGCCCGCACCGGACTGCCGGCCAGCAGCGGCGAGGGCAGCAGGCCGCGCTCCAGGCGGGCCGACTCGGCTGCGGCCAGCTCCTGCTCGCGCAGCCGCAGCAGGCTCGTCTCGGCCCGCCGCCGTTCCACCGCGTAGCGGACGGACCGGATCAGCACCTGGCCGTCGACCTTGCCCTTGACCAGGTAGTCCTGGGCGCCGGCGGCGACCGCGGGCACTCCGAGGTGCTCGTCGAGCCCGGTGAGCACGCAGACCGCGGCGTGCGGGTCGAGACGGAGGATCGCGCGCAGGCCGTCCAGCCCGCTGACCCCCGGCAGGTTCAGGTCCAGCAGCACGCAGTCGGTGTCCGCGACCAGGCCGCCGTCGATGACCTCGGCCAGCGAACCGGCCGCGGTGACCCGGATGGTCGGGTCGACCTCGCCGAGCAGCTCCTGGACCAGGAAGACATCACCCGGGTCGTCTTCGACCAGCAGGACCCGCAGGGCCGCGGTCGGTTCGGTGGCGGACATGGATGCGAAGCGCTCTCCTCGCGGGGCCCCGCAGGCGGTGGAGGGGACGCGGCAGCCTGGGGACACCCTAGAGCCGGCGCCGCACGGACGCAGACTCCGGCCCGGATCGGCGGCTCACGCGGCGGCCGCGGCCGCGAGCACCGAGCTGAACACCGCCAGCCCGTCGGTGCCCGGCCCGGTCAGCGACTCGACCGCGTGCTCCGGGTGCGGCATCAGCCCGACGACGCGACCGTCGGCCGAGCCGATCCCGGCAATCCCGGACAGCGACCCGTTCGGGTTCTCGCCGGCGTAGCGGAACAGCACCCGGCCCTCGCCCTCCAGCCGGGCCAGCGTGTCCGCGTCGGCCACGTAGCGGCCCTCGGCGTGCTTGATCGGGATGACGATCTCGGCGCCCGCGGAGTACCCGCTGGTCCACGTGCTCGCCGTCGACTCGACGACCAGGCGCTGATCCCGGCACAGGAAATGCAGACCCGCGTTGCGCACCAGCGCCCCCGGCAGCAGGCCGGCCTCGCAGAGGATCTGGAAGCCGTTGCAGATACCCAGCACCGGCATCCCGCCGCGGGCCGCGGCCAGCACCTCGCTCATGATCGGCGCCAGGCTGGCGATGGCCCCGGCGCGCAGGTAGTCGCCGTAGGAGAAGCCGCCGGGCACGATCACCGCGTCCACGCCGCGCAGATCGTGCTCGCCGTGCCACAGGGCGACCGACTCGCCGCCGGCCAGCCGGACCGCGCGGGCCGCGTCGACGTCGTCCAGCGAGCCCGGGAACGTGATCACACCGATGCGGGTCATGAGGTGCGGGTCACCGTCCAGTCCTCGATCACCGGGTTGGCCAGCAGCTGCCCGGCGATGCGGTGCAACGTCTCGTCGTCCACCGCGTCGTCGACCTCGAGCTCGAAATGCTTGCCCTGCCGCACATCCGCCACCCCGGCGATGCCCAGCCGACCGAGCGCGCCGGCCACCGCCTGGCCCTGCGGGTCGAGGATCTCCGGCTTGGGCATCACGTCCACCACCACTCTGGCCACCCGTCCAGCGTACGAGCCCGCGATTGGCCCGGGCGAGCCGCCGCCCGACCGCGCGCCCGGTGGCACAGTGGCCACCGTGCGCATCACCCACTTCGGCCACAGCTGCCTGCTCGTCGACACCGGCGCTGCGCGGCTGCTGTTCGATCCCGGCACCTTCTCCCGCGGGTTCGAGGCGGTCTCCGGCCTGGACGCGGTGCTCGTCACGCACCAGCATCCCGATCACCTCGATCCCGAGCGGCTGCGGCCGTTGCTGGACGCGAACCCCGACGCGCGGCTGATCGCCGACGCCGGCACCGCGGAACAGCTGGGCGGGCTGCCCCACGAGGTGGTCGCGCCCGGGGCGTCGGTGCAGGTCGGCGGCTCGCGGGTGGACGTGCTGGGCGGGCAGCACGCGGTGATCCACCCGGACGTCCCGGTGATCGCCAACAACGCCTACCTGATCGACGGCACCCACCTGCACCCCGGCGACTCCTTCACCCCGCCGCCGGCCCCGGTCGATGTGCTGTTCCTGCCCACCGGCGCACCGTGGCTGAAGCTGTCCGAGGCCGTGGACTACCTGCGCGCGGTGGCCCCGCGCACCGCGGTCCCGATCCACGAGGCGGTGCTGGCCATGCCGGCCATGCACTACCGGATGTTCGCGAACCTCGGCCCGGAGTCGACCACCCTGCGCGTGCTGGACCGGGAGACCCCGACCGAGCTCTGAGCCCGGTTGATCGTCAGGGTGCCCGGAAGAGCGGGGCGGTGGCAGGATGACGCCAACGTCCGGCACCAGACGAAGGGGTCGGTGTGAGCGAACCGTCGAGTTCACCGTCCACCGAGCTGTTGCTCGGCATCGACATCGGCACCGGGAGCACCAAGGGCGTGCTGACCACGCCGGACGGGACGATCGTGGCCAGCGCGAGCCGGGCGCACACGATGTCGCTGCCGCGGCCGGGCTGGGCCGAGGTGGACGCCACCCGGGTGTGGTGGGGCGACCTGGTCGAGGTGGCGCGCGAGCTGATGGACCAGCGCGCCGGCCGCCCCATCCGCGGCATGTGCGTCAGCGGTGTCGGACCCTGCCTGCTGGTGTGCGACGAGAAGCTCGAGCCCGTGCGCCCGGCCATCCTCTACGGCATCGACGGCCGCGCGGCCGCGGAGATCGACGAGCTGACCGAGCGGCTCGGCGCGGAGGCCATCTTCTCCCGGTGCGGCAAGGCGCTGTCCACCCAGGCCGTCGGGCCGAAGATGCTGTGGTTCCGCCGGCACGAGCCGGAGAACTGGGAACGCGGGCGCTACTGGTTCTCCTCCAACTCCTACGTGGCCGCCAAGCTGACCGGCGAGTACGTGCTCGATCACCACACGGCCAGCCAGACCGACCCGCTGTACGACGTGCGCGGGTTCGGCTGGATCCCGGAGTGGGTGCCCGAGGTGGCCGGCGACATCGAGATGCCGCGCCTGGTCTGGCCGCACGAGGTGATCGGCACGGTCACCGCCGAGGCGGCCGCCGAGACCGGCATCCCCGCCGGCACCCCGGTGTCCCCCGGCACCGTCGACGCCTGGGCCGAGGCGTTCTCCGCCGGCGTGCGCCACCCCGGCGACCTGATGCTGATGTACGGCTCGACGATGTTCTTCGTGGAGGTGCTGGAGTCCTACCGCGCCCAACCGAAGCTGTGGACCACCGCCGGCGTCGAGCCCGGGCGGCACACGCTGGCCGCGGGCATGTCCACCAGCGGATCGCTCACCACCTGGATCCAGGGCCTCACCGGCGGCGTGCCGTTCGCCGACCTGGTGCGGGAGGCGAGCGAGATCGCCCCCGGCTCCGACGGGCTGATCATGCTGCCGTACTTCGCCGGGGAGCGGACCCCGATCTTCGATCCGCGGGCCCGCGGGGTGATCGCCGGGCTGACCCTGCGGCACGGCCGGGGGCACCTGTTCCGGGCCGCCTACGAGGGCATCGCGTTCGGCATCCGGCAGATCGTCGAGTTCCTGTCCGACGAGCAGAACCCGGTCACCCGGCTGGTCGCGGTGGGCGGCGGTACCCAGGGCGGGCTGTGGACGCAGATCGTCAGCGACGTCACCGGCCGGCAGCAGGAGATCCCGGAGCAGACCATCGGCGCGAGTTACGGCGACGCGCTGCTCGCGGCGATCGGCGCCGGCCTGGTGCCGGCGGAGACCAACTGGGCGCGGACCGGGCGGCTGGTGCAGCCCGACGCCGGGCGGCACGAGGTCTACGAGCAGCTGTTCGCCATCTACACCGACCTCTACCCGGCGACCCGGGAGCACGTGCACACCCTGGCCCGGCTGCAGGAAGCCGCCTTCGACGACGACGACGACGTCTGAGCCCGTCCCCGGCGGGCCGGCGGCGTCAGCCCGCGCCGCGAACCCCAAGATCAGCGACAATGATCGCGGCGGAAGGGGTCGGGCCATGCAGCGCGAGGCGGACGTCATCATCGTCGGGGCCGGGCTGTCCGGGCTGATCGCGGCCCGCGAGGTGCGCCGCGCCGGGTTGCAGCCGCTGGTGATCGAGGCGAACGACCGGGTCGGCGGCCGCATCCTGACCGCGGAGCCGGTGCCCGGGGTGCAGGTGGAGCTGGGTGCGCAGTGGATCGGCGACACCCACGAGCGGATGTTCGCGCTGGCCGCCGAGCTCGACGTCAAGACCTTCCGGCAGTACGAGCAGGGTGAGACGTCCTACGAGATCGCGGGTTCCCCGGTGCTGCGCGGATCCGCATTCCACGACCGGTACCGCTCCGCGCTCGACCGGTTGGCCACGGTGCTGGACCGGGTGGACGAGCTGGCGGCCCAGGTCCCGCTGGCCGCGCCGTGGACGGCCGCGCGGGCTGCCGAGTGGGACGCCGTCACCGCCGGTGCCTGGTACGACGCGCAGGGGCTGCCCCCGGTGGCCCGCACCCTGCTGGAGATCTGCACGGTCGGGATACTGGCCGTGCCGACCGTGGAGGTCTCGTTCCTCGATGTGCTGGTCAACGTGGCGACGTGCGGGGTGGGTGCGCAGCTGTTGGCGGAGTCCGAGGGCGGCGCCCAGACCACCCGTTTCGTCGGTGGCGCCAGCCAGCTCCCGCAGCGGCTGGCCGACCGGCTCGACGGGCACATCGTGCTCGACTCGCCGGTGCAGCTGATCGAGCACGGGCCGGAGTCGGTCACCGTCAGCTGCCGCGGCGGGCTGGTCGCCCGCGGCCGCCGGGTGATCGTGGCACTGGCCCCGACCCTGGCCGGTCGGATCATGTACGAACCGCCGCTGCCCGGCGTGCGCGACCAGCTGACCCAACGGATGCCGCAGGCCTCGGCGATGAAGGCGTTCTTCGTCTACGAGGAGCCGTTCTGGCGGTCCGACGGTCTCAACGGGCAGCTGATCTCCGACGTCGGCCCGGGTCGGATGTCCAACGACACCTGCCCGGTGGACCTGGGGCACGGGCAGCTGTTGGTCTTCCTGGAGGGCGAGCAGGCACGGACGTTCGGGCGCTGGCCCGAGGCGGACCGGCGGGAGGCGCTGACCGCGGAGCTGGTGCGGCACTTCGGGCCGCGGGCCGGGCGCCCCGAGCTCTACGTCGACGGCGAGTGGGCCGACCGGCAGTGGACCCGCGGTTGCTACAACGCGAACATGGGGCCGCTGGTGTGGACCCACTTCGGGCACGCCCTCGCGGAGCCGATCGGCGTGATCCACTGGGCGGCGACCGAGACCGCGGGCCGGTGGAGCGCCTACATGGAGGGCGCGGTCGACGCCGGGCAGCGCGCCGCCGCCGAGGTGCTGGCCGCGCTCTCCTGACGGGCGCCCTTCGGGCTCGTGAGTGCTGCGCCGTGTTCTAACACGGCGCAGCACTCACAGGCCCGAAGGGCGTATGCTTGCCAGCAGGCAACTAAAGAGGAGCAATGCCGACGAATTTCGACGACGAAGACGTCACGCGCCTGCGGATAGCACTGGCCCGGATCGCCCGCCTGCTCGACCGGCAGAGCCGCGGGCAGGAGCTGACCGGGACCCAGGCGTCGGTGCTGGGCACGGTAGCCCGGCGCGGCCCGCTGCGGATCAGCGAGCTGGCCGAGCGGGAGGGCATCAACCCGACGATGCTCTCGCGGATCGTCGGCAAGCTCGAGCAGGCGCTGCTGCTGCAGCGCCGACCCGACCCGGAGGACGGCCGGGCGGCCCGGGTGCAGGTCACCGAGGCCGGCGCCGAGCTCAACCGCCGGCAACGCGCCCAGCGCACCCGGGTGCTGGGCGACCGGCTGGCCACCCTGTCACCGCCGCACGCGGCGGCCGTGCTGGCCGCGCTACCGGCCCTGGAAGCCCTGGCCGACCAGCTCGCGGAGCGCCCGTGACCACCGCGATCGGCACCCTGCGCCGCCAGACCTTCGCCGCGCTCGCCGGCCCCAACTACCGGCTCTGGTTCGCCGGCCAGTCGGTGTCGCTGGCCGGCACCTGGATGCAGATGATCGCCCAGTCCTGGCTGGTCCTGGAACTCACCTCGTCCGGCACCGCGATCGGGCTGGTGGTCGCGCTGCAGACACTGCCGACGCTGCTGCTGGGGCCGTACGCCGGCGTCGTCGCGGACCGGCTGGACAAGCGCCGGCTGATGATCGGGCTGCAGTCCACCATGGGCGTGCTGGCGTTGGCGCTGGGGCTGCTGACGATCACCGGCGTCGTCGCGCTCTGGCACGTCTACCTGCTGGCGCTGCTGCTCGGGCTGGTCAACTGCTTCGAGAACCCGGCCCGACAGGCGTTCGTGCTGGAGTTGGTCGGGCCCGCCGACCTGCGCAACGCGGTCAGCCTGAACTCGGTGCTGGTGAACACGGCCCGCGCGGTCGGCCCGGCCGTCGCCGGCCTGGTCATCGCGGCCGGCGGCATCGGGCTGTGCTTCCTGCTCAACGCGGCCAGCTTCGTGGCCGTGGTCGCGTCGCTGCTGCGGATGGACACCGCGGCGCTGCGCCCGTCGGTGCCCACCCCGCGGGCACCGGGCCAGCTGCGCGAGGGCCTGGCCTACGTGCGCTCGACCCCGGCCCTCGCGGTGCCGCTGCTGATGATGACGCTGGTCGGCTGCCTGGCCTACGAGTTCCAGGTGGTGCTGCCCATCGTGGCCAGCGACACCTTCGGCGGGGACGCCAGCAGCTACGGGTTCCTGACCGCGGCGATGGGCGCCGGCGCCGTGGTCGGCGGGCTCGGGGTGGCGGCCCGCGGGCGCACCGGGCTGCCCGCGCTGACCGGGGCGTCGGCGTTGTTCGCGGTGGCGTTGACCGCGGCCGCGCTGGCCCCGACCCTGCTGCTGGCCCTGGTGGCGATGGGTCTGGTCGGCGCGGCCAGTGTGGCGTTCCTGTCGATGTCCAACAGCACCCTGCAGCTGGCCGCCGCCCCGCACATGCGGGGCCGGGTGATGGCGCTGTGGGCGGTGGCGTTCCTCGGCTCCACACCGATCGGCGGCCCGATCGCCGGGGCGGTCAGTGAGCACTTCGGCGGCCGCGCCGGGCTGGCGCTGGGCGCGGTGGCGTGCCTGGCCGCGGCGGGCATGGGGGTGCTGGTGATGCGCCGGACCGCGGCGCACCCGGCCCCAGAAGCCGCAGCCGTGGCGGACCGGTAGGACTGATCCTCGCCGCCCGGATCCGCCGCGGGTCGAGGAGTGATGATCGGCATGGGGCACCCCGGCCTGCGCGGGGTGAGAATGCGGAGGTGGGTAGGCGAGGATCAGCGGTGCTCCTGGTGCACGAACCGGTGCCGGGGCGCGGTGTGGCCGAGGCGGGCAGCGTCGCCCCGGCGCTGACCGACCTGGGCTTCGAGGTCGTGGTCACGACGTTGCTCTCCCCCGGCGCGCCGGGCGCGGTCGACCCGTCCGACACCGCGCTGCTGGTGGTGCTCGGCTCGTCCGATGCCGCCTACGACGACACCCTGCCCTGGCTGGCCGCTGAGCGGGCGCACGTCGAGCGGGCCGTGGCGCTCGGGGTCCCGGTGCTGGGCATCTGCTTCGGCGCCCAGCTGCTGGCCCGGGTGCTCGGTGGCACGGTCGGGCGGGCGGCCCGCTCGGAGCGCGGCTTCACCCGCATCGACTCGACCGACGAGGCCGCGCTGCCCGCCGGGGAGTGGCTGCAGTTCCACGACGACGCGTTCACGCTGCCACCCGGCGCCCAGCTGCTGGCGGCCAACGCGGTCGGCGTGCAGGCCTTCCGGCACGGCCCGCACCTGGGCGTCCAGTTCCACCCCGAGATCACCCCGGCCGCGTTCGACGCCTGGGTCGAGTCCTGGCGGGCCGCGGGTGAGCTGGACCGGGTGGCCGCCGCCACCGACCTGCCCGCCCTCAAGGCCGAGATCAGGGCCCGCCGCGCGTCCTGCGTGCAGGCCTGCCGCGATCTCGTGGCCCGCTTCGTGCACCCCGCCGGCGCCGTCGGGAACGACGTTCTGGTGATCAGCAAGCCTTGACGATCACCCCGACGTCGTTCCCGACGGTCAGGGCGCGTGCGGTAGAACGTGTGCGTGTCTCGGGGGCAGCACTTCGGGCCGTACCGGCTCGAGGAGCTGATCGGCCGGGGCGGCATGGGCGAGGTCTACCGCGCCTACGACACCCGCCGGGACCGGGTGGTCGCGCTGAAGATCCTGCCCACCCCGATGGCCGCGGAGCCGCAGTTCGAGGCCCGGTTCCGGCGGGAGGCGCAGCTCGTCGCCCGGCTGTCGGCGCCGCACATCATCCCGATCCACGACTTCGGCGAGATCGAGGGGCGGCTGTACCTGGACATGCGCCTGGTGCGCGGGGTCGACCTGGCCACCGTGCTGGAGAGCGGGCCGCTGACCCCGGGCCGGGCCGTCGAGATGATCTCGCAGGTGGCCAGCGCGCTGGACGCGGCCCATGCCGACAGTCTGGTGCACCGCGACGTCAAGCCGTCCAACGTGCTCTACGTCGGCGACCCGCGGGAACGGCTGCCCGACGCCGACGACGCCGACTTCGTCTACCTGGTCGACTTCGGCATCGCCCGCAGCCTGGAGGCCACCGACGGTCCCACGCTGACCGCCACCGGACACGCCGTCGGCACCCTGGGCTACATGGCCCCCGAGCGGTTCAGCGGCGAGCGGGCCGACCGCCGGGTGGACGTCTACGCGCTGGCCTGCACGCTCTACGAGGCGCTGACCGGCCGTCCGGCCTTCGCCGGGGACGCGCTGGCCGCCATGATGTACGCGCACCTGCAGCGGATGCCGCCGCCGGCGTCGACCGTGGCCCGGGGCGTGCCGCCGGCCCTGGACGCGGTGCTGGCCACGGGCCTGGCCAAACGGCCGGAGGAGCGGCACCCCTCGGCCGGCGCGCTCGCCGAGGCGGCGCGGTCCGCGCTGCGCGGCCTGCCGGCGCCCCGGCGACCGGCGCCGACCCGGCCGGGCCTGACCGTCCCGGTCGCCCCCGATCCGCGGCCGGGCCGTCCGCTGCCCAGCGCCGGGCCGGCACCCCGCCGGGCGCCGCTCGGCGGGCATCCCGGCCCGTTCCCGATGGCGCCCGGTTCCCGGGCGGCCGGCCCGGGGCGGCGCCGGGCCTGGCAGGTCGGCGGGGCCGCGGTGGCGGCCACCGCGCTGGCCGCCGGGGTCGTGGTCGGAGTGCAGGC
>Ga0190265_10002779_pt1 | contig 11791 bp, 7 predicted proteins | sample Popmic124T_FD_133135 | JGI IMG/M metagenome (GOLD analysis project Ga0190265, IMG submission 133135) | Populus adjacent soil microbial communities from riparian zone of Indian Creek, Utah, USA - 124 T | ecosystem: Environmental > Terrestrial > Soil > Riparian zone | place: USA: Utah | collected...
GCGTGGTCGGCGTAGGCGTCGAGGGAGGCGCCGCAGCGCTCCAGCTCGTCTGCGAACTCCTCGGCGTCGAGCTTGTCCGTGCCCTCCGAGAGGGCGCGGGCCATGATCGTGGCGACACCGTCGAGCCTGGCCGGTTCGGCGTACAGCGGGGCGTTCAGGGAGATCTCGACGGCGACGACCTGCTGGCCGGGGCGGTGGCAGCGCAGCACGGTGAGCCCGTTGCCGAGCCGGCCGCGGTCGGGGGCGGGGAACGCCCACGGCTTGGGCCGGCCACCCTGTGGCTGGGGGTGGAACTCCATCGTCTTACCTGCCGTACCTGTCGTACCTGCCGCGGCCGTCTGTGCGGGGGTGGGGGCGTCGCTCACTGGGCGGGCTCCTCGCTCTGGTCGGTGTCGGCGGCGTCGGCGGACTCGGCCGGGTCGCTCTGCTCGGTCGGCTCGTAGACGAGCACGGCGCGGTTGTCCGGGCGGAGCCTCGCGGCGGCCACTGCCCGTACCTCCTCGGGCGTGATGTCGAGAACCCGCTGCACGGCGGTCAGCGCCAGCTGGGGGTCACCGAACAGCACGGCGTAGCGGCACAGTTCGTCCGCGCGGCCTCCCACGGTGGCGAGCCGGTCCAGCCATTCGCGTTCCAACTGGGCCTGTGCCCGCTCCATCTCCTCAGGTGTCGGGCCCTCCTCGGCGAACCGCCGCAGCTCGTCGTCGACGGCCTCCTCGATCGCGGCGACCTCGACGCCGCCGGACGCCTTGACGTCAAGCCAGCCGAGCGACGGTGCCCCCGCCAGCCGCAGCAGCCCGAAGCCGGCGCCGACGGCCAGGCGGTCGCGGCGCACCAGGCGCTTGTTCAGACGCGAGGACTCGCCGCCGCCGAGGGCGGTCAGCGCCACGTCTGCGGCGTCGCCCTCGCGGGTCCCGTCGTGCGGCAGCCGGTAGGCGGCCATCAGGGCACGCGAGGGCACGTCCTCCTCGACGACCTCGCGCTTCTGCTCGCCGAGCACATCCGGGAGGGAACCGTCGCGCGGCGGCCTCTTGCCTTCGTGTCCGGGCACGGAGCCGAAGTACTTCTCGACCCAGGCGAGCGTCTGCTCCGGGTCGATGTCGCCCACGACGCTCAACACCGCGTTGTTCGGGGCGTAGTACGTACGGAAGAACTCCCGTGCGTCCTCCAGGGAGGCGGCGTCCAGGTCGGCCATCGAACCGATCGGGGTGTGGTGGTAGGGGTGGCCCTCCGGATAGGCCATCGCCGTCAGCTTCTCGAACGCCGTGCCGTAGGGCACGTTGTCGTAGCGCTGGCGGCGCTCGTTCTTCACCACGTCGCGCTGGTTCTCCATGGACGTCTCGTCCAGGGCGGTCAGCAGCGAACCCATACGGTCGGCCTCGAGCCAGAGCGCGAGCTCCAACTCGTGGGCCGGCATGGTCTCGTAGTAGTTCGTGCGCTCGAAGCTGGTGGTGCCGTTCAGCGAACCTCCCGCGCCCTGCACCAGCTCGAAGTGGCCGTTGCCGGAAACCTGCGCCGAGCCCTGGAACATCAGGTGCTCGAAGAGGTGGGCGAGACCGGTGCGTCCGGCGACCTCGTGGCGGGAGCCGACGTCGTACCAGAGACAGACCGCGGCGACCGGGGTGAGGTGGTCCTCGGAGAGCACCACACGCAGGCCGTTGGCCAGCCGGTGCTCGGTCGCTGTCAGCCCGCCGACGGATGGCGGGGGCGTGGCCGTGTGACCCATGGGCGTGGAGTCCCTTCGATCGCGTCAGTTGCGTGCACGTCTTGGCAAGCGGTTCTGTCACCCTATGCAACCGCGCCGACAGCGTGCGAAGTTCCCGTACCGTACGCCCAGGAACCGGGCTTGCTACGCGTCGTCCTCCGCACGGGGCGGCGCCTGCGGCAGCCCCGACCGCCGGGTCGGGGAACCGGTTGTCAGCGTCGCGGTCCACAATGGTCCACGTCGGATCCGCATCCGTACCCGGCTCGACAGCAGCCGCACGTACCGTAAGCACCGAAGGAGCGCCAGCCGCGATGGCCCGCCGCAGTACGAAGACTCCGCCGCCGGATGATTTCGAGGAGCGCATCCTCGACATCGACGTCGTCGACGAGATGCAGGGCTCCTTTCTGGAGTACGCCTACTCGGTCATCTACTCGCGCGCGCTCCCCGACGCCCGCGACGGGATGAAGCCCGTACAGCGGCGGATCTTGTACCAGATGCACGAGATGGGCCTGCGGTCCGACCGCAGTTACGTGAAGTGCGCCCGCGTCGTCGGCGAGGTGATGGGCAAGCTCCACCCGCACGGCGACAGTGCGATCTACGACGCGCTGGTGCGCATGGCGCAGTCCTTCTCCATGCGGCTGCCGCTCGTCGACGGGCACGGAAACTTCGGCTCGTTGGGCAACGACGACCCGCCCGCCGCCATGCGGTACACCGAGTGCCGCCCGGCCCCCGCAGCCGGGTTGATGGTCGAGTCGATCGACGAGGAGACCGTCGACTTCGCGTCGAACTACGACGGCAGCGAGCAGGAACCCGGCGCTCTCCCGGCGGCGTATCCGAACCTGCTGGTGAACGGCTCCTCCGGCATCGCAGTCGGCATGGCGACGAACATGCCGCCGCACAACCTCGGCGAAGTCATCGCCGCAGCACGGCATTTGATCAAGCATCCGGGCGCCGACCTGGAGACGCTGATGCGTTTCGTGCCCGGCCCCGACCTGCCCACCGGCGGACGGATCGTGGGCACGGACGGCATCAATGACGCCTACGCACGCGGCCGTGGCACCTTCAAGATGCGAGCGACGGTGACGGTCGAGCAGGTCACCCCCCGCCGCAAGGGCCTGGTCGTGACCGAACTGCCCTTCGCCGTCGGCCCGGAGAAGGTCATCTCCAAGATCAAGGACCTGGTCAACTCCAAGCGCCTGCAGGGCATCGCGGACGTCAAGGACCTCACCGACCGCGCACACGGGCTGCGTCTGGTCATCGAGATCAAGAACGGCTTCAACCCCGAGGCCGTCCTGGAGCAGCTCTACAAGCTGACGCCGATGGAGGAGTCCTTCGGTATCAACAACGTCGCGCTGGTGGACGGTCAGCCGCTCACGCTGGGCCTGAAGGAGCTGCTGGAGGTCTACGTCGACCACCGCTTCACCGTGGTGCGCCGGCGCAGCGAGTTCCGGCGCACCAAGCGGAAGAACCGGCTGCACCTGGTCGAGGGGCTGCTGGTGGCGCTCGTCGACATCGACGAGGTCATCAGAATCATCAGGTCGAGTGAGAACGCCGCGAAGGCCAAGGAATCGCTCATCGCCCGGTTCCAGCTCAGCGACGTGCAGACGCAGTACATCCTGGACACCCCGCTGCGCCGCCTTACCAAGTTCGACCGCATCGAGCTGGAGAGCGAGCGTGACCGGCTGCGCGCGGAGATCGAGGAGCTGACCCGGATCCTGGAGTCGGACGCCGAGCTGCGCAAGCTGGTGTCCGGCGAACTGGCCGCCGTCGCCAAGAAGTACGCCACCCCGCGCCGCACCGACCTGCTGGAGGCGGCGGGCGCCCCGGTGGCATCGGTGCCGCTGGAGGTCGCCGACGACCCGTGCCGGGTGCTGCTGTCCTCGACGGGACTCCTCGCCCGTACGGCCAACGGCGAACCCGTCTTCGACCAGGCGGCGAAGCGCGCGAAGCACGACGTGATCGTCTCGGCCGTGCCGGCGACCACTCGTGGCGAGATCGGCGCCGTCATCTCGTCCGGGCGGCTGCTGCGGCTCACGGTCGTCGACCTGCCGCAGCTGCCGGAGTCCGCGTCCGCACCGCATCTGGCGGGCGGCGCCCAGGTGTCGGAGTTCCTGTCGCTGGAGGACGACGAGCAGCTGGTCTGTCTGACGACGCTCGACGAGTCCTCGCCCGGCGTCGCCCTCGGCACCGAACAGGGCGTGGTCAAGCGGGTGGTGCCCGACTACCCCGCTCACAAGGAGGAGTTGGAGGTCATCTCGCTGCGCGAGGGCGACCGCATCGTGGGTGCGGCCGAGTTGCGTACGGGCGAGGAGGATCTGGTCTTCATCACCGACGAGGCCCAGTTGCTGCGCTACCCGGCTGGGCAGGTACGCCCGCAGGGACGCGCGGCGGGCGGCATGACCGGCATCAAGCTCACGGGTGATGCGAAGGTCATCTCCTTCACTGCCGTCGACCCTTCGGTCGACGCGGTGGTCTTCACGCTCTCGGGCTCGCACGGGACGCTGGACGACTCGATCAGCACGGCGAAGCTCACGCCGTTCGACCAGTTCCCGAGGAAGGGGCGCGCGACGGGCGGAGTGCGCTGCCAGCGGTTCCTGAAGGGCGAGGACTCTTTGGCGCTGGCCTGGGCGGGCCCCACACCGGCCAAGGCGGCGGCCGAGAACGGCACCCCGGCGGAGCTGCCCGAGATGGATCCACGCCGTGACGGTTCCGGGGTTCCGCTGAAGAAGCCCGTCGCCGTGCTCGCGGGGCCTGTGTAGGAGGAACTTCGCCCGCCCGGGTCCCGGCCCGGGCGGGGGTCACCGCTCGGGCTCGGTCTCCGGTTCGGGCTCGGGGTCGGGGTCGGGGTCGAATTCACCTTCCGGTTCGTGCTCGAAGCCCGCGTCGGAGGCTTCGCCGGTCCCTGGCTCCTCCACGTACCGCAGGACGCCCCACAGGGCGTGCGGATCCGCGTCGTCCGAGCCGTCGGCGACGCAGCCCTCCAGCTCCTTGCGCAGTGCCTCCGTGTCGGCCCCGGCACTGATCAGCACCAGCTGCGTCAGCCGCTCCTCGCCCTGCGGCCGGCGGCCGGGAGCGAAGCGCAGGAAGCCGCCGACCGCATGCACGCCGTACCGGTTGACGGGGTCGGCCTGCCCGAAGTCGACGAATCCCTTGATCCGGTAGAGACCCGCGGGGCGGCTGTCGAGGAAGTCCATGAAGCGTCTGGGGTGCAGCGCCCTGTCCGAGGTGAACGCGACACTCTCGTAGGCGGCGTGCAGATGCCCCGAGTGGTCCTCCTCGTCGCTGCCGCCGTCCTGCGACAGCTCGTCGAAGGAGAGCTGCTCGACACGGGGACGCTCACGGTGCACGGCGTCGAAGAGCAGCGCGGGGTCGATCCGCCCGTACGAGGCGGAGACGACCGGCGTTCCAGGGCTGATCCTCGCCAGCTCCTCCCCCAGCGCCCGCTGCCCGGTCTCGGCGACCCGGTCCGACTTGTTGAGCACCACGAGATCAGCGGTCCGCACATGCCGGTCCAGCTCCGGGTGCCGCTCGCGGGTGCGCTCGAACTCGGCGGCGTCCACGACCTCGATGAGTCCGCCGTAGACGATGTGCTCGCTTCCGGCGGCCAGGATCATACGGATCATGGTCTCGGGCTCCGCCAGTCCGCTGGCCTCCACCACGATGACGTCCATGTCCGCCGACGGACGGGCGAGCCTGTCAAGGAGATCGTCCAGGTCACTCGTGTCCACCGCGCAGCACAGGCACCCGTCACCCAGCGAGACCATCGAGTCGACCTGGCCGGCCACCGTCATCGCGTCGATTCCGATGCTGCCGAAGTCGTTGACGACCGCGCCGATACGGGTGCCCCGGCTGTGCCGCAGCAGGTGGTTGAGGAGCGTGGTCTTGCCAGAACCGAGGAAGCCCGCCAGAACGATGACCGGGACGCGTCGGGTGGTCACGGGGGCTTCCTCCAGGCTGCCGTGGTCGGGCGGAGCGGCTGCTGATCGTAGTGGACGGCCGTCGACGCCTCGTGCGCCTCCCCCGGCCTCGTGACCTGGAACGGCATCGAACACGTCACAGCGCACTCCCCCGGTGAGCGGTTACGGTCCTCGCACACACCACTGCACACGCAGCATGCACAGCCCTCGCGCACGCCCCCACCCGCACCCCTTCGCCTCCACCTCGCCCCTGGCCGGGAGGGCCGACGCCCGCCCCGCCGCGTACCGCTTCGAGGTTCCCCGTGACCGCATCAGCCCCCGGACCCACCACGGCAACAGCCACCGTGCGCCGCGGCCTGCGCACACCCTTCAGGCGGGTGCGCTGGCCGCAGCGGGTCTTCTCGCAGGTACTGCTGATGCAGCTCGCGATCGCCACCGGCGTGACCGCACTGGTCACGGCGTTCTTCCTCGCGCCGCTCAGCGACGAGCTGGACGACCGGGCGATGGACCGTGCTCTGGCCATCGCCCAGACGACAGCTGCCCAGCCCGGCTTCGCGCGCCGGCTCACATCGGGCGACGGACCGTCCGTGAACGGCTCGGTGCAGCAGCAGGCGGAACAGATACGGAAAGCCACGGGCGCGGGCTACGTCGTCGTGATGGACACCGACGGCATCCGCTGGTCCCATCCGGAACCCCGCCGCGTCGGCGAACACGTCTCCACCGATCCCAGCGCCGCACTGGCCGGTCACGAGGTCCGGCACATCGACGAGGGCACGCTCGGCAGGTCGGCGCGCGGCAAGGTGCCGCTGCGCGACGAGGACGGCGAACTGGTCGGTGCGGTCTCCGTCGGCATCGCCTACGACGGTGTGCGCGACCGGCTGCTCGGCGCCGTGCCGGAGCTCCTCGCGTACGCCGGAGGAGCGCTGGGCGTCGGTGTGCTCGCCGCCGTGCTCGTCTCCCGGCGCCTGCAACGGCAGACCCACGATCTCGCCTTCTCCGACATCTCCGCACTGCTGAACGAGCGCGAAGCGATGCTGCACGGCATCCGTGAGGGCGTCGTCGCCCTCGACACCCGTGGCCGCATCCGGCTCGTGAACGACGAGGCTCAGCGCCTGCTCGAACTCCGTCCCGAGGACACCGGGCGTCCCCTGGCGGAAGTGCTGGGGCCCGGCCGTACGGCGGACGTGCTGTGCGGCGACGTGACGGGCGCCGACCTGCTCACCGTCAGCGGCGGCCGGGTGCTGGTCGCCAACCGCATGCCCACCGACGACGGCGGCGCCGTCGCCACGCTCCGCGACCGTACGGAACTGGAGCTGCTCGGCCGCGAACTCGACGGCTCACGCGGCCTTATCGACGCCCTCCGCGCCCAGGACCACGAGCACGCCAACCGGATGCACATCCTCCTGGGACTGCTGCAACTCGGCCAGCACGAGGAGGCGGTCAACTACCTCAGCGAAGCGGTCGGAGTGCACAGAACCACAGCCGAGCAGATCGCCGAGCGCGTGGGGGACCCGCTGCTCGCCGCGCTGCTGGTGGGGAAGGCGACGGTGGCGTCCGAGCGTGGCGTCGCCCTGAACATCACCTCCGGCACACAGCTGCCCGACCGGCTGATCGATCCACGGGAACTGGCGACGGTGCTCGGCAATCTCGTGGACAACGCGGTGGACGCTGCTGCCGGCTCCACCGGCGCCCGTGTCGCGGTGGAACTGCGCACGCAGGGCGGTCAGGACAGTACGGGCATCGTTCTGCGGGTCGCCGACAGCGGCCCCGGCGTCCCGAGCGAGCAGCGCGAACTGGTCTTCGCCGAGGGCTGGTCCACCAAGGACCCGCCCTCGCACCGCCAGCGGGGGCTGGGTCTTGCCCTGGTGCGAAGGCTGGCGGAACGGCACGGAGGCACAGCACGCGTCGGCGAAGCGGCCCAGGGCGGGGCGGAGTTCACGGTGGTGCTGCCGCAGGCACTGCATCCGGCGGGCGGTGCGCGCACGGGCGCGGGGGGCACGCCGGAACCGCGAGGCCAGGAGGCGTCCGGACCACAGGGAGCACAAGGGGCGTAGGGGCGAGGGCGCAATACGGACGCCATCGCCCCCGTACGCGCGGTCAGTTGCCCCCTGTGACGTGCACGTAATCGACGACCAGCTGCTGCGGGAAGCTTGTGCTGCCGTCCGGGTCACCCGGCCAGTAGCCGCCGACCGCCAGGTTGAGGATCATGTAGAAGGGGTGGTCGAAGGCCCACCGGTTGCCGTTGAGGTCGGCAGGGGTACGGGTCTGGTACTCGTTGCCGTCGACCGACCAAGTGATCTTCTCGGGCGACCAGTCGACGGCGAAGGTGTGGAAGTCGTCGGCGAACTTCTGCCCGTCCGGGAGCGAGTATCCGGCGCCGATACCGCCGGACCCGGAGTAACCCGGCCCGTGCAGTGTCCCGTGCACGGTGCTCGGTTCGAAGCCGACGTTCTCCATGACGTCGATCTCGCCGCAGTTCGGCCACCCCACACTGCCGATGTCCTCGCCCAGCATCCAGAAGGCCGGCCACATGCCCTGCCCCTGCGGGACCTTCATACGGGCCTCGACGTGCCCGTAGGTCGTGGTGAAGGTGCTCGCGGTGGTGAGACGGGCGGAGGTGTACTCGCAGGGCCCGTACCAGCATGTGTAGTTGCCGGGGTTCTCCTTCTTGGCGGTGATGACGAGGTTGCCCTGTCCGTCCAGTGCGGCGTTGTCCGTACCGCCGGTGTAGTACTGACGCTCGTGGTTGCTGACGTTGTCACCTGTCTCCAGGCGCCACTTGGACCCGTCGACGGCGCTCCCCGCAGGTCCGTCGAAGTCGTCGGAGAAGGCCGCCACCGCGGTGTCCGGTTCAGCGGGCTCGGCGGCGCTCGCAGAGGCTGTCAATACGGGGGCGGTGGCCAGAGCAAGGGCGGCCAGCAGCCCGGCCGTGAGGGAAGTCCTGGATTTCATCGAGCGGTTGCCTTCCTGTGGAGCGGATCGCACGGACTGGCATGCCGTTATCTCTTGAAGACAATCTCCGACTTCACCGCGGACATGTCAATAGGTCTGGACCAGACTCTTCAGGAGGAAGAAGGGCCTCACAGCCCGACACTGACATTCCTTCAGACAGCACCCGCCCCCGTGAGCGAACGCACCTCCGCCTCCGCATGCTTGGCGTCATCGGCTTCCTCACGCGAGGTGACGGTGCCGAGCCAGCCCGCGAGGAAGCCCAGCGGAATCGCGACGACCCCCGGGTTCTCCAACGGGAAGACGGCGAAGTCGAGTTCGGGAAAGAGCGCACCGGGCGCACCCGAGACGACGGGTGAGAGCACCACGAGCGCGATGGCCGGTACGAGCCCGCCGTAGACCGACCAGACAGCGCCCCGCGTGGTGAAGCGGCGCCAGAAGAGGGCGTAGAGCAGCACGGGCAGATTCGCCGCTGCCGCCACCGCGAACGCCAGGCCGACCAGGAAGGCGACATTGAGCTGTTGCGCGAGCAGACCGAGCCCGATGGCCGCGACGCCGACGCCGACAGCCGCGATCCGGGCCACGCCCACCTCGCTGAGACCGCCACCTCCTGCGCGCCCTCCGCGCCTGCTGAACGAGGCGTAGAGATCGTGGGCGACGGATGCGGAGGAGGCGAGCGTGATGCCTGCGACGACGGCCAGGATGGTGGCGAATGCGACGGCTGCCACGACCGCGAAGAGCACCGGACCCCCCGTCGAATGAGCGCCTCCGCCCAGCTCCAGCGACAACAGGGGCACAGCGGTGTTTCCCGCCGGGTCGGATTCGCGTACGGCATTGCTGCCCAGCAAGGCCGCGGCACCGAAGCCCAGCACGATCGTCATCAGGTAGAAGACGCCGATGAGACCGATCGACCAGACCACCGACCGGCGCGCGGCGCGCGCAGTGGGGACCGTGTAGAAGCGGGAGAGGATGTGCGGCAGCCCCGCCGTGCCCAGTACGAGCGCGAGGCCCAGGCTGATGAAGTCCAGACGGTGCGTCCACTCGCCGCCGTAGCGCAGGCCGGGGGCGAGGAAGTCCCTTCCGTGGCCGCTGCGTTCGGCTGCGGAATTCAGCAGCGCACCCAGGTCGCCTCCGAAGCGCATGAGGACCAGCACGGTGAGCGTGAGGGCTCCTCCCAGCAGCAGCACTGCCTTCACGATCTGAATCCAGGTGGTGGCGCGCATGCCGCCGCACGAGACGTAGACGACCATGAGCGCGCCGACGCCGATCACCGTCCAGGAACGCGCCTGTCCGCTCTCGCCTCCCAGCAGCAGCGCGACCAGGCTGCCCGCACCGACCATCTGCGCGACGAGATAGAGCACCGAGACGGTGACGGAGGAGATACCCGAAGCGATACGGACCGGTCGCTCGCGCATCCGTGCGGTCACGACGTCGGCCAGTGTGAACCGGCCGCAGTTGCGGACGAGTTCGGCGACCAGGAACAGCACCACCAGCCAGGCGACGAGGAAGCCGACGGCGTAGAGCATGCCGTCGTATCCGAAGAGGGCGATGAGCCCGGAGATGCCGAGGAAGGAAGCGGCCGACATGTAGTCGCCTGCGATGGCGAATCCGTTCTCCATCGGGCTGAAGAGCCGGCCGCCCGCGTAGAACTCCTCCGGCGAACCGTGCCGCCTCCGGCTCGCCCAGCTCGTGATGCCGAGGGTGACGGCGATGACCGCACTGAACAGCAGCAGCGTCAGCGTCTGGTGATCGCCGCTCACGGAGTGCCCTCCCAAGCGGTGCGAGCGGCTGGGGCGTTGGTACGGGCACCGGCGCGGGGAGAGTTGCGGGAACCGCCGTCCCGGGAGACCGCGGGTCCGGCCGAACTCGCAGCGGACGCCTGCGCATCGTGTGAGGCCTGCGCGGCGGAACGGCCACCCCCTGCCGTACGGACCCGGGCCATGTCCTGCGTCTCCCAGCGCAGTTCGAGCGCGAGCTTGTCCCGCCGGAGCCGCGCATGACGTACGTACGCCCAGGTGAGCAGGAAGGTGCTGGCGAACTGCGCGAGCCCGGCGGCCATCGCGACGTTGAACACCCCGACGACGGGGCGGGCCATCAGATCCGGCGCGACGGTCGCGGTGACGACGTAGGCGAGATACCAGACGAGAAACGCTGCGGTGGCGGGCAGCACGAAGCGGCGGTAACGCCGGCGCACCTGCTGGAAGGCGGCGCTGCGCTGAACCGTGAGATAGACCGCGGCGTGTGCATCGCGGAGCTCTCCGCTCTTCCCGCGACGGTCGGCGGAGTGCGGGGCAGCGGGCGGTGCGTCTTGGTCACCCCAGCCGGAGGCCAGGGCGTCGTACCAGGGGTCTTCGGTGCGCATGCCCAAGGATGGGCAGACGCAGAAGATCACGGATGGGGCATCCCGGACTCTTCACCCCTTCAGGTGACGTACCAGGCACCCCTGACGTGTCGTGTACGGCCCCTCAGACGTCGATCCGCGAGCGGTCCAACGTCGCCGCGGAGGAGCTGATGAACTCCCGGCGCGGCGCCACCTCGCTGCCCATGAGCAGGTCGAAGGCCGACTCCGCGGACTCCAGGTCGCTGATGTTGATCCGGCGCAGCGTGCGGTGACGCGGGTCCATGGTGGTCTCCGCGAGCTGGTCGGCATCCATCTCACCCAGACCCTTGTAGCGCTGGATCGAATCCTTGTAGCGCACCTTCGTGCGCTCCAGCTCCATCAGCGTCTGACGCAGCTCGTTGTCGGAGTAGGTGTAGATGTACTTGCTCTCGCCCTTCTTCGGGCTGCTCAGCTCGATCCGGTGCAGCGGAGGCACCGCGGAGAAGACGCGGCCGTCCTCGAGCATCGGCCTCATGTAGCGCTGGAAGAGGGTGAGCAGCAGGGTGCGGATGTGCGCGCCGTCCACATCCGCGTCGGCGAGGAAGATGACCTTGCCGTACCGCGCCTGGTCGATGTCGAAGGTCCGCCCGGACCCGGCTCCTATCACCTGGATGATCGAGCCGCACTCGGCGTTCTTGAGCATGTCCGAAATAGAGGATTTCTGGACGTTGAGGATCTTGCCGCGGATCGGCAGCAGCGCCTGGAACTCGGAATTCCGGGCGAGCTTCGCGGTTCCCAGCGCCGAGTCCCCCTCCACGATGAACAGTTCACTGCGGTCGACGTCGTCGCTACGGCAATCGGCCAGCTTGGCGGGCAGCGAAGAGGATTCCAGTGCAGTCTTCC
>Ga0190265_10002780_pt1 | contig 11790 bp, 8 predicted proteins | sample Popmic124T_FD_133135 | JGI IMG/M metagenome (GOLD analysis project Ga0190265, IMG submission 133135) | Populus adjacent soil microbial communities from riparian zone of Indian Creek, Utah, USA - 124 T | ecosystem: Environmental > Terrestrial > Soil > Riparian zone | place: USA: Utah | collected...
GAAGCACTGAGCCGTTGCGCTAGCGAAGCGGAGCGCCCGCCCGGCCGGGGCGGTGCACCGCGATCCCCGACAGAATCTCGCGGAGCAGCGCATCGACGAAGCCGGCGTCGATCGGCGCGTGCGCCATGGTGAGCCGGTAGAAGATCGGCCCGTAGATCAGGTCCAAAGCGAGCTCGAGGTCCACGCCGGCGCGGATTCGTCCAGCGGCGATCGCCTGCTTCAGCAGGGCGCGGCCCTCGTCGCGGCGGGCCTGGACGAAATAGAGGCGGAAGGCCTTTGAGAGCTCGGTCTCGCCATAGCCCGAGACCAGCATGACGGCGACGTTGCGGCCGGTGCTCGACGTGAACAAGGCGGCCATCCGGTGCAGCTGCTCGGCCAGCGCCTCGAGCGGCGCGTCGCGGCTCCTCGGCGCCTCGGTGCCGCGAGTCGCCTCGATCAGGGCCGCCATCGCCACTTCGTAGCGGTTGCTCCAGTGCCGGTAGACGGTCGGTTTGCCGACCCCGGCACGCGCCGCCACGCCCTCCATCGTCACCGAAAGCAGGCCGCCCTCGTCGAGCAGCTCGCGCGCGGCGCGCAGGATCGCGCGCCGCGCGGTCTCGCTCCGCGGCCGGCCGCGACGGGCTGGAAGAGGCGCTTCGGATTCCATTTGACGAGGCCCTTTATTTACGTAACGATACGTAATGTAAATAGCGATTCGCAGAGGAGGCCGCCATGATTCTCACCCCCTATCTCGTCGTCAAAGATGCTGCGGCGGCGCTCGACTTCTACACCCGCGCTTTCGGCGCGAAGGAGGAAATGCGGCTGACAGACCCCAGTGGCCGGATCGGCCACGCTCATATGACACTCGGCGATTCGGCCTTCATGCTGGCCGACGAGCATCCCGAATTCGGCGCGGTCGGCCCGGCGACGCTCGGCGGTACGCCGATCACCCTGCATCTGGAGGTTGCGGATCCCGACGCGGCGGCCGAACGCGCGGTCGAGGCGGGCGCGATCCTGCTGCGCCCGGTCGCCGATCAGTTCCACGGGAACCGCTCGGGCACGGTCGCCGACCCGTTCGGACACAAATGGTTCCTCTCGAAGCAGACCGAGGAGATGAGCGGGGAGGAGATGCAGCGCCGCTACGAAGAGGCGCTGGCAGGCGCCTAAGCGCCCTCGGGCCGCTTCAGGATCAGCACGATCGAGGTCATCCGCATGACCGGCTCGTCGTGCTGGTTGGTGACAATGGTCTCGGTGCGGAAGGTGCCGAGATGCGGCTTGGAACGCGACGGTGTCTTCTCGACGATGCGGCCACGCATGTGGAGCGTGTCGCCGGGAAAGACCGGCTTCAGCCAGCGGAGCTCGTCGACGCCGGGTGAGCCCAGCCCGGCCTGACCCTCGCCTTCGGACATCGACTTGACGATCACCGCCATGGTCATCGCGCAGGTGTGCCAGCCGCTGGCGGCCAGCCGCCCGAAATGGGTCTTCGCCGCGGCCTCGTCTGAGAGGTGGAAGGGCTGCGGATCATATTTGCGCGCGAATTCGAGCACCTCCTCTCGAGTCACCTCATAGCTGCCGAATTCGGTCTCGGCGCCGACCACGATATCCTCGAAATAGCGCACGTATGTCTCCCTGCGGTTTCCCTCTGCAACCAATCGTGAGGAGATTCCAGCGTGATGACAGGCGCGCCGCGCCGTGCCACAGATCGGCCATGCGCACCCTCTTCGCGATCGCAGTTTCGCTCGTCCTCGCCGCCTGTGCGACTCCGCAGGTCGCCGACACCGCCTCCGCGCCCGTCTCCGTCAGGATCATCGCCTTCAACGATTTCCACGGCGCGCTGGAGCCGCCGCACCTCGCCGTCCCCGCCACCGCGCCGGACGGCAGCGCCGTCAGCGTACCCGCCGGCGGCGCCGCGTATCTCGCTTCGGCGGTCCGGCGCCTGCGCGAGCAGAATCCGAACAGCATCGTGGTTTCGGCCGGCGACCTGATCAGCGCCTCGCCGCTCGTCTCGGCCCAGTTCCTCGACGAGCCGACGATCCTGGCGATGAATATGATCGGGCTCGATTTTAACGCGCTCGGCAATCACGAGTTCGACCGCGGCCGGGCCGAGCTGCTGCGCATGCAGAACGGCGGCTGCGTCCAGCACACCCAGCGCACGCCCTGCAGCCTCGATCCTGGCTTTCCCGGGGCGCGGTTCCGCTTCCTCGCCGCCAATGTGCGGACCGAGGACGGCCAGACCCTTTTCCCCGCTTACGGCATCCGCACGTTCGGCAGCGGCGCCAGCGAAGTGAAGGTGGGCATTATCGGCCTTCCGCTCAGGGGGGCGGCCACGCTCGTCACACCCGCGGGGATCGCCGGGCTGACCTTCGGCGACGAGGCGGACGCGATCAACGCGCTCGTGCCCCGGCTCCGCGCCGAGGGCGTCGACGCCATCGTCGTCGTCATCCACGAAGGCGTGGAAACGAGGGTCGGCTATAACGATCACAGCTGCGCCGGCGTGAACGGTGATCTGATGCCGATCCTCGCCCGACTCGATCCGGGCGTCGACCTGGTCGTCTCCGGCCACACCCACAAGGCCTATGTCTGCGACTATGGCCAGATCGATCCGACGAGGCCCTTCCTCGTCACCAGCGCCGGGCGCAGCGGCACCCTGCTGACCGACATCAGCCTCGTCATCGATCCGGTGCGGGGGCGGGTGATCGAGAGACGGGGGGACAATCTGATCGTCCAGGGCGAGGCCTATACGGGCGCGGCCGGACCGGTGCCGCTCAGCGGCCTTTTTCCCGTCTATCCGCGCGATCCGGCGGTGGCCGCCCTGATCGCGCGCTATGTCGAGGCGGCGGGGCCGCTCGCGAATCGTGTCGTCGGCCGGTTGAGCGGGCCGGCGCTGCGCGAGGAGGCGCCGTCGGGCGAATCCGTCCTCGGCAATCTGATCGCGGATGCCCATCTCGCCGCGACCCGGGCGCCCGAAAATGGCGGCGCCCAGATCGCCTTCACCAACCAGACCAGCGTCCGCGCCGACCTCGTGCCCGCCGCCGACGGCAGCGTCACGTTCGGCCAGCTCTTCACCGCCCAGCCGTTCGGCAACAATCTGATCGTGAAGAGCATGACCGGGCGGCAGATCCGCGCCTTGCTCGAGCAGCAATTCGACAGCGGCAGCAACACGCTGACGCGACCGATCATGCTGCTGCCCTCGCGCGGGCTGACCTACAGCTACGATCTGACCCGGCCGGCCGGGCAGCGTATCCTCGAACTCCGCCTGAACGGACAGCCGATCGCCGATGATGCGGCCTACCGGGTGGCGATGAACAGCTTCCTCGCCACCGGCGGTGACAATTTCACGCTCTTTCGCGAAGGCGCCAACCCGTTCGGTGGCCCGCTCGATATCGACGCGCTGGAGCGCTACGTCGCGGCCGGAAATCCGACGACTCCGCCCGAGGCGAACCGGATCCGGCGCGTCGCGCCGCCGCCGGGGCAATAGATGGGCGCGATGCGGACGATGGTGGTCCTGCTCGTCTTCTTCGGCCTGTGCCTGGGTCCGGCGGGCCTTGCACAGGAGCCGCCGATCTGGGTGAGCACCGATCGTCTCGCCGAGCATCGCCTGTCCGGAGAGTCCGTGCTTCGCGCGGAGGACCGTTCCACGCCCGTCCCCTGGATCGGGGTCGAGGTGACGGTCGACGAATCGGGCGCCGTCGTCGAGACGCGGCCGAGCCTCGAATCGGAGCGCAGCCCGCGCGATCCCGAGTTGTCGCCGGCGGCGCAGGCCGCGGCCCGGTCGTGGCGATTCCGGCCGTTCGAGCGGGGCGGCCGGCCGGTACGGGCGCGCGGCGTGATCGCTTTCAGCGTGCTCCCGACCGAGCGGCTGCCGACGCGGCACATTCCCTTCCCGGAGGTCCGGCGCGAGGAGGTCGTCATCACGCTCACCCGCACCGCCTGCTTCGGGCCCTGTCCCGCCTACCGCCTGACGATCCACGGCGACGGCCGGGTCCGCCTCCAGGCCCGGGCTGGCGCCCTTATCGAGGGCGACCACGATTACCGGATTCCGGTCGAGCGGGTCGACGCGCTGATCGCCCGCTTCCGAGCCGCCGATTTCTGGTCGCTCGAGCCGCGTTACGAAGCCCCCATTACCGATCAAGCCAGCGCTACGCTGACCTTCGCGGCCGGCGCGAACGAGATGACGGTGATGGACTATGCCGGCCTGATGGTCGGCATGCCGGCCGTCGTGCGCGAATTGCAGATCGCGGCCGACGAGGCAGCCGACAGCGGGCGCTGGATCACGGGCAACGAGCGCACGCTGGCGGCGCTCGATGCGGTCGGGTTCGACTATCGCGGGCCGCGGGCCGCCGAGATGCTCATCGAGGCGATCGGCCGGGCGCCCGATTCTCTCGTCCTCGCTTTGATCGATCGGGGCGTGCCGCTCGATGCTCCCGCCCCGTCCTGCGCGGGTGGCTGCCCACCCGGAGGCAGCCTTCGGGAGCGGGCGCTCTACCTCGCGCTCGAAAAGGGGCGGGTCGCGATCTTCGACCGGCTCGACACCGACTCCACCTTCGCCGGCTTCAGCCAAGGCGAGCGCGACCTGATGCTGCAGCGCGCCGCCCGCACGCTGAGCCCGCATCTCGTCCGGCGGATGCTGGCGCGCGGCGCCCGCGCGACCGCCCGCGACCCCCGGGACGGGACGCCGCTGATGCAGGTGCTGGGCGACAGCTACCGGCTCCTGCGGGCGCCCGACGCCGATCAGGAGGCGGTGTTCCGTCTGCTGCTCGTCCCCGAGCTCGACCTCGAGGCGCGCGACGGCATCGACTTCACTGTGCTCCAGCATGCGGAGAATGAGGATCCGAACTTCGCCCGGATGCTGATCGCGGCCGGGGCGAACGTGAACGCTCATGCCGCGACCAGCTTGCCGATCCTCTATTATACGCAGGATGAGATCGCCCTGATCGCGCTTGCCGCGGGCGCCGACCGGACGCTGCGCAACGGCGACGGCCATTCGCTTCCCGAAATGGCGCGGCGGATGCGCTGGCCCCGGGTCGAGGCCCTGCTCGCCCGGGAAGGGAATCCGCCCGGACGCTAACCGGTCTGGGCGACACCCCTGATTTGCCCTCGCCCGCGCAGATGGCTAGGTTCGCGAGCTCCTGAATGCTGCAGGTCGGGGGAGATGCTAAAACCGCTGTTGATCGTCGCCTCGCTGCTTGCGGCGACCGGCTGCTCGTTCGGCCAGGACATGCAGGCGGCCGAGCAGGGCGTGGCCCAGTTTCGGACCATGGTCGAAGCCGGCGATTATGACCGGGTTTACGAGGCGGCCTCGCCCGCGCTGAAGCAGGTCACATCGCGGGAGGAACTGGCTCGCGTTCTGGGCGCGGTCCACGACCGGCTGGGCCCGGTCAGGCAATCCAACCAGACCGGATTCAACGTCAGGCACGGCACGGACGGCATCGTCGTGAACCTGACCTATTCGACGCAATTCGCGTCCGGCAACCGCGCCGAGACTTTCATCTTCCGCATCAGTGGCGGCTCGGCGCGGCTGGTCAGCTACAACGTCAATTCTCCGGCCCTGCTCGAGGCTCCGGCGGCGGCCACGCCGACGATCACCGTTACACGTTGAAGCGAAACAGCATCACGTCGCCGTCCTGGGTGACATAGTCCTTGCCCTCGGAGCGCATCTTGCCGGCTTCCTTCGCCCCGGTCTCGCCGCCGCAGGCGAGGAAATCCTCATAGGCGATGGTCTCGGCGCGGATGAAGCCGCGCTCGAAATCGGTGTGGATCGTGCCGGCCGATTCGGGCGCCTTCGCGCCTTTCTCGACCGTCCAGGCGCGCGCTTCCTTCGGCCCGGCGGTGAAGAAAGTGATCAAATGGAGGAGGTCGTAGCCGGCGCGGATGATCTGGCTGAGGCCGGTTTCGTGAAGGCCGAGATCGGCGAGGAACTCGGTCCGGTCCTCGCCCGGCATGGTTGCGATCTCGGCCTCGATCGCCGCGGAGATGATCACCGCGCCTGCGCCCTCCGCCGCCGCCTTTTCGAGGACGCGGGCGCTGTGCGCGTTGCCGGAGGCCGCGTCGCCCTCGTCGACGTTGCAGACGTAGAGGACCGGCTTGGCGGTGAGGAGCTGGGCGCGGGCGAGCGCCATTTTCTCCTCATGGTCGCGGGGCTCGGTCAGTCGCGCCGGCTTCGATGCGCGCAGCAGCTCCAGCGCCTCGCCGAGCACGCGGGCCTGGACTTTCGCCTCCTTGTCCCCCTGCTGAGCCTTCTTGGACAGAGCGGGGACGCGCTTCTCGAGGCTTTCGAGGTCGGCGAGCATCAGCTCGGTCTCGACCGTCTCCGCGTCGGCGACCGGATCGACGCGGCCCTCCACATGGGTGACGTCGCCGCCCTCGAAGCAGCGCAGCACGTGGACGATCGCGTCGACCTCGCGGATGTTGCCGAGGAACTGGTTGCCGAGCCCCTCACCCAGCGAGGCGCCGCGGACCAGCCCGGCAATGTCGACGAATTCGAGCTGGGTCTCGATGATCGCCTTCGATCCGGCGATCCGCGCGATCTCCTGCAGGCGCGGATCGGGGACCGCGACGCGGCCGACATTGGGCTCGATCGTGCAGAAGGGATAATTGGCCGCCTGCGCCGCCGCCGTCTCGGTCAGCGCGTTGAACAAGGTGGATTTGCCGACATTCGGCAGCCCGACGATTCCGCAACGAAAGCCCATTTCGATCCCTGGCTGGTGTGAGGTGCGGGGCGATGCGCCCGCGCGCGCAGGTCCGTTAGACGTTGCGCTCGGCAATTGCCAGCTTAGTGTCGGGCCGATGAAGCTCCGCGTCGCGCTCCCGCTGCTCCTCCTCCTTTCGACCCCCGCGATCGGGATCGATCCGGCGCCGCAGGTTCTGCAGGGGACGGTGGCCCAGCAGGGGCTGCTGCCGGTCCATGTCGACCGGCGCCAGGGGCGCATCCTCTTGTCGCTGCCCGCGCCGGGCGAGGACGGGATCGCCGGCCGTTTCGTCTACGTCGCCTCGCTGGAGACGGGGCTCGGCTCGGCGCCGATCGGGCTCGACCGGGGCCTGGCCGGCGGCTCGAAGATCCTCGTCTTCCGCCGGGTCGGCCGCAAGATCGTCGCCGAGATCGAGAACAGCCGTTTCCGCGCGTCCGGCGCGCCGGCGGCGGAACAGGACGGGGTGCGCGAGAGCTTCGCTTATTCGACGATCTGGATGGGCGACATCGCCGCCGAGACCGCCGATGGCCGGCTGTTGGTCGACGTGGCGGGCTTCCTGACCCGAGACGAGATGGGCATCGCCCAGGCGCTGAAGGACGGCGGGGGCGGGGAGTTCCGGCTCGCCGACAGCCTCAGCGTCGCCGATCCCAATTCGGTCCGCGTCTTCCCGGAGAATATCGAGCTCGAGGGCCGGCTGACCTTCGTCTCGGCCGCGCCGACCGCCGAGGTCAACAATATTGCGCCGGTCACCGGGAACCTCAGCTTCATCGTCCGCCATTCGCTGATCCGGCTGCCCGATCCGGGCTACCGGGTGCGGCGCTTCGATCCGCGCGCCGGCACCTTCGGCACCCAGATGGTCGATTTCGGCCAGCCGCTCGGCCGGCCCATCGTCTACGAGCTCGCCAACCGCTTCCGCCTCGAGAAGCTGGACCCCGGTGCGCCACGCTCGCGCGTGCGCCGGCCGATCGTCTTCTACATCGATCGGGCCGCGCCCGAGCCAATCCGCTCCGCTTTGCTGGAGGGCGCCGGCTGGTGGCGCGCCGCGTTCGAGGAGGCGGGCTATATCGACGCCTATCGGGTCGAATTGCTGCCCGAAGGCGTCGACCCGCTCGACATACGCTACAACGTCGTGCGCTGGGTCAACCGCGCCACCCGCGGCTGGTCCTACGGCCAGGTGGTCGAGGATCCGCGCACCGGCGAGATCATCCGCGGCCAGGTGCTGCTCGGTTCGCTCCGCATCCGCCAGGACATGCTGATCTTCGAAGGCCTGGTCGGCGCGAACCGGACTGGGCAGGGTGGGCCCAACGACCCGATCCAGGCGGCGCTCGCCCGGATCCGCCAGCTGAGCGCGCACGAAGTCGGCCACGCGCTCGGCCTCGCCCATAATTTCGCGGCGAGCATCCAGGGGCGCTATTCGGTGATGGACTATCCGGCGCCGCGGGTGAGCCTGGTGAACGGCATCCCCGACCTTACGGACGCCTACGGGGTCGGCGTCGGCCGCTGGGACCGGTTCGCGGTCGGCTGGCTCTACGGCGCCCAGACCGACGAGGATGGCGAGGCCCGGATGACGGCGGGCCTCGGCGAAGGCCTGCTCTATGTCGGCGACGGCGAGGCGCGGCCGGCTTATTCCTCCCAGCCCTTCGGCAGCCTGTGGGACGATTCAGCCGAGCCGGTCGGCGAGTTCGGCCGGATGATGGCGGTGCGCGCCGTCGCGGTCGCCCGCTTTGGCCCGAACGCGCTCTATCCGGGCGAGCCGGTCGCCAACCTGCGCCGCAAGTTCGTGCCGATCTGGCTGATCCACCGTTACCAGCTCGAGGCCGCGGCCAAGCTGATCGGCGGGGTCGACTTCGCTTATGCGCTGAACGGCGACGGGCGCGAGCGCGCCGCGCCGGTCGCGCTCGCGGAGCAGCGCAGGGCGCTGGACGCGCTGATGGCGACGCTGGAGCCCGAGGCGCTGACCGTGCCGCCGGCGATCCAGCCCTATCTCTCGTCCGGCTGGTCGGGAAGCACCGACCGCCAGGAGGCGATCGAGATTTTCCGCACCGCCGGCGGGCCGGTATTCGATCCGATGGTCGCTTCGGAGGTCGCCGCCCAGCTCACCCTCAACAACCTGCTCGTGCCCGAACGGCTCAACCGGCTCGAAATCCAGAGCGCGGGCGATTCGGACCGGCTGCAGCCGCAGGACGTGTTCGAACGGCTGATCGAGCGGGCACTCCGGCCGGGGCGGGGCCCGGCCGAGGAGGCGCTGCAGCGGCGGATCGGCACCACGATCATCCTCGCGCTCGCCCGCGTCCAGCGCGATCCGGCGCTGTCGCCGACGATCGCGCTCGGCCTGTCCGACAGGCTGGCGCGGCTCGCCTCGAGCCTCGCCAATACAGGCCGGCGGTGCGCAATCGGAATGGAGCCGCGGCCTCGGCCGTCTGCTCGGCGACCGCGAGGCGCTGGCGGCCGCGCTGGCCGAGCCGCGCCGGATCCCCCAGATCCCGCCGGGCATGCCGATCGGCGACGGCGGGGAGGAGTGGTTCGGGCGCTAGAGCCTCGGCAGGCGGCGATCGTTCCGGCATTGCCGCAGCGGCACCGCAGTCGCCGAGAAGACCCGGGTGATCCGCATGGTCGCGCGGTCGGTGGTGACGGTCATGCAGGCGCAGCCATAGCCGTAGGAGCCGTTGATCCCCACCCAGCCGCGCGCGCTCATGTCACCCATCTCGTCCCAGCCCTCGGCCTGGAAGCCGCCCTGCGCCATGATCGTCCATTCGCCGTCCCGGTCGAGCAGCCAGTAATTGGCCGGCGTCGGATTCTGCAGCCAGCCGCAGCGCCGTTCGGGCGTGGATTGCGCCGCGGGCGCGGACTGGGCCAGGACCGCGGCGAGAAAGAAGGCGAGCATGGCCGCCTTTTATCCGTCCTGCAGCCTCAAGGCCACGTCGCTCATGAAACGGGCGTCGTCGCCTTTGGCCAGCCATTCCGCCTCCGCGGCGATCGCGGCGAGGGTGTCGGCGAGCGGATCCATCTCGGCCATGGCATAATTGCCGAGGACGTGGCGGTTGACCCGGTCCTTGTGGCCGGGATGGCCGATGCCGATCCTGACGCGGCGGAAATCGTTGCCGATATGGGCTTCGGTGGACCGGAGGCCGTTATGGCCGGCGGTGCCGCCTCCGGTCTTAACCTTGACCTTGTTGGGAGCGAGATCGAGCTCGTCGTGGAAGGCGGTGACGTCGCCCGCATCCTTCTTGAAGAAGTCCATCGCCGCGCGCACGGCGCGGCCGCTGTCGTTCATGAAGGTGGCGGGCTTGAGGATGAGGATGCGCGATCCGCCGATCCGGCCCTGCCGGGTCCAGCCGGAAAAGGCCTTTTTCGGCGGATCGAAGCCGTGCACCTCGGCGATCGCGTCGACCGCCATGAAGCCGACATTGTGCCGCTGCATCGCATAGGACGCGCCGGGATTGCCGAGGCCGACCCAGATCTGCACGGGCGCGAAATCCCCCCAATCTTCCACCTCCGGAGCGGAGGCGGGCTGGCCCGGCACCTCGACCGGCTTGCTGCCGAACAAGGTGCCGAGCCAGGTGAAGACGGACAAGGCTATTCGCCGCCCTCGGATTCGGACCCGGACTCGGATTCGCCGACGGTAGGCACCTCGCCAGGCGCCGCTTCCTCGCCTTCCTCGCCGGCAGCCGCGGCGGCGGCCTCGGCCGCCTCGGACTTGACGCCGGACGGGGCGACGATGGTGGCGACGGTGAAGTCGCGATCGGTGATCGCGGACACGGTGCCAGGGGGAAGGGTGACGTGGCTGATGTGCAGCGAATCGCCGATTTCGAGGCCGTCGAGGCTGATCTCGACCTGCTCGGGGATCTCGGCTGCGTCGCAGACCAGCTCGAGGTCGTGGCGGACCGCGTTCAGCACGCCGCCGCGCTTGATGCCCGGCGACTTGTCTTCGTCGATGAAGCGGATCGGCACGCCGACGGTGACCTTGGCGTGCTCGGAAATGCGCAGGAAATCGACATGCAGCGGTCGGTCGGTGACCGGATGGAACTGGACGTCCTTGGGCAGCGTGCGCACGGGGGCGCCGCCGGCGTCGATCATCACCACCGAGTTCATGAAGTGGCCCGTGGACAGAGCCTTGACCAGCAGCTTCTCCTCGAGGTGGATGGCGAGGGGATCTTCGTTATTGCCGTAGACGACGGCGGGGACGCGGCCTTCGCGACGCAGCACCCGGGAGGCTCCCTTGCCAGCCCGTTCGCGCGTCTCGGCCGACAGCGTAAGCTGTTCGCTCATTGCATGTCTCCAAAATGCGGATTCAAAATTTCCCGCTCACGCCTCCAGGGATGACCATGAACGGGGAGGCGCGCCTATAGGCGAAGGGGAGGGGGGACGCAAGACAGGCCTTATTGCGCCTCCACGTGCGGGACGCGCTCGGCGCGCAGGCCGCGGGCGGCGAGCGCCGCCTGGACGCTGTCGGGCCCGGCGAGGTGGCCGGCGCCGACCGCGATGAAGACCACGCCCGGCCGTCCCATGCGCTGCTCGATCCAGAGCGCCCAGCGGTTGTTGCGGTCGGTGAAGATCAGCCGGTGCAGCGCAGGATCCTCGTCCGCCTCCCCGAGCAAGGCGGCGAGCCGCTCGACGTCGCCGGCCGACCAGGCGTCGAGCATCGGCGCGAGCCGGGCGGGAATCTCCTGGGCCTGCTCGATCGTGTCGACCAGCATCGCCACCTGCTGGGCGTCCGGCATCGCGTCGAACAGCCGGAACTGCCATTCGAGCCCCTCGAGCTCGGCGACCGGCATATTGCGGGCGCGGGCGGCGGTGGACAGCACCGTCTCCGGCCCGTTCTCGCCGCTGACGCCGAGCCGCTGCGCGGCGAGCACGGTCAAGGTGATCGAGACGAACCAGGGATCCATGGTGTCGAAGGCGGCGGGCGGGATTCCGGCCGCGGTCAGCGCCCGGCTCAGCAAGGCATATTGCTCGGGGCTCAGCCTCGCCGACAGGAGGCGGCCGTCGCTGCGCGCATAGCCGAGCATCATCGACTGGATCGACATCGGGTTTTCCGGAAGGATCGCCTCCATCACCAGCTCGCCCGAGGCGTCGAAGGCGGTCCTGATCTCGTCGTTGAACCAGGGCCGGCCGTCGAGCA
>Ga0190265_10002781_pt1 | contig 11790 bp, 12 predicted proteins | sample Popmic124T_FD_133135 | JGI IMG/M metagenome (GOLD analysis project Ga0190265, IMG submission 133135) | Populus adjacent soil microbial communities from riparian zone of Indian Creek, Utah, USA - 124 T | ecosystem: Environmental > Terrestrial > Soil > Riparian zone | place: USA: Utah | collected...
GTGCCGAGGACGTACAGAAGCGGTCGAAGCATGGAGGGCTCCCAGCCTTCGACGCTACGCGCGCCGAGGCCCACCAGCGACCATCCGATGCGCGACGAGCAACACGATCGCACCGAGCACCGCCATGATGAACCCTACTGGATCATCCGGGCCATACCAGCCGAACAGGCGGCCAACAAAACCACCGACGAGGGCGCCCGCGACGCCGAGAAGCGTCGTGACGATGAAGCCACCCGGATCCCGTCCCGGCGTGAGGAACTTCGCGGCGATACCTACGATGAGGCCGAAGACAATCCAGCCAATGACTCCCATGTGTGTTTCTCCTCTGTACTCAAAGTGAGCGTGCCGTTGTCTTGGAACGTGGGTATGGTCAGCCGCGCGTGCGGCGAAGCTCGGCGTCGAACCCGGGCAAGATGGCCTTGAAGAAGGCGTTCTGCACCAATCTGACGATGGTCTCGATGATGCTCACGTTCGGATTGTCGAGCCGCCCGGAGATCTCCACACGCGTGGCGACTTCCTCCCGGGGGCGATTCTGAAGGACCTTCGACACTCCGCCGACCACCTTCTCGTAGGCTTTGCGCACGATGCTCTTCTCCCGATCCTGCTTCGGGTCGTAGGCCTCCATGTCCTGGAACAGTGGCTTCACGTAGCCGGTGACCTGCCGGTTTCTTGTCTGAAGCTCGGTAAATAGCGAGAATTGCCCGGCCACTACGTCGAACTTGCCATGGGCTCTGAGAAGGTCGTTCATGGTGGTCAAGTCGGTCTCGTCAATCTGTACCGCGACGTCGAAGTCGGGACCCGGTCGGGTCGGCAGCAGCTTGAAGTCGGCTTTGATAGGTCCGGAGCCCATGAACTTGCCTTGGAGCTTGGCTATCGCGGTCTCTCCGCTTGGGAGGCTGCTGAGGTTCGTCAGCGTCACGGTGGTATCGGCCACGAAGACCCGATAGTTCGGGGTCGTGGTCTTGTTGACGAGGCCGAAATTGCTCTTAGTGATGTCGAGCCGGTCGACCCGGAACTGCAGGCCAGGATCTTGGGCCTGATCGGCAGCCTTGAGGGTCTCGCGCGTCGCCTCTTTCGCCGCGCCGGCCCTCGCAGGCGTCTGGATGTAGTCCACCTGGATCCCGTCCACGGTGGCCGACCATAGCTTCACAGACTTGAACTGGGGCGCGATCTCGACTTCACCTTCGGCCGAGAGCATTCCCTTGTCCACCGCGAGATTGTAGCGATTGGTGACCGGCTTGAAGTAGTCGAGAGCGATGGTATCCAGCTTGATCTGAACCATGACCGCGGCGTAGGGGTCGGCCAGGAAGTCGGCCCAACCGCGCGCGGATAGCGAACCGGTGTCGAAGACTCGCGCCTGCAAGCTCATCGGCGAAGGATAGACGCCCTGCTTGGACCGGACGTTCCGGATGTTGGAGGCGACGAATTCAAGATCGAAGACGCGAAGCGGCTTGAAGGGGCCGTCATCCTGGTAGGTGACGTCTCCTCGGGTGATTCGCAGCTCGTTGATCTGGAGCGGATAGATCGCCTGGAGCGCTTCCTGCCATCCCTTGTCCTTGACTGGGGTCGGATCGGCAATCTCGGCCCTCGCCTGGGGCAGGTTCAAGACCACGATCGGGTGCTCGATGAGAATGTCGCCGACCACGCGCCCGGAGAGGAGGGCCCGCCAGTGCACGCTGGCGTACAGGTGCTCGATGTTGGCCACTGGGGGGTCGGGATACTGGTTTTGGATAATCACGGTGTTGCGGAGGTCCATGGAGAAGTTGACCGGGCTGAAGTGGAGCTTGCCAATGGTGACGGTGTAGCCCTTGAGGCTCGCGTTCATCTTGGCTTCGGTATAGCGGCGCAGCGGCTCGTCTATGAAGAAGAGTGCGATGCCGGAGGCGACGAGCAGGAGCATCACGAGTGCGCCCACCGCGAGGAGCCAGCGCCTCGGGGTCATGCGCGACCACCGTGCGGCCAGTCTCACAGAGCGGCCCGTACGGTCGCCGCCGCCTGGTCCACCCGATTTACACCCGGGGCCACGAGTTCATCGTGGCCCTCACCGAGCATGTTGACCGGGGTGGACGAGGCGGTCCATGGCGGCCTTGATGAGGACCGCGGCAACTCGCTCACAAGCCGAGTGAGTTGTGCCCGCCGCCGCACGATGTCAGCCTCGATGGGCTGCGGATCACGCGGCGTCTCCGATTCGGTTTCGATCACCCGAGCTGTTGCTTCAGCCACTCCCAGTCCTCCTTTAGCGATTTCCCGGGAAAGCCAGCGGCGAGCGGGGGCGATGTTGCCAGCCCAGGTAGCCGGCCCCGGTACCCACCCCGAGCACGACTCCCGCCACGATCAATGCGGCCAGCCAGCCCGGCAGGACCAGGGCGAGCCCCAGGGCCGAGACCAGGACCACGGTGAGACCGACGAGCGCCGCCACCGTCGCTACGCCCAGCCCGACCAGGGCCCGGCGTGCCGACTGCACATTGCTTGCAAGCTCGGCACGCTCCAGCTCCACCTCTGTCTGGTCGAGGTGCACGAGCTGCCTGCCGATCTCGCCGACCAGCTCCCGAGTGCCTGGTCCGCCGTTACGGCCGCGCACGCGGTCGTGCGAGCCCATTCCTTAGGAGCGCTTCCCTGACGCGCCCGGCCCGGAGCGACCGGTCTTCTTCCCGGCGGACGCGCGTCGACGCGAGCCTTCCTCGAGGTCTTCTTCCATGACCCCCTCGCCCTCCACTTCCGGGCGGCCCTGACCAGCCGCAAGCCAGGTCCGCACCTTCTCCAGGTGCTCCTGTTCCGTGAGCAACGCTTCCTCACACCGATCGGCCATTTCCTCGTTCCCGGATAGACGCGCCAACTCCGTGAGTGTCTCCCAACACTCGTTGTCGGCCAGCTCAGCCATCAGGATGGCTTCGAGTGACTGGAGAAGGTTTGTCCGGGGGTCCACGAGCACCTGACCGACGCCGTGCGATGCCGTCAGCTGCACGTTAGCCGACGGCGTGAGCTCCGTGGGATCCCCTCCGAGAGACTTGATCAGTTCGACGAGCATGTGAAAGTGCTGCAGCTCCTCGCTCAAAATCACGGCAATGTCGTCCCGCGAGGGACCTCCCTCGAACGAGCCATAGGCGTCATGCTTCGACAGCAGGGCCTCATAAAGCCGGGTCCCGGTTCGTTCGAAGGCAAGCCGCTCTCCAAGCTTGTCCACCAACGGGGACGTCTCTTCGGTCAGACGGAGTCGGTCGGGCTCTTCAGCCGCACTCTCCTGCGCATACTGAACGCGTACGGCGGCAACAGCGAGAGCATCGCCCCCTGACGTCGGGAGAAACTCTTCGAGCGCCGTGATCATCTGGGCGGCGCGATCTGGAGCCGCGGCGACTCCCGTTCGATTTGCCGGCGTAGTCGGGTTAGCGGGCATCTTTGGCTCCTTTGCGGCCAGCGCCAACGGGCTGACCTTCGTCTGTCATCGTGGCGAGTTCGGTTCCTGGCATCCAGATGTAACCCGCCGCGACTGTGTCCGAAGGGGACCCCTTCGAGTTCAGCTGGTCCCGATAGGCTCGGGTCTCGGCGCTCTCTTCGCTTCGTTCCACATAGTCGGGTCCGACCGAGCTGAGGTTCACCTCGGCCCGCAGTACCTCCCGGACGAATTCCCGGTGGCTTTCGTACCGAATGGGCTCGGGAAGCCTTTCCGGAACGATCTCGGCTGCATCACGCCCCTCATGCTTCTGGAAGAGATCGGCCACGAATTGGAGTTGACCGAGCTCATAGTCGAGAAAGCGCTCCCAGATCTGCTTGATCCGCGCGTTCGTCTCGAACTCGACGCAGCTCCAGTAATTGTAGACTTCGCCCGCCTCGTGCAGCAGCCACTTCTCGAGCCAGGTCTCTCCGGGGTCGATGATCGACTCGTACTGGGTAACGTGCTGTTCCTCGATCGATGCGATCTCCGCATACAGCTGGCGGGCGATCGGGTCGGCAAACATCGGGCCGATGGTCATGTAGTAGTCGTGGGTCTGATGCTCGCCGGCCATGATGGTGACCGCGTGGAGCTTGGTGATCGCCTCAGCCTGCCGGCGATCATAGGGGCGCCGGAGGTCATCCAGCGGGTATCGGTGCTCTCGCACGGTCGGCCGTCCCGGGACGATATCGGAGTAGCTCTGGACCAGCGCGTTGGCGTCCTTGCCGTCGATGCGATCCATCAGAGCCGAGTATCGGTAGAGATGGTCGAAGTCTTCGAGTAGTCCGAAGCGGTACGTCTGCGCCAGATACGGATCGGGCTCCGCCTGGGCGACGCTGGCCGTGACCTCGATGGCGACCTGCTCGAAGCCAATCGTGGTCTCCAGGGGCGTCTGATCCGGCGGATTGAGCCAGTTCACCAAGGTTTGCTGGTGCTGCTCGATGCGTCGGATCCGGGCCAAGGGCGCCTGAAGATCTGCGTTCATGCGGGCGCAGGCGTGCGAAAACCGGACGGCCTCTGACTCAATGCCGTTCATGAGGATGACCCGCACCCGGGTGAACGCGTCGTCGGTCAGCTTGCAGTAGGGGGCTTGAACCAGGTCCTTCCAGGTGAACACCTGCTTTTCGACCGGGATGCCTTTGTCTTTGAGAAGTCTCAGGGCCATACGCGTCCTCCGGAGCCGCCCAGTGGGCGACACATCATTAATGGTTAATCGGACCAGGGATGCTTCCTACGCCCTTCGTCTGGCGGCTACTCGGATCAGAGAAAGATCAGGTCGAGCATTAACTCCCCTTCCGCAAGCACCGCCAGGAGATCCGGCGATGTTGCCTACGTGCAGAGCAATTCATGTGCCGTAGACAACTGGTAGCCGTCACCTGCTTCAACTGGGCTGGAGAAACGGCGGCGTCTGATGGGCCGCGGCGCTTGACACGCGCTTGGAGCGACCGCGGAGACGAATGGCACAAAAGCCGCGCTAGTACTCGTCAACCCATGGCGGGCGACCTATCGAAAACAACACTGTCGAGGCGCCGCTTAGAGATGACATCAGCAGCGAGCCTGGGGGCGGCGGAGTTTAGACGACGTCAGGTGCTTTAGGCAACATCCAGTAAGTGTGACTCAGCAAATCCTTGCACTAGCGAATCTCCTACCGGCGACTGCGTGGGGATGCCGAGGTTGGAAATGCGTGGCGACGAGACCGACAGCCATGAGCTTACGTAGCCGCTCATCTTTCACCCCAGCCCGACAACAACCCGGAGACGGCGCCGGCCAATGCCCGGCGCCGCTTCGGACTTCCTTTACACTTCGAGGAGTTACCTTTCACTTCGTTGAAGTGCACCGTCGGAGCTCTTCGATTGGTCTGTCTCGCGCGCCTCCGACCCGCTCACGCGGACCTTTTCCCGTGCGCTGCCGAGCCGCGAAGAGAGCTGCTCCTTCGCTTGGTCGAGCAGGGCCTCGGACGTACTTTGGACCGTCCGAAGCAGCCCATCGACCTTCCCCCTGGCTGGTTCCAAGTTGCCTTTCGCGTACTCACGGAGAGGATCCCGGTATTTCCACACCACAAGCCCGGTAATCACCGCTACCAAGAGTCGTCCCAGCATGTGTGTCCTCCTAAGGTTCTGGGGTTCACTCCTCGTACAGCATTCGTGCCTAGAGTCACAACCACGCGATCGCAACGCGGACCCGCCCACCGATTCGCATCCGTGTGGGGCTCAGGACACGACGCCAGGCTACTTTGTCCCCTTAGCCGTAGACGGCTCGCACGGATAGCCGGCGGCATTCAAACCGCCCGGACCACCCGGGCACGGCTCGGTCCGTCCAGGGACGTCGGGATGGGCCGGGGTCGCAGCTGTTGCTGGTGGCTCCGACCGGGTTCGTGGCGCACGCTCCCCGGCGAGATCGGAACGCTCGCAACCCAAGACCACGAGAGACAGGACAGCCAACCCAACCATCAGGCCTGTTCGTGTCATCACATGTCTCCATCTACCCGCTGCGCCGCCCGCGGGCGTGAGCTCTGCAGGTCATAGCTGCCGGAGAAAGACGACGAGGTCTGCTTTCTCCTGTCGGGTCAATCGAACCCCCAGGACGAGATTGAAGAACTCCACGGTGTCCTCGAGGGTCAGCAGGCGACCGTCGTGGAGATACGGCGGGCTGTCCTTGATGCCTCGCAGCGTGGTGGTCTTCATCGGGCCTAGGGGCGGTTCGCCGGTGAACCGCTCCAGTTGAAGGTCGTGCATCTGGTGATCCAGATAGGCAGGTCCCGAGTGACAGGAGCTGCATTGTGCCTTGCCGAAGAACAAGGCTTCCCCGCGGCGCTCGGCTTCCGTCGCCCGGGCGGGATCGAGTCGGCCCAGTGCGTTTAGCTTCGGCGCCGGGGGAAAGTCGAACATGTTTTGCATCTGGGCCATGTGGCTCACCCGCACTCGATCCAGGATCGTCATCCCCTTTTTCGCCGCGCGGATCTGGTCGCCGTTGAAGTAGGCCGTCCGCTGCTCGAACTCGGTGAAGTCCTCAACGGAACGAAGACTCCGCTTCGATCCGTGAATCTGCTGATTGAACATGCCGCGGAGGCTCGTCGTGTCCAGGCGGAAGCGGCGCTCCTGGGGCCGGTTATCAGGATTGAGGTGAAACTGCCCCGTCGTGTGACCGTTGACGTGGCAATCCAGGCAGGCCACCCCGAGGCTCGGATTCGCGCTCTTGCGATCGTCGGTCCCATTGAATTCTTCCTGGGGGAGCGGCGTCACGAGCATGCGCAAGCCATCCAGCTGGACGGGCGTGATCAGATCCTTGAAGAGCCGGCTGAAATTGTTGAGGGAGACCACTTCTCCACGCGACACGTCGCCCAGTTCGGGCCGGCTTTGCAGGAAGATCGCGGGCGGGAACTCTGGCAAGAACGCCTCAGGCAGATCGAAGTCAACATCGAACCGTTCCAGCCGGGGGAACATTGCCAGCTGCATCTGCGGGAAAACCTGTCCCCCGGTGGCATGCTTGGGGTGGGGCAACGCCAGGTAAGGGAAGAGCTTGCGGGTTCGAATATCCTCCGGCTTCATCGCGGCCAGGCGATCCCACGTCATGCCGTCGACGAGCTTGGCGGTCGGGCCGACCGGGACGGCCTTCCCGCGGGACATCTTGACGTTGGGATCCTGCCGGGGCGTGAGGTTATAGCGGCTTTCGAGCAGCTTCCGCTGGGCCGCCATGACGCCGAGCTTGGCGTCGATATCCGCCTTCATCGTCTCCTCGAAGGTTTGCATCGGCTTCTTGGCGCCGAACGGATCCCGGGAGAAATCGAACCCGGTCACCCGCCCCTCGTCAGGCTGAGTCGGGAGCGCCGACGATGAGGGGGGTGGAGTTCCCGGGCTGAACACGGCGGAGCGGTCGTGTTCAGTCTTGCGCTGCTCCGGACGCGTCTCGGGGACAGCCCGAGGTGTCTGGGCATCCTGCACGGCGTCGGCCGGCCGGGAAGGCGGTGGTGGTGTCTGACCATCGGTCGGCCGGCTCCATAGACCGAGGAGGATGCCGCCAACCATGAGTGCGCCGCCCACGACTAGAACCATCTGCCGCATGTTGTCCTCCTGATAGTGAGTCGCCGAATGCGGTCCAGCGCTCAATAGCAAGGGCTGTGCCGGGTTGGCACTGAGAGGTTCCGCTCGTCACCGGTCAGCGCGGGCAATGTTCGCGAGACGGAGGACGAGCGCATGCGCCGGAAACGTCGCCGCCCTACTCCGCCGACCGGCACGCTCTTTGCGGTTGCGGAAGGCACGGAGGGTTCGGCGCCATGGCGGCAGGTTCATCGGGACGATGAAACACCGGATTGAAGACGTGGTGGCAGAACTACAACCTCAGCATCATCCTTTCCGCGCTGTTTCTCGTGTCCTGAACCCTCCAGACGTGGGCGGGCTGGGTGCGATTCTCCGCTGACCAAGAGGACCATCAGCAGATCGCAGAGCTCTTTGGTCGCTCCGGCTATCCCTTCGAGTGGCTCGCGGCCACCATGGAGAATTGGCAATCCGAGTTCCTCCCAGCTCTTGACGTTTGTCGTGCTGACGGCCTCGTTCATCCAATAAGGGAAACCACGAGTCCAAGGACAGCGATGAAGAGTTGAAGGCGATGGTCCGCCGCATCGAAGAACGGCTCGCCAAGATCAAGTCATGAGAGGGGAATCCTTACCGGGTCGCGGTTACCGGCAGGAAACCATGCGGAGTGCGACCGTTGACGCCGTCTCCTGGGCTGGCGCGTGGCCGGCGACGGTTTGTTATCCCGGATCGCCCGGCCCCCGTCCGGCTGCCGGTGATGTTCCAGAACTGGTACCGGTTATCGTTTCTGCACTGGCCCTGCGATCCCGCGCGGCTTCAGGCGCGCCTGCCGGTCGGCCTCGAGATCGATACCTTCGACCGGACGGGCTGGGTTGGGTCTGACGCCGTTCCATCTGATGGGCCTGCGGCCGCCCTTCCTGCCGGCAACTTCGTGTGTGTCGGACTTCCCTGAGATGAACCTCCGGACCTACGTGCGGGGGCCGTCCGGCCCCGGTATCTGGTTTTTTTCGCTCGACGCAGCGTCCGCAGCCGCCGTGCTGGGCGCGCGCCTCACCTATGGCTTGCCGTACTACTGGTCAAGAATGAGCGTGCCGCAACGGAAAGGAATCGGATCGAGTACACGAGCACCAGGGCTGGAGCGACAGCGGACATCACGGTTGACGTCGGTAAAGGGCTCGCACGGCCCGACGACCTCGTGCTGTTCCTGACCGAGCCGTACCGGCTCTATAGCTGGTTCCTTGGCCGTCTCGCGATGGCGCCGATCGAGCATGAGCCGTGGCCCTTGCATAGCGCCGAACTCGTCGGTTTCAAGGAGACGGTACGCCAGGCCGCAAAACTGCCTGACGGGGGGGCGCCCACGCTCGTTCACTATTCGCCGGGTGTTCACGTACGCATCGGTGCCCTGCGCCCCGTGAGGAGCGGGGCGGTAACAGATACCTCAACGGATTGAAAGGACAAGCATGGCAACAAGGCAGGAAGCAGACCAGAGCGTCAGCGACAAACCCGGTTTGGCAGCCGCCGCCCTGGCGGGAGTGGTCGGGGGAGTATACGGCGCTGCGGCCATGTCCGTGCTGCGTCTCGGGCTGCACCGCGTCGGCGTCATCGACAAGATGGTCCCGCAAGTCGTCGAAGAGTGGATTTCCGATCGTTTGCACATCGATCCGCCGGGCGGAAAGGCCGGGCATCACGTGGCGGACCAGCTGCTGCATCTCGGGTATGGCGCGAGCCTGGGAGCCATTGCCGGGCCGGTGCTGAACAGCGGCGAAGGGCGCGGCGGCCCGTGGCGGGGGGCGGCGGTCGGCCTCGCGACCTGGGCGTTCGGAATGCTGGTTCTGGTGCCCGCTCTGCGCGTGGCCCGGCCGGCTTGGAAAGCGGGCCCGCTCGAAAACGCGACCAATATCGCCGCACATCTTGTTTTCGGATGGGCCATCCAGCTTGTCGTCGAAGAACCGGCCAGGCAAAGAAACCGGACGCGAACCTCCGACGCGGAGAGGATGGGTGAGCGGGTCGGTTAGGGGCCGCCGGCGCGACATTCTGGCCGGTAAAACTGTATGGGTCGGGCGGTTCACCTTGGCCCGCTTCGGGAAACACGCCGTTTTCATTCAACTTACTCGGGCATTGATTTTGCTAAGGGTTCCGTGCGCCCAACGGGCGCGACTTTCACCCATACTCGGCACGCAGCCGAATAGGAGGCCATGATGGCCACGCAGAAGACCGGGAGCCGCGCCCAGGACGCCATCGCCCTGCTCAAGCAGGATCACAAGACCATGCGCGAGTTGCTCGCAAAGCTAGAGGAGGCCGAGGGCCGGGAGCGGGAGACCACCCTCAAGACGATCGAGCACGAACTGAAGGTCCACACGAAGATCGAAGAGGATATCTTCTACCCGGCCTTCCGTGAAGCCGCCGAAAAAGAAGATGACAACAAGCTTTATTTCGAAGCCTTGGAGGAGCATCACGTCGTCGATATGGTGCTGCCCGAGATCAAAGACACCGATATCGACGCCGATGAGTTCCCGGCCAAGGCCAAGGTGCTCAAGGACCTCGTCGAGCATCATGCGGAAGAAGAAGAGACGGAGATGTTCCCGCGGGCCAAGAAGCTGATGGATCGCGCCCAGCTCATGGAGCTCGGCCAGCAGCTCGCGGACGCCAAAGCATCCCTCACCGGAGGAGCGAAAACACGCCGATAGATCAAAGGGAAAGCCGTCGGCCACGGCCCATCCCCGGCATATTTCCGGCGGACCGGTCGACGGCGTTCCATGGCGTGTCTTCGTTGGAGCCTGGAATGATGGATCGTCCGTCGCGAACGAGAGTTGAATCCCACGTTCTGGTCAACGTCAACCAGATCGCCAGGCTGGAAGAACAACATCTTCACGTGCGGTCGGCGAGCGAGCGACTCGCGGGTGCAGTCACGCGGGCGGCCGGCACTGCGGTATTCGCAGTAGCCCATCTCATGTGGTTCGCGAGCTGGATTCTGATCAACAGCGGGCGGGTGACGCTCATCAAGCCGTTCGACCCCTATCCCTTCAGTCTGCTCACGATGATCGTGTCGCTCGAGGCGATCTTTCTCTCGATCTGGATTCTCATCAGCCAGAATCAGATGACGCGACAGGCTGACCGGCGAGCGCATCTCGATCTCCAGATCAATCTGCTGGCCGAGCAGGAATCAACCGCCACCCTGCGAGCCGTTCACGGCATTGCGCATCACTTGGGCGTCGATCCTGCCATGTACCTGACAGACGCTTCCCTTGCCGAAGAGACCGACATCGAGCACCTAGCTTCCCGGATGGATGAGGCCATGCCGGTTGTTCCCGGAACGTCGGCCGCTAATCCTCCCAGACCAGGCGGCATGGCGGCGCCCTAGGCGGATTGCCGTTGCGAGCCAGGAGGCCGCGCGCCGACCACATCGTGCCTGCGCGCTGAACAGACAGTGGCGGTAACTATCACTCGGCACTCTCTACCTCCCGTTTAGGCAGAAGAAACCGGACTCACTCTCCGTGACTCGATAACCACAGATCCAATGCGGGCATACGACTTGCTCTGGGCTATCGCCTAGCAGATCCAACTATCAGGAGGCTATCCGTGACTGACGCCAACTTTACAGACGAGCCGGGAGAAGAAACCCCGGCTGCTGTCCCTGACCCGTCCGGGGCGCCAGATGATCTGCAGCCCAAGCCGACACGGCCAGGACTCCCGATTCTTGACTAGCAGCACAACCCGGCGGCCTCGGGCCGCCTCGAGGAGAAGAGTCGTGAACTTCAAAGCAGGCATTGCGATTGCGCTGACAGGGTTCTTTCTCGCCGCGTCTCCCGCGCTGGCGCAGGCGCCAGGTGGGAGCGGACCGGACGGCAGCGGCCCAGGCGGAACATCGGGCGGCGGGGCTGGCTCGCCTGGTGGCGGCGCGCCCACGCCGGGCGCCCCGACATCGCCCTCTGCGCCCGGATCGAGCACCCCGGGATCTCCCGGCATTACGAACCCTAACCCGGATCCTAACAGCCCCTGTCCCGCCGGTCAGTCGCGGCCGAAGACGAATCAGCCGTGCCAGCCCACGATGAACAACCCGGCGCCGAAGAGCAAGTAGCCTGACAACCGGAAGCGGTGGCCGATTCCCGCGGCTTCCCAACGTTCGAGACCATAAACCATCCAGGAGCGCGATATGGATCCCGAGAAGACAGTGCCCGAAGAAGAGATATTCGCTGCTGGCGCCCCTGACGAGCCGGAAGTCGATGCCGATGCCGATGAGGAGGAGGAGGACGAGGATTTGGCAGCAGCTGAGAATGATCCGCCGGATTCAGGCGTCGGGCAGCCCGTAGAGGTCGAGCCAGACAGGCA
>Ga0190265_10002782_pt1 | contig 11787 bp, 9 predicted proteins | sample Popmic124T_FD_133135 | JGI IMG/M metagenome (GOLD analysis project Ga0190265, IMG submission 133135) | Populus adjacent soil microbial communities from riparian zone of Indian Creek, Utah, USA - 124 T | ecosystem: Environmental > Terrestrial > Soil > Riparian zone | place: USA: Utah | collected...
CAGCGACACGGCCACCTGCGCCACGACCAGTCCGGTGCGCAAGCGCCCGCGCGCGGCGCCGCGCGGCGACGCGTCCTGGTTGATCACCTCGACCAGGTTGATGCGCGAGCTTTGCAGTGCCGGCACCAGTCCGAACACCAGCGCGCTGGCGACGGCAACCAGCGCCGCGAAGGCGAGATCAAGGCTGTTGACGCTGATGTTGAAGTAGAGCCGCTGCGGCGCCGACAACTGCTCGGCGTAGGCGACGAGCGGCGGAATGGCGCGCCACGAAAAGGCCAGCCCGAGCACCGCGCCCGGTAAGGCGAGCACGAGGTTCTCGATCACGAGCAGGCGGACGATCCGCCGGCGCGTGGCGCCCATTGCCAGCCGCACGGCAATTTCGCCGCGGCGCGAGACGCCGCGCACCAGCACCAGCCCCGCGATATTGGCGCACGCGATCATCAGCACCAGCAAGCCCATCGCGCTCAACACGATCATCGTCGGCAGCATGAACGTCTGGCCGCCGGTCGGCGACTGCCAGAACCGCACGACCCGCAGCTGTTGAGCGGCCTCGTCGAGCGGTCGCTCGCGCGACAGCGTCGCCCACATGGCCTCGAGCTGCGCGCGCGCACTGGCCAGCGACGTGCCGGGACGCAAATAGCCGTGCGGCGACACGATCGCCGTGTAGCGATCGCTCAGCGGATCAGCTAAAGCCGCCGCGGTATTCAGGCGCTCGAAGTTGAAACGGAACTGCGGCGCCATCATGATCGGGATGAAGACTTCGATGTCGTAGCTCACCACCGTGCCGTGGAACGACGCGTCGGCGACGCCAACGACCATCAGTGGAATGTTGTTGAGCTCGATGGTCTTGCCGACGATGCCGGGATCGGCGCTGAAGTCGCGGCGCCAGAGACTGTTGCTGATCACGACCACCGGGTGTTGCGACGGCGCCACTTCGTCGCTCGGCTGCAGCGTGCGCCCCAGTTGCGCGCGGACACCCATGCTCGAGAAGTAGTTGCCGGTGACCAGCTCGCCGGACAGTTGCCGCGCGGCGCGGCCGCGGCCAAGGCTGACGGTCACGAGGCTGGTGCCGAACAGATCCGAGAACGCCTGCTGGTGGTCCCGCAGATAGCGATAGTCGGGATACGAGACCTTGACGTCGCGGCCGGTGCTGGTTTCGCCGAAGAGCACCGCGATCTGGCCCGAGTGCTGTACGCCGGCGATGGGGCTGAGCAACAGGCCCTTCACAATGGTGAAGACCGCGGCGTTCAATCCGATCCCGAGCGAGAGCACGCCGATGACCGTCAGCGAGAAAGCGCGATGCTTCGACAGCGAGCGGAGTGCGTAGCGGACGTCGCTGGTCAGATCGTGCGCGGCATCCACCCAGCGGCTGTACCAGACCTGCCGCATCTGCTCGCGCAGCTGCGGGACGTAGCCAAACTGTTTCAACGCCGCCAGGCGCGCGGCCTCCGGACTCTCGCCGCGCTCGATGCGCTCCTTGATCTCGATCTCGAGATGTCCCCGGATCTCGTCGTCCAGGTCGCGGGTGTCGAGCGGCATGGTGCTTACTCTTCGCCTCCGGCGGGGTTCATCACGCGGCCGATCGCGTGGACCAGTTGCGACCAGCGATCCTGCTCGCGCGACAGCTGTGCCTTGCCCGTGGCCGTGAGCCGGTAGAACTTGGCCTTATGGTTGGCCTCGCTGATGCCCCACTCGGATTTCAGCCAGCCCTTCTTCTCCAGCCGGTGCAATGCCGGGTAGAGCGAACCGGTTTCGACCTTCAGCAGCTCATCCGATTGCTGGCTGATGGCCTGGCCGATGCCGTGGCCGTGACGGGGCCCCCACTGCAGGGTGCGAAGGACGAGCATGTCGAGAGTGCCTTGAAGCAACTCGAGGCGCTCGGGATCGGGTGTCTTAGCCATATGCGTAGAGAGTCTACGGGTAGATACGTAGACTGTCTATATATGGTTCAGAGCGGGCCAGGGCCTGCGAATCAGCCGTTGATCTGGAGGTCGGCCATCACCGGAAAGTGATCTGACGCTCCCACGGCAGCCGGATGCCTCACCACCTCGCACGCGAGCACGCGCGCGGCATGGCTCCGCGGCGCGAACACGTAGTCGAGCCGGACCTGGGGATTCGCCGTGGGCAAGGTGAACCCCGCGTCGTCGGGATGCAGCATTCGGAACGCGTCGGCGTAACCGGCATCCAGCACCGTCTGGATTGCTCGCCAGCGCACAGCGCCGCCGCTCAACCAGATCAGCTGCCGCAAGTAGAGCGGCAAGGTCCTGATTTCCAGCTTGTCGGATGGCGCAATGGTGTTGAAGTCGCCGGCGAGGACGTGAAAGCGATCCTCGTGATACGCCACGCTGCGCATCAGGGCGCGGAATTCGAGCGTGCGCCGCTGCTCGGTCCACGCCGCCAGCACCGCGCTCAAGTGCACGCCGAACACGATCAGCTGTTCGCCCTCAGGCACGATCTCGATGAACGCGTGGCGCGAGATGCGCGGGCGAATCCACTGGCAGAACGCCACCGGCCGCCGGCTCATGTAACCGAGCGACTGACGCTTGAAGGTGCGCCAGTCCGCCATGCCCGTTGCTTCAGCGAGGCGCTCCACGGTCGAGGGCACGGTGGCCTCCTGCAGCAGCACGAGATCGGGCGCGCACGCGTTGATCACGGCCGCGATCGCATCCGTGCGTCCAACACCGCCGTTGAGGATGTTGTAGGTGAGCAGCCGGAACGTCATGCAGGCGGCACCTCAGTCGCCAATCCTGAACAGGTGCGTGCGGCTCCGTAGATAGATGTCCCCATCGACAATTACCGGCGAGGCGATGAAGGACTGTCCCTTCAGCGTGTTGGTCGCCAGCACCTCGAAGCGATCGCCCAACTTGACCACCACCACGTCTTCATCCTCGGTTGCCAGGTAGAGCCTGTCTCCGGCCCCGACGGGTGACGCCTTGAAGTTGTACGGCTTGGGGAGCCGCGCCTGCTGATACAGCGGTTTGCCGGCCGATGCGTCGAAGGCGCTCAGCTGGCCGCTGTCGGCCAGGACGTACAGCCGCGTCCCGTGCAGCAGCGGCGACGGCGTGTATGAGGCGCCGCGCGCGGTGGACCAGGCGATGGCGTCGGTGCCGGTGAGATTGCCTTTGCGCCCCAATCGAATGGCCATGAGCATCTTCACGGTGTGACCGCTCATGGCGAAAACCAGGTCTTCGTGCTGCACCGGCTGCGGGATGGTGTTCTCGCCCAGACCGGCGGCTTCCCAGAGCAGTGCGCCGGTGTCGAAGTCGTAGCTTCGAACCGTCAACCCGCTGACAATGATCTGACGGCGGCCGTCGTGCCGCGCCACGTAGGGCCCGGCCCAGTTGTATGGCTCGGTTCGTTTCGTGCGCCAGATCTCGCGGCCGGTAGCGGGATCGAGCATCACCAGAAAACCGGTATCGAGATGATCGAAGTGCAGCAGCAGGCGGTTGTCGTGGAGCGCCAGCGGAGTACCTTCGCCGAAGGCCAGGTCCATCCGCATCCTGACCGCGAAGTCCTTCTGCCAGAGCAAGGCGCCATCAACGCTGTAGGCATAGAGACCGCGCGAACCGAAGAACGCGAACACGCGCACGCCGTCGGTAACCGGTGAGTTGGACGCGAAACTGCCGTAGACGCGGTGGTAACCCTCGTGCGGCGTGGCGATGGTGGCGGTCCGTTGCCAGGCAATCCTGCCGGTTCCGCGATCGACGGCAAGCACCTCGAACCGATGCTCGAGGCCGGCATCGGCCCCTCCACCGGCACGGCCGCCCACTTGCGGTGGCGTTCCTTTGCCTGTTGGCACGGCGGTCGTCAAATAGAGGCGATTGCCGGCGATGACCGGTGTCGAATGGCCGCGCCCGGGGATCGCCACTTTCCAGCGCACGTTGGTGTGGTCGTCCCACGTCAACGGCGCGTCCCCTTCCGCCATACCGGTGTTGTAGGGTCCCCGCCATTGCGGCCACTCTGGCGGCGTCCTCTGCCCCGCGAGTGCGGCAACTGACAACGTCAAGCACATCACTAGCCATTGCATCAGGTGGGCTCCTCCGGCGAATCAGCCCGGCCAGCATACGGCATCCCGATTTGACTCATGCCGGCAGCGTGAGTTCGGTAAGCGACAAGCCTTCCGGTTTGATGAACAGCGTCAAGTACGGCTGGCCAAGCAGATCGCCGCGGAAGCTCAAGACGATGTCGCGCGACGCTTGCAGGTTCACGGGCCGCTTCACCATGTCCATCAATTTCCGGCGCAGCGGCACCAGGTCCGGCGCAATGTCGGGATCCTCGTCACTCAGCGGCCGGGAGTGAACGTTGGGCACGAAGAATCCGCTGGCGATGAAGTATTGAAGACAGCCGCTGCCGACAAAGGTCACGTCGAGGTCGCTGGTGCCGGGACCATCGGCGTCAAAGGGCGCCTGGTCCTTCCAGCGCTGTCCGGTCACTGCGCTACCCCGGAGGATGACGGTGGTTGCCGGAGGCACCGCGTCGGCGATCACACGGCAAAACGCCTCAAAACGCTCGGGGTCGCCTCCGAAGGCCAGCCGAATCACATTGTCGCGCTTCTCTTGCTCTGAAAGCCCGCCCTGAAGCTCTTGATCCCCATCCACGTCAGCCATACCGACGGCGTACTCAAAGATCGAGCCGTTCGAGCTTTCGCTAGCGATCCTTCAGGGCATTGCGCAGCTGATCGGCCAGCGATCCCATCGAGGTGGCCGGGGCGGCATCCTCTCTCGCCGCGTACTCACGCAGTTCCGCCTGCTCCTGCCGCTCCGCGACCGCCTTCTTGCTGAGGCGAATGCGGCGGCCTCCCGGATCGACCTCGAGGATCACCACCTCCACCTCGCTGCCGATCGGGAACGCCTTCAACAGGTCCATGTCGCGATCGACGCCGGTTTCCGACACCGGCATCAGGCCGGTCTTTCCGGGCGCGAGGAACACGAACACCCCGAACTTCTCATGACGCTCAACCTTGCCCGTCACGATCGCACCCGGCGCGAACGCGTCCTGCGGTGCGGTGGCTCCGGCGGCCCGCGCTGTTCCTTCTTCCACCAGCGCCACGCCGATCCGCTTCTGCGCGGTGTCGATCGTCAGGATCTCGAACGCGCCGGTGAAGCCCGGCGCCACGCTTTTCGCCCATCCGCCGGCACGGCCCGTCGGCGCAAACGTGGAGGCGTGCGCCAATCCTTCGATGCCCGGCTCGAGCTCCACGAACGCGCCGAAGTCGGCGATGCGCGTGATGCGGCCGGTGCGGACCTGCCCCACCTCGTACTTCGCGGCCACGGCGGTCCACGGATCGTCGAGCAGCTGCTTCAACCCGAGCGAGATCTTCTGTGTGGCGTCGTCGACACGCAGCACCTTCACGGTGATCTGATCGCCCGGCTTGACGATGTCGCCGGGCTTGGTGCCGCGCGCCCAGCTCATTTCCGACACGTGGAGCAGGCCCTGGATGCCGCCGCCAAGATCGACAAAGGCGCCAAACTCGGGGACCGAAACGACGCGGCCGGCGAGCACCGCGCCAGGCACGATCGACTTGCGCACGTCAGCAGCGCTGGCGCGCTGTTCCTGTTCGAGGAGCTTGCGCCGCGACAGCACCACGTCCTTGCCGCCGTTCTTGTACTCGATGATGTTGAACGCGTAGACCTGTCCAACGTGCACGGCCGGGTCGGCGGTGCGGACGATGTCGATTTGCGAGAGCGGACAGAACGCGCGCTCGCGGGCGATGCGCACTTCGTAGCCGCCCTTGACCTCGGCCGCGACCTTGCCCTCCACCGCGAGGCCGGCGTTATAGGCGTCCTCGAGCTCGCGCTGCGTGGCGGCGTTGCGCACGCCCTTGCGCGACAGCATGATGCCGCCGCTCGTGGAAACGACCATCGCCTGGAGGCGATCGCCAACGGAGACGTCGATGTCGCCATCGGCGTCCTTCAACTCCGCGACGTCGATCTCGGCTTCGCCTTTGCCGCCGATGTTGACGAAGGCCACCTTCGGCCCGATCGCGACGACGGTGCCCTCAACGGCCTGGCCGCGGCTGAACTGCCGCGCCTTGACCGACGCTTCGAACATCGCCGCGAAATCTTCTTCCTGATCGCTCACTGCATACTCCCTGGCGAGACTCCGCCTCGGATCAACGGCGTATGGCTCCGCTCGCCAGGGGCAGCGTCTCTTGGCCCCGCCTCCGGCGGGGCGAGAAAACTTGACTCACCTGGTTGGAATCCTGGGGAGTCAAGTTTTCTAAGCCCACCCGTCCGGCCACAACCTTCGATAGTAACGCGATGCGGCGCCGCCGCGCACCCTCAGTCGTCGTGATTGCGGCCACGGTGCCCCCTGGCCGCCTTGACGTTGCCGCGCAGCTTCTTGACCGCAATCCGCCGTTCACGCGCACCCGAGGTGGGCCTGGTCTTCCGGCGGTTGCGAGGCTTCACCAACGCGTGCTGGACCAATGCCACCAGCCGCGCTCTCGCGGCAACACGGTTCTGCGACTGCGTCCGATGCTCGCGGCTGTCGATGGTCAGGATACCGTCGCTGATCCGTTTGGAACCCGCCTGCGAAATCAACCGCTGTTTCACGTCATCCGGTAGCGACGAGGCGGCGACATTGAAACGCAGCTCGACAGCTGTCGAGACCTTGTTGACGTTCTGGCCGCCAGGTCCCGAGGCGCGGACGAAGCGTTCGTCGATGTCGCGTTCGTCGAGGGCTATCGAATCGGTGATGGGAATCATTTTCGCCCGGATCAGGGCCTTTGATTATACGAGGCCATCGAGCCGTGGGAGGATAGGCGCTATGGAAGCGCGATCCAAACGAGCCGGGTGGCGGGCAGTTGGCATTCTGGCGATCGGGCCGCTGGCGGCGTTGAGCGGCGGGACGGCTTCAGCGCAGCCGGGCGCAACCGGGCCGATCGCGGCGCTCAATACCCAGGCGCGCGAGCTCAGTGAAACCTCACCGGAGCAATCGCTGGCCGCCGCCACCAAGGCGCAGGCCGCCGCGCACGAAGCCGGTGACCTGCGCGGTGAAGCCGAGGCCTACAACTACATCGCCTACGCGCATCGCAACCAGAGCCTGCTCGATCTCTCCCGGCGGGATGCACAGGAATCCGTCCGCCTCTACGTGCAGGCGGGCGATCGCTGGGGCGAAGCACAGGGCTACAACACGCTCGGCCTGATCGAGGCCGACGCCGGCCGTTTCGTCGAGGCCCTGCAGAATCACCTGAAGGCGCTCGCGATCCGCGAGCAGGACGGCGACAAGGAAGGCCTGTCGTATACCTTCAACAACCTTGGCAACATCTATCGCAACATGGGTGACTACCAGAAGGCGCTCGAGTTTCACGAGCGCGGTCTGAAGCTCAAGATCGAGCTCGGCAACAAGTCGAGCGAGGCCTACTCTCACCACAACATCGGCCTGGTCTACTTCGTGATGAAGGATCATGCCGGCGCGCTGGCGGCGTACCGGCGCGGGCTGGCGATTCGCGAGCAACTGAAGGATCCGCGCGCGATCGCCGTGTCGCTGAATGCGATCGGCCAGGTGGAATCGCTGGCCGATCCGGCGGCGGCGCTGCGGACCTATCAGCGCGCGCTCGTGCTTCGGCGTGAGACCGGCGACCGGCGCGGCGAGATGGCCACCGAGATCAATCTCGCCGACGTCCACCGGCGCATGTCGCGGCTGCCCGATGCCGTGGCCGCGCTCAACCGCGCGATGGCGATCGGCGCGAACCTCGACGCGCCGCTGATGCACTCGAACGCGCTGAAGGGGCTCGCCGAGGTCGAAGCATTGGCGGGCAACTATGCGGCGGCGTACCGCCGTCAGGTCCAGTACCAGGAAGCCAGGGACAAGATCTTCAACCAGGAAACCGCCGAGCGTTTCCACCACCTCGAGGTGGCGCAGGAACGGGAACGCCACCAGCAGCAGATCGAGTTGCTGGAGCGCGAGAATGCGCTGCGTGACGCGCAGCTCACTCGCGTGCGGACGACGCGCACGGCGCTGGCGGTGATTGCGGTATTGATCCTCGTCACGCTCGCGTCGCTGTACGCGCGGTTCCGCCTCAAGAATCAATCCGAGGCGCGGCTGCGCGCCAAGGCCGAGGAGCTGTCCGCGGCGCTCACGCGCGTGCAGACCCTGAAGGGCATGCTGCCGATTTGCGCGTGGTGCAAGAAGATCCGCGAAGACAACGGCTACTGGACGCAGGTGGAACGGTTTATCGCGGGTCACAGCGCCGCGGAGTTCACGCACTGCATCTGCCCCTCCTGCGCCCACAAGCTCGAGGACGGCGCGTCGCCCCTGGAGGCGTAACGCGTCGCGTCGTCAGTCGTGTCGAAGGGCGATCACCGGGTCCAGTCGTGACGCCCGCCGGGCCGGCACATAACAGGCGATCGCCGCCGTTGTGCCCAGCACGACGCAGACCGCAGCAAGCACCAGGGGATCCAGCGGCGCGACCCCGAAGAGGAAACTCTGCAAGGCCGTCGTCGCCGTCCACGCGAGCGCCAGGCCGAGCACGAGACCGGCGGCAACCGGGCGCAGGTGCTGCGACAGGACGCCTCGCAACAGATCCGCTCGTTGCGCGCCCAGCGCGAAGCGCAGGCCAATCTCACGCGTCTGACGTGTGACCGTGTAGCTGGTCACACCGTAAACGCCAATCAGCGCGAGGCCGAGCGCCACCACGGCAAACAGCAGCACCAGCGCGGTCTGGAACCGGCGTGGCGCCACCGACGCCGACATGATCTCGCTCATCGTCTTGATCCGTTCGAGCGGGATGCTGTTGTCGTGCTTCCAGACCTGCGCGCGAACGGCTGCGGCCAGCGACTCCGGATCCTGCTGCGTGCGGATCACCACTGTCATCGCTCGCGGACGGCTGCGGGTGTGAGGAACGTACAGCGCCGGTGTCGGGTCGCGATCGAGCCGAGCCGCGCGAACGTCACCAACCACGCCGACGATCGTGGCGGGTTCGTCGGTCACCTCGTTGATCTTGATGCGGCGGCCGACGACGCTCGCGGGCGAGGCGTCGGGCCAGAGAGTGCGCGCGAGCCCCTCGCTTACCACCACCTGCGACGCCGGCTCCTCGGCCTCGAGAAATCTGCCGCCGGCCAGCGGAATACCCATCGCGGTGAAGTATCCGGGCGTCACGGCACGAGAATGCGCGATGGGCCGATCGAGCCGGGCTTCCGTGTCGGAATCGAGGTAGATCAAGAAGGTGTTGCCTTCGGACGCCGGCGTCAGCGGCAGGATGCTGATGGCACCCGCGGAGGTCACGCCAGGCAGCGCCCGCACGTTATCGAGCAGATCTCGATAGAAGGCCACGCGTTCGGGCCCCTCATAACGTTCTGGCGACAGCGCCAGATCGAGCGAGAGTACGCGCTCGACCTCGAATCCGCGCTCGACGCTGAGAAGATTGACGAAGCTGCGCAGCAGCAGGCCCGCCACCACCAGCAACGCCGTACAGAGCGCCACCTCCGACAAGACGAGCGCTCGCCGGACGAGACCGGTTCTTCTTCCGGTGGTCGTGCCGCGGCTGCCATCGTTGACGCTGTCAATCAAACGCCCGCGGGCCAACTCGATCGCCGGAAGCAAGCCGACGGCGAGCCCCGCCCCGATCATCATGGCCAGGGCGAAGAGCAACACCACGGTGTTGAGTCCCGTCGCCTGGGCGGCAGCCAGATCGGATGAACCGAACCAGACCAGGAGGTCGGTGCTCCACACCGCAATCGGAAGCCCGACAACACCACCGAGCGTGGCCACGACCACGCTTTCGGTGAGCACCTGACGGACCAATCGGCTCCGCGGCGCACCGAGTGCGGCACGCGTGGCGAGTTCTCTCGATCGACTCGTCAGACGCGCGAGCAGCAGGTTGACGAGATTGACGCAGCCGATCACGAGCAGCAATCCGACGGCGCCCATCAGCATCACGAGGCCCTGGTGCACGCTGCCGAAGTAGACGTCGCGCATCGGCGTGAGCAGCGCGGACAGCTCGAAATCGCCAAGGCTCGGCAGCTTGGCTCGCATTCGCTGAGCCATGCCCCCCGCAATGACATCGAGGTTGGCTCGTGCCTCCTCCGGCGACGTCCCGGGCCTCAGGCGTCCGAAGGATCCCCAGCTGAAGCCGATCAGCTCGTCATGCAGCTCGTCTTGAGCAAACGCCGCGGGCGTCCACGCGTCGATGCGCGAGCCGAGCTCGATCTGCGGGTGAAGCTGCTTGAGCGTGGGAAACAGGAAGCCGCGCGGCATCACTCCGATCACGAGATGCGGCTGTCCGTCGAGGGTCAACGTGCGGTTGACGAGACCGGGATCGCCGGCGAAGCGCCTGTTCCACAGGTCGTGGCTGATGACCACGACCGCCGCACGGCCGGGCGCATCCTCTTCGGGGAGAAAGCCGCGCCCGAGCGCGGGCTGCACGCCAAGCAATTGGAACAGATTGGCCGACACGCGGGCGCCGTAGAGCCGCTCCGGTTCACCGTGTCCGGTCAGCGTGAAATTTCGGTCGCGAATCGCCGCCATCTCGGAGAAGACACGATTGGATCGGCGGAGCTCCTCGAAATCGATCGGCCGGATGGCCAGGGTCGGGAACCTCGCCTGCAGGCTCGGCGACTGCATTGAGATCGCGACCAGCTCCTGGGCATTCGGATACGGCAGCGGCTTGAGCAGGGCGGCGTAGACGACGCTGAAGATCGCGGTATTCGCGCCGATGCTCAAGGCCAGCGTGCCGACCGCGGCGAACGCAAAGCTCGGACTCTTGCGCAGCAGACGGAGCGCGATGCGGACGTCCTGCACCACCTCGTCGACCGCGCGTACGATCCACACTTCGCGCGCGTCCTCAACGGCGAGCGTGACGTTGCCCATGGCCTTTCGGCTGACTCGCGCCGCGTCGTCCGCACCCAGGCCATCGCGCTCGAGCGCGGCTTGCCGGAGCGCGCGATGCGTCTCGATCTCTTCGCGCAGATCGGCGTCGTGACGCGACCGGCGAAGGAAGTACATCAGCCTGCGAAATATCGTGGCCATGATCGGCGCTCTTTCAGGTGGCGCTCAGGACGCGCTGAATGACGCCGACCATCCGGTCGAACTCGGCGCGCTCGGCCGCCAGCTGCCGGCGTCCGGTGGCGGTGAGCGTGTAGTAACGTGCGCGGCGGTTGTTTTCGGACGTGCCCCACTCGGCTTTCACCCAGCCCTTAATCAGCAGCCGCTGCAGCGCCGGATAGAGCGCGCTCTCCCCGACGTTCAGGACCTCGTCGGACGCCAGGCGCAGGTGCTCGACGATGCCGTAACCATGGCGGGCGTCACCGACGAGTGCCTTCAGGATCAGCAACTCGAGCGTGCCGGGCAGCAGATCGGACGGTGTGTTGGTGAGTCCCATCAGTAGATGATGGGGCGATCTTACCGTGGGCCACAAGGTGTGTCAACTGCCATCAGGTGTTGATGGGAGTCCAATCTCGAAACCCCACTGATTCACCACGAATTTCCCACGGGTTCCCCACGGCACGCCCACGACTTCCCGGCGACGGTCGGGCACGATGGCGGCGGATGGACCGACTCATTGGAGGCAACCCCATGAAACTGAACATGACACATGCGGCGGGCGCAGCACTGGCCGGCACCGCGCTTCTTCTTGGCGCGCTCGTTCTTCCCTCGGCCGTGCAGGCGACCAACAACGACGGCAACAGCGGTCAGTGGCACAGGGCGAAGAGCGTCGACCCTGGAGGCCTGCTGGGCATCAACACTGCCGCGGGTGAGGGCTGCCCGTCGGAAACGCCCGACGCTCACATGCTCTTCTTCGCTTCGAACCGTGCCGGCGGGATCGGTCCTGGCACCCAGGACATC
>Ga0190265_10002783_pt1 | contig 11787 bp, 11 predicted proteins | sample Popmic124T_FD_133135 | JGI IMG/M metagenome (GOLD analysis project Ga0190265, IMG submission 133135) | Populus adjacent soil microbial communities from riparian zone of Indian Creek, Utah, USA - 124 T | ecosystem: Environmental > Terrestrial > Soil > Riparian zone | place: USA: Utah | collected...
AAGCGAACGCCGCCTTTCCAAACGGCCTCGATATGGGTCGTGACCGCGATGTCAGCCGTTGGATCGCCGTTCACGAGCACGAGGTCGGCGCGCATAGCCGGTGCCACGTGCCCGCGATCAGTGAGTCCAAAGCGCTGCGCCGGAAGCGACGTCGCTGCGGCGAGTGCCTCGATAGGGGTGAGCCCAGCCGCCACCAGCAAACGGAGCTCACTGTGCACGGTGGCGCCGTGCGTCGTACCGGGGTTGGGCGCATCGGAGCCTGCCAGCAAGGGAACGCTCGCCGCCTTGAGCAACCGAACCGATTCCTCCACTGCCGCATAGCTCATCTCGACAGGCTTGGGAGGGGGAGGAAACGTTTGGTTGAGGCCATTGATCGCGTAGGTCGAAAGGTAAGGTGCGATCAGCGGATCGCTCGCGACGCTTGGACCCACTGACGAGCCAGTCACCATTCGCAGCACCGACAAGGTCGGCATCGCAAAAGCACCATGGGAAGCCAGCAGCGAGCCAAAATCAGGATCGGGACTGCGATCGACGAAGAGGTGAGCAAGACCGTCGGCTCCCGCTTCGATCGCGTCGCGCGCGTCCGCGAACGTCCCGACGTGCACGATCGCCAGCTTGGCTCGCCGGTGCGCGGCCTCGACGGCCGCCACCAGCGTCTCCTTCGAAATGGTGGCGAACTCGATGCCATAGGCACGGCCATCGTCGTAGATGATCTTGATGTAATCCGAGCCTTCGGCGATTCGGGCATCGACGAAGGATTGGACCTCGCTCGGTTCCGTGAGGGTCGGCACCGGGAAGCCGAACTCCGTGCAATGACCGCGAGGCGTCGTGACGCCATATCCGCCGAAGCGCAGCTCTGCCAACTTGCTGCCCGGTTCGCCGGAGCTCTTACGCAGCGCGGCTCCCAATTGGGGATCGCCACATCCCATGTCGAGCACGGTGGTCGCGCCGAAGAGGGTCGACTGCTCCAGCTGCGCCGCGTGCGAGACGTGAGCGTGTGCATCGATGAGCCCCGGAAGAAGGGTCTTGCCGGCACCTTCGATGATGGTGGCGCCGCTCGCCGCCGATACCGTTGCGCCGACCTCGACGATGCGGTCGCCTTGGATCATCACCGTGGCGCGGGGAATCGCCGTGGTCCCATCGAACACTCGAACGTCGCGAATGACGGTGGGGCCGGTCGGGCCGGTCGCGGGATCGTCGGAGCATCCGGCGAGTGAAAAAGTGATAAGGGCAAGGCATCCGCAATAAGACGCACCGTGTCGGTGGGACATCGTTGCTCCGTCGTTGGAAAGAATGGGTTCCGCGTCGACACCTGACGCGACGAACTGAGTACGACCGGCGACCCCGAGGGGATCGGCAGTGATGTCGAATCGCGTCACCCTGAACATCGCCTTTCAAGGAGACGGCGAGGTGCCGCCGGATATTCAGAATGTTACGCTCGGGCCGATGACACGTTCGCTGCCAGCTCTCGCGGGCGCTCTCGCCGTGTTCGTCGGCGGCACGCCTGGCTGCGAGCAGGACGAAACGAGTGTCCCGCTCGATCCTCCGGTACGGACAGACGCGCCTTCCTTCGACGGCGCGAACGCCGGCGACGAACGGGAAGTAGCAGGCGTCCGATTCTCCTGGTGCCCGGCGGGCACGTTCACCATGGGAAGCCCATCCAGCGAGCCAGAGCGGCGCCCGGGCGATAACCAGACCGAGGTCACGCTCACGAAGGGCTTTTGGATGGCGAAATACGAGGCCACCCAAGGGGACTGGAAACGGGTCGTCGGCACGCTACCGGGCCCGCTGACGGCGGAACTGCCCGAAGGCGATGATTTGCCAGTGGGCAATGTCAATTTCTTGGAGGCAGAGGAATTCTGCCGCCAGCTCACCGCGCTCGGCCGCCAATCCGGTGGTCTTCCGGAGGGCTGGGAGTTCCGCCTTCCTACGGAGGCGCAGTGGGAGTACGCCGCCCGCGCGGGGACGACGACGGCCACGGCGTTCGGCGGGTCGCTGAGCAGCTACCAGGCGAATTTCAAAGGCAAGTCGTACAACGGCGCGGAGCTGGGGCCATCGCTCGGCTACGCCACTCCGGTCGGCCGCTATCCGCCGAATGCCTGGGGCCTCCACGACATGCACGGCAACATTTTCGAGTGGTGCCGCGATTGGTACCATCTCGTCCTGCCCGGCGGCGCGGATCCGGATCTCCATGATGCAGCGGATACCGCGACGCGGAGCGAATTCGGTGGCATCTCCCGGTCCCGCCGTGGGGGATGTTGGGTCGACGACGGCTGGTCTTGTCGGTCCGCCTTCCGCCTGCGGTTCGAGCCGGAGCGGCGCTACGATCACATCGGCTTTCGTGTAGTGGCAGTTCGCGGCTAGGCCAGACATTTTCTGACGCGATGACTTCTTTCCCCGAATGGATCGAGCCGATGGCCGCCACGCTCACCTACGAGCGCTTCGCGGGGCCCGAATGGATCTTCGAGCGCAAGATCGATGGGATTCGCATTTTGGCTTTCAAGAGGGGGAGCGATGTCCAATTGTTCTCGCGCAACCGATTGCCGCAAAATATTCCAGCCATCGCCAGCGCGCTCGCCGATCTGCCGGGCCAAGAATTGATCGTCGACGGCGAGCTGACCTGGGAAGGCGGCGCCTATCATGTCTTCGACGTCATGTGGCTCGACGGACGCGACGTCATGAGCTTGCCTCTGGTCGACCGGCGCACGCTGCTGGCGGCGTTACCCTTGCGAGCGCCGCTGGTGCGGGTCGCTGCGCTCGACGACGAGAAACCATGGGAGCGCGCGTGCAGCGAGGGATGGGAAGGGGTCATCGCGAAGCGGCGCGACTCCGCATACGAACAACGCCGCTCGCCGCACTGGCTGAAAATGAAATGCGAAGCCTCGCAAGAGCTCGTGGTCGGCGGGTTCACCGATCCGCAAGGTACGCGGGTCGGCCTCGGTGCTTTGCTGGTCGGCTATTTCGACCACGATGATCTCGTGTTCGCCGGCAAGGTCGGCACGGGCTTCGACCGCAAGCTGCTGCTCGATTTGCGCGCGCGGCTCGACGCGCTCGAGATCCCCCAAACGCCGTTCACTCGAGCGGTTGGTCTGCCGCGCTCGGGCGCGCACTGGGTCACGCCCGAAATCGTGGTCCAGGTCGCCTTCATCCAGTGGACGGCCAACAGCAAGCTTCGCCATCCGCGGCTGATCGGTGTCCGCGAGGACAAGACCGCGCGTTACGTGGTCAGGGAGCGGCCGTGATCACTCACCCGGAGAAGGTGCTGTTTCCCGACGATGGAATCACCAAGGGTGAGCTCGCCGCGTATTACGAGGCCGTCGCGCCGGTCATGTTACCGCACATTCTCGCCCGGCCCGTCACGATGGAGCGATATCACCGCGGCATCGGTTCCAAGGGCTTCTTCCAAAAGAACGTCACGAAGGGGTTCCCCGAGTGGCTCGAGCGCGTCGAAGTGCCGAAGAAGGGCGGCTCCGTCCACTATCCGCTGGTGCGCGACACCCAGTCGTTGCTTTGGATCATCAACCAGAACTCGATCACGCTGCATGTGTGGGCGTCGCGCGTGCCGAACCTGTACTACCCGGATCTCTGCGTCTTCGATCTCGATCCGATGCGAGACGAGCCGGAGGTGCTCCGCGAGACGGCTCTCGACCTTCGCGCGTTGCTTCTCGATCTCGGTCTCCAAAGCTGGGTCAAGACGTCCGGATCGAAAGGCTTTCACATCGCGGTCCCCCTCGATGGCCAAAATCATTTCGGCGAGGTTGCGACCTTCGGCGCCACGGTAGGAGGGCTCCTCGTCGAGCGCGATCCGGAGCACCGCACGTTGGAATTCTCGAAGATCGATCGTGCCGGTCGCATCTACATCGATACCGGCCGCAACGGCTATGGTGCGACGTTTGCGGCGGCCTATTCGGTGCGGCCCAAGCCCGGCGCACCGATTTCCGCTCCCTGCACGTGGGAGGAGCTCGCGCGGGGCGACGCCGAACCGAGGACCTTCACGCTGCGCGGCATGGCGAGGCGCATCGACGCGGTCGGCGACTTGTGGTCCGAAATGCGCGCCCAAGCACTCGGGCCGGCGATCGACAAGTTGCAGCGCCCGTAGCGCGCACGGTGTGAAGCGAAATCTCGCGGGCTCCGCCCCCCTCTACCGCCTAGACCGCCTCCGCCGAGCGCGCGGTAGTGCGAGCGCCGTCACCTGCCGCGGCGTTCTGGGTGGCCACGAGGAGCGCCTGCGCCAGAGGGCGCACGACCTCCGGAGCAACCCGCGCCTTTCCGGCGACGATGAACGGGCGGCCCGGCGGGGGAGGGACGCAGGGTCCGACGACGCAGCAACAGGTGTCCCCCTCGCCGGGGAACGGACCGCAGGCGATCCGGGTGGCACATCGCGTCGCCGACCAAGGCAGAAAGTGTTGCCTGTGTTCGTAGCGCACGCTTTTCCGGGAGCAGGGGGCGGAAAGCAGATGTGAACGTACCTAGGGTCGGGGACGCCGGCATCCTCCTCGATGCAACCGTCGTCGGTGGTGGCGTCCCGTTTCTCGGTGAAGTTGTCGCAAATGAATGGAGGAGGGGGCGCAATCGGGGGCGGGACGTCGCCACTAGCGCCCCCGGAGCCGATTTGCCCCGGCGCAACCGCGCGGCATCGTGCGGCTACGCGCGGAGGAGGGTCTTCAGGCGGCGCACCGCGTCAGGGATCTCGGCTTTGCGGATCGAGGCGTAGCCCAGCACGAGGCCCGCCTGGGTGGGGCGGCCGGTGTAACACGACGACAGCGGGATCACGGAGATGCCACGTCGCGCGGCTCGAACCGCGATGTCGTGATCGCGAGCGCCCCGCGGCAGCATGGCGACGAGGTGCATTCCGGCATGATCGCCTACGATCCGCACGACGCCGCCGAGCTCACGTTCGAGCGTCGCGTCCAGCGCGCGCCGACGTTCGGCGTAGATGCCGCGCATGCGTCGGAGGTGACGCGTGAAGTGGCCCTCGCGTATGAAGTCGGCCAGAACCGCCTGGTAGAGGGGCGCTGGGAAGATGTCCATCGCATCGCGAAACCGACGGAATCGCTCGACGAGGTCGCGCGGAATGACGAGATAGCCGACCCTGAGGGCGGGAAAAAGGATCTTGCTGAACGTGCCCATGTAGAGCACGCGCGCGTCGCCGTCGAGACCGTGCAGCGAGGCGAGGGGCTGCCCATCGAAGCGGTATTCGCTGTCGTAGTCATCTTCGAAAAGCCAAGCGCCGCGGCGGCGCGCCCACTCGAGCAGCTGCAGACGGCGCGGAGCGCTCATGATCGCGCCGAGAGGGTACTGGTGGGACGGCGTGACGTACGCGGCCTTGGCCGCCGGGCTCTGCGCGATGCCGGCCGCGACATCGAGCCCGTCGTTGTCGACCGGAACGGGGACGATCCGCGCCGCGGCCAGATGGAGGGCGTCGCGCGCACCGCCGTAGCCAGGCTCCTCGAGCCACACCGCGTCGCCCGCCGAAAGCAAAGCCTGCGCCGCGAGGGCAAGCGCCTGCTGCGACCCGCTCACGATCATGATCTGCTCGGGGGTGCACGTCACCGAGCGTACCGTGCGCAGGTACGCCGCGAGCGCCTCACGCAAGACCATCGAGCCCAACGGATCGCCGTAGGCCATCTGCCGTAAGGACATCCGCCGCGCGTGCCGCGCGACCAAGCGCGCCCACAGCTCGGCGGGAAACTCGTCGAGCGCGGGTTGGCTCACCCGAAACGGTCCGCGCAGCTCGAGCCATGGCTCCTCGAGAAGCGCCAGCCGGGAAGGCGGTACACGGCGCGGTCCCGGCCGCGCCTTGTGAGCGACCTTGCGACGTGCGTTGAACTGCGGCAGATCGGGAATCCCCGCCGCCACGAAGCTGCCCGCGCCGACCCGGCTCTCGACATAACCTTCCGCAGCCAGCTGCTCGAAGGCCATGACCGCCGGAATCCGCGAGATTTGCAGGTCCTCCGCCAGAGTTCGAGTCGACGGCAGTCTTTGGCCGGGCCGCAATCGACCGTCCAGGATCGCTTCGCGATAGCCGTCGTAAACCTGACGGTGCAGTGGTCGAGTCAGCCGCCGGTCGAGCGTGACGATGGGACCGAGTCCCTCCGGAGGACGCTTCATCCTCCTATAATGGACCTATCGAAACTGCGATGTTTGGCTATTTCACGCGACCACCGCGAATGTCAAATTGACGCCATGGCAACCCGTTCGATGCATGCCGTGCGCCTTGCGACCGCGGTCTTGGTGGCGTTCAACTGCGCGCCCGCACCCATCCATGCCGAGTCGCCCTCGAAGGCCGTCCGGGTGGACGCCACCGCAGCCTCCCAGCCTCGTGACGGGCAGCACGACTTCGACTTCCTATTTGGTACTTGGAAGGTCCACGTTCGCCGCCTCAAGAACCCGCTCCGTGGCTCGAACGAGTGGTACGAGACGTCGGGCACCTCGGTGGTGCGCCCGATATGGGGCGGCAAAGCCAACATCGAAGAGATCCAGAACGACGGACCCAACGGGCACATGGAAGCGATGATGGTGCGGCTCTATTCGCCGGCCTCCCGCCAGTGGGCGCTCTATTGGGCCAATCAGAAGAACCCCCGATTCGATGTCCCGACCGTCGGCGAGTTCAAAGACGGCCGCGGCGAGTTCTTCGACCAGGAGCTCTACGAGGGGCGCAGCATCCTCGTGCGGTTCGTGTGGTCGGACATCAAGCCGACCTCGGTCCACTTCGAACAAGCGTTCTCCGCCGACGGCGGCAAAACGTGGGAAGTGAATTGGATCGCGCAGTGTACGCGCGTCGAAAGCTGATGGTGTGCTGGCATGGCGGTCATTGCCGCCAAGGAGCTACCCGTGAGTGACAACCGTTCATCGAGGATGGGACGTGCCGCGGTCGTGGCGGCCCTGATCATCGGCGGCGCGACCGCCGCGATCGTCGCTTGCGCGCGCACAACGCCCGAGCACAAGGAACCAACCAAGATGGCTGAATCGACACCAAGCAGCGGCGCGCCACGCGACTGGGACTTTTTGGTCGGGCGCTGGACCGTCAAGCACCGCCGGCTCAAGGCTCGTCTCGCGGGCAGCACGGAGTGGGAGGAATTTGGCGGAACCAGCGTCCTCAAGCTCACGCTCGGCGGCGCGGGCACCTTCGACGAGAATGTGCTCGAGCTGCCCGGCGGAACCTATCAGGCGGTCGGGATTCGCGCCTACGATCCCAAGACGAGCCAATGGTCGATCTGGTGGCTCGATGCACGTTATCCCACCTCGGTCGAACCCCCTGTGCGGGGCGGCTTCAAAGACGGCGTCGGGACGTTCATGGGCGATGACACGTTCAACGGTCGGCCCATCAAGGTGCGGTTCGTCTGGTCGCGCATCACGGCCACGTCCGCTCATTGGGAACAAGCGTTCTCCCCCGACGGCGGAGCGACATGGGAGACGAACTGGCTGATGGATTTTGCGCGCGCCGGGTCGTGAGCCGCTGACCACGCGACGTCAAGCGACGGCGCCCCTCCACGCCAAGGCGGGCTCGAGGAGCGCACGAATGCCTTCCACGTTGGTCAGTCCCGTGCGGCGGGCGATTTCTCGTCCGTCCTGAAAAACGACCAACGTCGGCATGCCGCGAATTCGGAACTCGGCCGCGAGGTTGGGATTCGCGTCGACATCGACGCTCGCCACGAGGACGTGCCCCAGCGTCTCGTTGGCGATTCGCGCGATGATAGGCGAAAGCGCCTTGCACGGACCGCACCAAGCCGCCGTGAAGTCCACCAAGACCGGCCCCGATCGTCGCCGGACCATCGAGTCGAAATCCACTTCGTTCAATACGTGAACGTTCTCATTTGCCATCGAAGCACCTCCTTGGTTGAAGAGGTGTCGAGCGCGTGCACAATTACGACTTTCAGCGTGTAATCTCGGCCTGACTCGAGACCTAACGTTACGAGCCTCATGCCAGGACAAGTCGACAAGGACGAGCTCGAACGGCTGCTCCAAGCCGCCCAAATCCAGCGAGGCGCCCTGGCTGCGGTCGCGCGAAACGAAGGGCTGACACCCGAAGACGCGGTCGACTGCGTGCAGGAAGGGCTTTGCACGCTCATCGATTTGGTAAGAGCAGGTCAGCTCGAGTCGGCGCGCGATCCGGCCCCGGTTCTCGCGACGATCGTCCGTAACGCCGCCCGCAATCACCGTAGGCGACACTTTCGATCGCGCCCGCACGATGAAATCGATGAGCTCGATCTTCTGGACCGGGATGTCGCGTTTCCGGACGAGCTCCTCGGGCGTGCGGTGGAACAATTGCAGCTCCGAGCCTGTGTGGCGGAACTCTGCGAGATTCAACGAGCGGTGGTCACGCTGCGGATGCTCGACGAGCGCCCGGGAGAAGACGTCGCCGAGCTCCTAGGCATCACCAAGAACCACGCCGCGGTTCTTCTCCATCGAGCCAAGTCGTCGCTGCGCGCTTGCATGACCGCGGCAAGGGGGGAGGGCGGCGAGTCGTAGGGGTGCGGTCGGTCAACGACGAATCAAGAGAAACGACGCGGTTGCACCGTCGAGCCCGTCGTCCAGCGGGCTGGCGCTGCGCTCCACGATTTTGTCCGGCCTCGGCGCGTTGAGCGCGACGAGGCCTACTTCCGGATCACAGGCTGCGCGTGAGAGCGTTGCCGGCTCGGCGAGATCCGCGAACCAAGGCTCGAAGGGGACGCCGAGGGTGCGGCGCGTGCGATCGAGCTCGGCGAGAAGGGGCGCCTTTTTCTCGTCCGAGTCGGCCCACATGATCACGATGAACTTGCTCACGGGACGAGCGAGCACCGCGCGCGCGTCCTGAGCGAGGGATGCCACGGACGCGGTTTCACTCTCCAACGTGACGATGGCCACGGCGCTGCCGGTGCTCGTGCCGAGCAGCAGCACCGAACACGGGGAGGCCGCTAGATCGCGCGCCACCTCGCCGATGCCGGGACGATCATTCATCACGACGATGAGATCCGCCCGAAGACGGGTGGCCTGCGCGCAGATGACGTCGGGTGCCTGGCCGATGTCGACGATGACGTCGAACTCGTTGAAACCGGTGGCAGCGACGACCTGTTGCGAGAGGGCATCGATGATGCGCTGATCGGCGCCGGCGGCTACCGCGATCGATTCTCCTGTTTGGTGAGGAAAGAGCGGATTGACGGGAAGCGACTGGGGCGTCGCATGGCAGACGATCAATCGCCCGCCGAAAGCTTTGACGAGCTCGACACCACGAACGATGGCGGGTCGACTGCGCTCGGTCAGGTCAGTTCCGACGAGAATCGTGGGCATGGGGTGCTGGTGGGTAGCACATCGGAGTCCGCGAAGCGCGCGGTTCGGCCTTTGGTGCAGTGCTCGTCGGCCGTTTCCCCCGGAAGCGCTCGTTATTGCCACTGACGAGATGGCGGGATGTCCCTGCTTCGCCCGACGAAAAGGGGAACCGTTGCGCGTCCGTACCGAAGGGGTAAACTGTCCGTACGATGACGAAGAAGCTCACTCGTACCGGGAACAGTCTGGCCTTGGTGCTCGAAAAGCCGATACTCGAGGCAACCGGAATCGATGACGACACGCCGCTCGAGGTGTCGACGGATGGGGACGTCATCATCGTCTCGCCCGTGCGATCGAAGCGCCGCACGGCGCGGCTCAAGAAGATTCTCGATGAGCTCCATCGCGAGCATGCCGGCGCGTTCCGGCGCCTCGCCGAATAAGCCGGCTCGCGTCGTGCCCGTCGCCTTCTTCACATTGGACGAGGTGCTTGCCATCCACTCCGACCAAATCGAGCGTTATGGTGGCTCGTTCGGTATCCGGGATCGCTCGTTGCTCGAATCAGCGCTGGCCATGCCCGAGGCGACGTTTTCAGCCGAAGATCTTCATCCCTCGTTGTTCGAAAAAGCAGCAGCGTACGTCTTCCACCTGGTCAAAAATCACCCGTTCGTGGACGGCAATAAGCGCGCTGGTCTCGCAGTCGGTCTCGCGTTTCTGGCATTGAACGACGTTCTCATCGCGGCGACGGACGAGGAGCTGGTCCTTCTCATCTTGGACGTTGCCGAGGGCAAGCGAAGCAAAGCTGACTTGGCCGTTTTCTTGCGAAGCCACATGCGGAAATAGCTCGATAGGGGCCGCCGGCAATGACTTCACGCGCGTGCAGACGCGCTGGGCGTTCGGGTTGCGGAGCGGACACGCCCTACGTTCCCCCACTGCCGCCGCCTAGTCTTCGATCCGTTCCAGGCCGTCTGGCGGGTCTCGCGATGGACGCGAAGCTCGGTACCCGAGCGCTACCTCGCGCAGAGGATCTGTCGCATGCCCAGCCGCGTCGTCGTTCGCTGAGCGGGGTGGGTGTCTCTGCGCTAACCGGTGCGGACGCCCATTTCCCCCTAAAGTTCTCCGGCGATCGCGACGTACGATAGACTGCTCTTCTATGCTTCGCCGGCCTTCGGGGTATGGGCTGTGCCTGTCTGCCGCAATCTGGATGCAGGTAGCGGTGGCGAGAGCGGAGCCTTTCCGGTTTCACCTCGAAACGGGCGGCGCGATGGCTATTGCGGGCGCGCAGCAGCGTGAAACGAGCCTTGGCTTCACGGGCGCGGGCGCGGTCGAGCTCGGGCTGACCGGAGCTCTCGGCGTCCAGCTCGAGCTCTCGACCGTGGTACTGGGCCCCGGCGATCCACCAATCGACACCACCTTGGCGCCCCGCGGGAGCGCGGGCGGACAGGCCCTCCTCGCGGGCTTTCGCGTGCGACCTTTCGTAGCATCGTACGAGGGCCAACTCGTTTCCGCGGCGGGGCTCTGGCTCGACGCCAATGCCGGCGCGGCGCGTACCGGCGATCTCACGCGCGGCGCATTCAATGCGCATATCGGTTTCGACTTCACGTGGCCCAAAGTCGCCCTGGGTCCCTACGTGGGGTACGAGCACATTCTGCAGCCGGACGATACGCTTCGTCCGGACGACGCGCGGATCTTCCTTTTCGGTCTTCATTGCATGCTCGGGACAATCGCGCCGCTCGCGCCGCCGCCGCCGCCGCCGCCGCCGGTGGACGGAGATCGCGACGGCGACGGCATCACCGATTCGCGCGACAAGTGCCCCGATGCGCCCGAGGACAAGGACAGCTTCGAGGATCAAGACGGCTGCCCCGATCCGGACAACGACAAAGACGAGATTCCCGACGTCGAAGATGCGTGCCCCAACGAACCTGGCCCGCGCACGACCGAGGCCAAAACCAACGGCTGTCCCGTGCGCGACCGCGATCAGGATGGCATCCCCGACGATCAGGACAAGTGTCCCGACATGGCCGAAGACAAGGACGGCTTCGAGGATCACGACGGCTGTCCCGACCCGGACAACGACAAGGACGGCCTTCTCGACCGTGACGACCAGTGTCCGAACGAGGCCGAAACCCCGAACGGGTACGCCGACGACGATGGCTGCCCCGACGACGTGCAGGTTCGCGTGGTGGGCGATTACATTCTGCTCGACGAGCGAATCCATTTCGACACGGGAAAATCGATCGTCTTACTCCCCAGCCAACCGCTGCTCTGGCGTGTCATGCTGCTCATCAAGAAGCACCCCGAATACGTCCACATCGAGGTCGAAGGGTATGCCGATGAGCGGGGCGCGGAATCCTACAACCAGAAGCTCTCCGAAGCGCGCGCCCGATCGGTACGCAACCTGCTCGTGCGCTGGGGGATTTCGCCCGAGAGACTCACGTCGGTAGGGTTCGGCACGTCGAACCCGAGGGTCCAGGACAAGAGCTACAAAGCGTACCGGCAGAATCGCCGGGTCGAGTTCAAGATCACGCGTCAAAGCAAGGATGT
>Ga0190265_10002784_pt1 | contig 11786 bp, 10 predicted proteins | sample Popmic124T_FD_133135 | JGI IMG/M metagenome (GOLD analysis project Ga0190265, IMG submission 133135) | Populus adjacent soil microbial communities from riparian zone of Indian Creek, Utah, USA - 124 T | ecosystem: Environmental > Terrestrial > Soil > Riparian zone | place: USA: Utah | collected...
GCGCTGGACCTCGGCGATCGCCGCGCGGACCTCTCCGGTTTCGAGCCACCGCCGCGCCCGCGCGAGACGCTGGGCGGGTTCGGGGGAGGGCGTGGTGGCCCGCCGCACCGTGATCAGGCCGCCGATCTCGTTCTTGAACGCGCCCCACCAGCTCTGATCGGGTCCCGCGCCGACCAGGACGGGCGCGAGCTGATCGAGCCCCGTCTGCAACTGCTGAAGCGTCACCGGCTCGCGCGCCGCGAGGATGACGAGGCCGACCGCGCGCGGCTGGCTGGCGCCGAAGCGCTCGCGCAGCAGGGTCTCGAGGAAGCCGAGCGGGACGCCGCGATCGAGCGCGCGGCGGGCGGCAAACGCGACCAGCAGCCCCTCGGCTCGATCGGCATTGCCCACCGCCGCACGCGCCTCGGTGCCGACCTGCCCGATCCTTTGCTCGAGCGCGCCGACCCGTCGCGCGAGATCGGGGTCGATGACAATCTGCTCCGGTTCGCCGGCGGATTCGGCCGGGTCGATCTGGATGGTCGGGCGTGGTTCGGGCGCCGGCTGGGCCGCGACGGTCTCCGGCCGCGGCTCCGGCGCGATGCCGACGACCCGCGCGGCGGCGTCCCAGCGGGACAGGACATAGCCCATCGCGCCGAGCCCCAGCAGGAAGGCGACGCCGGGGACGACCAACCAGCGCAGCATCGAGCGGCGGGGCGGGCCGGTATGAGTGTCGAGCGGATCGTATTCGCCGTTCATGGACCGCCAGTCTGGCACAGCTTGGCGGCAAGCTCCAGCAACGCCTCGTCGCGGGGCCTCGGCGCGATCGAGACCGAAGCCCATCCTTCTCCGGCCGCGCGCGCCGTCCGGGTGCTGATCGCGGCCAATGCGATGGTCGATGGGTCGCGCGCCAACGCGGCGAGCAACGCGGCGGCGCGCGGCGAATGGAGCAAGGCTAGAGCGCCTCTGGCGAGCGCCGCCGCCCCTTCCGGCGGGAGGCTATGGCACGCTTCGGCGGCATAGACAGGAACGCGCAGGATCGAAACTCCGGGATGGGTGAGTTCGAGATGGTCTTCGCCGCAGGCGTGGAAGGCCGATCGAACGCCGTCCTCGACCATCATCTGCAGCAAGGCCGCGCCGGCGTCCGGCCCGATGCGGATGTCGGCGAAGCCCGCCTCGGCGGCGGCGGCCGCGGTCGCCTCGCCGACCGCATAGCAGGGCCGCGCCGCAAATGGCGTCAAGCCGTCCCCGGCCTGGCGTGCCGCGCTCGCGCTGGTCAGCATCACCGCGTCGAATCCGGCGGCGTCGGGCGGCGTCCAGGGCAGAGGCCGGACGGCGAACAGGGGCGCCACCACCGGCTCGAGGCCGAGCGCCCGGGCGCGGGCGGCGGTCTCGTCGGCGCCGGGCCGCGGGCGGAGGATCAGCACCGGCTTCATTTGCCGAACATCGCGCGCAACGCCGGGCTCGCCTGCGCAAGGAGGTCGTGCGCCAGCTGTTCGGCCCCGCCCTCGCCCCGGCGCGCTTCGCACCCGTCGGAGCTGAGGATTTGCGCCGTCACCGTGCGCCCTCGGGCGAGAGCGGCGACGGCGGAATGACAGTCGCCGCCCAAAGCGGCGAGAAAGGCGCGCTCGGCCTCCACCGCCTCACGGGTCGGGCGGTGATCGATTGCAGCCAGCAACGCCGCGAGATCGTCGCGCGCTGCCAGCATCTCGACGCCGATCGCGCCCTGGGCGGGGGCGGGCAGCAGATCGAGCGCGACGCCGGCATCGATCCCGAGCCGGTCTAGCCCGGCCGCGGCGAGCAGGGTCGCGTCATATTCGCCGCTGTCGATCTTCGCGAGCCGCGTTTGGACGTTGCCGCGGATCGGCGCGACCGCGAGGTCGGGACGAAGGCTCAGCAATTGCGCCTTGCGGCGCGGCGAGGACGTACCCACACGCGCGCCCTTGGGCAGCGCTTCCAGGCTTTGCGCTCCGATCAGCCGGTCGCGCGGATCGGCGCGCTCGATCATCGCAGGAATGTGGAGGCTGAGCGGCCGGATCGTCTCCACATCTTTCATCGAATGGACCGAAAGATCGGTGCGGCCCTCGATGAGCGCGCGGTCCAGCTCCTTGGTCCACAGGGCCTTGCCCCCAAGCTCGGCGAGCGGGCGGTCCTGAATCCTGTCCCCCGATGTGGTGATCGGCACCAGCTCGACGTCGCAGCCGTGAGCGGCCGTCAGCGCCGCAGCCACGAGCCGGGCCTGGGCGAGCGCCAGCGGCGATCCACGCGTGCCGATGCGTAGGGGTCGGTCCATGCGCCGCTTGTGCTAGCGGCTCGGCTAGTGGCAGGGAAGCGGGATGAGTCTCATCCTCGGCATCGAATCGAGCTGCGACGAGACGGCGGCGGCGCTGGTCACCTCGGACCGGCGCATCCTCGCCCACCGCCTGGCCGGACAGGAGGCGGCGCATCGCCCCTATGGCGGTGTCGTCCCCGAAATCGCCGCGCGCGCCCATGTCGAGATCCTCCCGGGCCTGATCGAAGCGGTGCTGGAGGAGGCGCGGGTCGCGCTCGACGAGGTCGACGCGATCGCCGCGACCGCGGGGCCGGGGCTGATCGGCGGGGTGATGGTCGGGCTAGTGACCGCCAAGGGGCTGGCGCTCGCCGCCGGCAAGCCGCTGGTCGCGGTCAATCATCTCGAAGGCCATGCGCTCTCGCCGATGCTGAGCGATCCCGACCTTCGCTTCCCCTATCTGCTGCTGCTCGTTTCCGGCGGCCATTGCCAATTGCTGTTCGTCGAGGGCGTCGGCGCCTATCGCCGCCTCGCCACCACGATCGACGACGCCGCGGGCGAGGCGTTCGACAAGACCGCCAAATTGCTCGGCCTCGGCTATCCGGGCGGGCCCGCGGTCGAGCAGGCGGCGCTGGTGGGCGATCCGGGCGTCGTGCCGCTGCCGCGTCCGCTGCTCGGATCGGACGAGCCGCATTTCTCGTTCGCCGGCCTCAAGAGCGCGGTGCTCCGGGCACGCGACTCGGCCCGCTATCGCGAGGCGGATATCGCTGCCTCATTCCAGCAGGCCGTCGTCGATTGCTTCGTCGACCGTACCGCGCGCGCGATCGGGAGGGCGGACGGCGCCACCGCGCTGGTCGTGGCCGGCGGAGTCGCCGCCAACCAGGTCGTCCGCGGCGCACTGACCGGACTCGCCGCCGAACACGGCCTGCCCTTCGTCGCGCCGCCGGGATGGCTGTGCACCGACAATGCGGCGATGATCGGCTGGGCGGGCGCCCTGCGCTTCGACGAGGGGCTGATCGACGGGCTCGACGCGCCGGCGCGGGCGCGCTGGCCGCTCGATCCACAGGCCGAGGCGGCGCGCGGTGCGGGGGTTAAGGCGTGAGGATCGGGGTCGTCGGCGCCGGCGCCTGGGGCACGGCCTTGGCGCAGGTCGCGGCGGCCGGAGGCGAAAAGGTGCTGCTCTGGGCGCGCGAAAGCGAGGTCGTCGAAGCGGTCAATGGAGCCCATGAGAACACGGTCTTCCTGAGCGGCGTGCCGCTGGCCGAATCGATCCGCGCCACCGGCGATCTGCGCGATCTGGAAGAATGCGAAGCCCTGCTAATAGTTACGCCAGCGCAACATTTGCGAGCAGCGCTCGGCGTCATTTCCGGATCCGGCGCTCCCCTCATTCTTTGCTCCAAGGGGATCGAGGACGCCACCGGCCTGCTGATGCACGAGGTCGCGCACGAAGTTCAGCCGGATTCGCCGATCGCAGTGCTTTCGGGGCCGACCTTCGCCCATGAAGTGGCGGCGGGGCTGCCGACCGCGGTAACACTCGCGGTCGAAGATCCCGCGCTTGGTGAGCGGCTGGTGGCGCGGATAGCGGGGCCTTTTTTTCGGACTTACATCTCCGAGGATGTCGCCGGGGCGGAGGTCGGGGGCGCGGTCAAGAACGTGCTGGCGATCGCCTGCGGCGTGGTCGAGGGGCGCGGGCTCGGCCAGAATGCGCGCGCCGCCCTGATCTCGCGCGGCTTCGCCGAAATGACCCGCTTCGGCCTCGCCAAGGGCGCCCGCGCCGAAACGCTCGCGGGCCTCGCCGGGATGGGCGACCTCGTCCTCACCTGCTCCTCGACCAGCTCGCGCAACTTCAGCCTGGGCAAGGGGATCGGCGAAGGCGCGCGCCCCGCCGACCTGCTCGCCGACCGCCGGACGGTGGCCGAAGGCGCCTTCACCGCGCCGGTGCTGAAGCGGACCGCCGACAGCCTCGGCGTCGACATGCCGATCGTCGCCGCGGTCTGCGCGCTGCTGGCCGGGGAGGCGGCGGTCGACGAGGTGGTGGACCGGCTGCTGTCGCGGCCGCTCCGCGCCGAGGGCGTCTAGAAATACCGGGCGGACTCCCCCACATTTCGCGCAAGGAGGATCGAAAGAGAGAATGAACATGCTCCGGACGACCATGTTGCTGGCGGTGCTGACCGCCCTGTTCATGGCGCTGGGCTATACATTGGGCGGATCCGCAGGCGCGCTGATCGCGCTAGCCCTCGCGTTCGCGATGAACCTCTTCATCTACTGGAACGCCGACAGGATCGTGCTCAGGATGCACAATGCGCGCGAGGTCGACGCGCGCACCGCGCCCGAACTCTACTCGATCGTCCACGGCCTGGCCCTGCGCGGCGGCCTGCCGATGCCGAAAGTCTATCTGATCGATTCGCCGCACCCCAATGCGTTCGCGACCGGACGCAATCCCGCCCACGCCGCGGTGGCGGCGACCACCGGCCTCATTGGCATGCTCACCCGCGAGGAGGTGGCGGCGGTGATGGCGCACGAGCTGGCGCATGTGAGGAACCGCGACACGCTGGTGATGACGATGACCGCGACCATCGCCGGCGCGATCTCGATGCTCGCCAATTTCGGACTGTTTTTCCGCGGCAATGACAGCCGAGGCAATTTCCTCGCGGTCCTGCTCGCGGTGATCGTCGCCCCGTTCGCGGCGATGCTGGTCCAGCTCGCGATCAGCCGCACCCGCGAATATGGCGCGGACAAGGGCGGCGCGGAGATCTGCGGCAACCCGCGCGCGCTCGCCTCGGCCCTGGCCAAGGTCGCGCGCGGCGCCGAGATGATCCCCAATCCGGTCGCGGCGCGCAATCCGGCCGCGGCCTCGCTCTATATCGTGCCGGGGCTCGGGCGCGGCGACAGCTGGTTTTCCACCCATCCCGCGACCGAGAACCGGATCGCCGCACTGGAGGCGATGGCGCCGGCGATCCCGTCCGCCGCGCGCAGCGCGAGCGCGCTCGATCCACTCGGACGACGCGGCTGAGCAAGACCGACCCGCCGGGCACGGCCGCGCGCCGCGCCGCCTTGCGCCTGCTCGACGCGGTGCTGAGGAAGGGCCTGCCGCTCGAATCGGCGCTCGACGCCTCCGCCCGCGACCTGGAGCGCGCCGACGACCGCGCCTTCGCCCACGCCATCGTCTCCGAGGCGCTCCGCCGCCTGCCCGGTCTCGACGCCCTGATCGACAGCGCGACCAAGACGCGGCTGCCGGACGACGCCAAGGCCCGCTTCGCGCTGCGGATCGCGCTGGTGCAGGCGCTGGCGATGCGAACGCCGCCCCATGCCGCCATCTCGACGATCCTGCCGCTGGTCGACGGCGGACCGCGCCGGCTCGTCCACGGCGTGTTCGGCGCGCTGATCCGCGGCGCCGCGGCCCTGCCCGACGTGCCGCAGCTTCCGGACGGCGTCGCGGAACGCTGGCGCGCGGCCTGGGGCGAACAGGTTGTCGCAGCCGCCGCCGCCATGCTCGCCGCCCAGCCGCCGATCGACCTCAGCCTGAAGTCGGCGGACGTCCCCGACGGGCTGGACGGCGTCAGCCTGATGCCCCTCCACCTTCGCCTTGAACGAGGCGTCGCCGTGGAGGACCTGCCCGGCTTTGCCGAGGGCGCCTTCTGGGTCCAGGACCTGGCGGCCCAGTTGCCGGCGCGGCTGCTCGGCCCGGGCGGGGGTCGCAGCGCGCTCGATCTGTGCGCGGCGCCGGGCGGAAAGACGATGCAGCTCGCCGCCGCGCGCTTCGCGGTGACCGCCGTGGACATCTCGGAAAGTCGTCTGGCGCGACTTTCGCAGAATCTGGCGCGGACCGGGCTTCGGGCGGAGCTGGTCGCCGCTGACGTCATGACGTGGACGCCGCCGGCGCCGGTCGACGCGATCCTGCTCGACGCCCCCTGCTCGGCGACCGGCATCTTCCGCCGCCACCCCGACGTCCTCCACCGGGTTCGCCCCAAGGCGATCGCCGAGCTCGCGACGCTCCAGCAGGCGATGCTGGCGCGCGTCGCCGACTGGGTGAAACCCGGCGGGACGCTCGTCTATTCGGTCTGCTCGCTGGAGCCCGAGGAGGGGGAAAGGGTGGCCGAGCGCTTCCTGGCCGCCCGCGGCGACTATGCCGCCGATCCTTCCCCCGCGCCGGAGCTTCCCGTCTCGCTGGCGGCCGCGGCGCCGCCTTTCATCCGCGTCCTGCCGGGCGCCTTCGCCGAGGCGGGCGGCGCGGACGGCTTCTTCATCGCCCGCTTCGTCCGAAATAAAGGGGGATAAGTAGGGCCCCTTCCTTGCCCCGCGACTCGGGCGGATGTTAGGGTTCGCCTATGCAGCAGCCCGTCCGCATTTCGCCCTCCATCCTCTCGGCCGATTTCGCCCGGCTGGGCGAGGAAGTGCGGGCGGTGGACGAAGCCGGCGCCGACTGGATCCATGTCGACGTGATGGACGGCCATTTCGTGCCCAATCTGACGATCGGGCCGATGGTGGTGAAGGCGCTGCGGCCGCATACGAAAAAGCCGCTCGACGTCCATCTGATGATCGCCCCGGCCGATCCCTATATCGAGGCGTTCGCCGAGGCCGGCGCCGACATCATCACCGTCCATCCCGAGTCCGGGCCGCACCTCCACCGCACCGTCCAGAAGATCAGGAGCCTCGGCAAGCGCGCCGGCGTGTCGCTCAATCCGGCGACCCCGGCCAAGGCGCTCGACTATGTGCTCGAGGACATCGACCTCGTCCTGGTGATGAGCGTCAATCCGGGCTTTGGCGGGCAGAGCTTCATCACCGGCCAGCTCAGGAAGATCGAGGCGATCCGCAAGCGGATCGACGCCACCGGCAAGGCGATCGACCTCGAAGTCGACGGCGGCATCGACCAGGCCAATGCGAAACGGGTGATCGAGGCGGGCGCGGACGTGCTCGTCGCCGGGACCGCGACCTTCAGGGGCGGGCCGGATTGCTATGCGGACAACATCAGGGGGCTGCGGGGGTGAGCCTTCTCGGGAAGGTGGAGAGCGAGACGGGCGAAGGCGAGATCGAGCCGGGAAAGAGACTGATCCGCGTCGGCGACGACCGCGGCCTTTCCCTGTTCGAGCGCCTCGGCTACCGGCTCCACCGCTTCGCCTGGCGCACCCCGCTCCACGCCTTGCGCCTGCGCGGCAAGGTGCCGCTGAAGCTGATCGCGGTGCCCAAGGACCCGATCGCCGGCGACAAGGCGGCGGGCGAGGCGCTGCTCGCCGGCCAGTTCTCGCACAACGGCACCCAGGCGCCGGTCGACGGCTTCGATTTCGGCACATTGGGCCTGCCGGCCGATTTTTCCGTCTATCTGCAGAGCTTCGCCTGGCTGCGCGACCTTTCCGCCGCCGCGACCCGCGAGCGTGGCGCCAAGCGCGCCGAGCAGATCATGCGCAAATGGCTCGCGGTCCATGCCGAGCAGGTCAGCGAGCCGGCCTGGCGGGCGGACCTCTGGGGCCGGCGAATCCTGTTCTGGACCGCTTATGCGCCCTACATCCTCTCCAGCAGCGATCCGGTCTACCGCTCGTCGGTTCTCTACGCCTTGGCCCGCGGCGCCCGCCACCTCGAGCGCGGCGCCGACAAGGCGCTGCCGGGACTGCCCAGGATCGCCGCCTGGAGCGGCGTGATCGCCGCCGCTCTGGTGGTCCAGGGCGGCCCGGCGCGGCTGAGGACCGGCGAAACCGGCCTCGCCCGCGCGCTCGACATATCGATGCACGACGATGGCGGCTTGGTCAGCCGATCGCCGATCGAGCAGGTGGCCGCGGTCGAGACGCTGGGCCAGCTGCGCGCCGTCTATATCGCCGGCCGGCGCGAGGTGCCCGAATGGCTGGCCGACTCGCTGGCCGCCGCGGTCGGGGCGCTGCTCGCGGTGACGCTCGGCGACGACGCCTTGTCGAGCTGGCAGGGCGGCAACATGGCGAGCCGCCGCCGGGTCGCCGCCGCCGCCGAGGGCGCCGGGCTCAACGTCCGCCCGCTCAGGCAGGCGCGGGGCTGGGGCTATCAAAGGCTGCAATCGAAGACGACGGTGCTGGTGTTCGACGCCGCGCCGCCGCCGCCGCCGCGCGCGCTGAGAGGCGCCTGCGCCTCCACCCTCGCCTTCGAGCTGAGCGACGGGCCGACCCGGCTGATCGTCAATTGCGGAAGCGCCGGGGCGGCGCTCGGTGCGCTGCCGGCGCCGCTCGTCCACGCGCTGAGGACGACCGCGGCCCATTCGACGCTGACGCTGGGCGATCGCAATTCGACCGCGATCCACGAGGACGGCTCGCTGGGAAAGGGCGTCGCCGAGGTCGAACTGGTGCGCGACGAGACCGGCGGCGCCGGCCGGGTCGAAGCCAGCCATGACGGCTATGTCCGCCGCTACGGCCTGATCCACGAGCGACGGCTGAACCTGTCGAGCGACGGCCGTCAGCTCGGCGGCGAGGACCGGCTGATCGCGAGCGGGCGCCGCCGGCGGACCGATATTGTGCCGTTCGCCGCGCGCTTCCATCTGTCGCCCGCGGTCGAGGTCACGACGACGGCCGACGGGCAGGGCGCGCTGCTCCGGCTGCGCGGCGGCGCGGTCTGGCAGTTCCGCTGCCGCGGCGGCCAGCTGTCGGTCGAGGACAGCCTCTGGATCGACGGCGAGGCGCGGCCGCACCCGACCCTCCAGCTCGCCATCCTGGGCGAGTCGCCCGGCGAGGGCATGACCATTTCCTGGGAGCTCAAGCGGGCCTCCTGAGCGGCGCTCAGCGCGCGACGAGGTTCGTCCGGCCGGGCGGCACTTGATCGACGACCAGAATCCGCACTGGATCGGGTCCGATCACCCGGCCTTCATGCCATTGGTCCACCGCTTCGATCACCGCCTCGCCAGGGCCGAACTCGCGCACCAGCCCTGCCTCCTCATAGCTGACGCGAAGCCGGCCTCGCTCGACGATGGCGTAGCGCGGCCAGGGATGCTTGTGCATCGGCAGCGCGCCGCCAGCGGGGATCTCGGTCACCGCGACGACGACCTCGAGCGGTCCCGTCGGGAAAGCGAGCGGCTGGCCGGTCACTGTCGACGACGCCCGGTTGAGTATGGTCGTCGCCGGCACCGGCGGCGGAGTTTGCGCCGACGCGCCGGCGATCGCCAGCAGAAGCGGCAGGGAAAGTGTCGCGCGCAGCATCATTCGCATGGCGGCCGCCTCCGTTTATCTCCGTTTTGCCCACATTAGGGCCTGCTCGCGGGTTGAAAAGAGCGCCGGGGGCGGTCAGGGCGATCCGAGCGTTGAAAGGAGCCTCAGTGGCGAACGTGAAGATAGGTCGCGCTTTGCTGTCTGTGTCGGACAAGACCGGCCTGGCCGACCTCGGGCAGGCGCTCGCCCGGCACGACGTCGAATTGGTCTCGACGGGGGGGACGGCGGCGGCGCTGCGCGAATGCGGGCTCGAAGTGCGCGACATTTCCGATCTCACCGGCTTTCCCGAGATGATGGACGGGCGGGTGAAGACGCTTCACCCGAACGTCCATGGCGGCCTGCTGGCGGTGCGCGACGACCCTGAGCATCTCGCGGCGATGGCGGCCCACGGCATCGGCGCGATCGACCTGGTGGTGGTGAACCTCTATCCGTTCCTGCAGACGGTGATGAAGGGCGCGGGCCGCCCGGAGATCGTCGAGAATATCGATATCGGCGGCCCCTCGATGGTCCGTTCGGCCGCCAAGAACCACGCCTTCGTCGCGATCGTCACCGATCCCGCCGATTATGGCGCGCTGATCGAGGCGCTGGACGAAAGCGGCGGCATGACGTCCCTCGATCTGCGCCGGCGGCTGGCGGCGAAGGCGTTCGCGGCGACCGCGGCCTACGACGCGACCATCTCGAGCTGGTTCGCGACGGTCGACCAGGGCCAGAAATTCCCGCCGCTGCGGGCGATGGCCAGCAGGCTGAAGGAAGAACTGCGCTACGGCGAGAATCCGCACCAGAAAGCGGCGCTTTACCTGTCGGCCGGGCCGCATGTCGACGGTCTCGCCCAGGCGGAGCAGCTTCAGGGCAAGGCATTGAGCTACAACAACTACAACGATGCCGATGCCGCCTTGGAGTTGGTCGCGGAGTTCAGCGACGGGCCGCCGACCGTGGTGATCGTCAAGCATGCCAATCCCTGCGGCGTCGCGACCGCGCAAACCCTCGCCGAGGCCTATCGGGCGGCGCTCGCCTGCGACAGCGTATCGGCGTTCGGCGGGATCATCGCCGTCAACCGGCCGCTCGATGCCGAAACCGCCGAGGCGGTGACCGAGATCTTCACCGAAGTCGTGGTCGCGCCGGGAGCGAGCGAGGAGGCGCTGGCGATCTTCGCGCGGAAGAAGAATCTTCGCCTGCTCCTCACCAGGGGCCTGCCCGATCCGCTGCGCCCCAGCCAGCAGGTGAAGGTGATCGCCGGCGGCATCCTGATCCAGGACCGCGACAATGGCCGCGTCGCGGCGGACGCGCTTCGGGTCGTGACGAAGCGGGCGCCGACGACAAGGGAGCTGGCCGACTGCCTGTTCGCCTGGACCGTGGCCAAGCACGTCAAATCGAACGCGATCGTCTATGCCAGAGACGGCGCCACGGCCGGGATCGGCGCCGGCCAGATGAACCGGCTCGAATCGGCGCGGATCGCCGCCTGGAAGGCGAAGGACGCGGCCGCCAAAGCGGGCTGGGCCGAGCCGAGGACGATCGGCTCCGCGGTCGCGTCCGACGCCTTCTTCCCGTTCGCCGACGGGCTTCTTGCCGCAGCGGAGGCGGGCGCGACCGCGGTGATCCAGCCCGGCGGCTCGATCCGCGACGCGGACGTGATCGCCGCCGCCGACGCGGCCGGGCTGGCGATGGTCTTCACCGGCATGCGGCACTTCAGGCACTGAGGCGCGGCTACGTACCCGGGGGCGGGAGGGTCGGCTCTTCGGGCGCCTGCTTGCGGAACAGCGCGCGATCCTCGTGGGTGAAGCCGCGATACCAGACCATCAGCCCGAAGACGATCAGGATGAGCGGCGCGCCGACCGCGAGCTCCAGCCATTCGGGCAGCTGGACGACGACGAAGCCGGTGACGCTCGCCGCCGCCGCCGCCCAGATCAGCGACCAGCGCCAGCCCTGGACCGGGGCCCCGAGCAGCCTGCGCAGGAGGCGCGCCTTGAGCACCGAGGCGAGGCCGAGCGCGAGCGCCAGCGCGAGCGCGGCGCCGGCCGCCTGATAGGCCTGCGACCAGCCCAGCGCGCGCATCGCGAGGATGACCGCGACGGTGAGCGCCGCCTGGACCAGGATCATCAATGTCGAGATCATCAGGTTCCGGTGCCGGGCGACATAGACCAAAGCGGCCTCGGAGACGGCCGCCGTCGCCGCCACCACCTCGGCGGCGAGCAGGAAGGCGAGCGCCGCGGTGCCGCCGACGAATTGCGGCCCGATCAGGCCCATCACCGCCTCGCCCGGTATCGCGAGGGCGAGCGCGATCGAGGCCTGGGCGGCGATGATCCAGAAGCCGACCTGGCGCACCTGGCGGGCGACCGCCGCCTTGTCGCCTTCCGAGAGCTTCTGGGTGATGACCGGGGCGA
>Ga0190265_10002785_pt1 | contig 11782 bp, 8 predicted proteins | sample Popmic124T_FD_133135 | JGI IMG/M metagenome (GOLD analysis project Ga0190265, IMG submission 133135) | Populus adjacent soil microbial communities from riparian zone of Indian Creek, Utah, USA - 124 T | ecosystem: Environmental > Terrestrial > Soil > Riparian zone | place: USA: Utah | collected...
ACCCCGTCACGGCGGGGAAGGGATTCGATGCACCAGGCGTCGCATCCGCTGGATCGAACACCGTCCAGGCGGCGTGGCCTCGACCAGTAGAACCTCGCGGACGACCCAGGGTGGTGCCCGCGACGAAGGCAGGAATGTAGCCGCCGCGTCCCAGGTTGAACGAGGGGCCGTCCAGGCTCCACAACGCTTCGTCTGCGGCGTCACCGCCGGAGAGAAGCGCGAGCGAGCCGGTCTCGCGATTCAGGAAGTCTGTCGGCGATGCATGCAGTATCGTCCCCTCGGTCTGCGCCGTGCCGTCGAAGCGTATGAGCAGCACGCCGCCGGCCGGTAGCGTCAGTCCGGCCGGCAACGCGTACTGCGCACCGGCCTCGTTCGCAAGCCCATACCCGTCGAGACGCGCGGTTTCTCCTCCCGCGTTCAGCAGCTCCACGAACGACGGCCCTGCCGCTGGTTGGAAGAGAACCTCGTTCAGCAGTACGCGCGGCGGTCCGGTGCCCGCGGCCGGCAGTTCACCAGGCACGCCGGCCTGCGAGGAACCACCGCGCAACGTCCAGTAGACGGCGCCACCCGCGCCAGCGACGAGCAGCACGGCGGCGAGGAGATAGGCGGTTGATCTCTTCATGGTTCAGGCACCTTAGTCTGATCGAGTCATCTATCGAGTTATCGCGACTCGTCGCGGCCAAGCCACACGGCGTCAGCTGGCCGGGTCGAGTCGTACAGAACGGCGCCGACATCCCCGGGCTGCCACGCCTGGGCCTCGTGTTGCGGCAGGTCGAGCGTCTTCAGATGAGACTGTCCCCGGAAATCCCGGTATTCGTATTGCAGCCGCCATTGTCGCGCACCATTGAGTTTCAGATTCAAATCATGCAGGTCAGTGACCGTGCCTGGCGAGCGGACGCCGTTCTGCCGCAGATGCCATTCGAGTTTGGCGCTGCGTGCGGAGCGGACCAACACCGTGCTCCCCGCCACCGCAAAGATCAATCCGACCAGTCCGAAGACAGTTTGCAAAATCCATGGCCGGTCCCCTGCCAAACGGTTGGACGAAGGTTTCCCGGGGCGATACAGCACATTCGCCGGTTCGCGTTCTATCAACCGCTCCCAGTCCTCCCGCGACAGCTCGTCGCGACCTTCGATCGTCTCGCCTGATACGGCGAACCGGTAAGTGGCTTCATAGTGCTCCGTTCGATTCCCGCCCCGACCCGACGACCTGATCTCCTTGGTCAGGACGATGCCGGTTGTGGCGAGTCCTTCGCGAGCAAACCGCCAGTTGGCATGGGAAGGGAGCGCGCCATTGACGATGAACCACGGCAAGCCGACGAGCAGCGCGACGGCGCCAAACCAGAATCCGAATGACTTTCGGGCGAGGGGCCAGAACGATGGCTGCTGTGAGGCCGGGACGTTCGTGCCGCTACCGGCCGGTTCGGGCACTTCAGGCGCCGTGACGCTTCGCGAGCGGCTTCTGAACAGGGCGCCCCCTCCAATGAGCACTATCAGCACGAACACGATCCCGAGGCCAAGCGCACCGATTGCAATCGTGTTGTTCTCCGACCGGTCACCTACCACGCGCGCCGTCGCAGGCGTTCCCGCGACGTACTCCACCGTCAGGGTCGAGCCCCGTTCAACGCCTTCCCAAATCGGCACGGTAACGCTCTCGGTCTGCTCATAGGGTGCTCCTTCAGACGGTTTGAACTGGTAGGAGATCTCGTACGCGGTGTCGCTGGTGGTCGTGGCGCGCCGCAGGGTCTTGCCTGTCGCGATCGCTTCGACCCGCACTCCCTGCTGCTGGTATCGCTGTTGCTCGAGCAGGGTACTGCCGCCGAGGTAAACAAAGAGAGCGCCGAGAAAGAGGAATGCGGCGCTGATGATGATCAAAGGGGCGCGGCTGGAGGACGACAACGTGCCTGCTCCTTGGTGTCGAGCCTCTACGGCTTCTCGATTTCCGCGAGGCGCTGGCGGGCGAGCCCCGCCAGGGCGTGGTCGTTTTTGCCGGCCTTCTCGACCACGATCCGGTACTCCGCCGCGGCCTCCTTCCGGCGTCCCATCTGTTCGAGCGCCTGGCCCTTGTTGAAATACGGGTTCAGCAGCGAGGGCGCGAGCGATGCGGCCTTGTCGTAATCGGCAATCGCGCGCTCGTAGCTCTTCTGCCTGGCATGGAGCATCCCTCGATTGATCAGCGGCTTGGCATCTGCCGGGTCGATCTCGATCGCCTTGGTGTAGTCGGCGACCGCGCGATCCGCGTCTCCCAGGTTCTGATAGGCGAGGCCGCGGTTGTAGCTCGCCAGGGCGAACGACGCATCGCGCTCGATCACGATGGTGAAGTCCGCCGCTGCGGCGGCCCATTCTTCGGCGAGTGCGTACAGGACGCCACGCTGGTAGAGCGGCTCGATCGCGTCCGGATTCAGTTCGTGCGCTTTGGTGAAGTCGGCCAGTGCATCTTTCGCGTCCTGCGGGTTGTCGCCCGCCATCGCCCGGTTCAGGAACGCCGTTCCCCGATTCGCGTACGCATACCAGGTGTCGGGCTGAAGCTCGATGGCGCGGGTGTAGTCCGCGATGGCGGCGTCGTACTGGTTCAGTGCCGCACGCGCTGCGCCACGATTGTAGTAACCCTCGGCGAACTCCGGATCGAGCTTGACGACCTGCTCGAATGCTTTCAGCGCGTCCGCGGATTTGCCCTGCTCGAGCAACAGCGTGCCGCGGGCGCCGTGCGCACGCGGATATCCTGGTGCGAGGCTGATGGCTTCGTCGACGTCGGCGTACGCTTCGGCCCATCGCTGGGCGTTGGCGTGTTCGGTGACGCGGAACAGCCGTTGGACGACATCCTCAGAAATGCGCTTCGCGGCCAGGTCGCCGAATATCGCAACCGCCGCCGCCAGGGCTCCGTCGGTTGGCGCTCGACGTGCGGCCTCTTCGAAAACCTGGTTTGCCTCCGCGAAGCGGCGCGCCGCCGCCAGGGCCGCACCCTTGTCGTACTCAGCGCCTGGATCAAAGGTGCCCTTCTGCGACGTGTCCGCTGAACCGGCCTTCGACGCCTCAGCCGATGAATTGAGGGGCGCCGGCGGTATCGACGCGGCGGCCGCGGGCGTCGGTTTCGTTACCGCACTCGTACCGGCGCTCGTTGCCGATTCGCCTCCGCCGCAGGAGGGCCACACGATGGCGCCAAGCGCAAGAAAGACGGCGCTCCGTGGGAGGCTCATTCGCTGCGCAGAATACACCACGGGAGACGTGCCGGATGGCATTTTCGCGAACGTCGCAGTTGGGTGACATCACCGCGGGAACTTGTTACAGTGCGTCGGTCGGCGATCCACCCAAAGCCAGCGGAAGGACAACGAGCAATGAAGCCTCTTCCAGCACTCCTGTTTGCCGCATTCCTGTTGTTCGTGCCAGTGGCCGCTGAGACGCAACCGGCCGAGACCGAGCTCCCGGGCGTCACGGCTGAAGTCGTCGAACTGCGACAAGCCGGCGGCGTGCTGCGCCTGGCCGTCCGCTTCGCCAACAGCGGCGAAGCCAAGAAGGACGAATTCGATCGCTACACGTTCGATCGGATCGTGCTCGTGGACGTAAAGTCGAAGAGGAAGCATTTACCAATCAAGGACGCGAACGGGCAGTACATCGGTGGCCCGATCGGCGATTCGATGAACGGCGGGCGCATCGCACTCAAGGTCCCCAACAAGCAGTCCACAGTGCTGTGGACGTACTTCGAGCCCGTGGCCCCGGGAACCGTGATGAACGTCGAAGTGCCATACGTGTTCCCGTTCGAAAACGTGCCGGTGACGGAGGGAACCGGCAAGCTCCTCGCGAGCGGCACCGCCGGAAGCACCCCAAGCGGAGTGCGCGCGACCCTCGTCTCGGCGAGACGAGCAGACCAGGTCGTGAACGTGCGCTTGAGGATTGAACCCGAGAAGGGAGAGACGGCCGATACTCTTCACAACCGCCTCGACTCATATTTCATGTTCAAGGATGTCTTCCTCTTCGACCCGGTCGCGAAGCGCAAGTATCTTCTGCTCAAGGACACCGAGGGCTACTTCCAGGCGCAACCGCTCACCGTCAAGATGGACGGCGGCAGGTTCATCCACGACTGGAGGAAGGCAACGCTCGTCAGCCTCACGTTCCAGGCGCCGCCCGATACGGTCCAGCGCGCCGATCTCCTTCTGCCGCAGTTCCTGCCCATCGAAGCCATGACGATCGAAGGCCTGGGCGGTGCGGCCGCCGGCGGGGTTGGCGCGGCCGGCACGACCCTGGGCCTCGAGGGGGCGCTGAAGGAGCTGAAAGCCGAGGTGACGGCGACCGAGATCACGATCGACCTCGCGGCTGACGTGCTGTTCGATTTCGACAAGGCAGAGATCAAGAAACAGGCGGAACCGAGCCTGCAGAACCTTGCCACGGTGCTCAAGGCGAACCCAGGCGCGGCGGTGACCATCGAAGGCCACACCGACGCCAAGGGGGCGGATGCGTACAACCAGACGCTCTCCGAACAACGCGCCGCTTCGGTGAAGCAGTGGCTCGTGGCGAATGCTCGACTGAACGGCGCGAACATCTCGACGCGCGGTTGGGGGAAGTCGAAGCCCGTGACGCATAACGCGAAGCCAGACGGCTCCGATGATCCTGATGGCCGCGCGAAGAACCGGCGGGTCCAGGTGATCGTCCGTAAGGGCGTGTGATTGCCGGAGAACAGGTGAAGACGATCAAAGGCCTCCTGCTGTGCGCCGCCTGCGTGTTGACGCCGGCGCACCTCACCGTTCAGGCGCAAACCAATGCCTCGGCGATCGAAGCCGAGACGTTGCAGCACTTCCAGGCGCTGTTGCGGATCGACACCAGCAGCCCGCCCGGCAATGAAACGCGGGCGGTCGACTACCTGAAGCAGGTGTTCGACAAGGAAGGGATTCCGTACCAGGTGTTCGCGAAGAATCCCTCGCGCGCGAATTTCGTGGCGCGGCTCACAGGCACCGGCAAGAAGCGCCCCATCCTGATCATGGGGCACACCGACGTGGTGACCGTCGACCCGGCGAAGTGGACGCATCCGCCGTTTGGCGCCGTTCGCGAGGGCGGCTACGTCTACGGCCGCGGCGCCGTGGACGACAAGGACAATCTCGTCGCGGGCATGATGCTGATGTTCATGCTGAAACGCGGCAACGTGGCGCTCGATCGCGACGTGATCCTGCTCGCCGAGTCCGGTGAAGAAGGCGCGCCGGATGTGGGCGCGCAGTTCATGGCCGACAACCATCTCGACGCGATCAATGCCGAGTACTGCCTCGCCGAAGGCGGCGGCGTGGTGCGAACCGGCGGCAAGATCATCCAGTCCAACATCGGCACCACCGAGAAGGAGCCGCGCTTCGTCGAGCTGATCGCGCGCGGGCCGGCCGGGCACGGCTCGGTGCCGTCACGCGGCAACGCGGTCACGAAACTGTCGGCGGCCGTCGGCAAGGTGGCGGAGTGGTCGCCGCCGCTGCGCGTCAACGAAACCACCGGCGCCTACTTCAAGCGGCTGGCCACCATGGCGCGGCCCGACGTGGCGAAGATGTATCGCGACGTGCTCAATCCCGACCCGAAAGTGTCGAAGGCCGCGGCGGACTGGATGCTCGCCAACGAGCCTTACCACTGGTCGATGTTGCACACCTCGCTCGTGCCGACCATTGTCGGCGGCGGCTTCCGCTACAACGTGATCCCCTCGGAGGCCAAGGCGACGATCGATGTCCGCCTGCACCCGGATGAAGATCAGTCGGTGTTCCTCGACCAGGTGCGCAAGGTGATCAACGATCCGAGCGTCGAGGTGCGCTGGGGCCGTGAGCGTTACCGGCCGGCCGGCGGATCAAAGATCGACACCGAAGCGTACGCGGTGCTCGAAGCCCAGACCAGGAAGCACTACGACACCATCGTGCTGCCGACGATGGGGACCGGCGCCACCGACATGTCGAATATCCGGGCGAAGGGCATCCAGTGCTACGGCATCGGTCCCGCGCTCGATACCGAGGATCCGCCAAAGGGGTTCGGCGCGCACAGCGACCAGGAGCGCATTCTCGAAAGCGAACTGCATCGATTTGTACGCTTTCAATACGACGTTGTAGTGGAACTCGCCAGATCGCGCTAGCAATCTATACGGCTGAGCTTGGAAACGGCGCCAGCGGAGCTATGATGCATCGCCGTGACGCTGAACAGCGGGTGGACGTACCGCGAGCAAGTAGGACCCGAAGGCAGCGGCCGAACGGTGCTCGACCACCTCGCCGCCACGCGTCATCACTCGACGACCGAAGAATGGGCGCGCCGGATCGATCGCGGTGAGGTGGAAGTCGACGGCCAGCGCGTGAGCAGCACCGCCACGCTGCGCGCGGGCCAGACCATCGTCTGGCATCGTCCGCCATGGGACGAAGGCGACGTGCCGACCAACTTCACCATCGTTCACGAAGACGATTCGATCATCGCGGTCGACAAGCCGGGCGGGCTGCCGACCATGCCGGCCGGTGGTTACCTCAATCACACCTTGCTGGCGCTGATGCGGGAGAAGTATCCCGAGACCAGCCCGCTTCATCGCCTTGGCCGCCACACGTCCGGCTTGGTGCTGTTCGCGCGCACGCGCACGGCGGCCTCGGAGCTGGCACGGGCGTGGCGCGATCACGCCGTCAAGAAAACCTATCGCGCGCTGGCGCTGGGTGAAACGCGCACCGAGATGTTCGTGATCGACGTGCCGATCGGCCCGGTGCCGCATCCGCTGCTCGGCACGGTGCAGGCCGCGTGTGAGGACGGCAAGCCGTCCCACAGCGTGGCCGTGGTGCTCGAAGGCAGCCGCGATCGCACGTTGTTCAAAGTCGACATCACCACCGGACGGCCGCACCAGGTGCGCATTCATCTTGCCTATGCCGGGCATCCGCTCGTCGGCGATCCGCTCTACGATTCGGGCGGCACGTTGAAGCATCACCCCGGGTTGCCGGGCGACGGCGGTTACTTTCTGCACGCCGAGCGGCTGCAGTTTACGCATCCGGCCACCGGCAAGCCGATGACGCTGGTCGCGCCGCCGCCGCCGGCACTGCAAACACGTTCCGAGCAAGTGACCAACGGACGTGCGCTCGCCGTGAACGACTGAATCAGATCACGCCAAAGTCGACGGCCCAACACCCGCCGCTCATCACCTGGATGCCGGGCACGAGCGTCAGCGGCGCGCTGAAGGCCGGACAGTTGGTGACCACCGTGTGGTATTCGCCGAATTCGCCGCAGGGATCGACGCCGGCCGACTGCAAACGCACGAGCGCCGCGGCGTCGAGCGATACGCCGAGCCACGACTCATCGAGGAGTGGCGGCCTGACGGTCACGAAACGCGCCTCGCCGCCACGGGCCAGGAATTCCCGCGCGAGAGCCAGCGTCGGCTCCCCCCACAATGGCATCACGGGGATCAACTGGTGCTGCGCGCAGACGCGCTCGTTCCAGGCGCGATGCTCATCGCCCATGATGTCGCCGAAGATCAGATGCGTGACGTCATGCTGGCGAAGCTGCGATAGCAGCTGCACGTATTGATCGGTGTAGGTCGCCCACGAGCATCGTTCGATGTACACGGGAAGGCCAAGCCGCGCGGCCTGCGCTTCGATCACCGCCGGCGTCAGGCCGTGCGATCGGCTGCGGCTGCCGTCCTCGCCGAACATCGTCACCATCGCCACGATGTCGTAGGTTGCCGCGGCGCGCATGAAGGCGAGGCAGCAGTCCTTGCCGCCGCTCCACGAGATGGCCGCGCGTGTGCGGCTCATCAGGCCCTGCCCTTCGAGATGCGATTCCACCACACCGCGAAACCGGTCACGAACAACACCGCGGGCATCAGCCCGGCAATGAACCAGATCGCGCGCACCACGCCGCCGCCGAACGTCCCGATGTGTAGTGGCACGATCCAGCGAACGACGACATCGCCGATCGACGGCGTGGGCGACTCGGCCGTTAGCCGCTGGCCGGTAAAGCGGTCCAGATAGATCGGCGCGAGCGTTTCACCCATCGGCGTCGGGCTGCGACTCGCGAACATCACCAGAAAGCTGCCGCGTTCGCCGAACGGCAGCACCACTCGCGCGACGTGGCCATCGGGGTGGAGCCGCCGCGCGTTGTCGATCATGACGCGCCACCCCGGCGCGGTCTCGACGTCTGGAGACGGCTGCGAAGATGGCGCGCGGGTGCTGGTGAGCGGCGAGACGGCGCCGACAATGGCGCGCGCCTGCGACGGAAAGGCGAAGTACATGCCCGTGGTGGCCCACATGACGATCAGCAGCACGGTCCAGATGCCGGCCGCACGATGAATTTCCCGGAACAGCCGTGGTCCGCGGCGCGACCTGTCAATCCTCATCGCCCGCCACCACGCCTTGCGTCCCGGCCACCAGATCATGACACCGGTTGCGCACATCACGAGGATGGCCGCCGCGCCGGCGCCGTTGATCATGCGCCCGGTCCGCCCACCGAGCAGGTCGTAGTGCAGATCCTGGAGCGAGCGGATCCACGATGTCCCGGGCAGCTCGCCGAGCACCTCCGCGCTGACCGGATCGATCAGCACGGTGGTGAAACTCGCCGGCGTCGTCACGTAGGCCAGGTAGGTGGGACGCCCGGTGGTCGGCGCGTCAACGCCGGACAAACGCTGATCGGGATACGCGCGGCTGACGTTCTCCATGATCGTGACCGGATCGGCGAGCGGCCCCTCAGCGCGCGGCGTGAACAAGTGCGGATGCGCCGCGCGCTGGAGGTCGATGCGAAACACGAGCGCCGCGCCGGTGACCGAGATCACGACCACGTAGACACCTGCGATCAGGCCGACCCACAAATGCACGCGCAGGAAGGCTTGTCGCATCAGAAGTGAAGGCAGAATGCGAAATGCAAAATGCAGAATGCAGAATGCAAAATGCAGAAAAAGATCAGCGGCCGCCGAAGCGCACGCGCGCCCCTGCCACGAATGTGCGCGGCAGCGCCGGGTAGCCGAGCACACTCTCATACTCGGCGTCGCCGAGGTTGCTGACGCGAAGGAAGAGCGACAGTCGATCGTGCGCCGCCACGTCGGCGCCCGCGCCGATCACGGTGTAACCCGGATTCACGGTGATGTCGGTGGTGGTCGCCGCGGGCATGGCTGCGTTGGGCACCGTGCGCAGCGACAGGAAACTGTGGTCGTGGCGACTGCCGACGATGCGCGCGTCGCCGTTGAGGGTGAGCCGGCCGCGCACGAATGAGGCGCGAATGGTGCCCGCGTGCCGCGGCCGTCGCAGCAGCGGCTGGCCGGGCTGGAACTGCTGGCTGGTGCTGATGTTGGTGACGACACGATGGTCGACGTAGGCGTAGTTGGCCGAGGCGGTGACGCCGCCGATCCCGCGCTGCAGCGCCCACTCGAGTTCGACGCCGTCGGCCTGCGAGCCGTCGATGTTGATGAACTCGGGAATGCCGTCGCCGGCCACGCCGCTGCGGAACGCGATCTGATCGACGTAGTCGTTATTGAAATAGACGACGCGCGCCAGGTAGCGCTGATTGGCAAACGTCGATTCGATGCCGACGTCTCCGGTCCGCGCGCGCTCCACTGCCAGGCCGGGCGACGGATCGGCGAATGCGCCGCCGAACCGCTCGCTGAACGTCGGCGACTTGATGCCCCTGCCGATGTTGCCGAACACCTTCAGCGACGACAACCCGCCGCGCCGGTACGGCACCACGAAGCCGCCGGCCGACAGCTTGGGGCTGAAGAACGTGTCGTAGGTGTCCTTGCTGTCCACGCGTCCACCCGCGGTGGCAAACCAGCGATCGCCGAACGCGGCGTGATACTGCACGAACGCGGCCTGGTTGTTGAGGCGGAAGTCCGGTGTGGTCGGGCTCTCTTCGCGCTCCCATTCGTAGCCGCCGGTGAGCCGCCCCGAGCCGAGACTGTAGTCGGCCTGGTAGCGAAACGCCGGCCGGGTGAACTCTGTGTACGCGAGGAGCGGGTTCGAAAGGAAATCCGGGCCCTGGCGCGAAGCCACGAACTGGCCCGGCGCCGGCATCGCACCGGCGGCGACGATGCTGTTGAACTCGGCGGCCTCGATGACACGCACCAGCCGCGTGCCGTTCGGGAACAGCGCGTTCGGCGTGCCGGTCAGGATCGCGTAGGTGAAGACGGCCGGATCGGCATTCGTGTCGGCGGACCGGCTCTTGTAGCGGAAGTCGTTGTAGGTGGCCGAACCGGTGAACCGCGAGCCGAGCGCGTGGGTGAAGTCGACCATCCCGCTGAAGTCTTTCGTCTCGTAGGTCGTGCCGGTATCGCGCGATCCGTAGGCAATCTGCCCGACCGAGCGGCCCTCTGCGGTAGTGTAACGCAGGTTCGCGCGCAGCGTGCCGCGGCTGCCGAGCACCACGCCCCCACCGCCATCCACCGCTTCCTGGCTGAACTCGTCATCTTCCGGCAGCAGGTCCTGGAACGCGCCGCCGGTGTCGCGCCGCGACGCCCCGGCGTGATAGTCGAGCACGCCCGCGCCGCCGTGCACGCGCGCGTCGCCGCGCCTGGCGCCGAACGATCCGCCCTCGAACGAACCGGACAGCTGCGGCGCATCGCCCGCGCCGGCGCGCCGCGTGAAGATCTGCACCACCGAGCCCATCGCATCCGACCCCCACAACGCCGACTGGGCGCCGCGCACCACTTCGACGCGCTCGATCTCGGAGGCATTGATGCGGCTGAAGTCGAACGTGCCGCCGCTCTGGTTGACGCGCACCCCGTCGATCAGCACGAGGTTGTAGTCCGACTCGCCGCCGCGCGAGAACATCGAGGTCACTGCACCGTCGCGGCCGGTACTCTCGACGTTCACCGCCGGCACGTAGCGCACGATGTCGGCCAGCGAGCGGGCGCCGAGCGCTGCGATGTCGTGGCGCGTGAACGAGGTCACCGATTCGGTGACCGAGGCGCGGCTCTCCGCGTTGCGGCTGGCCGTGACCACGAGGCTGTCCGACAGGCCGGCCACCGGCAGCGCCACATCGCGCGTGATCGGCCGCGACTGGCCGGCAATCGCGCTCACCTGGGGCGCAAATCCTTCCAGTTGCACGCGGAGCTCGAACGCCACGTTGGCGGGCACCTCGAGCTGATACGCGCCGTCGGCGCCCGTGCTCGCCGAGGCCGCGCGCCGGCCGGCAACCCACGCTTCGACGCCGGCGCCGGCCGCGGTGCCGCCGGATGCGTCGGTGATGACACCGCGAACGGCAACCTTGTCTTGCGCGCGGGCGGGAGCCGTTGAAATCAGCAACAGGAAAATGACGAAGACAGGAAGAGCAATCGAACGAAAACGCGCACGCATACAGCCTCCTCGAGCGAGGCGGCGACGATTGTGGAGAACAGTGCGCTGAGAAACTTCGGCCGGAATCCGAGGAGTCCAGTGCAGCTTTCTGATCTCCGCAGAAAGTCGACCGCAGAACGCCTGGGCAGGTCTCCTGGCTTGCGAGAGTGCAGAGTAAACTCTGCGACCCGCATCACCTTCCCCGGCGGTTGCCGAGTGGTCTTTGATGCAGGTATGACTCGCTTACAGTGGCGGGACCGCGCCGGATTCGCACCGGCTTCCCTGTTAGGCCCGTTGTGGGCACCCGAAGCAAGGGTACTTATATCAAAATTAAGAATTAAGAATTGAAAATTAAAAAGCTTATCCGCTATTTCTTTATTTTCAATTCTTCATTCTTTATTCCCTATTGCGAGTGGCCGCGCGCGGTCACCTCCCACACGGCTTCGACCCGATCGTTCCTGGTCGCGTAGATGTAGTCGTAGAGGTTCACGGCCGGATCGCAATGCGGCACGATCAGCTCCATGCGATCGCCCATCTTCCAGTCTTTG
>Ga0190265_10002786_pt1 | contig 11781 bp, 14 predicted proteins | sample Popmic124T_FD_133135 | JGI IMG/M metagenome (GOLD analysis project Ga0190265, IMG submission 133135) | Populus adjacent soil microbial communities from riparian zone of Indian Creek, Utah, USA - 124 T | ecosystem: Environmental > Terrestrial > Soil > Riparian zone | place: USA: Utah | collected...
CCCGCTGGTCGGAGTACTGACGGAGCTCGATCGCCAGATCCTGGCGACCGTCCTTCTCGGCCTTCTCGGCTGCCGAGGCGAAGCCCTTCTGACCGTCCTCGAGCGTCTGGATGATGTCGCTGATCGTCGCTTCCAATTTCATGTTGCTTCCTCTCTGTGGGGTGGGGGTTGGAAGATCTCTGGAATGAGCCGTGTCGGCGTGCGGCCGGTCGCGCCGCGAGGTCAGGCTGAAGGGGCGACGATCGGGAGGTCGCCGAGCGGCTTCGGCAACGCGACCATGACGTCGGCCGCGTCGGTGCCTGCACCCGGTCCGAACAGGCTCACGAACGTGCCACGCGCCCCGCACGCCGGGCACACCAGGCCCGAGACCTGGGCCATGTCGTCGGGGTCGGAGGCTCCCTCGAGCCGGTTCTGCCACTGCCGCTCGAACGTGTTCGCCTCACTCACCGCATCGCACGCGCCGCACCGCAGCGCGGCACCCGTTTCCGGCTCGAACACCGCCACGTAGCCGGCGGCCGTGGCCCGGTCGAGGACTCCCGCGACGCCGGTCGCATCCGTCGATGGCGTGGCACCCTTGCGATGGCCATCGTCATCGTTGGAGTCGACCGGTGCTGGAATCGCGTGGGCGGGGAGCTCGCGTGGGCGGCGGAGTTTCCGCATCAGGGCCACTGCCGCCGAGCCCACGAGCGCGGTTCGCACGACCCATGCCATCTTGCGCGTTCGCTTCCTCGCCATCGGTCCTCCACTCGTCTGCGTGTCGGTTCGCGGGTACCCGCCCCGACGGGTACCGAAACTCGACGTCGCTCGACGTCCCCGACGTCGCGGTTCGGCGGTCAGCGATCCATGCGCGCCGATCGCCGGGCCCTTGCACCTGCCACGAGCAGCGTGCCCACGGCAGCGGGACACGGTGTCCGTTCCGGCCTCGGGGGCGTCGTCGGCGCGGTCGGTGCTGTGGGCCGGTGGGCGACCGATCGGAGGGCTGGGCTAGCGTTCCAAGGTCCAAGAGCGTCCGACGAGCCTTGTGGGGTACGACGATGACCGAGGTCCATGGCACCTGTGACGAGCGCTTCACGGCGATGCGCGACCTGTTCGCGGCGAACCTCGCCAGTGGCGCCGACCTCGGCGCTTCCGTGGCGGTCACGCTCGACGGCGAGTCCGTCGTCGACCTCTGGGGCGGATGGTCCGACACTGACGAGACCGTCCCGTGGACACGGGACACGATCACCAACGTGTGGTCGACCACCAAGACGATGATGACGCTGAGCGCCCTTGTGCTGGTCGAGCGCGGCCTGCTCGACGTGTACGCGCCGGTTGCCATGTACTGGCCCGAGTTCGCGGCGAACGGCAAGGACAAGATCGAGGTGCGCCACCTGTTGTCGCACGCGTCGGGCGTGTCGGCCTGGGCGCAGCCGATCGTCGTCGCCGACATCTTCGACTGGGAGAAGTCGACGTCGATGCTCGCCGCCCAGCCGCCGTGGTGGGAGCCGGGGACGGCATCGGGCTACCACGCCCTGAACCAGGGCCATCTCGTCGGCGAGGTGGTGCGGCGCATCACCGGGTTGTCGCTCGGCCAGTTCTTCGCCAAGGAGGTCGCCGGTCCGCTCGGCGCCGACTTCCACATCGGGCTCGCACCCGAGCACGACCACCGGGTCTCCAACGTCGTCCCCCCGCCGCCGCTCCCGGTCGACCTGGCGACGCTCGACCCCGACAGCGTCATGGTCAAGACGTTCACCGGGCCGGCGCCCGACGCATCGGTCGCCTGGACCGAGCCCTGGCGACGGGCCGAGATCCCCGCCGCCAACGGCCATGGCAACGCTCGCTCGGTTGCCCGCATCCAGTCGATCGTCGCCTGCGAGGGCGAGGTCGACGGCGTCCGCCTGCTGTCGCCCGAGACGTGCAAGCTGATCTTCGACGAGCAGACCAACGGCATCGATCTGGTGCTCGGTGCTCCGCTGCGCTTCGGCATCGGCTACGGGCTCAAGCACCCCGAGTCGTACCCGTACCTCCCCGACGGCCGGGTGTGCTTCTGGGGTGGCTGGGGCGGCTCGGTGATCATCGTCGACCTCGATCGTCGGATGACGATCGCCTACATGATGAACCGCATGGAGGGCGGCCTCCTCGGCGACCCACGCGGCGAAGGCCTCGTAGTCGCGGCGTACGCGGCCGTCGACGGCTGAGTGCCGGACCGTGGCGTTGCGGAGTGAGGAGGCGCGGGTTCTCGCCAGCCTCATCGAGAAAGAGGCGGCGACCCCCGACAGCTATCCGCTGACGCTCAACGCGCTGCGGCTGGCGTGCAACCAGTCGACCAACCGGCACCCGGTCGTGGCATACGACGACCGCACGGTCGAGGCGGCGTTGCTGTCGCTCAAGTCGATGGGGCTCGTCCGGTTCGTGCATCCCGCGCACGGCGGGCGCACGGTGCGCTACCGGCATGCGGCCGACGAGCGGTGGCGGATGTCGCCCGCCGAGCTGGCGGTGCTCTCCGTCCTCGTTCTGCGCGGACCGCAGACGGTGGCCGAGGTGAAGGCCCGCACTGAGCGCCACCGCGACGGCGGTGCGACGGTCGAGGAGATCCTCGACACGCTCGCGGGGCGCAGTCCGGAGCCTTTCGCCACCCGTCTCGAACGCCGTCCCGGCGAGCGCGAGGCGCGCTTCGCCCACCTCCTCCTCGGCGAGATCGACGCGGCCGCCAACGACCCGCCGGTCACCACGGGTCGCGAGCCATCTCGTCGCGCGACCCATGAGACATTGGACCCCGATGGCTCGTCGCTCGCCGCCGAGGTGGCCGCGCTGCGCGCCCGCATCGACCGGCTCGAGCAGCTGCTCGGCATCTCGCCTTCGTCACCGTCCTCAGCGCGGGACGCTGAAGGAGATGACGAAGGGGCGTCGCCGGACTGATTCAGCGGGCGTGGATGAGCTCCACGCCTTGGCGCCGGAGGGCCCGCACCTGGGTGTCGGGCGTCGACGCCTCCACAATGATCGCGGTCGCTTCCTGCATGGGGATCACGGTGAACGGCGACGCCGCCCCGATCTTCTCCGACGTCGCGAGCACGTAGGTCTCGGCCGATCGGCGTGACAACGCACGTTTGACGGCAGCCTCCTCAGCGTCGCCGGTGGTGAGCCCGGCAGTCGGATGGACACCCGTCACGCCCATGAAGAAGGCGTCGGCCGAGACCTGCAGGATCGACTCGATGGCGATCGAGCCGCACGTCACGATCGAGTGCTTGAAGAGCCGGCCTCCGATCACGAGGACCTCGATCGACGGGTGCGACACCAGCTCGCAGGCGATCGTCGGGCTGTGGGTGATCACGGTCGCGTCGATGTCGTGCGGGAGATGCCGGGCGAGCTGCTGGGCGGTCGTGCCGCCGTCGACGATGACGGTCTGGCCGGATCGCACGAGGGCCGCGGCTGCTTTCCCAACGGCGACCTTGCCCTCGGTCGCGACCTGCCGGCGAACGGAGAAGTCGGCGATCGCGGGGGACGCCGGCAACGCGCCACCGTGCACCCGCTGCAGCTTCCCCTCGGCGGCGAGCTCGCGGAGGTCGCGCCTGATCGTGTCGTCCGACAGGTCGAGCTCGGTGGCGAGCTCCTTGGCCACCAGTTGCCCGTCGCGTCGCAGGGCATCGAGGATCAGCGCCCGGCGTTGGGCGGTCAGCACGAAGCCCGACCCCAGCGTCCGAGCGCGGACGGCGACCGCACCGTCGACATTCTGCACGTTTCTTCTTGTTTCTGCACGAAACTGCACGATACTCTGTCGAGCATGTCGAAACCACTCATGATCCTGATCGCCGGCCCGTACCGCTCCGGCACCAACGACGAACCCGACCGGCTGGCCGCCAACCTGGCCTCGCTCGAGTCGGTGTCGTGGCCGATCTTCCGGGCCGGGCACGTGCCGATGATCGGCGAGTGGGTGGCGCTCCCGGTGATGCGCGCGGCGGGTTCGACGGCGGTCGGCGACCCGATCTCCGAGGAGATCCTGTATCCCACGGCCGACCGCCTGCTCCAGCACTGCGATGCCGTGCTCCGGCTGCCCGGCGCGTCGAAGGGCGCCGACCAGGACGTCGCCATCGCGACCGAACGCGGTCTCCCCGTGTACTACCGGGTCGACGAGATCCCCGGCGTGGCGAACTGAACCCGTCGGGAGTTCATCCGCTCGTCACCGGAGGGTTGTCCGTTCTTCGAACCGACGCCGTACGGTTCAACCACGTGACCGATCTCGCGCCAAGCCGCAACGTCGAACTCGTCGGCGTCTTCAACTTCCGCGACCTCGGCGGGTACCCCACCGAGGACGGCCGCTCGCTGCGTTGGCGCACGCTGTTCAGAGCCGACGGGCTCGGCCGGCTGACCGCCGCTGACCTCGAGACGCTGCGCCCGATCGCCCTGAAGACGGTCGTCGACCTCCGGAGGGCGCGCGAGATCGACGAGCGGGGTCGCTTCCCGTTCGAGTCCTACCCGGTCGCCTTCCACCACCTGCCAGTCATCGACACGACCTGGGATCGCGAACTGGCGCGCTCGGAGAACCTTCCCGCCACGGAATTCCTCCACCGGGCGTACACGGCGATGCTCGACGAAGGCGCACCGCGTTTCGCCGCGGCGTTCCGGGTGCTCGCCGACGCCGACGCCCTCCCAGCCGTCTTCCACTGTGCGGCGGGCAAGGACCGCACCGGTCTCCTGGCGGCGCTGCTGCTCGGCGCGCTCGGCGTCGCAGCGCACGACATCGTCGACGACTACGCCCTGACGCAGGCGACGATGGAACGGTTCCTCGCACGCGTGCGAAGCGAGCGCGACGGTGCGGCTCTGATCGACTCCGTGCCGCAGACGTTCTTCGCCGCCGAGCCGGCAGCCATGACCCGCGTGCTCGACGACGTCGAGCGGGACCACGGTTCCGTACGTGGGTACGTCCAGGCGATCGGTGTCGAAACCGAAGTCCTGACCCAGCTCGAAGCCCTGCTGCTCGTCGACCCCTGAGGGACCTGTTCCGCGGCGGCGTCGGGATCCTCCGCGTGTCACGCGGAGGATCCCGACACGAGCGAGGGACGGATGGGCGTCAGTGCTTCGGGCGGAGAAGGAGCAGCGTGTCGTACTCGAGCTCGGACACGCGGCGTCCGCTGGCCGCCGTCACGATCGAGCGGAAACTGCCGTCGAGATGTGCTCGCGCCTGGCTCGCCAGCCCGAGGCCCCACTTCACGGTGCCGTGGACCCGCCACCAATCGAAACGGGGCTTGTCCCAGGCGCCGCCGGCTCGCTCGTACGCCGCGCGCAGGACGTCGACGCCCGCGAACCCTCCCACCGTCAGGGCTTCCTCCCGGAACCGCCACATCCGTTGGCACGGCCAGGCGAGGTCCTCCATCGGATCACCGACGCGGGTTCCCTCCCAGTCGAGGATCGCCCGCAGCCCGTCGTCGCCGACGATGATGTTGCCGTTGCGGATGTCGGAGTGGACGATCGCGAGCTCGCCCGGCTCCGGTGGCATGTTGCGTTCGAGCCAGCGGGCGGCGTAGGCGAACACGGGCGACGGCTCGATCAGCAACTCGAGCTGGCCGTCGATGGTCGAGAGCCCGGTGTCGATCGGGCCGGCTCCCTCGGGTCGGGGGATGGTGGCCGGTGCCGCGGCCGGGTCGATCGAATGCAGCCGCGCCATCGCCTCGCCGAGTTGATCGACGATGCGCTCGCCGACTCCGTTCTCGGCGGCGACGCGCAGGACGCGTCGCGGCACCGTCTCACCATCGACCGCGGTGCTGATGAAGAACGGTCCGCCGAGCACTGCCTCGTCGGAGCACACGTGGTGGACGTGCGGCACTGGCACACCGGCCGACTCGGCCAGCAACCGCACTCCGGCCTCGTCACGGATGTCGAGCAACTGGATCGCGGCGGTCGGGATCATCGTCAGGGCGAGGCGCTGTGATGTGCCGTCAGTGCGGGCCTCGAACAGGGCGTTGACCCGCCGTGCGCCGGTCGACGCGACGGTGAGACCGTCGATCGCGACCGTCCGGCCCTCCTGTGCCGACAGCCAGGCCGCGAGTGCTGGCCGCAATGTGTCGGACATCAGTCGCCGTCCCACGCGTCGTGACCGGGCTTGGCGATCGTGAGATCGTCACGCACGACGGCCATCAGCGCGTGCCAAACGCGTTCGTCGGTCACCTCGTCGTCGGCCAGACCGCGGCGGAGCTCGGCGGCCAACTTCTCGCGCAACGTTGCGAGGTCGAGGTCGCGGTTCGTGGTGTCGCCACTGACCTCGTCGAGCAACGTGGCGATCGCCGCCTGTTCCCGGGTCGCCGCGTCGCCGCCGAGACGCAGCTCGCGCTCGACGATGGCGACGAGGTTCGCCGCCACGCGGGCGTTGTGCTGAACCGGTCCCGACAGGGCCGGGACGACGTCGTCGCTGAGGACCTCCATGACCGTGGCGAGGAGCTCGGCCGCCGTGGGCGGTTGCTGCACGGCGGCCCCTCAGCCCTCGAACACGGTGTCGGCCGCGGCCTCGCCGGCCAGCAGTTGGGTCATGCGGTCATCCTCGCCGATGACCGCGGACCACGTCGGTTCGGACGGGGCACTCGGCCCTCGACGGTCGTGGGTTACGAGTAGTAGCCGGTGACGTCGACGATGAACTGGGTGCTGCCGGTGAACCCGGCGAACACCTTCACCTCCCGAGCGGCGTTGACCCCGACGGTGCCGCCGTTCGCCAGGTCCTGCCCGGTGCTCGACCAGTTGATCGCCGAGGCGCCGAACGTGACGTCGTCGCCGGGAGTGATCGCGAGGAACCCGAAACCCGATGTTCCCGTGATCGTGAGGTTGTACCCGATCGCGCGAGCGGACGCCGGCACGACGTCGAGGGTCGTCACCGCACCCGTGTCGGTGTTGTGGGCATCCTTCACCGGGATTGTGCGACTGGCGTTGGCGACGAGCGGCCCGCCAGCACCCGTCCAGCGCGAGTCGTAGGCGCGGAACGGCGTGAGCGGGTGGAACAGGAGCCCAGGTGGGATGTACTGATAGACGACCGAGACGAAGGCGTTGTCGATGGTGCTCGAGAGCAGGTCGGCGGCGTATTGGATGCCCGGTTCGACCAGTAGGTCGATCCCTGTCAGCGACGTCTGCACGACCTGGTTCGTCCCAGCCGGCGATGTGATGTCGTTCGCCACCGTAACGTCTCCGGTCGTCGCATCGTGCCGGAGCAGGCGCCATGCCTGGGTGCCGGCCAGACCGCGCCACCCGTAGTAGTCGATCCGCACGATTCGTCCGCCAACAGGGACGTCGAGCGGGCAGAGCACTACTCCACCAGCCTTCCAAACCGAGTTGGAGGCGACGTTGAAGATCCAGGTCAACTCGCTGGTGCTCGCTCCCCCGGCGTAGCCGACGGCGTCGCGGTAGGTCTTCGTCGCCATCGTGGCGCCCGCGACCGCCGGCGGGGCGACCTCCGGGAATGATTCGGCGAAGCGCGCGGTCGAACCGCCGAGCACGGGGTCGTCCGCGGCGGACGCGTTACCGGCCGCCAACGCGTGGTCCGCTCCAAGGGCGAGTGCTCCGAACGATGCCGCGCTTGCTCCCAGCAGCGCGCGACGCGAGAAATCCGAATTTGCCGACATCCCTGACCCCCTTCGTAGGCCTCCCCTCGTGGGCGGCCGGCGTCACCGTAGCCCGCGCCAAACGCACGCCGGACTGATTTCAGACGCCGAGACCGCGGCCGATGATCTCTTTCATGATCTCGGTCGCGCCGCCGTAGATGCGCGTGACGCGGGCGTCGACGTACGCCCTCGCGATCGGATACTCGGTCATGAACCCATACCCGCCGTGGAGCTGCACGCCGGCGTCGATGACGCGGCCCTGCAACTCGCTGCACCAGTACTTCGCCATCGCCGCCTCCTCGGCGGAGAGCTCGCCCGCGTTGAGCGCCTCGATGCAACGGTCGACGAACACCTCGCCGATGCGAACCTCGGTGGCCATCTCGGCGAGCGTGAAGCGGCTGTTCTGGAAGCTGCCGATCGGCTGGCCGAACGCCGTGCGCTCCTTCGCGTAGGCGATGGTCCACTCGAGCGCGGCGCGCGCCGCGGCCACACCGGCGATCGCGATCGACAGCCGTTCACGCGGCAGGTTCGTGACGAGTTGGAGGAAGCCCTCACCTTCGGCGCCGAGGAGATTCGCCACCGGTACCCGGACGTCGTTGAAGAACAGCTCGGCGGTGTCCTGCGAGTGCATGCCGATCTTGTCGAGGTTGCGGCCGCGCTCGAAGCCGGCCATGCCACGTTCGATCACGACCAGCGACATGCCGCGGTGACGTTGCGACGGGTCGGTCTTCACCGCGGTGACGACGAGGTCGGCGTTGATGCCGTTGGTGATGAACGTCTTCGAGCCGTTCACCACGTAGACGTCGCCGTCGCGGATCGCGGTGGTGCCCATCGATGCCAGGTCGGAGCCCATCCCGGGCTCGGTCATGGCCACCGCCGTGATCGACTCGCCGGAGCAGATCGTCGGCAACCACCGTTGCTTCTGCTCATCGTTCGTCAGGTCGCGGAAGTACGGCATCGCGACGTCGTTGTGGAGCGTGATCCCGAGGCCCGCCCCACCGGCACCGGCGCTGGCCATCTCCTCGCTGATGATGAGGTTGTAAGCGAAGTCCTCGACCCCGCCGCCGCCGTACTCCTCGGGCACGTCCATGCCGAGGAACCCGCTCGCACCGGCCGCGGTGAACAGCGTGCGGTCGACGACTCCGGCGGCCTCCCACGCGGCGATGTTGGGGACGACCTCCTTGTCGATGAACTGGCGCACGCTCTCACGGAACATCCGGTGCGACTCGTCGAACAACGTCCTCTCCATCACCGTCAGGCTACGAGCATCCCAAACCGGATCTGTCTGCTTCAGAAGGCCCGTGGCTACGTCTGAAGCAGACAGTTCGGAGCCAGTCGGCGACCAGACGTGCACCCATCCGGCCTTCGGTGAGCCGACTGAATCCGGCCGAGGGAACCGATCGGGGGCGGGCGGGGTAGGACGGGTATGAAGCAACTTCGCAGGCTCCTCGTGTCGTCGGCGATCATCGCCCTCCCGTTCGCCGTCGGATCGACGGCATCCGCCGGTGGGTGGGCGATCAGCACGTTGGACGAGGTGCCGGCGGCGGCGCCGGACGAGACGGTGAGCGTCGGGTTCACGATCCGCCAGCACGGCGTCACGCCCGTCAACCTCGAAGATGTCGGCGTCGAGGTCACGGCCCCGTCAGGTGCCATCGAGGTCTTCCCCGCCACGCAGGAGGGCGCGGTCGGCCACTACGTGGCTGACGTCGTGTTCGGCGAGGTCGGCGTGCACAGTTGGGCGATCCGTCAAGGGTGGTTCGCCGACCACGAGCTCGGCACGATCGACACCTCGAGAGTGGCCGGTGGCGCGGGTGGCAGCAGCGGCACGTCATGGTCGACCCAGTTCCTGCGATTCGGGCTGCCGACCCTCGCCCTCGCCCTCGGTGGGTACGCAGCGATCGACGCGCTCGGAACGCGCCGGCGGCGCCGCGTGACCGTTCGGGACGTCGCTGCGTGACGAGGCGCGGCATCGCTGCGGCCGTGGGCGCGCTGCTCGCGGTGGTCGGCTCCTGGATCGGCTGGCGCGATGACGGAACCGAACCCGTGCGGGCCGCCGTGCTCCCCGGCGGCGAGACGCTGTTCCATGCCAAGGGCTGCGCGACGTGCCACACCGGGCCGACCTCGACGGCGTCGATGGGCGAGTTCCCATCCCTCGCCGCGGCCTCGTCGTGGGCAGGATCGCGACGATCGGACGTGTCGGCCGAGGAGTACCTCGATGAGTCGATCCGCGAGCCGTGGGCGTTCATCTCGCCCGAGTTCGATGGCGGCGGCGGACCGGCGACGGCGATGCCGGACCTCGGCTTGTCGGATGCCGAACGTGCAGCGGTGGTCGCGTTCTTGCTCAGTGGATGACGGCAAGGGAGCCGATCGGATAGGACAGGTTGATCAGCGAGCTCGAACAAGGGTTGGTGCGACGGGTCCAGGAGGGCGACGCGACCGCCTTCGAGGAGTTGCTCGACGCCCATCGGACGAGCGCGTTCAGGGTCGCGACCGTCGTGCTCGGCAGCGCCCACGGTGCCGACGAGGTCGTCCAGGACGCCAGCATCCGCGCCTGGCGCTCGGTCGCCAGCGTCGACGCCGATCGCGGCTTTCGGTCGTGGTACCTGCGTGTCGTCGCCAACACGGCCCGCAACGATCGGCGATCGCGTGGCCGTCGAGCGGCGCTGGTGCTGCGTCTGGCGGCGCAGCCCGGTCGCGACATGCCCGACCCGGAGGAGCACGCGGTGACCCACGACGATCGCCGTCGCGTGATCGAGGCCATGAACCACCTCGGGCGCGACGACCGGCTCGTGATCGCGTTGCGGCACTTCGAGCAGCTCTCGGAGAACGAGATGGCCGACGTGCTCGGGTGCGCCGCCGGCACGGTCAAGTCACGTCTGTCGCGCGCCATGTCCCGGCTGCGAGCGCAGCTCGTCCACGACGAGGGAGGTGAGCGATGATCGAACCCTGGTCGGAGACGCGGCTGGCGCAGGTCCTGGCCAGCGTCGGCGAACACCTCGACATCGATCCGGCCACCGCGACGATGCCAGTAGCAATCGCCGGCCGGCTCCGCCCGTCATCGTCTTCACGGCGCTGGCTGGCGGTGGCGGCCGCGCTCGCCGCGCTCGTGGTCGCCGCGACGCTCGCGATCGCGCCGGTCCGAGAAGCGGTCGCCGACTTCCTCGGGATCGGCTCGACCAGCGTCGAGGTCGTCCCCGAACCGGAGGCGGACCCGGTCGGTTTGCCGACCATCGACGAAGGGTTGACCGACCTCAGCCCGTCAGCGGCGGAGTCGCGGTTGCGGCACGCCCTGCCCGACTTCGGCGCCACACCGCTCGGCGAACCCGATCGCGTCGCGTCGATGCCCGAGGGTGGCGTCCTCGTCGCGTGGTCGGACGGCGCCACGACGCTCTGGATCCACGAGGCCATGATGCCGACCGAAGACCTCTCTCTGAAGCTCATCGACGCGGGCCACGACGCCGAGCCGCTCGACGGGCTGGGCGACGCCGCCCTGACGGTAACTGGTGAGCACATCCTCCAGACCCCGTTCCGCCGGGTCAGGGCCGGCACGGTCGTGCTGTGGACCGCTGCCGACACCGAATACCGCCTCGAATCCGATCTCGGCCTGCCGGCGATGCTCGACATCGCCCGCGCCCTCGACTGAACCCGCCCCCGACCCGCGACCTGTCTGCTCCAGACTGCCCGTGGCCTCCTTTGAAGCAGAGAGAACGGGGGGTTAGCTGCCGAATCGGCCGGCGCGGTCGTCGCTGATGGCGTCGCGGGTGGTGGCGTCGACGGCGGTGACGTCGACGAGCGGGGCCATCGCCTCGATGACGTCACGCGCGCCAGTCGCCAAGCCGCGCCGGACGATGGACGCAGCAGCCGACGCGGCCGCCAGCCGGAGTCCGTCGATCGTCGGCATCGCCCGTGCGGAGGCGACGCCGAGGGCGGCGGTCATCGAGTCGCCGCCGCCGCGGCCGTCGACCACGACGACCTTTGGTGCGCCGACCGCGAACAACAGTCCGTGGATGCTGGCGAGCGTGGTCTCTGCGCCGCGCGACACGACGACGTCGCGCGCGCCGGACTCCTGCAAACGCGCGATGCCGTCGAGCACGTCGTCCTGTTCGTTCGAGTCGGCCCAGCCGTCGCGCTCCAACTCCTCGTCGCTCACCTTCACCAGCGACGGCCCGCCCTCGAGCACCGCTCGGAGCGAGCCGCCGGACAGATCGGCGATGACCTCGAC
>Ga0190265_10002787_pt1 | contig 11780 bp, 5 predicted proteins | sample Popmic124T_FD_133135 | JGI IMG/M metagenome (GOLD analysis project Ga0190265, IMG submission 133135) | Populus adjacent soil microbial communities from riparian zone of Indian Creek, Utah, USA - 124 T | ecosystem: Environmental > Terrestrial > Soil > Riparian zone | place: USA: Utah | collected...
ACGGCACCTTCGAAAGCTGCTCAATTCGCGTCAGGACATGAGCGAGGCCCATCCCGATTACGGGCTTCCCGCACTGACTGATATGACCGTGGGCGTTTCCGACAATCGCCGCCTGCTCGAAGCGATTCGAGGCACGATTGAAAAATACGAGCCGCGCCTGCGTCATGTGCGTGTCGCTTTGCGGGAGGATATCAGCACAAACCAAACCCCGGTGTTTCGCGTCGAAGGCGCGCTGCTTTCGAAAGGCGGCGAACATCGCGTCTGGTACGAAACCGCGGTCCGCAAGACCGGCCTCTTCGATGTCGAAGGTTGACCTGCAAACTCGCGACTGATCTGAAAGTGTCGAGCCCCTCATCGTGAAAAACACCTACTACCAGGACGAGATTCAGTACCTCCGCGAAGTCGGCCCCGAATTTGCCCGCGCCCATCCCCAGATCGCCCGAATGTTGGCCGACCGCGGATCCGACCCCGACGTCGAGCGCCTTCTCGAAGGCGTGGGCTTTCTCTGCGGCCGCATTCGCGAAAAGCTCGACGACGAGCTTCCCGAGATCACCGAAGATCTCATGGCCCTGCTTTGGCCCCACTATCTTCGTCCCATTCCCTCAATCAGCGTCCTCGAATTCCTTCCCGAGCTCGAGGGCATGCAGGCCCCCGTGCGCATTCCTCCAAAAGCCGAGTTCGCCAGTGTTCCCATCGACGGCACGCGCTGCCGCTATCGGTCCTGCTGGAATACCGTCTTGCGACCTTGGGCCATCCGCCATGTCGCGCTCGAAACGGCCTCCGCCAAGCCCATTCGACTCGTTGTCCAGATCGACACGGCGCAGAAGGCCGTCCTCGAAGACCTCGACCTCGGTGTCGTTCGTTTTCATCTCGCCGGAGAGGCTCGCACCGCTTTCGCACTTTATCTCCTTATGTTGGGTCATCTCGACCACGTCACCGTCAGTGACGGCTCCGCGCGACATGACCGCAAGGAGGAAATCCTCCCGGCCGGCGCCGTCTCCGCCGCCGGGCTCGATCGCGACGATCCGGTTCTCGACTATCCCGGACACTCCTTTGCCGGCTATCGCCTCGTGCAGGAGTATTTCGCCTTCAAGGAGCGATTCCTCTTCTTCGACGTGAAGGGAATCGATCGTGCGGTCCGCAGGCTCGGGCTTGAAAATACGATCGAGCTGGCCTTCACCTTCAATCGCCGCCTCGAGTCGCTGCCGATGGTTTCGCGAGAAAACCTGCGCCTCCACTGCGTCCCGGTCATCAACCTCTTTGCGCATCCCGCCGATCCCATCCGAATGCAGAACGACCGTTCGAAGTACCTCGTCCAGCCTTCACGTACCGGCCTGGCCGATCGTCGGCATGCCGAGGTGTACGCGATCGATCATGTCTACGGCCTCAGAAAGCAGGAGGGCCTCGAGACGGACGAGTTCGAGCCGTTCTTTTCCTTCCAGCACGCGACCGCGCCCGAGCCGCGCCGTTCCAGTTTTTATCATTCGCATCGCGTGGGCAACGTGGTCACCGGCGACGTCCGCCAGGGCACCGACGTATATCTTTCCTTCGTGCCCGGCGCCGCCGCGGGGAGCCTGCCGGCAGAAGAAACGATCTCGATCGACCTGACCTGCACCAATCGCGAACTGCCCACCGCCCTTCGCGCCGGAGACATTTGCGAGCCGACGGACAGCTCACCGGCCGGAATCGCTTTTCGAAACATCATCAAGCCGACGAACACCGTCCCGCCGCCCATCGGGCGCGACCTGCACTGGCGGCTGATCTCGCACATGTCGCTGAATTATGTTTCGCTGCTCGATGCCGATCGGTTCAAGCAATTGCTCCGGGTATACGATTTTCATTCCGAAAGCGACGCACAGGCCGCGATGACCCATCAGCGCATGCTCGATGGCATCGTCTCGCTGAAGTCCAGCTACAAGGAACGCATGGTGCGCGGCGCCCCGATTCGAGGCGTGCAGGTCAGCCTCGAGCTGCACGAGGACCACTTTGCGGGCGAGGGCGATGCGTATCTCTTCGCCACCATCCTCGATCGGTTCATGGGCCTCTATGTTACGTTGAACTCCTACACCCAGCTCAATGTCAGATTCGTCCGCAGCGGACACCGTTACACGTTTCCGGCGCGGTGGGGAGAGCAGACCACTCCCGCCGAGATGAGGTGAAACTCGTGCGAGATGTCGGCAGTCATGCTTTTGCCAGAAATGTGGCGCGAGACAGGCTCCTTGAGCGCCTGGCCGCGACCCCCTGGCAATTTGACTTCTCGCGCGCGGTCTGGCTGTTGGAGCGCTATCTCGGGGCGCCAATCGTCACGGGCGGGCGAGGTCCCGTCGCCCGGGAGATGCTCCGCTTCAGGCCTCACATCCTTCTCGGGTTTCCCGCCACCGATGTCCGCCGCCTGACTCGCATTGGTGAAACCCCGGAGGGGCTGCCCGTCTTCCAGATGGACGTCACATTCCTCGGCCTCTACGGCGTCGCCACGCCGCTGCCGCTGCATTACGCCGTGCAGGTGCTCCGCTCCTCCGATTTGCAGCGCGGAGATATTCCCGGCGCCGATGACGACGTCGCGCCGCCCGCGCCCGAAGCCCACGAGCGTGCCGTCGCCGCCGAAGCCGCGGCAACACGCGCCGTGGGCGAGCAATGGGACCGGGAATCCGGCCATTCTCCGGTTCGTGATTTCGTCGATCTCCTCCATCATCGAATAATCTCTTATTACTACCGGGCCGGAATCAAGTACCGCTACGACATGTCTTTCGGCATCCCCGGCCGAGATGACATCACCCGATGCCTGTTGATGCTGATCGGAATCTCTCCCGACGCCGGCGCCGAAACGCTCGGCGTCGATCCCATCAGATTGATTCGCTATGCCGGCCTGCTGACACAGCGCCCCCGCTCGGCCGCTTCGCTCGAGGGGTTTTTGTCCGACTACTGGCAGGACCGCCTGCCGTTTCGCGTCAAGGAGCAGGTCGGACGCTGGGTCGCCTTGCCGCTCGACGACATGAACCGCATCGGCCTCGCCAACTCGCGCCTCGGTGAAGACCTCACCGCCGGCGAGCAGGTCTTTGACCTCAGCGGCGCGTTTAACATCGAAATTGGACCCGTCGATTGGGCGACCTATCTCGAAATACTTCCCGATCGCGCCACGCACGTTCAGACGCGTGCGATGGTCCGCCTTTTTGTCGCCGATCCGTTTTCGTTCACGCTGGAAGTCAAGCTCAAGCCCGGAGAGGTCCCGCCCACCCAGCTCACCTCCGACGGCCAGGCGGGCCGCCTCGGATTGACAAGCTGGGTTCGCACAAAAGATGTCCCCGAAACTTCTGTCATATTCAGCGAGATGTCGTGCGCCGCTTCTCGCTTTACTGCGGACCGCGGTCGTGCCGCGCCTGCCGCCCGGAAGCAAACCTCGCACTCGATCGGTCCAGGCGCGGCCGATCACAAATACATGGCGGCCGGCGCGAACCGGCCGATGGGATGACACAATGCCGACGGAAACCACCGCAACAGATTTCCGCAGCCTTCTCGCCCGATTCGACGAGAGCTGCGTCAGGCACCTTCAGGGTGCGATGAGCCTCTGCGGATCGCGCTCGCATTTCGAAATCACCCCCGATCACTTCATGCTGCGCCTCCTCGATGAGACCACCGGCGACGTGCAGCAGATCTTTAGCACCTTCAAGGTCGATCGCGGCTCCATTCGCCGCGCCATTCAGCGCGTGCTCGATGCCCTGCCCACCGGCCACAGCGGAAAGCCGGTCATCTCGCCGCGCCTGAAGGAGATTTTTCAGTCCGCCGCAGTCATGGGGGACGAGTTCGGCTTCGATCAGATTCGCACCGGCCTGATTGTGCTTGCCTACGTGCTGAATCCCCAGCACCTCGGCGCCAACGAGCACACCTCCGAGCTGGAGCGCATCGACGTCGACCAGTTGCGCGATCATTTTCACGAGATCGTCCTCGGCTCATCCGAGCAGCCCGCCGGCGCCGCCGGTGAACCGGGCGCCGGACCGGGGAAGCAGGGGGGCACCGCGCTCGAGCAATTCACCGTCGATCTGACGGCCAAGGCCGCGGCGGGGGAGATCGATCCGGTCTTCGGCCGCGACCAGGAAATCCGCCAGATGATCGACATCTTCTCCCGGCGCCGCAAGAACAACCCCATCCTGGTGGGCGAGCCGGGCACCGGCAAAACTGCCATCGTCGAAGGCCTGGCCCTGCGCATCGTGCAGGGTGACGTGCCACCGACACTCAAAGGCGTCAAGCTCCTCACCCTCGACCTCGGTCTGCTTCAGGCCGGCGCCGGCGTGAAGGGCGAGTTCGAAAACCGCCTGAAAAACGTAATCAAGGAAATCAAGGCCAGCGCACAGCCCATCATCACCTTCATCGACGAGGCCCACATGATGATCGGCGCCGGCGGCGCCGCCGGCGGGGGGGATGCCGCCAATCTGTTGAAGCCCGCCCTCGCTCGCGGCGAGCTCCGTACCGTCGCCGCCACCACCTGGGCCGAATACAAGAAATACTTCGAAAAGGACGCTGCCCTCGAGCGCCGCTTCCAGCTCGTCCGTTGCGACGAGCCTGACACCGAATCGGCCATCGTCATGCTCCGCGGTCTCAAGGACAAATACGAGCGTCATCACAAGGTCACCTTGCTCGATGAAGCCGTCCGCGCCGCCGTCGAAATCTCCAAGCGCTACATCAGTGGCCGCTTTCTCCCCGACAAGGCCGTGGACCTCCTTGACACCGCCGCGGCCCGCGTATCCGTCGGCCTCAGCACCAAGCCGGCCGTCCTCGAAGACGTGGATCGCCGCCTGAGCCATCTCGACACCGCGATTCACGCCGTCCACCGCGACCACGCCGGCGGCACCAAGATCGATGAGGACGCGCTCAAGCAAATGCAATCCACCCGCGAGGCGCTTCTCGCCGAGCGCGAAGCGCTTGAAAAACGCTGGCAGCTGGAGCTCACCGCCGTGGAAAAGGTGCGCGAGCTGCGTGCCAAGCTGAAGGCCTATCAGGGCGACGCCGAGGGCGCCGCAGGCAATGGGGACGGGAAGGGCGGCACCGCCGCCCCGGCTCCCGAAGGAGCGGAAGACGAATCCGCCCTCCGCGCGGACATCGATGCCGCCATGACCGCCATGAAAGCCCTCCAGGGTGAAAGCCCGCTGCTCTACCCGCACGTCGATTCAGGCTCCGTCGCCGCCATCGTCTCTGACTGGACCGGCATCCCCATCGGCAGCATGTTGAAGGACGAAGTCACCGCCGCCCTCAACATGGAGGACAAGCTTCGCGGCCGCGTCGTCGGCCAGGACCACGCCCTCGGCATCGTCGCCGAGAAACTCCGCATTTCGAAGGCCGGCCTCGGCGACCCCAACCAGCCCCTCGGCGTGTTTCTCTGCGTCGGCCCCAGCGGCGTCGGCAAGACCGAGCTCGCCCTCACCATCGCCGATCTCTTCTTCGGCGGCGAGGGCTTCATCACCACCATAAACATGTCCGAGTTCATGGAAGCCCACACCGTCTCGCAGCTCAAGGGCTCGCCCCCCGGCTACGTCGGCTACGGCGAGGGCGGCGTCCTCACCGAAGCCGTCCGCCAGCATCCCTACTCCGTCGTGCTGCTCGACGAAGTCGAGAAGGCCCACCCCGACGTACTGAATCTCTTCTATCAGGTCTTTGACAAGGGCCAGCTCGCCGACGGCGAAGGCCGCATCATCGACTTCAAGAACACGGTCATCTTCCTCACCAGCAACCTCGGCACCGACGTGATCCAGCAGATGTGCGAGTCCGGCGAGAAGATTTCGGTCGACGAACTGCGCGAGGGCATCTATCCCCATCTGCGAAATCACTTCAAGCCGGCCCTCGTCGCCCGCATGACCGTCATCCCGTTCTTCACCCTCGGCGAGGAAATCCTCAAGGGCATCGCCAAAATGAAACTGAACAAGGTCGTCAAACGCCTCGCCGCAACCCACGGCATGGAAATGAACGTCGACGAAAGCGTCTACGCCGCCATCGCCTCAAGGTGCAAGCAGGTTGACATCGGCGCGCGTCAGATCGACCACGCCCTGAACCGCGAGGTGCTTCCGGCCTTCTCCCGCACGCTCCTCGGAAAAATGGGCGACGAGAAGCTTCCGAAATCCGTCAAGATGGGAGTCGCTGAAAACGGGGACTTTGAATACACCTTTGCAGAATAAAGTCGGTCGATAGCCGCGGGCTTTGAGCCCGCGGAAAAATATCTGCAACGGATCGATAGACGTCACTCGCAGGAAGGAGCCCGGCTTACATGGCCTTAATTCGCGACCTCAGCAAGGCTCAGATGGCCTTCCAGATCACCGGCCGGGAAATCGACCTGTTTCAGGTCACCCGCTTCTCAGGCCGCGAAGGCATCGGCCAGCTCTTCCGATTTGAAATCGAGCTGGCCGCCGCCCAGTCCGGCCTCGGCCTCGAAGCCATCGTCGGCAAGACCGCCACCCTCAGCGTCGCCACCAGCGAAGGCGACCGCTGGTTTCACGGCATCTGCAGCCGCTTTGAAATGTCGGGCGAAACCGTCGACCTGACCTATTACCGCGCCGAGCTCGTGCCGTCCTTTTGGCTTCTCACTCAGCGCTACAACTCGCGCATCTTCCAGAACAAGGACCTCAAGGTCATCCTCAACGAGGTGCTGACGCTCGGCGGAATTCCCGCCGACCAGATCGACATGTCCCGCCTCGCCAAGACGTACCCCCCGCGAGAGTATTGCGTCCAATACCGCGAGACCGACTTCAACTTCGTCTGCCGCCTCATGGAAGAGGAGGGCGTCTGGTGGTATTTCGAGCAGGCCCAGGCCAAGCACACCCTCGTCCTCTGCGAAAAGAAAAACGACTACATCCCCATTCCGGGCGATGCCAAGCTCGGCTATCGCAGTCCCTCCGGCCTGATCGCCGAGTCCGAGCACATCTACCGCTTCCGCGTCGGCCAGGGCATCCGCCCCGGAGCCGTCACGCTCAATGACTTCAACTTCAAGAACCCCAAGCTCACCCTCGACGTCAAGTCCGACAACGGCCGCGACCCGGGCCTGCGCTTCGCCGACTTTCCCGGCGAATACGAGGAGCAGGGCCGCGGCACCGATCTCGCCAAGATCCGCGCCGAGGAGTTCGAATCCTCCCGCATCATCGGCTACGGCCTGAGCAATTGCCGTCGCCTCGCGCCCGGCAAGTCGTTCGAGATGATCGAACACCCTCATGCGGCCTTCAACCAGAAATACTTCGTCACCTCCATGATCCATCAGGGCAAGGAGGCCGTCGCCCGAACCAGCACCGGCGCCGGCGCCCGCGGTGGCGTGCTCACCGTCCGCGTGCAGGAATCCCTCGTCGCCGCGCGCACCCACGAGCTGCCCGCCGTGCGCGAACTCGCCGAAGGCCTGCTCCAACTCGCCGGCCGCTTCAATGCCGGCGACCCCACCGAAAACCGAAGCATGACCCATTGGCTCTTCCACGGCGGCCAGGTCACCAGCGACCTCGCCCAGACTGCCGCCGCACAGGGCGCCAATCCGATGGAGTGGCTCTCCGTCCCAAATCTTGTCGCCGACATCGCCCGATCCGCCGTCATCGATTTCGACGCGCCGATTTATCACTGCCGCTTCGAGTGCATCCCCGCCACGGTCACCTATCGCCCGCCGAGAGTGACCCCGTGGCCCGAGATCGGCACCCAGACCGCCCGCGTCGTCGGCCCCGACGGCGAAGAAATTCACTGCGACGAATTCGGCCGCGTCAAAGTCCAATTCCACTGGGACCGCGAAGGCCGTGAAGGCGACAAGGCAAAGCTCTTCGGCGCCGACTCCTCATGCTTCATCCGCGTCGTTCAGGGTTCCGCCGGCGGCCAATACGGCATGATGTTCATCCCGCGCGTCGGCCAGGAAGTCGTCGTCGACTTCCTCGAAGGCAACCCCGATCAGCCCCTCATCATCGGCCGCGTCTACAACAAAGACCACATGCCGCCATATCCGCTGCCGGACAACAAGACCCGCAGCGTCATCAAGACCCACACCAGCAAGGGTGGCGGCGGCAACAACGAGGTTCGTTTCGAAGACCTCAAGGACAAAGAGCAGCTCTTCATCCAGGCCCAGCGACAGATGGACACCAACGTGAAGGCCAACCACTTCCACACCACCGGTGGAAGCTATCACCTTCACATCGGCGGCGAGCACAAGGGCGAGCTCCACGGCGATTACATGCAGCTCGTCTTTCAGGACAAGCACGTCCACATCAAGCAGCATCAGATGACGTGGATCGAGCAGGAAGAGCATCGCGCCGTCGGAGGCCTCCAAGCCGTCGAAATCGGCGGCACCCGCTCCTGGCTCATGCGCAAGGACGCCATCGACGTCTTCGAAGCCAATCACCAGCACGAAGTGACCTCGACCTATTATCTCAAGGCCGCCGATGTCAAGATCGAGGCATCCGGCAGCATTGAGTTGGTGGCGGGGGGCAGCAGCATCGTCATCGGCTCCAGCGGCATCTACATCACCGGCTCCATGGTCTACATTAACAGCGGTTCCGGCCCGCCCGTCTCGCCGACGGCCGTCGCCGGCATGTCACCCGGCCAGGCCAAGGACGCCGCCGTCGCCGACAGTTCCAAGCCCGGCAAGGACACGCGCTACTCCGGTCCCGATCAGCCGCCGCCGCAACTGCCGCCGCCTGCGGAGGTGCCCGGCCACGACTTCCCCGTGGAAGATCCCAAGGTCGTCGAAACCGCCAAGATCGAGATCGAGCTCCTCGATGAGGCCGACCAGCCCATCGCCGGCGAGCGCTATGAAATCACCACCCCCGACGGCAAAGTGAAGCACGGCACGACCGACAGCAACGGCCGCGCCCGCATCACCGGTATAAAACCCGGCGCCTGCAAGATTCGCTTCCCGCGCCTCGACTCGGAAGCCTGGATCAAGCACCCAACGCGCCCAACCGACCCGATTACGTAAGCGGCAGGAACCCGTTTAGCCCAGCCCCGAAGGGGCGGAGTGTGCAAGAACAATCGCACGAAACATCGGAAGCATCGCCAGACAACCATGGACATCGCCAGAACCATCATCGCCGTCGAAAACGACTTCCTCTGCAAGCTCTCCGTGCAGAACGGATTCAAGGACTGCACCAAAGTCCGCCAGGCCAACGCCGAGGCCGAATTCGTCAAAACCCGCGAGCTGCGCCCCGGCGACGCCGTCAAGATTCCCGTCGTCACCCCCAAGGAAGACACGGGCCAGACCGAGCTGCGCCACCGCTTCCAGCGCCCCGGCGTCCCCGTCGCCGCCATCCGTTTCGTCCACGGCAGCGCCTCCACCGCCGTCCAGAATGACAAAACCCTGACATTCATCGACGTGAGCAACTACAAGACCGATCAGGCCGGCAAGGGGCGCAAAGCCGCCTTCGTCGACCACAACGTCCGCGGCTTCAACGCCGATGCCGATGCCGACCCCGACACCTTCAAGGTCGAAGTCTTCGATTTTCGCGCCAAGGTGAAGGACCTTCCCGCCGAGATCGATGCCCTCCGGCCCGTCTTCAAGCCCGATGGAAAAATCCTCCGCCACGAGGAATTTCAGGGCGACCGCAAGGCCGCCGGTACCGAGGCCAACAAGCGCAGCCTCGATGTCACCACCACCGAGCAGGGCACGACCCATCGCTTCCGCTCCTGTTACCTCCGCGCCGTCGTTGACGAATTCGACAAGGGCGAGAAAGGCGCGGGAGGACGAAAGCTCCAAACCGTCCTCACCTCCGACATGACCGAATCCGCTCAGGCCGCCGACAAGGCCGGAAAGCCCGCCGACGCCGCCGACTTTCGCAAGGTCGAAATCCTCGATCAAAAACTCAGCGCCCGATACTTCCTGAAGGAATGCCCCGCCGCCGCCGGAAAGGCAAAGTGCCAGGCCCGCGCTGTGGTCGAAGTCGGCCACGCGAAAAGACGTGTCAAGGCCGTCGTCCATGTCCTCCGCAAGTCGCGCGATGGCGCCGGCGTCGTAACGGTCGATGCCGCCCGCGACTGGTGCCAGAAATATGTCCGCTGGCTCTACGCCCAGGCCAACATGGGCGTTAAGTTTCTCGACCCTTTCGTCCGTCTCATCCAGCCCCCGGCCAACATGATCACCATCGGCACGCCAACCGGCCCGCGCGCGAATGGTGGCGGCGAAATCTCGGTGAACATCGGGATCGATGGCGCCGCCAAGAAAAACGCCAAGATCAGCACCTCAAGGAACAGTAAACCCATCACCACCGCCAACAAACTGGCGGAGGAAATCCGCAAAGTGTTTCCTGCGCTGAAAGTGGTCGTCGGTGAAAACGCCATTAACACCGGCGCCTCCCGCGGATCGGCCGATATCCTCGTCGGCGATCCCAACGCCCAGTTGATCGAAATCGATCTCGTCACCAATAGCGACTCCAAGCAGAAGGCCGCCGTCGTCCGCATCACCACCACCAAGATCGAGGAGTTCAACGCCACCCATCGTTCATTCGTCGGCACCCCCGACGAGCGCATTCTTTTGAGAAACTACGACACCGGGAAAGATCGAATCGATGTCTTCATCGTCGGCGATCTCAGCGATGGCTCGTTTGGCGAGGCCTTCCGGCCGTTCAAGGAAGAGCCCGCGAATGACCCGAAGGCGCCCATCATCAACTCGCTCATTTTTCGGCAGGGACCCATCGACGGCGACATCGTTCACACCACGCTGCCCCACGAAATGGCCCACGTCCTCGCGGACGCCGGCCACATCAAGGTTGAAGACACTGAAATGTCCTTCAGCGGGTCGCCCGTCGGCAACGAGGAAAAAGTAGTCCACGGCCCCAAGCGAATCAGCGATCCATCAGAACCCGCGAACCATCTGGAATGGCTCAGCGGCTTCAAGACCAAGGGAAGCCCGGTGCAGTTCCTCCGGGAAAACAATAGCGGCTTGCTGACCGACTGGTAACTTCGCCGCCTTGCGAGGAGAGCAACGAAAGAAAAAATGCCCCCGGCCACCACTCAAAAATCCGACGAGCTGTTGAGAGCGTACTATTCCACCAGTACGAAGTACTTTGTCGTGCCCGTCCCCGCGCGCATCGATCGCGCCGCCGCCGTCGATTTCATCCGCGACCGCGTCAAGACCACCGAATCCAAGCAGAAAATCGGAAAGCTCTCCCGTCTCGCCATCTTCCACGATCTTTCCGAAACCGCCGACACCTTCGCCTCCCTCTTGAACCGCGCCGAATCCACCGGCGACGACTACGCCCGCTCCGCGACCGCCATTACCACCATCGCATGGATTGGCGACGAGGCGCAAATCTCGGCCGCGCAGAAATACTTTCAGGCCCTCCTCCAGAGAGCTTCCGTCTTGCGCGACCGGCAAGTCATGCTCGCCGCCTGCGACGCCTTGGGCGCGCGCGAAGGCACTCAGAATATTCGCAAGTGGATTCAAAAGGAGATCGATCGCCTCGAAGCCGCTGCAAACAAGCGGGAAGCCGCCCCGGGAGAGGCCGCCAACACCCGCAACCAGGTCGCCGATCTGAAAGAGTTCCTCGCCTTTCAGGTCACCCAGGTCGACAACGCGAACGCCGCACGCCAGAAAATCGCCAAAATGACCCCGGCCGAAACAACCATTCGGCCCCTTGCCGACTGCTACTTGCGCGAAAATCAGGACGATGCGCCCACCCTCGAGTACTGGTCGGCCATCACCCTCGTCCACCTCGGGCGTGATCAGCCCGCCATCGAGCGCAACCGCGATGCCGATATCGGACGATTTGAAACGCAGGATGCGGTCGCCGGCCCAGACAGCGTTGGCGGCAGGGATGCGCTGAAGCGCAGCCGCCCAGGCC
>Ga0190265_10002788_pt1 | contig 11780 bp, 12 predicted proteins | sample Popmic124T_FD_133135 | JGI IMG/M metagenome (GOLD analysis project Ga0190265, IMG submission 133135) | Populus adjacent soil microbial communities from riparian zone of Indian Creek, Utah, USA - 124 T | ecosystem: Environmental > Terrestrial > Soil > Riparian zone | place: USA: Utah | collected...
AAGTGAGGTCGAAGCGATCCTCCCACTCATCGCTCCCACAATGAGAGCGTTGGGCTACGACCTCGAAGATGCATGAGGCCGCGCGACACGCGGGCTCGCCGTGAGCCCAGGAAGGTTAGAGGTAGCCGAGATCGCGCAGGTGTTTCTCGACTGTGGCTTCCTCATCCGAAGTCATGCCCGATTCAGCTACGACCTCGGTGGACGTCACCTCGTCGATGAAAGACTCGAGCTTCCGCGCTACCTCAGGGTGCCGGCTGTAGTAGTTGTGCTTCTCGTCTGCCCCGCCCGCTTGCCCGTTGCTCCCGTTGAGCTTGTAGAGGGACGGCCGGCCCCCTCGTACGCGCAGTAGCTTCCAATCCTCGGTTCGCGCTCCCTCGATGCGTTTCCCCTCGAGCTTGACGCCCACAGCCTCCATGTAGGCAGGCTCCTCGGGAAGAGATTGCCCCTCCATCAGAGGACGAAGGCTTCGACCGTCCGTGCCGGGTGGGACATCAACGCCACACAGGTCGGCGATTGTCGGAAAGAGATCGATGTGCCGTACCTGCTCCTTGACTGTCACCTGGCTCGTTCCAGGCCCGGCGACTATCAGAGGCACTCGTACCAGGTGCTCGTGCAGCGCAAAGCCATGGCCCACCGCGACTGACGCCAATCTCGAATCGAGGTACGGAAACCAACTGCCAAGCTTGAAGGCGCGCCGCGATCTACGCGCGACTCTTATGAGCCTCTGTTGAAAGCGCGTGTCCGGGTAGTCTTCGCCGTGGTCGCCGGTGATGACAACCAGGGTGTTCGGGCCCAGAACCTCGAATACTGGAGCAAGCCACTCGTCGAGTGTCGCTACCGCTCCCTCGTAGCCGGTCTTGTCCCACCGTTTTGCGAAGTCGGGAGGCATCCTGTACGGGCGATGCGCCTCCCAGACGTGCAGCATCATGAAGTAGGGCTCGGTGTAGGACTTCATCTTGGACACCATGTCTTCCCGCCAGTTCATGAACCCCACCTTGTATGCCGGTCGGTGGTTGGCATCGTCGAATCCACGCAGCACTCCTGTTTCAGGGAGCAGGGGGCCCGTCACCTCAGCGTGCGTTTCGTATCCAGCTTTACCGAACGCTTCAGCCCACGTCGTCAGGCTCTTCGACAGCTGATAGCCCTGGAGACCACGAACGCCATGTTTGGGCGGGTAACACCCGGTCAGCATTGAGGAGAACGACGGGGTTGTCGAAGTGGTGGTCGAAACGCATTGCGTGAAGGCGGCTCCTTTTCCGGCGTATGAGTCGAAGTTGGGTGTTGAGATGTGGTCGCCGAAGACGGCGTCGGCTCTGAGGGAGTCGACCGCAAGGAAAAAGACGTTCGGCTTACTCACTGAACCTCCATGACGGATTGAGTTTCACAGAGCGACGAATTCTATCCGAACCTCTTTTGCATCCGAACGGGTGCGCCGACACTTGATGTCCCAAGAACCGACCCACGCTGGCACACTAGGGCGATGAATGAAGAGCTTCCCTCGATCGAGATTCTGGGGATACCGATCGCTTGCATCGACGCGTCTGAGGCCCTGATGGAGATCGAGCGGCTACAGCAGCGACAGTCGCCGGCATTGGTGGCCTATATCAATGCGCATTCCATCAACCTGGCAAGAGAGAACTTTTCGTACAGAGACGTTCTCGTGGCGTCGGATCTCAATCTCAACGACGGTTCTGGGGTCGCCCTGGCAGCACGAATACAGGGTCGCCGCTTCAAGGAGAACCTGAATGGGAGCGACTTCAACGTCGACATCCTTCGTCTCGCCTCCCGCCGCGCGTGGTCGGTCTTTCTCCTGGGGGCAGCCGAGGGGGTCGCGGACACGGCCGCCCAGCGGCTCAAGGCGAGGATCGACGGTCTGAACATCGTTGGGACGCACTCTGGCTACTTCAAGGAGACATCAACGGAGAAAGTCGTCGCAGCGATTCGCGCCAGCGAGGCCGACCTCGTCATGGTTGCGATGGGCAATCCTCGGCAGGAAGAGTGGCTGGCCGCAAATCTCGAGTCAACAGGAGCGCGCATCGGCGTAGGCGTGGGTGCGTTCTTCGACTTCACGGCCGGGACCGTCCCCCGGGCTCCGGGCTGGATGAACAGGTTCGGTGTTGAGTGGGTGTGGCGGCTCGCGCAGGAACCTCGTCGGATGTGGCGCCGTTACATCGTTGGAAACCCATTGTTCCTGGCTCGGGTGGTTAGGTCCCGTTTGGGCGCGCGCAATCGCAAGGTGAATGGGTGAAAGGTTTATCGCGAACGGCTAAGGCGTCACTGTCGGGTGTGATCCTGGTGTCCTTGTTCGTGTTCGGCGTCGTCGTCGATTTCGGGATCAACGCGGGCGTCGTTCACCAGGGCGTCACCATTAGCGGTCTGGATGTCGGCGGCTTGACCCTGGAGGAGACCCAGAGCGCGCTTTACGAGCACCGAAGCCGGATGCGGCAAGGGGAGGTCTGTTTCTCTGGCCCAGACTTCGAGGATTGCTTTCTACCGGAGGACGTCGGCTGGTTCCCGTCGGGAAGCGACTTGAGGGCGACTGCGCAGAAGGCCTTCGATGTCGGCAGAAGCGGGGGCCCGCTCGTTGCCCTTGGTGAGCGCTTTCGAGCATGGTCCGGAGACATCGCGCTGTCGTTGCCTCCCTCAGCGAAACCGTCAAAGGTCACCGACGTCCTCGACGAATGGGAGCTGGAGCTCTCTGGGTCGGACCTCGAACTCGATCGGGCCAGGTCGCGAGCGACGATCAAGGAGTCGCTCGCGACCTGGCCCCGCATTGAGTCAGAAATTCCGACTCTCTAAAACGGTCAGTTGCGCCTTCTCAAGATTCGGTCACTAACGGTCCACGTGGCGAGCTTGCTGATCGCCTCGAGGACGACCCACATATCCATCTTGGTGCTCCCTCGAACCCTTTCGACAAAGGTGATCGGAACCTCGACGATTCGGCCTCCGGTGCGGGAGACTCGGCGAGTCGTTTCCACCTGAAATGCATAGCCCCGAGATTTGAGCGTGTGGAAATCGATCCGTTGGAGGGCCCTTGAACGAAACGCTCTGAAGCCCGCAGTGGAGTCATGCACCGGGTAGCCGAGGAGTGTTCGAACCATCCTGTTTGCTCCGGATGACAACGCGCGGCGTCCCCGGCCCCAGTTCTGCACCCGGCCCCCTTCGATGTACCTGGACCCAATTACCATGTCCGCGTTGGTCAGGGCTTCGAGCAGGCGGGGGATATCCGCAGGGTCGTGACTGAAGTCGGCGTCCATTTGAACAAGAACCTCGTAGCCTCGAGCGAGACCCCACCGGAAGCCGTCCACATAGGCGGTTCCAAGTCCCTGCTTGCTCGGTCTGGTCAGGAGATTGATGCGGGGGTCCGCGGCGGCCGCTTCCTCAATGAGTCGAGCGGTGCCATCGGGTGAGCCGTCGTCGACGAACAGAACATCCAGGCCGGTCATGTCCAACAACCGCCCAACGAGCTCCCGAACGTTGTCGCGCTCGTTGTAAGTGGGGATGACAATCAGGACCCGCTGACCGAGGGGTTCCCCGGCGTTCGCATGACTGGCCGCCGATGACACGGCGTCCACGATACCCTCGTCGTGGCCTCGAACATCCGACAGACTGCAGATAGACGACTCGGGGGATAGCTGCAATCAGGCGAACAACAATCATTGTCATTGCTGTGCTTCTTGTCGGTGGACTCGTCGCACTGGCAGCGGCAATCGTCGAGCCGAGCGACGAGGGGGCAGCCCCCGACAACCCGCCGGCCGAACAGACTCCAGATACCGAAGACGGCCGCCCCAGTGAACCGCTCCCGAAGAAGGCCTATCTACGGAGTGCGTGCAAGCTCCCAACGAGATGGGTGGAACGTATTCATCGGGGTTGGACACCGGGGCGCTCGAGGAACTCCGACCTGTTGATTGTGCCCAAGCCGCCTAACTACATGGGATCGTTCATCAACACGAGCCACTCCGGCCCATACGACTTCCTCCAGGAGGTGCCGCTCGTTCTCTACGGTCCAGGTTTCGTTCGGCCCGTCGGATCTGTGGATGTGAACCGTGAGGTCACGATCGCGGATCTGGCCCCCACGTATGCCGAGCTCATGGAGTTCGAGGAGTGGCCCGACGACAGGCAGTCGGAGGCGCTGACTGAGGCGCTCGAGGACACCGACGAGACCCCGAAGGTGATATTCACGGCGGTCATAGACGGTGGCGGTTGGAACGTCTTTCGCCACTGGGACGACAGACATCCGAATCTCACGCGGATCATCGAACGAGGTGCAAGCATCGAAGGAGCAACCGTCGGTTCGTCACCCTCCATTACACCCGCGACCCACACGAACATCTCAACCGGCGACTTTCCCAGGACTCACGGTGTAACGGCGATAGCGATTAGGGACGACGACGGTCAGATCGTGGGATCGTTCTCGGAGGAAGCCGGCAACCCCGGCTACCGCCTCATGGATCCGAGAGTCTCGCTGCGGGAGACGACGATCGCCGATCTCTGGGATCGCTCAGTCGATAACAAGGCCAAGATAGGAATGCTGGCGGCTGGAAATCTCATGCTCGGCATGGTTGGTCACGGCGCCGCGCTCGAAGGCGGCGACAAGGACATCGTTGCGATCAAGTCAGGAGAGAGCTGGGGAACCAACGAGGAGTTCTACTCGCTGCCCCCGTACGTCAACACCGAGGTCGAGGGCCCCGAGGGCGATCTCGACGCGGTCGACAGGGCAGACGGCGAGGCAGATGGCCGGTGGCAGGGACACGCGGTCGCCCCGCTTGACGGATCTCCTGCGTTTCCCCCGTGGCAGAACACGGTCGTTCAGGCGTTATTGGAGGGGGAGCGCTTTGGCAGGGACGAAACCACCGACCTCTTCTACCTGAACTACAAGAGCCCGGACAGGGCGGGGCACACCTGGAACATGATCGCCCCCGAGCAGGGAGACGTTGTCGAGGCTGTCGACGAGGCCCTGGGCGAAATGGTCGCCTGGTTGGACTCGAACATCGGCCGAGGCAACTACGTGATGGCCATCACTGCGGACCATGGCCAGACCCCGCTGGAGGTCGGTGGATGGCCGGTCCTCAGAAGCGAGGTCGTGGACGATGTCAACGCAAGATTCCAGCGAGATGAAGGCGCCGGCATCATCCAGCGCACCTCGGCGTCGTCGTTCTTCAGCAACGCCCAAGGCATGGCCGCGAACGGCACCACGCCCGAAGAGGTTTCATCCTTCCTGGCGCGTTACACGATCGGAGAAAACATTCCCGAGGGTGACGAACCCCCGGAGGGATTCGCGGATCGCACAGACGAGCGAATATTCGATGCCGTCTTTCCAGGGCGCAAGCTGGACAAGGTGGTCGGCTGCACGGGAGCCGACGTGAGCGACTGACCCGAACGGCTTGACTAATCGGGCCGGCAAGCGGGGAGCGCGAGCTCTCGTCCCGACATCGCAGTTAGGTAGATTCGCTCGTTCAACCGATCCTTGAAGCGATCGGGCACTTGTTCGGCGTCGGTCGCGTTCTCGTGCAGTCGGTAGTTGCGAATGAATGCGGAGATGTCCTCGAAAGTGACGTTGTTCGCCCTCATGGCTTCTCTGTTGAAGAAGAATTGATAGCCGCGATTCGCCGTGACAAACTTCTTGTCCGGCGTGGCCGTGTTGAACTCGCGTTCGAGGTCCTTCGTAAGCTCACCGGTGTCGATGGACCAGCCGCCGGTGATCTCGGGATAGGGCGTCACTCCGTGGTCGGCAGTCAGGGCGAGCACGTAGTTGTCCCTGCCGACGAGGTCGTTCAGGCCCTCGACTATCGCTCTCAGCTGACGGTCCTGCTCCTCTAGATTCTGCTTTACCTCGGGCTCGACCAGGTTGTACGCGTGGCCGGTGAGGTCGGTGGCCTTGTAATTGGTGAAGAAGAGGTCGGGGACTTCGTCCAGCCCGAAGCCCTCTGTTCCAAGGATCTCGAAGAGTTTCTGTGTCTGGAAGATCGACCACGCGGGAGTTTCGCGGATCTTGCCGTCCATGTTCATGGGATGGCCCAGCCACTCCAGATCGGCCTCTCCGTCGCGCAGGTCCACCTCCTGGACCGCCTCCTCCAGACCTACGAGGCTTGCCGCGTACGCGGGGAATGAATAGTGCTCCGTGTTCGAGGTGAACTCGAGCTTCCCCAGAGCATCGAGAACGGAGATGTCCTTGTCGCCGCCCTCCAGATATGAGCCATGCCCGAGCATTCCCGCATGCCACGAGTCTCTCGCCAGCAGTCCGATGAGGGGAACGTTTCCGTTGGCGCGGTCCCACACGTCGGCGAGAGTTTCGACCTTGAGGTTTTCGGGGGATTTCTTCTCCCACGAGTCGACAATCCTTCCGCCTACTCGCACCGGGATATCGGTGAGCCCATGAGAGCTCGGGAAGAAACCGGTACCCAACGTCGCATGGGTTGATGGCGTGATGGATGGCGACGAACCAACTGTGGCGTTGTCGAAGCTTGCCGATTTGTCCGACAGAGACTTCAGGTTGGGCCACGAACCGGGCCATTGCTCGAGCATGTTGGTCCCGCCACCGTCCCATGCCACAGTGAGGATCAACTTCGGAATGCCGTTACGCCGGTCGGGTGGCAAAAGGGCCTCGCTGAGGACCCGTCCATCTCGTTCACCCAAGCCATCGAAGTTCAGGAGCTCGGCGAAGGTCGGAGCGACGTCCGCGAGTGTCACGGGCTCGTCTGACGAGAATCCACGCTTGATGAACCCCGGACCGTAAAGAACCAGGGGGACCTCCTGGGTGTAGGGCCAGGGGGTCGAGTGCCTCGTGCCGAACTGGTTGGGTAGCCGTTCCACGGCGAGCACGTCGCCCGACCGCTTGGGGAAGTAGCCCCGGCGCACCCTCTGCAGGACCGCCTGGGGCGTATCCAAGCAGGGCTCGGGAGCGGCCCCCTTTGGCTCTATCCGCTCGTCCTCATCGGATCCCAGGGTGAGGCTGTAGCCCACTGCCACCAGACCGACTGCGAGCGCGAGACCAACGGCGACGGCCCCGCGTCTGCGCCGCGTGCGTCTCTGGTCTGTGCCTGATTGCGCGCTAGTTCTCATGTCCACCAAACTATGAATGCCGCCTGGGGACAGAAGCTAACGCGACCTGCCCACAATGCGCGAACACGCGGACCTGTGGGTGCAGACGCTTCCCCCGAGCGTTACCCTGCTTTGCCGTGAGTTCCCACGCTACCCGACGGCCACCATCGGGCTCCGCATTCGTCATAGCAACCCGTAACCGGCCGGACGACCTCGTGCGCACAGTCGAGTCCTTGCTCGAGCAGACCGTCCTGCCGGCAGAGCTCTGCATCGTCGACTCGAGCGACGAGACACCAACGCGCTCGCAGATCGAGAAGCTGTGCGCAGAGGCCGGCTTGGCTCTCGACTATCACCATCCCGCCCCCATGGGGCTGACGGTTCAGCGGAACGTGGGAATCGATCGCACCAAGGGCGACCCTGTCTTCTTCATCGACGACGACGTCGCACTGGCTGCGGACTGTCACGAGGCGATTCTTGATGAGTACGAAAAATGGGGGCCGGAGCTCGGAGGAGTCAGGGCGACGCCGGTGCGACCCGCTCGTCCCTCGAGGACCACGATCGCTTACCGCAAGCTCTTCGGAATTGGAGGGTGGTGGCCCGAGTCCTCCGGGGTCGTGCGACGGGGTTTCTACGCGGAGGGTGTCTCAGAGGCGGCCGGGGTGCGAAGGATCGAATACTTCAACGGTTGGTTCATGTCCTTTCGGCGAGAGGTCTTCGAACACGAGCGCTTCGACGAGGCGTTGTCCGGCTACGCCTACAAGGAGGACATCGACTTCTCCTACAGGGTGAGCCGACGGTACAAGCTTGTGCAAACGCCAAAGGCTCGCTGCGATCATCTCAAGAGCAGCGCCTCGCGAATGAACTCATACCAACTTCAGCGCATGAACCTCGCCAATCAGTTCTACCTCCATCGAAAGCTCATGCCACAGACACCTCGCAACCGAGCGGCTCTGTGGTGGGCATTGGTCGGACTGTTCATCATCAACGTGGGCAAGGCGGCTCAGTCGCGCGACCCGGGTTTGTTCACGGGCCTTGTGGTCGGGGCCTTCGAGCAAAGTCGCGGCCGAGGGCTCGTCGACCCTGCGGCCGAGCGGCTCAGCTCGTGACAACGGAGGGTGTAACACCCGCCGGCAGTAAGAAGCTGGACTATTGGTTCACGGTTCTGCTCACCGATCCCGTGGCACTGCCGATGGTGCGTCTGCTGACGCGCAGGCGGTGGCTGAGTCCCGACGCGGTCACCCTCATCGCCTTATTGCTCGGCCTTTCAGTCGGCGCCTTTTTCTCCACCGGCCAGCGTTGGGGGTTGATAGCGGGAGCCATCGCGTTCTACTTCGCCTTCGTGTTCGACTGCGTGGACGGAAAGCTCGCGCGGGCCCTGCAAGTGACCAGCCCTCGAGGCGAGGCACTCGATCACCTTGCGGATGGAGGTCGCCGAGCCAGCGCCGCGCTGGGTCTGGCCGTCTATCTCTGGCGAGTCGAGGGAGATGCGACGGTTCTCTACGCCGTCGTCTACACCGTCGCGAGTTACTACTTCCTGGAGATCTCGGGGGCCGAGCGCGGCGAGCCGGGCGGACGGCTGAGCGGCATGTCCGGGTGGCTGGCCCAACGACGCCTTCTCCCGAACCCCGGGATGCCGGACGTTCAAGCCATCACCTTCATCTTTGGACCGTTGACTGGCTTCGTTGTCGCGGGACTCGTGCTGGGAACGGCGATGGTGACGGCGGCGATCGCACTGACCGTGTATCGGAGACTCAGATGACAACCCACCGAAGACCCGTGAGGATGTCGCCGTGAACCGCGTTTTGATGCTCGGACTTGATGGAGCGACTTATTCCGTGCTCGAGCCGGCCTTCGAGGCGGGCCACATGCCGCACTTCAGAGCATTGATGGAACGGAGCGCGCAGGGTGTCCTGACGTCCACCGTGCCGCCGTACACCCCTCCGGGATGGACATCCATCTTCACCGGGCAGAATCCCGGACGTCACGGGATCTTCGGATTCACGCTCGGCAACGTCCAGAGGCCCGGGGGCCTGGTGCGCCTGGATCGCGTTGCCTCCCCGGCCATATGGAACGCGGTCAACGCTCAGGGTTCGCGTATGGGCGTCTTCAACGTGCCGATGACCTTCCCGCCACCGGCGGTGGATGGCTTCGCGGTGTCGGGGATGCTGACTCCGGAGGGAGGAGGCGAGACACCGGGGAACTACACGTATCCCGAGAGCCTCGCTGAACAGATCAAGAACGAGGTGGGCGGATACCAGATAGACATCGAGGTCGACTACGCGCAGGACTGGAAGTCGACGGACATCATTGAGCGGCTTTCTAAGAACGTCGCCGCCAAGAGGTCCGCACTCAAATTCCTCCTCGACAAGGAACCCGATCTTCCGATCCTGTTCGCGGTTCTGGAAGCACCGGACCGGCTCATGCATGTCCACTACAAGTACATAGACCCCAACTGCGAGCACTACCACCGCCCAGAGGCTGAGCCGATAAGGACCAGGGCATGGGAGTTCTTCGACGAGATGGATCACATGATCGCCGACATGCTGTCGTGGGCGGGCAGTGATGCCTACGTCTTGACCATGTCCGACCATGGTTTCGGACCCAAGGACAAGAGCGTCAACGTCAACGTCGCATTGAGAGAATGGGGACTACTCGCGGTCGGCGGAGCGGGCCAGGTGACGAGATCCGCGAGCGTGCGCAAGGTCGCGCGGAGGGCCAAGAAGGTTCTCCCGAAAAAGGTGTGGCAGAAGGCAAAGGGGGCGGCCCAGGCATCGATCGACTGGTCGCGCACCTCGGCCTTCTCGGCCCCCATTCCCCAGCAGGGGATCTACATAAATCTCGAGGGGCGAGAGCCGCACGGCATCGTGCCGCGGTCGCGTTACGAGTCTGTGCGGGACGAGATCATCGAACGACTCTCGGGGTTGACCGACCCGGACGACGGCCGGCCGGTTGTGGATCGCGTCTTCAAGCGCGAGGAGGTAATTGAGGGCCCCGAGGCAATCAACGCACCCGACCTCTTTCCTGTGTGCCGGGCCTACTCGTACGAGCTTTCTGACGGTCTGTATTCGCCGAGCGTGCTCGACGACTACAGGGACCTGCCGCGCGGGTTTCACCATATGGACGGGATCTTCGGAATCGCCGGCCCAGACATTCAGCCGAAGCGTGGATGCAGCGCCATCCTCTACGACATGGCGCCCACCGCTCTCTATCTCGCCGGACTGAAGCTTCCCGAGATGGACGGGCGCGTGCTGATCGAATTGCTCCCGGCGTCGAAGGTCGCCGGACGTCCGGTGGAGATCGAAGCCATGGATCTGCCGCTCGCCGGTGAGGGGGTCGCCTCGACCCCGTACTCGGCCGAGGAAGAAGCTCAGATCGAGGAATCCCTCAAGAATCTCGGGTACCTCTAGCTTCGGCGGAGCTTCGCTGCGCCTCGCCGAGGGGAAAGGCTCGGCATCCGCCCTCCGGGCGGCCAAGTCCTCTAGGCCGCCCTCGCGGCGGCCAAGTTTCTAGCCAATCCGCTCTGCCGCCGCGCTCCGAATACCCGGTGGCAGGTTGCTTGACCTCTTCAGCGTCAGCCCCTGCCGTGTGATTCACGACTTATTAGGTAAGCACTCGGCAGAAGCGACTTCCGCACTTCCGAAAGGGGAAACAGAGATGGCTACTGCAAGATCGGCCGCCGGCACGGCCAAGACCCCCGGGCAATTGTTCGCCCTGGTGTTCGGGGCGGTCTACGTCCTCGTTGGGATCCTGGGATTCATCGACCCTCTGGTCAACGACCAGGACAAGCTTCTGGGCATCTTCGGAGTCAATGGGCTTCACAACGTCGCGCACCTCGCCGTGGGTGCTTTGCTGCTATTCGGTTCGCGCGCGCCCGACACGGCCAGGATGGTCAACCTCGTGGTCGGAACCGTGTACCTGCTGCTCGGCATACTTGGGCTCTTCGGAATCCTGATCGAGGGAGGCCAGGCTCTCGACCTGAACAACAACCCTGCGGACACAGTCCTGCACTTCGCCACCGCGGCCCTCGCGCTTTACTTCGGGACCGCTGGCTCCACAGTTCGTCGAGCTACCACTGCATAACTCCTGCAACCGAGAGGGGCTCACAGTGAGTGGGCCTCTCTCGTTGGTGGTTACGCTTTTGTGGCGGCCTCGAGGTTGTCCACCGCAAAGATGAGCTCGGTCTCTCCGCCATTGCGGTTGACCAAGTAGACCGAAGAGATCGAGACGCCCGACTTCGACAGTCGTCGGCAGTAGCGTCCCAGTTCTCCGGGTCGGTCGTCGAGTGTCACCGTTAGAACCGGTCTGCTTCCCTCGACCTTGAAGCCGTTGGAGGCAAGGATCTCGGCGGTCTCGTCTCCGTCATCGACGACGAGATGGATCAGGCTGCGGTCGAGGTGGTTAGAGGCCGCCAGCGTCTCGATGTTGACGCCGTGGTGCCCCAACAGCTCTCCCATTTCGGCAAGGAGGCCGGGCCGATCGTCGGTGCTGACGATTATCTCCTCCAGCATGAGCCCAGCGTAGTACTTCGAGCGAGTCGCCGCGGGCCTCTAGTGCGCACCCTCCGCCGAGAAGACCGCTCTGAAGGTGCGCCACAGGATCCACAGGTCGAGGCTCAGCGACCAGTTCTGGATGTAGAAGAGGTCATAGCGGATGTAGTCGGCGAAGCTCGTCTCGGCTCGGCCGCTCACCTGCCACAGCCCAGTCATTCCCGGCTTCACTCGAAGACGGTTGCGCACCCA
>Ga0190265_10002789_pt1 | contig 11779 bp, 11 predicted proteins | sample Popmic124T_FD_133135 | JGI IMG/M metagenome (GOLD analysis project Ga0190265, IMG submission 133135) | Populus adjacent soil microbial communities from riparian zone of Indian Creek, Utah, USA - 124 T | ecosystem: Environmental > Terrestrial > Soil > Riparian zone | place: USA: Utah | collected...
GAAGAAAATGACCTGGCGTCCGGGTGTATTGCTCGCGCGTCCCAGATCGCCACGCGGCCGCGGACAGAAACAACGCTTGGCGGTATCGCCGCGCAGGATCCAGAGAGCGGCCCGCAACTCTCCGTCGGGCAACATCGGCCTAACGGGCTTTCGGCGGAGCCGCGGTAGTACGTCCGGATCGCGCTTCCACGGCGAACGAGGACTATGTCCGAGCATTCATGGAATGGAACGTGATCGAGAGCAGCTCGCCTCGAGAATTGCGGAAATCGCTACCGGCCGATCGGTGGCAGATGGATGCCGGATGGGCGCCGTTCGAGGCGTACAACGTCGAACGCGCGCGGACGGCGAGCACGCAGGCCGCCGTGCAGGCGCTGATGAGCGAATTCGGAATGCCTGCCATCGCCCCGGCGGATCTTCTGGCTTTTACAGTCGTTCGTTCATGGCGCCAAGTTGGCGTGCCATTTCCAACGGTCGAGAACCTGCCCACGCCGGCCGCGCGTTTCTCGTGTAACCCGCACTGTTCGGGAAAGGACGGCGGGCACGATATCCATCTGCGGCAGTTCGCGCGAGAGGGTATGCATCTTTACGGCGAGCTGAAATCCGTCGAGGGATCCACCGTGCGTTTCAGCGAAGATCTCGCCGCACGTCTGTCCTTCGCCGATCATCGCTTCGACGAAGAGTTTCGGCCGCTCTTCGACGCATACATTGCGGCAGCCGGGATCGCGGCGCCGCCCGACGATCGCGCGCCGCCGGACGACTTCATGCCCCCCGTCGTTACCGAGCTCGATCTCGATCAGGCCGGCATTCGCAGTTTGGTCTGAGCGACCGGCTATCGTCTCGATTTCAGCTGGGTGGATCTGCCCGTGTTCGACCAATGGGGTTATCCGCGACAGGTACGAGGCGTCACCGAGCATCCCGGCCTCTACGCGGTCGGATTGCCTTGGCTCTACTCGGAACCGTCCTCCGTCTTCGCGGGCATCGGCGCCGACACGGCACACGTCGTCGAACACATCGCCCAACATCGCCGGCGCGAAGTCTGATCGAACCAGCGGACGCCCCCTTTGCGCTCCGCGGCCGCGCGGCGATCTGGGACGCTCGAGCAATACACCCGGACGCCGGGTCATTTTCTTCGCCGGCGCGGGGTCTTACCTCGGAGAGAAGAGCGTGAAGGAGCGTCAGCGTGAAAGGAGCGCCTCGCATGCAAGAATCGTTCAGGTGTCTGAAGCGAACCAGCTACCTCGTCTACGGCGGCGTTTGCTACGCGATGTTCCTGGCGACCTTCCTCTACGCGATCGCCTTCGTCGGCAATTTCTGGCCGGCGCTGGGACTCGATGGCGAGTCGTTTCACAGCATGGACTTCGGGGGCCGCAGTCGTCCTTCGTCGTCCTTCGGCGAGGCGCTTCTGATCGATCTGGCATTGCTCGGCGTTTTTGCGGTGCAACACAGCGTCATGGCACGGCGCGGCTTCAAACGTTGGTGGACTCGCATCGTTCCCACGCCGGTCGAGCGCAGTACGTTCGTGCTCGCCGCCAGCGCGTGCCTGGCGCTGCTGTTCTGGCAGTGGCGGCCGATCGGAACGACCGTCCTCTGGGACGTATCGCAGGGGCTTGCGGCGAAGCTGCTCATCGGCTTTTCGCTCGCCGGTTGGACGATCGTCCTTTCTGCCACGTTCATGCTCGACCACTTCGATCTTTTCGGCCTGCGCCAGGTGTGGAGCGCTTTTCGCAACCGCCCGCTTCGCGAACCTGAATTCGCGACGCCGGCTTTGTACAAAGCGGTGCGCCACCCGATCTACATGGGGTTCATCGTCGCATTCTGGGCGACTCCGGTGATGGCGCTCGGTCATGTCGTGTTCGCGGCCGCGACCACGGGCTACGTCTTGATCGCGATTCAGCTCGAGGAGCGCGATCTCCTCGCCCGCTACGGGGATGCGTACCGAGAGTATCGCCGGAGAGTCGGGATGCTCTTCCCCTTTCCGCGGCAGAAGCTGCGCTTCGAGGCCAAGCCTTCACCCCGGCAAGAGGTCTGACGTGCGGTGCGTTCTGCACGTATCCTTACTGGTTGCTCCGGTGGATCCGACGCTTAGAGTACGAGGCGTGGATCCGCTTTCCGACGTTCTCCGTGGACTCCAGCTCTCGGGAGCGATCCTCTTCCGTGCGCGACTGAGGGCACCCTGGTGCTTTGCGATTCCCGACGCGGCCGAGATGGTGCAAGTGCTGCTACCGGGTGCGGCGCGCCTCGTGCGCTTTCACGTGATGGTCGACGGGGAATGTTTCGTGGCGGTCGAAGGTGAGACCGTGAGGCTCGGCTCCCAGGACGTGATCGTGCTGCCCCGAGGCGACGCCCACGTCATGTGCAGCGAGCCCGACCTGCCGGCAATCCCGGTGCTGAGTGTCCTTCCCAAGCTTGGCAGGGGGAAGGTACCGACCCTGGATTGTCCGGGGCGAGGAGCTTGCGTCACGCTGCTCTGCGGCTTTCTCGGTTGCGACGAGCCGATCTTCGATCCGCTGCTCACGGCATTGCCGCCGGTGGTCGTCGATCGCAGAGACCGCGGACCTTCGGGACCCTGGCTGGACGCCATGCTCGACTACGTCCTGCACGAGAGTGACTCCGATCCGCTGCCTGGCGGCTATACGATGCAGACCAGGCTCGTCGAGTTGATGTTTCTCGACGTCTTGCGCCGCCACATCGCCGAGCGCCCGTCCGACCAGCGAGGATGGCTGGCGGCGCTGCGCGATCCACTCATCGGTCGCGCGGTCAGCGAGCTCCATGCTGATCCGACACGCGCGTGGACGCTTGCTGCGTTGGCAAAACGGGTAGGGCTGTCGCGATCGATTCTGGCGCAACGCTTCCGCCGCGTAGCGGGGACCACTCCGATGAAATATCTTGCTGACTGGCGGCTTCAGCTCGCGTCGAGCCTGCTGAAGGCGGAGGAGCTTTCCATCGCCGCTGCTGCCGCTCGAGTCGGCTACCAATCCGAAGCCGCGTTCAATCGGGCTTTCAAGCGGCGGGTGGGCGAGCCGCCCGCCAAGTGGCGCCAGCGGCAAAGCCGGCTGATGGCAAAGGAAGCCGCGCTGACGGAGGTGCAAAATGAGCCAAGCCAATAACCCGAAGCCCGAAAGCCCGAGCCACGTGCGTCGCGCACACTCGCTGCTGCGGAAAAGCTATCGAGCAGATCCTGGCGCAGCGTGGGTGATCGACCATGCGCGTTCCATAGCCGGCGACCTCGCCGATCCATTCCATACGCGCATCGAGCCCGCAAAAGGTGCGGCAATCCGAGCCGCGGTCCACGCCGCCCACGGCGGCCCTCACGACGCACCGACGCCGGGCGACATTCTCTGCGCCGCGCTCGGCGTGTGTCAGGAGCTGACGCTCCGCATGGTTGCCGATGTGATGGGCATCGAGCTCGAGACACTCGTGGTCGAAACCACCGGCGAAGTGGACGTGCGCGGAAGCCTCGGCATGGGCGGCAAAGTGGGTTTTCAGTCGATGCGCTGTCGGATCTCCCTTCGTGCAAGAAACGCGACCGAGGAGCAAGTGAACATGCTCACTGCCGCAGCGGAGCAATTCTGCATCGTCGGCGACACGCTCCGGTGTGGCGTGCCCGTGAAGGTCGAGGTCGAATCATGACGACGAAAGGCTCGGCAGAACGACAAGCGGCAAACTGGGGAGCGCGCGCCGAGGATTGGGCCGAGGTGCAAGAGGGCGTGATGACGCCCCTCTACCGGGCGCTTCTGGAGCGGCTCGAAATCAGCGATGGTCACCGACTACTAGACGCCGGTTGCGGCGCCGGAGGCTTTCTCGTCCGTGCAAAAGAGCGCGGCGTACAGATCGCGGGGATCGATGCAACCCCGGAACTCCTGGCGATCGCGCGCCGTCGCCTGCCCGGTGTCGACCTTCGTCAAGGCGAGCTGGAGGATCTGCCCTACGCGGACGAGGCGTTCGATCTCGTGACCGGGTTCAATTCGTTTCAGTACGCAGCCAACCCCGTGAACGCGCTCTCCGAGGCGCGGCGGGTCGTCCGTTCCGGCGGCTCCGTCGTTGTCACGACGTGGGGAAAGCCCGAAGACTGCGACGCAGCGGGGCACGTCGCGGCGCTCAAACCGCTGCTGCCGCCGACTCCTCCAGGCACCCCAGGGCCGTTCGCGCTGTCCGATGAGAACGCGCTGCGCGACTTGGTGCTGACGGCAGGCCTCACCCCCATCGACGTCGGGGACATTTCGTGCCGCTGGGAGTACGCGGACGAGGCGACCGCGTTGCGAGGAATGCTCTCCGCCGGACCGGTCGTGCTGGCGATCAAGACCTCCGACGAGGCGAGCGTCCGAGCCGCGGTTCTCGAGTCCACCGCACGATACCGCACCGCAAGCGGCGGTTATCGACTCGAGAACAAGTTTCGCTACGTGATCGCGCGCCGCTGACGCCGGCCAGTCCCCGTCACATGCAAGGAGAACGGCGACGACCAAGCCGTTCAGCGCCCATGCCAATGATGCGCCGGGGAATGGCTCACAGTTTCCGTCTCGACCCTTCATCGGAAAGACGGCGATGAGGTCGGCTTCGTCGAGCGCCACGTGCAGCTCCTGGTCGGCGACCTTGCCATGCAGCTCGACATCGGCGACGTAAAATACCCGCTCGTACGTGCCGCCGGGAAAACCGATATCGAGAACTTGGCGAACGCGCGAGTGCGCGCCGTCGCAACCTGCGACGTAGAGGGCCCTGCATTCGGTTCGTGTGCCATGGCTCGTCTCGAGACGCGCGACGACTTGGTGACCGCGTTCTTCGACGTCAATCAGCTTGGTGTTGCGCTCGACCTCGCACCCGGCGCGACGTAGGCGTTCGATCAAGAGTTTTTCGTGCTGATCCTGCGGGTAAATCACGATGAAAGGGAATGGGCTCAAGCCCCGACCGATGTCGCCGAGCGGAGCCCGCGCCACGAGCTTGCCGCGCACCCAAAGGTTCACGGCCGTAAAGGGTAGTCTTCGCTGAACGACCTCGTGGGCGAGACCTAGTTGACGATAGAGCTCGAGTGTGCGGGCATGGACGGCGAGCGCGCGCGACGTCATCCCGGGCTCGGCATACTGGTCGACAATGCGTACGGAGATTCCCAGCCGCCTGAGCCAGAGGCCGAGGACGAGACCCGTTGGCCCGGCGCCGACGATGAGGACTTCGGTGGGGCTATCGTCTCCCAGCGTCATCTCGCTCCTCTCGCCTCAGCTCCTAAATCGTGCTTGCGGGGCGCTGTTTGTCACCGTTCGATCCATCGCACATCGGGCGGCCCGGCGCGCCGTCTCTGCGCCTTTGGCCCCCCTCATTTCCGGGGTCGCTGCTCGAGACGAACGTCAGTCAGATGGTCGAGATAACCGCGAGATCTATTTTCGGGATGAGCCTAGCCCGGTCGAGTGCGGTGCTCGATCAGGAAGGCCGTGAGGCAGGGAACGATGCAACGACGGGAAAGTACCGCCAGCAAGACGCCGCTCTTGGCGCGAATCGGAAATTGGCTCCGGGCCGTGGTCGGCAGGGAGCAGCGCGCCGACCCTCAATGGAACGAGGAAGTGAAGCGCGAGCGAACCGGAAAGATGGGCGAAGACATTCTGCCGGAAGACATGCGAGCATCATGATGATGAGCGACAGCCGTGTCGCCCCCTTCCTCGCAGAGCGTCGAGCGCTCGGCGCGATGACCTTCGTCGAGGCATTCGTACGATCGGTCCTCCCCCTCGTCAAGCCATGGTCGACGTACGCGCCGACACCGGATCCCTCGACGTGTAGTTGCGAAACTGCGCCGGTCGTCCGTCGCCATGTACGAAGATGGCGCTCTGAAGGTGATAGTGCAGATGGGGCAACGGTCGCCAACCGGACATGTGCAAGCCGTGCCTGACGCAGAGACGTTCATCAGGCGACTCCCGTATGTCGTCGATGGTTCCGTATTGGCGGTTCGGGAACGAACGCGAAATCCCTGCATCAAGGCCGGCGATGATCGAAACGCGTGTGTCGAGGTACTAGGTGATGGTCAGGGCGCTCGAACCAGGAAGCTTCGTGACCAGATCGGCGCCCATGAGGCGTGAAGGCGTATAGGTTCCGCCGCGCGGCCGGTGGCCGAGCAGGTATTCGACGACCGCGAGCGCGCCGGTGACGGTGATGGAGTAGCCGTTGGCGGTGCGAATGTGCGCGGTCTTTTTGTCGCCGCGGGCGTTCGTGACCTCGCCCCATACGTAGGTCGGAAGACGCTCGCGCTGCTCGGCGCTCGGCCCTTTGGCCTTGCCGGCGATCCCTTTGAGCATGCTTTGCAGAGGTCCCCACCCGAGCAGCCACCGAAAGGCGTTGGCTCCCTTGGTAGCGAAGACGAGCACAGGCGAGCTCGGGGTGTAAACTTCGATGTTGGGGATTCCGGTCGTGTAAAAAGCGGTGGACACATCCCCCCATGGGAGGGTCATGGCGAGCTTCTCGCCGTTACCGAAGTCGATGCGCCGGACTCGGTACGCGTGAGGCACGTCGATGATCTTGCCCTCTTTGCGTACCTTGCCGCCTTGAGGGATCCCTTCCACCGTCGTTTTGGCGGTTCCCGCGGAAAGTCCGGACTGCGTATCGAACCCGAGCGCGAGGTGGTCCGCGTCCGGCAGCGCGTCTTTCAAGGTCGCCGCCAGGCAGTCGGTGGGGATCACGTCGAAGCCCACGCCGGGGCAGACGACGACGCCCGCCGCTTCAGCTTCGGCGTTCTTGGTCCGTGCGCGTTCGAACACCGAGATCTCGCCGGTGATGTCGAGGTAGTGCGCCTTCGCTCGGATACAAGCATCCATGACGGGCGCGCTCGTCTTGGCGAAAGGGCCGGCGCAGTGAAGCACGAGGCCAATGCCCTCCAAGTGAGGCGCGATGGCGTCGCTGGCGTCGAGCGAAAAAATGCGGTGCTCGAAGCCGAGCTCACCGGCAAGCTTCGCGATCTTGTCCGAGTTGCGACCGGCGAGCACCGGCCTGTGACCGCGCGTCTTGGCCTCTCGCGCGATGAGCTCCCCCGTATATCCATTGGCGCCATAGATCATCCATTGCAGAGCGGCCATCGGATCACCTTGCCGGGCCGCTCGCGCGGCGGTCGATCATTTTTTTCATCATGCGGCGTACCTCGCGGTAAAAAAGCTCCGGCGCGGCGCGCTTCACGCGATATTGCCAGCGCGCGTCGGGGTGCGAGATGACCAAGAACTGCCCGTTCATCACCGCTTCGAAAATGTCGTTGGCGACGTCTTCGGCCGTCACCTTGGCGTGGTCCATGAAGCGAGCCACCGTCGCCTTGGCGGCAAGATCGGGGCCGCGGAATGACTCGAGCAGGTTGGTCCGGAAGAAGGCGGGGCAAGCGACGGTGACATCGACCCCCTCGTCGAACACCTCGGCGCGCAAGGTCTCGGAAAGGGAGACCACCCCGGCCTTGGCCACGTTGTAGGCGGCCATGCCGGGCGCTGACGCGATGGCCGCGAACGAAGCGATATTGACGAAATGTCCGCTCCCTTGCGAAAGGAGCATGGGGACGAAGGTGCGGCATCCGCGCACGACGCCGAGCAGGTTGATGTTGATGACGGTTTCCCAATCGGCGAGCGGCGTCGCCTGAACCGTCCCGGCCGCGGCGATGCCGGCGTTGTTGACGACGACGTCGACGCCACCCCAGTCCTTTTGGACGCGAGCGGCGAGCGCATCGAAGTCCCCTGCGACAGCTACATCGCAGTGTTCGACGAAGCCGTCGCCACCCGTGTCGCGGACGAGCTTCAGCGTCTCTTCGGCGCGCTCGATGTTGATGTCGGCAATGCACACCCGCCACCTTTCGCGCGCGAAGCGGAGCGACAGCGCGCGACCGAGCCCGCTGCCACCACCGGTGATCACCACGCGCTTATCGGCAAACTTTCGCTTTCCCATGTACGGGCCTCTTTCGCACCATGTATCGCCTCCGGCGCGCGGTGAAAAGGATTACGGTCACCCCGTCGGTCGCCGCGCCCCGCTCCACGGCACTCGACGCCCTCCGTCAAGGATCGCTGGGTGCGCCTTCGGCCGTGGACGCGCGGTCGGCCCAGCGGGGGTCGTCGCCGACGAGCCACTGCCAGGTGCGCGCGACCTCCGTGGCGACGGGGCCGTCGTAGGTGTGTCCGACTTCACCGCCGTAGACGACCTTGGCCTCGATCCCCTCGCGCTCGAGCCGCTTTTGGGCTGCCGCAGCGTCGTTCTTGCAGGCGCGCTGTCCACAGGCAAAGAGAACACGCTTTCCTCCCGCCGCGGCGTATGACTTCGCGCGCGCCGCTGTCCAGCCCTCGTGGCCCCCTTCCACGAGAACGGCCCGTGGATAACGGTTGGCGTCGCCGGCGACGATTCCCACGCCGTGAATCGCGCCCAGCGAAAAGCCGGTGTAAAGGACGGGGTCCGTCGCCACGTAACCTTCGAAGCGAGCGCGGACCGCGGTGAGAGCGGCTTCGACTTCCGCGCGAACGGCGGTTCCCTTTCCGTACGTCCACCGATCGAGCGATCGCGGGGCGTCGGGACGAGGAATTCCGCGTGGGCAAACGACAAAAGCGCGACCGCGCGTTACACCGCGCCAGACGTCGCACTGCCATTCCGGTCGATCGAAATTGCCGTGCAGCGCCAGCACGACGGGTCTCGGCGTGGTCGCGCCGAGCGGCACGGATACGACGGCGTCGCGGAAGCCCGCGACAGCAAGGGGCACGAGCTCGCCTTCGGCAATGAGCGGGGGGAGGGCAGGGTGACTTGCGGTCGCGGTCGCGGTCGCGGTCGTAGTCGCGGTCGTGTTCGTGGTCGTGGTCGCGGTCGCCGTCGCGCTGGCCGCGGTCGGCTCTCGGGCTGTCATCGCAGCTTCCGGCGTTTGCGTCCTGCTGCAAGCCTCACCGAGCGCAGCGACGCCGAGCGTCGCCAGCGCCGTTATCGTTCGCCCGCGCGGTGTGGCCGGCGCGCAGAACGCCAATGTCTGACGGGAGGATCGACTCACCATGAGCCAGCGAGCTCACTCCACGCGAGCACCCTTTCCGCCGGCGCGAGCGCCAGCGTGAGTGTCGCGAGATCCCGCGCTCCGCCGAGCCCCGCCGTGTCGAGCATTGCGACGAAAGGCGCCGGCAGCTCGGGAGGCTTGGGCATTGTCCGGGGAGGCTTCACCACCGAGGCCGAGAGGGGGCGGGTCTCGCCGAGACGCTCGCGCACGAGGTCGACCGCGGTTTCGAAGCCCCCCAGGCGATCGACGAGCCCGAGGCGGTAGGCCTCCGCGCCGCTGTACACGCGACCGCGCGCGAGCCTCTCGATTTCCTCCGCGCTGCGCTGCCGTCCGCGCGCCACGATATCGACGAACTCGCGGTAGTAACCTTCGATCTCGCGGCCCATCGCCTCGCGTTCACCTTCGTCGAGGGGGCGGCTCGGTGAGAGCATGTCCGCACGCGCTCCCCGCTTCACGAGCTCGGTCACGATGCCGAGCTTGCCGAGAAGCGGCGACAACACGAGGTGCGCTGCGACGACCCCGATCGATCCCGTGATCGTCGTCGGCTCGGCGACGATGGCGTGAGCGCCGGCGCCGACGTAATACCCGCCGCTGGCCGCGATGTTGGCAAAATAAGCGACGACCGGCTTCTTTTCGGCGAGTCGGACGACCTCGTGGTAGATGCGATCCGACGCGAGCACGCTGCCGCCTGGCGAATCGACGAAAAGAACGACGCCGCGCACCGAAGAGGCTTCGCCGGCGGCGCGAAGAGCGCCGATCACTTGCTCGCTTTCGGCCATCCGGCCGACGCCGAGCGGCGCCCTAGAGACGATGGGGCCGCGCACCTTGACGACGCCGATGCCGCGGCGCAGCGAAGCCGAGCGGCGCACGCCGAGGTACCTGGTCGCCGGCACCATGCGGGCCCGGTCGCCGTCGGCCGAGGCGAAAAGTTTGGGCAAGTCGTCGTCGTAGCCCATCGCATCGGTGAGACCGCGAACGACGGCATCGGGCGCGCGGTACGGCCCGCCGTCGATGAGCGCGCGGACCTGCTCGAGAGGTCGCCGGCGCCCTTCAACGAGGGCCTGCACGAACTCGCCTTCCATGACGTCGAGGATGGCTCCGAGTTGCTCGCGCTGCTCGGCCGACATCGAGTCGCGCGCCAGCGATTCACCGGCGGTCTTGAACTCACCACGCGCGAAGATCTCGGGCAAGACGCCGATCCGGTCGAGGGTGCGCCGGAAGTAGCGCGTCTCCACCGCGACGCCGAGGGGCGCGATCGAGCTCGCGGGCCCGACGATGATCTTGTCCGCCGCCGATGCGACCAGCATCTCGCGCGATCCCGCACCCATCGGCAGGTAAGCGTAAAGTGCCTTGTTGCTCTCCTTGAGCCGCAGCAAGGTTCGACGCAGCGAAGTCGCCGTGGCCGCGCCAGCGTGGAGGGCGCGAATCTCGACGAGGAGCCCCTCCACCTTGGGATCGGCGGCCACCAGGGCGACGAGCTCGCGCACGCGAGCCAACGACGTCGCACGCGACGGCAAGCGCCGCCAAAAAGGGCGCCGCTCGGAGAGCTCGACCACCGGGCCGTCGATGCTCAGAACCACGAGGGTGCCTTTTTGCAACAAGCGCTGCGCGCGCAGCATGCGAAACGGCGCCGAGAGCGCGGCGCCAAAACCTCCAAGCGACAAGACGAAAGGGTTCACGCGAAAAACAGCGTAGCACCCGCCCATCGCGCCAGCGCTACCCCGGGCATTCGCCGGACGGCGAGCGAGCGAGTCGAGCCGGCAAGCGCTGCGCGTGCTACGAACACTGCACCATGAGCTCGTCGCGCCCCCGCGTTCTGGTCAACTTCGCCTCCAGCATCGACGGCAAGATCACGCTTGCGCCCGGTTTACGGAAAGGCGCTTTCGCGATGTCGCGCCATCACGAGGATCCGCACCGGATGCGCCAGATCCGTTCGATGGCGGGCGCGATTCTCATCGGCGCCGGCAATCTTCGCGTCGACGACCCCGACCTCGCCATCGACGCCAAAGAGCGCATGCGACGTCGCGAGGCACAAGAACGCGAGCCGCTGCGCATGGTCGTCACCGGCACCGGTGAAGGCATTCGACCGAATCAGAAGATGTTCGACCCCGCGCTCGGTGGTGCGTCGTTCGTCTTACATTCCGAGCGCATGGCGACCGAAGCGCGCGAGCGGCTCGGCCCGGTGGCCACGCTGGTCACCCTGGGACAAAGCGCCGTCGATATCGCGCGCCTGCTCGCGTGGGCAGCCCAGGAGCGCGGTGTTCGAACGCTGCTTTGCGAGGGAGGGGGCATGCTCTGTGCGCAGCTCTTCGCGGCCCGCGCCGTCGACCAGCTCTTCGTAACGGTCGTTCCTCGGATCCTGGGGGGCGCGTTGACGCCCACACTCGCGGCTGGTCCGGGCTTTTCCGCCAATGAAATCCCCGATGCCACGCTGGGGTCGATCGATCGCGTCGGCGACGAGCTGTTCCTTCGCTACGACTTCCGGTGGCGCTGAAACTTCGGCTCGCCGCGGGACGTCAGCCCGTCGGTGCCGGACCGTCGTCGGCGGGAGGCAAGGCGTGGACTTCGAGCTGGGGCATGATCAAGACTGACCAATCCTCTTCCGCCAACATGACCATGTCCGCGGTGATCGCCGGACCGAGCAATGTGGGTGTGAACTCGAAGGCCCGTATCGCCCACTTGTCGCCGCCGAAGGCCGGGATCGAGGGCGTCGCGTGCAGTGCGAACAAACGTCCCGACGGGTCGCCGATCAACGGCGCCGACACGGAAAGGAACGCGAGGGCAATCGCGCCGGCGGTGGCGATCAGC
>Ga0190265_10002790_pt1 | contig 11778 bp, 6 predicted proteins | sample Popmic124T_FD_133135 | JGI IMG/M metagenome (GOLD analysis project Ga0190265, IMG submission 133135) | Populus adjacent soil microbial communities from riparian zone of Indian Creek, Utah, USA - 124 T | ecosystem: Environmental > Terrestrial > Soil > Riparian zone | place: USA: Utah | collected...
ATCCTCACCCACGCCCCCCTCTCCCCCGCCGCCGAAAAGCTGCGCGACCGGGCGGTGCTCACGGCGGAGAAGGCGGGGTAGGGGGCCGCCGGAAGATCTCCTCAACCCTCCGGAGGGATCTCAGGTTGGCCGGGTCCTTGACCATGCCCTGGCGGATCGCCTCGTCTTCCTCCTTCGTAAGCTTCCAGGAGAGCGGTGACTTCGTCTTCAGCTCGAATTCGACGACCTCGAGCCGGTCCTCGACCTCGCTGCGCAGGAGCTGCTTGAGCAGGGAGAGCTCGGTGACATTGCGGTCGTCCTGGGCGGCGTTGCGCACGTTGTACATCGTCAGGATGGGACCGAGGGTTCCGTAGAGCCACCCCTGCTGCTCTTCCGACAGCGAGGTATCCGGCGGCCCCGGCCGCGTCGCGGGGAAGGCGCGGATGAGCACCAGGAGCACCTTGTGACGCTCCAACTCGGTGCGCTGATCCGGAGTCAGAGAGCGGATCCAGTTGATCACCGTGACCACCCCGTAGTTGTCGAAGTAGCCCCCGTCGGCAATGTGCACGTCCTCGATCGCCTCCTCGCCGCAGCGCCCAACGCAGGCCCGAGTGATCGGGCTCACCCAGGGGAACGTCGCCGACAGCCGCGCCGCCGTCGCGACCGGAACGTCGAAACCCCGGTAGACCTGGGAGAAAAACCTCGAGCGCCAGCCTCCGGAGAGCGGGGTGAAGAGGAACTGCCGGCCCGTCTCGACTTCGGTGGCGTTGAAAACCACGGCGGGCAGCTTCGCCTCGTCGAGCTTCCTACGCCAGCTTCCCAGGGTCGCGTCGCCGTGCGCCATCTCCTTGCGCCAGGCCTGCTCCATCGCCCAACCGCGGTCGCGCGTCGGGTCTCGCAGAAGGAAGCCGAAGCTGGCCCGCCAGAGGTCCGGGTAGGCGAGGCCCCAGGCCGCCGAGTCGAGGCTCGGACGGCCGGCGGCGTACACGATACGGTCCAACTCGCTTTCCGGGGGATGGCCCGCTTCGCCGAAGCGGTCGAGGAAGTACATCGTGCCGACACTCCCGCCGGACACCGCGCTGATCAGGCGGATCGAACGGGTGAGCTCCGGGCCGGCCGTACGCTGGAGAGAGGTCAGCACGACCGCGGTCCACAGGGAAGCCGTGATGCCGCCGCCGCTCGCCGCCACCACCACGATGGGCCGGCGGTCCCTGTCCACATCCGTCTCCTCCGCTTTCCTGAACACCTGGGCCGGGACCGTGCCTGGCGCGGAGATGGTGGTCAGCCGGGAGCGGTCGCGCGCGATCCGGTAGTAGTGTCCCGTGTCCGACACATCGCTCCAGACGAACGAAGCCGCGACGAGCAGCAGCACCAGGGGGACCCGGTAGCGGTCGAGCAGAAACGAGAGCGAGGGCAGGACCCAACCCGCCAGGATCAGGACGAGCAGCAGGTATCCCAGGGCCGGCTGCGCGGCCGGCAGCGGCCCCCGGCGCCCGTAGTAGACGTACACGCCGAGCGTGACGAGCAGAAGGGCCAGCGCCACCAGGTGCCCGGGCCGGATGAAGCCGGTGCCCTCCTCGACGTAACCTTCGAGCGGCAGGCGCCGCGGCCCCTCGGCGTTCCGCGCCACGGTCGCGGCCCCGAGATTCTCCGGACGGAGGCTCGGCGGGACGGCCAGACGGCGGCGGGCGCCCGGCAGCTTCATGAAGAGCCGAGCGATCCCTGGCACCAGCAGGTCCTCTCCCGGGGTGCCCAGGGGGAGGAGCCGGGTGTGGAGCAGGGCGGCGGCGACCAGGCAGGCGGCCGCCGTCACCACACCGCGGACAACCGCCCAGCCCTCGGTCCAGGGAGGCTCGGTCGACTGGACGACCGCCGCCGCGATGAAGGGAACGGCCAGCAGGGAGAAGAGCCAGGGCTTCAACCTGCGCAGAGAGGGCGGCAGGGAGACCGGATCGACGCGGAAGCGCAGATGCGCGTTCTGGAAGACGACCTCGACCGCCACCATCACCACCCAGGCGGCCAGGAGCGCCATCCAGGAGACGATGAAGATGCCGCGGGCGTCGAGCCAGAACAGGTTCTCCAGAAGGCCGGCCGCCCCCGTCCGCGTGGCGGCGAACGGGAACCCGATCAGGACCGTGGCGACCAGGATCTGGAACCGGCAGAAGTAGAGGTACTGGAGGAGGGGCCAGCGGCGCTGTACCCAGACGACTCCGGCCAGCACCGCAAGCGCGAGGACTATGACGACGAATCCGCTCATCTTGAGCCGAGTCTAAAGGAAGCGGACGGCCTGTCGCCTCCTGGACTATAGTTTCGGCAACCGCATGAGCTCGCTCACCCGCCGTCTGACCCTCCTCGGGCATCGCGTGCAGCGCCCGCTGCTGCGCCGCCGCCTGGGACGAACGGTCATCGAGCACCTGGACGGCGTGCCCCTCGTGGTGCTGCCCCAGGTCTTCAACCCGGTTCTCTTCCGCACCGGCGAGCTCCTCGCCCGTACTGTCGCTTCCTCGCCGCTGGCGGCGCCTCCCCCAAACGGACGGGCCCTGGACCTGGGGACCGGCTCCGGAGCCGGAGCCCTGTTCGCCGCCCGGCGGGGCTGGCACGTGACGGCGGTCGACCTCAACCCGGAGGCGGTGCGCTGTACCAGGATTAACGCGCTCTTGAACCGCCTGGAGGACCGGATCGATGTCCGCGAGGGGGACCTCTTCGCGCCCGTGGCCGGCGAGAGGTTCGGCCTCGTCCTCTTCAATCCCCCCTTCTTCCGCGGCACGCCGCGCGACCGGCTCGACCTCGCCTGGCGCGGCACCGACGTGCTGGAGCGCTTCGCCGAGGGCCTGCCCGACGCCCTGGAAGACGGCGGGGTCGCCCTCCTCTGCCTCTCGACGGACGGGGACGGCGACGCCCTCCTCGCCGACCTCCGGCGCCGGGGCTTCGCCCTGGAGACCGCCACCCGCCGCGACCTCGGCAACGAGGTCGTCACCGTCCACGCCGTGAGGAAAGCCGGATGAGCCGGCCCCGAGTCCTGCTGGTCAATCCCAGGATGTGCCCTCCCAGGGCGGTGCGCATGCCGCTCTCGCTCCTCGCCCTGGGAGCCGTGTTGGAAGAGGGCTACGACTACCGGATCGTCGACGGCAACGTCGATCCGGACGCGAAGGGAACCGCCCTCCGCGAGCTGGCGGCGGGGCCGTGCGACCTCGTCGGCCTTACCGTGATGCCCGGCCCCCAAGTGGCTCCGGCCATTGAGATCGCCGCCGCCGTCCGCGCCGCCTTTCCGCCGGTGCCGATCGCCTGGGGCGGCTACTTCCCGACGATGTATCCCGACGCCGCGATCAATGCGCCCTACGTCGATTACGTCGTCCGCGGCCAGGGAGAGACGACGCTCCTGGATCTCCTCTCGACCCTCCGCGAGGGAGGCAGCCCAGCAAACATCGCCGGCCTCACCTGGAAGGACTCAGGCGAGGTGCGCCACAACCCGGACCGTGCCTTCGAGCCGCCGGATCGCTTCCCGCCGCTCCCCTATGAGCGCGTGGCAAGCGCCATGGACCGCTACCTGCGGCCGAGCTTCATGGGCACCCGCACCGCCGTCCACCAGGCGGCGATCGGCTGCCGCTACCGCTGCACCTTCTGCGGCGTCGTCTCCATGTTCAACGGGCACACGAAGCTGGACCCCCCCGGCCGGATCACCCAGGCCCTCACCACTCTCCGCGACCGCTGGGGAGCCACCGCAGTCCAGTTCTACGACAACAATTTTTTCGATCGCGAAGAGACGAGTGTGCCCATCCTCGAGGCGCTCGCCCGCCTGGAAATGCCCTGGTGGTGCTACGCGAGGGCGGACACCCTGGCCGAATTCGCCCCCGCCACCTGGGACCTCATCCGCAAGAGCCGCCTGCGCATGGCCTATATCGGGGCCGAAACCGCGAGCGACGCCGTGCTCAAAACCATGAAGAAAGGCAGCCGAGTCGAGCACACCTTCGAGGTGGCCCGCCTCTGCCGCGCCCACGGCGTCGTCCCCGAATTCTCTTTCGTCCTCGGCGGGCCGGAAGACCCGGAGGGGGAGATCGAAAGCACCTTCCACTTCATCAAGAAGCTCAAGGCCCTCCATCCCGAGTGCGAGGTCATCCTCTACTTCTACAGCCCCACCCCGCAGAGAGCCCTCGCCGCGAGCTTACCCACCTTGGAGCGCTATGGCCCCAAGGGCCCGGCTCTCCCCACCACCCCCCAGGAGTGGACCGAGCCCCAATGGCTCACCTGGGTCTGCCACCAGGACGCCCCCTGGCTCACCCCCAAGATCCGCCAGAGGGTAAAGGACTTCGCGACCGTCCTCGGCTGCCGCTTCCCCACCCTCCAGGACCACCGCACCCCCGCCTGGGGCAAGGCGCTCCTGCGCGGCTTGGCCCGGAGGCGCTACGACTCCGGCCGCTGGGACGACCCCTGGGAGCTGAGGCTGGCGAAGCGGGTGATCCCGCTCAGAGAGCCGGCGCGGGAGAGCTTGTGACGAGTGCTTTGTAGGGGGCGGCGCGGTCCGGCCGGTCCCAGGCCATGTAGAGGTCGACGAGCCGCCGGCGCGCCTCAGACACCTGCTTCGCGCCATCGCCCTCTTCCTTCGACAGGCGCCGGTAGCTCTCGACGAGGATCGGCTCGGCTTCTTGAAACCGGCGCTGACGGGTCAGGCAGCTCCCGAGAACGCCTTCGGCGTCCGCCAAGCGCCAGGTAGGATTTTTCGCGCGGAAAATAACCAGCGCCTCACGAATGGAGGATTCCGCTTCGGTCACCTTCTCTTGGCGGAGCAAGGCGGAAGCGAGATTGCGTTGGTAAATCGCCCGGTCCTCAGGGTCCACCTTCTCGATCTCCAAGGCTTTACGATAATTTTCTTCAGCCTCCGCAGCATCGCCTCGGGTTTCCCTCACGTGCCCCAGGTTGTTGTAGCCACGAGCCAGGCTCCGATTGGGCTCATCTTTGTAAAGCTGAAGGCGTATAGCCAGTGACTCCCGATAAAGAGTTTCGGCGTCCGCGAGCTTGCCTTGGTCTTCGCGCAAGGAAGCCAGGTTGTTGAGCGCCCTGGAGACCTCCGGGTCGGGAGCACCTTCAGCGAGCCTCCGGCGGATCGCCAGGGACTCCATGTAATACGGCTCCGCCGACACGTAGTTGCCTAAGGTTTCATAGAGCCTTCCGAGATTATTGAGCGTCGTGGCAATGTCTCCCGGATCGATCTCGGGCAGACTCTTCTTGATCGCAATGGATTCTTTGTAAAGCTTCTCAGCTTCGGCGAAATCCCCTCGTTCCTTAACCCAGGCCCCGAGGTTGTTGAGACCTGCAGCATAGTCCGAATTATTAGTCTCGCCCCGCTTGCGTTGGATTTCGATCGCCTCTCGGATGAGGGGCTCGGCGGCAACGTCGTCGTCCAACTCGCGAAGTACATTCGCCAGGTTGTGAAGGTTCTGGGCAACTCGCGGATCGTCCTTCTCCGAAGTTTCCCGGCGCAGTTGGAGCGATTCCGTAAGCAGCGTCCGCGCCGTGTCGTAAAGCTCGAGCTTGCGGTAGACCCGCCCCATCGTCTCGATCAGCTCGGCCCGCACTTCCGGCTGCGCCTTGAGGCTCTGATCGATTTGCTCCTTACCGCGGTCGAGCATCTGCCGAGCTGTGATCGCCTCGCCTTTAGACTTGCTGGGATCCGGAATCGAAAAAAGATCCTCCAGAAACTTCGAGACCGCCGCTGCCCGTTCCCTCTCTTGGATGGCGCGCTCCAAGAGCACGGTCACGGTGATGCTGAAGCTCAGGATCAGCAAAAGGACGGCGGCGGCGACAGTAACCCCCAGTTTGTGCCGGCCCACGAACTTCGCGGTGCGGTATCCCAGCGTATCCTTGCGGGCGATCACCGGCAGGCCCTGAAGATGGCGTGAGATGTCGTTCGAAAGTTGATCGACGGAAGAGTAGCGACGGGCCGGATCCTTTTGCATGGCCCGGAGGACGATGTTGTCCAGGTCGCCGGCCAGCCGGCGTCGCAGGAGGCGCTCCTCCCCATCCCTAACACGGCTGACCGATTCCGGCGTCAGCTCGGACTTCGTGCCGTCCGACCGTTTCACCTCCCCCACCCGCCCCACCGCGCTGCTCGGCCGGAGCGGGTTCGTCTCGCAGATCGCCTTGGCGAGGCTCTGCGCATCGCGGGTGGCCGGGCGATACGGGGAATGCCCAGTCAGGAGGACATAGAGAAGGACACCCAGCGCATAGACATCGCTCGCCGTGGTGATCGCCTCTCCCCGGACCTGCTCGGGGCTGGCGTACTCGGGTGTCATGGGCCGCAGGTCGGCCCGGGTGAGCGCCAAGATCTCCTGGCTGGGGTCGAGAAGCTTCGCGATGCCGAAGTCGAGGAGCTTCGGGATCCCGTCAGGGGTCACCAGGATGTTGTGGGGCTTCAAGTCGCGATGGACGACCAGGTTCTGGTGTGCAAAGTGAACGGCTGAGCAGACGCTCCTGAAAAGCTCCAGCCGCTCACGCGTCGGCAGCTTGCGATCATCGCAATATTGGTCGATCGGCAGACCTTCGACGTGCTCCATGACGAAGAAGGGCCGGCCGTCCTCGGTCGTCCCGCCGTCGAAGAGCTTGGCGATGTTCGGGTGGTCCAGATGGGCTAGGATCTGGCGCTCGGAACGGAAGCGGCGGACGATCTCCTCCGTGTCCATCCCGCGACGGACGACCTTCAAGGCGACCCGCTGCTCGAACTCCTCGTCGGCCCGCTCTGCCAGGTAGACGGAGCCCATGCCACCCCGGCCGATCTCTCGTACGATCCGGTAGGAACCCAGGCGCTGGCCCTCGGCCAAGGGCTCCGGCTCCTCGCGATGAATCCGGAAGATGGGAGTCTCGATGAAATCGCCGATCTCGGCATCGGAGGCGAGGAGGGACTCCACCTCTCGCCGCATCTCGTCGTCGCCCTCGCAAGCGGCATCGAGGAACGCCGTGCGTTCGGTCTCCGTCCGTTCCAAGGCATTCTCGAGGACGGCCTTGACCTCCTGCCAACGATCGGGTGTCACCGTTCCCCCGGAGCCGCAGCTCCTGTCGTATCTTCCACCTTCCTGAAACGCGAGAGGCGATGCTGAAACGGCTCGCCTACTTCTTCGTCAGCTCCCGGAACAGCCAGAGCCGTGCCGTCTTCCACTCCCGCTTGACCGTGGTCACGGAAAGCCCCAGGACCTCGGCGATCTCCTCGTGGCTCAAGCCCGTGAAGAAGCGCATCTCGACGATCCGGCTCTGCCGTGGGTCGATCTCTGCCAGCCTGGAAAGAGCCTCATCGAGGTCTTCAAAGTTGATGTTCTCCTGAACCGCTGCGAGGCCCAGGGCCTCGTCCAGCGGCAGCTTGACGGCGCCGCTCCCCCGCTTCACCGCGTGACGCCCCTTGGCGTAGTCCACCAGGATGCGGCGCATCAGGAGGGCCGCAACCCCGAAGAACTGCTCCCGGTTCGCCCAGTGGATCTTTCGCTGGCCCATCAGGCGGAGGTACATCTCGTTGACCAGGGCCGTGGGCTGGAGCGTGTGCCCGTCGCTCTCCCGCCGGAACATCCTGGAGGCGATCTGGCGCAGATCCTCAAACACGAGGGGGATGAGCCTCTCCAGAGCCGAGGGGTCGCCCTGACTCCAGTCTTGGAGCAGCTTTGTGACGTCCGAGTCTCCCATGAGGTGCCGAGATTCTAGCAAATGCCGGGCACCAAAGGACGGCCATGGTCCCTTCCCTCCTCCGCTCTCGCGTTCTGGCTCAGAGACGGTAGGCGCCGGCTCCACGTCCGAGGGCGGCCCGCAGGCCCGGGTTGACTAACCCGCTCTGCGCCGGGGCCGCCCCCCTTTTTTGACATCGGACTCAACAACTGCGGCCAGAAAGCATCTACGCCAAGCGAAAGGAAGCATTTGTCCTCCAGGAACACATGGGTCCTGTTGGGTATCGCCGGTTTGGCCGGGCTTGCCTCCCTCGGACTCTGGCAGGTGAGGAGGACCGGGCCAGCCACATTCCCTGGGTCCAAGGAGGTGAGGGTGAGCACGGAAATTCAGTTCATCGGGGAGGTCAGAAGGCTTCAGCCCGGGCAACCTTTCGAAGCGGAATTGAGCGGAGGGCAGGGGCACCGCTTCGAGGTCGACCTCGAGGCGGGACACTACGTGCACCTGGTCGCCGCACAGCGTGGAGTGGACGTCGTGCTCCGCCTGCGCAAGCCGGACGGCAGCCTGGTCGCCGCGGTCGACAGCCCCACGGACGTCCACGGATCGGAGCAGCTCTTCACGATCCCGCAGAGCTCGGGCCGCTTTCCTCTTGAGGTCGTCTCCGAGGATCCTTCCGCTCCGGCCGGCCGCTATGAGGTACGGTTCGAGCCGCCGCACCCCGCGACCGAGGCCGACCGCCGCCACGTCCACGCCTTTCAACTGTTCCAGGAAGGGGAGGCGCTTCGCCGTCAGAAAGAGCCCGCCGCGGGCCGGCAGGCCGTGGCGAAGTACGAAGAAGCACTGAACATCTCCCGCGGGATCGCCAAGCGCGAGTGGCAGGCCGAGAGCCTGGTCCGGATCGGAGAGGTCCGCCAGTATCAACTGGGGGAAATGGAAGCGGCGATGGCCGTTGCGCAAGAAGCCCTCCCCCTGCTCCAAGCCCTTGGAAGGCGTGATCTGGAGGGAGACGTGCTCAACCGGTGCGGCGAGCTCGAGCTGCGCAACGGGCGTATCCAGGAAGCCATCGAGCTCCACCGGAAGGCCGCCGCGATCTTCCACGAGATCGGCCGGCCTGGCATGGAGGCGGGCGCTCTCAACAATCTGGGAGGTGCCTACGACATTGCGGACGAGGCGCAAAAGGGCCTCGACGCCTATCGGCTCGGCCTGGAACGGGCGCGGGCCGCCCGCCGCTGGCCGGAAGAGGAGGCCTCGGCCCTGCGAGGCACCGGCGAGATCCTGCTCAGCCAGGGCAAGCTCGAGCCGGCCATGGATTCGTTGCGGGACTCCCTGGAAATCTATCGCAGACTTGGATACCTCGCCCAAGCCGCTCACGTCCTGAGCCGCATGGCCGCGATTTCCCAGCGCCTCGACCGGCTGGACGACGCGGTGTCGCAACAACAGGAAGCGCTGGCGATCACACGCGAGGCCGGGGACAAGGACGGGGAGGCGGTAACTCTCAACACCCTCGGCACCATCCTCCTGCTCAAGAAGAAGACGGCCGAGGCCGGTGAGATCTACTCCCAGGCCCTTGCCATCGCAAGAAGCCGCGGCAAACGCTTCGATGAAGCCATCTCTCTCCTCAACCTCGGCAGGCAAAGGTTCGACGCGGGCAATCCGCGAGGGGCCATGCGCTTCCACGAGGAGGCCGCCGTCCTCTTCAAGGAGATCGGCTTCCGGCGTGGCGAGGTCTCGACCTTGTATGGCAGTGCCCGCGCGCTCCATACCCTGGGAGATTCCGAGGCAGCCCGCCAACGTCTCGAGCAGGTCGTCGACGGAGTGGAGATGTTGCGGGCGGAATCCGAGAACCGAAACCTGCGGAGCTCCTACTTCGCGACCAAGCAGCACTACTTCGAGCTTTACATCGACATCCTCATGCACCTGCACGAGAAGGATCCCGGCACCGGCTTTGACGCGCAGGCGCTGGTGCTCAACGAACGGCGGCGAGCGCGCGGCCTTCTCGAGACCCTGACCGAGCCGAGGCCGGGGATCCGGAGCGAGGCGGACCCGGACCTGCTCGCGGAGCACCAAAAGCTCCGGCAACGGATCAACGCCGGAGAGGCGAGGCTCGACGCCGCCCGCAGCGAAGGGCACGAAGCCGACATCGCCGCCATCGAGGAGAAACTGAGCACCCTGCTCGTCGACCTCGCCGACGTCGAGGCGCGAATCCGCGGGGAGAGCTCCGAGGCGTCTCAACCCGAGCCGCTGACACTGTCCGGTATGCAGGATCTGGTTGGGCCCTCGAGCCTTCTCCTCGTCTACTCGCTCGGCGAGAAACAGAGCCGGCTCTGGAGCCTGTCGGACGACGGCAAGCTCAACAGCTATCCGCTGCCGCCGCGGGAACAGCTGGAGGAAGCTGCCAGGAAGGTCCGCTCCTCGTGGGGCCGCCAGGGTGGCGAGAGCAAAGGAGCGCGCTGGGCCGTGCAGCTCAGCCGGGAGATCCTCGGGCCGGTGGCAGCAGAGCTGGGAGACAAACGCCTCCTGATCGTCGGCGACGGCGCCTTGGAAGCGCTCCCGTTCGCGGGCCTCCCGGATCCCAGGGCTCTCTCAAGCAGCCCCGAGGCCGACGAGTCCGCCCAGCCGCTCGTCGTGCGTAACGAGATCGTCCACCTGCCCTCGGTATCAACCCTGGCGGCGCTGCGCCGCCTCCCCCAGCGGGCGGCCCCCCCGTCGTGGATCGGCATCCTGGCCGATCCCGTCTTCGCGGCGGACGATCCTCGGGTCCAGGGGCAGGCGGCAGCCGTGGAGCCAACGCACGGCACCTCGAATCCCCATCTAACGCGGGCCGCCGAAGACTTCGGGCTCGAGCGTTTCGATCGCCTGCCGTTCACTCGCGTCGAAGCAGAGTCCATCGCCAAGCTCGTCCCCGAGAACGCTCGCCGTGTGGCCGTCGACTTCGAGGCGAGCCGCGACCTCGTCCTGAGCCAGGAGCTCAAGCGCTACCGCATCCTGCACTTCGCCACCCATGCCCTGCTCAACTCAAAGCACCCCGAGCTGTCCGGGCTCGTCCTCTCGCTGGTGGACCCGCAGGGAAACCCTCGGGAAGACGGCTTCCTGCTCGCGCACGAGATCAGCCACCTCGACTTGCGGGCCCGACTGGTCGTCCTCAGCGGCTGCCAGACGGGGCTCGGAGACGAAGTCCGCGGCGAGGGGCTGGTCAGTCTCACACGGAGCTTCATGCAGGCGGGGGTCCCCCGGGTCGTGGTGAGCCTGTGGAACGTCAACGACCGTGCAACCGCCGAGCTGATGAAACGGTTCTATCGCGCCTTGATGGAGAAGGGCCTCCCGCCTTCGTCAGCCTTGCGGTGCGCCCAGCTCTCGCTGCGCCGCCAGCCGGAATGGAGCGCACCCTATTTCTGGGCCTCCTTCGTCTTCCAGGGAGACTGGCAGGGCTGGACCGGCCCTGGCGAGCCTCCGATCGAAAAGCAGTCTTCTCCCAGCCATCCACCGTCCGTTTCGGACGTCGATTTTCAGCCGCCAGGCTCGCAAGAAACGTCCAGGTGCCCGGATCTGGACTGAAGCGAGGCATCACTCGGTAGGCTGGACGCGTAGCGTTTCCGTGGCCAAGGGAGGTGCGCCGAACCCGGCCTCCGGGTAGGCGCGGACTCGGTAGTCGCCGTAGGGCAGCAGGCGGCGCGGCAGGGTCAGGCTGAATTCGTCCCTGGAAGTCAGCCGCACGCGAGAGCTCTGCCAGACGAGCTTGCCGGAGCGGTCTGTGATCTCCAGATACCCGTCCTGAGATTCGATCGAGCGATCGAGGACGAGGTCGAGGGTGACGTGGCTCGCGTCCCGAGGCACCTCCAGGATGGTTCTTCCTCGGATGGTTTCTCCGAGTACGACATTTCCTGAGGGAGCGTTGAAGACCGGTGCCGAGAGCCGCTCCACCTGGCGGAGCAGGAGTCCGACCCAGGATGCGAGGCCGACCGCCACGAGAGCGAAGGCCGCGGCCAGGCGGTGGGCCGTCCCCCAGGATCGGGTAGGCACCGGCCGAAGAGCAGAGGGCCGCGCCGCGGCCGCCAGATCTCGAGCGCGCTCCGCAACGCCCCGGATCCAGTCCACGTACTCGGGATCGGCATCCACCTCCTCGGCGAGGGGAGAGCCTGCGAGGGTCCCGGACTCGAT
>Ga0190265_10002791_pt1 | contig 11778 bp, 9 predicted proteins | sample Popmic124T_FD_133135 | JGI IMG/M metagenome (GOLD analysis project Ga0190265, IMG submission 133135) | Populus adjacent soil microbial communities from riparian zone of Indian Creek, Utah, USA - 124 T | ecosystem: Environmental > Terrestrial > Soil > Riparian zone | place: USA: Utah | collected...
CCCGGCGACGGATCGAGGTCGATCCGCAGCTCGTCGGCGTCGTTCGGCGTCGACGCCCGGTACGGCCACACGTGCAGGCCGAGCACGCCCTGGTTGACGGCCCACAATACGTGGGCGAGGTCGGCGATCACGAGCGCCCGCGAGGGGGTGCCGTTGATGGTCTGCACTGTCGTCGTCACGAGCCAGTCGGGTGCGGTGTCGGGGATCCGCTTCTGGAAGAACGACTGGGCGCCAACCCCGTTCGGATAGCGCTCGAGCAACACCGGACGATCCCGCAGGGTGCGCATGATCGCCTCGCCGACGTCGAGGTAGTACCTCGCCAGATCGAGCTTGGTTTCACCGCGCTCGGGGAACATGACCTTGTTCGGGCTCGTGATCGCGAACGGGCGTCCGTCGGCCACGAGCTCGACCGGGTCACCGTGTTCGGTGGGGCGCGCCACCGTGGCGACGCTACCCCGACCGAGTCGGGGGAGATGTCGCGAACGACAGTCCCCGATGCTTACACTTCGGCGCATGACACGGCGGACGCTGCCCAGAATGTTCGGACTGCTCGCGGTGGTCGGCCTCACCGTCGCCGCCTGCGGAGGTGGGGGCGACGACGTCTCGGAAGCGACCGACGGGCCTGACGACACCGAAGCGCCCGACGACACCGAAGCGCCCGACGACACCGCCGCGCCCGAGACCACCGCCGCCGACTCTTCGGGCGCCCAGGTCGGGTTCGACAACGTCCAGCCGGCCGTCGTGCAGATCATCGCCGAAGGTACGATCCGCGACCCCGAGCTCGGCGTCGCCTCGAACGCTGGTTCCGGCAGCGGGTTCATCATCAGCCCCGACGGCATCGTCGTCACCAACAACCACGTCGTCACCGGGGCTGCCACGCTCGAGGTGTACGTCGGGGGCGAGCTCGACCGGAGCTTCAACGCGGTCGTGCTCGGCGTGTCGGAGTGCAACGACCTGGCGGTGATCGACATCACCGAGGACGAGCCGCTGCCGTACCTCGAGTGGTACGACGGCGATCTGTCTGCCGGGCTCGAGATCTACGCAGCCGGCTTCCCGCTGGGTGACCCCGAGTTCACGCTGACCCGCGGCATCGTGGCCAAGGCCGAGGCGTCGGGCGAGACGCCGTGGGCCTCGATCGACTCGACCATCGAGCACGACGCCAACATCCAGCCCGGCAACTCCGGCGGTCCGCTTGTGACCGCTGAAGGCCAGGTCGCCGCCGTCAACTACGCCACTGGTTCGCAGACCAACACGTCGCAGTTCTTCGCGATCAGCAAGGAGCTCGCCGAACCAGTCGTCGATCGCTTGATCGACGGCGACTTCGAGGCGCTCGGCATCAACGGCCAGGCAGTGTTCGACGAGGAGGCCGGGATCTCGGGGATCTGGGTCGCCGGCGTGGCGCCGGGCTCGCCGGCTTCGGAGACCGAGATCCTGCCCGGCGACATCGTCACGGCGCTCAACGGTCTCCCGATCGCCGACGACGGCACGTACTCCGACTACTGCGACGTGCTGCGGACGTCGGGCGATCGGCCGATCACCGTCGAAGTGCTGCGCTTCGACACGTCCGAGGTGTTGCGCGGCGAGCTCAACGGCGACAAGGTGCTCGAGCAGGCCTTTTCGTTCGCCGAGGAGCTCGGCGACGAGGTCGCAGAGGATCCAGTGGAGGAGACGCCGGAGTCGCCCGAGATCAGCGGGTATCAGTCGCTCACCGACGAGACGGGTGTGCTGACCGTCGACGTGCCGGTCGAATGGGCCGACATCGACCTCGCTCCGTTCACGCTCGACGACGGCACGCAGGCTCCACTGATCATGGCGTCGCCGTCGATCGACGAGTTCAACGCCAACTACCTGACGCCCGGGTTGTTCTTCACGGCCGTCGGACCACAGCCGTCGCTCGACGAGACGCTCGCCGCGTTCGCACCGGCACCCGGCGAATGCACCGACGCCGGGATCCAGGACTACAGCGACGCCGCGTACACCGGTCGATACCAGACGTTCACCGACTGTGGAGGCACGCCCACCGTCTACGTGACGGTGGCAGCAGTGCCGCCGGACAACTCGTTCACGGCCATCGTCGTGATGCAACTGGTGTCGGAGGCCGACCTGGCGGTACTCGACCAGGTGTTCGCCACGTTCCTCGTCACGCCCGCGTAGCTGAGCTGACTCGAGCGCGTCAGTCGTTTGCGTGGAGGGCCTGGTTGAGGCCGCCCCACGATCCGCTGCGCTGACGGGCCTCGATCGCGCCGGTCTGACTGTGGCGGATGAACAACATGTTCGAGATGCCGCTGATCTCGCGGCCCTTGGCGACCGTGCCGTCCGGCAGCTTCACGAGCGTGCCGGCGGTGATGTAGAGCCCGGCCTCGACGACGCAGTCGTCGCCGAGGCTGATCCCGATGCCGGAGTTGGCGCCGAGCAGGCATCGCTCGCCGAGGGTGACCTGTTCCGTGCCGCCCCCCGACAGCGTGCCCATGATCGAAGCGCCGCCGCCGACGTCGGTGCCGTCTCCCACGACGACGCCTTGTGAGATCCGGCCTTCGACCATCGAGGTCCCGAGCGTGCCGGCGTTGAAGTTCACGAACCCCTCGTGCATCACAACCGTCCCGTCGGCGAGGTGGGCGCCGAGGCGGACGCGGTCGGCGTCGGCGATGCGGACGCCGCTCGGCACCACGTAGTCGGTCATGCGCGGGAACTTGTCGAGGCCGTGCACCGCCAGCCAGCCGCCGTCGAGGCGGACCCGGAGCCGGACGTCGTCGAGGTCGGCGACGGCGACCGGGCCGAGGTTCGTCCACGCCACGTTCGACAGCAGACCGAACGCGCCGTCGAGGTTCAACGTGCGCGGCTCGGCGAGCCGGTTCGACAGCAAGTGGAGGCGCAGGTAGACGTCGGCCGCCGAGGAGGGCGGCTCGTCGACGTCGACGGTCAGGCGGATCGGCCGCACCTTGACCCGGCGCAACTCGTCGACGCGGTCGCGCAGCCCGAGCTGAGCGTCGATGTCGGGATGCTCGGCGACCATCTCGTCGCTGCCGTACTCGCCCCATCCGAGCCACCGGAACCAGGCGTCGAGCGTCGCCCCGTCGACCGTCTCCGTCGACAGCCCGGCACCCCATGCGATTCGTGTCACTCGAAAACCTCCGGCCGCAGGGTCGGGAACAGGATGACCTCCTTGATGGTGTCGACGCCGGCCAGCAGCCGGGCGACGCGATCGATGCCGACGCCGAGCCCTCCCGTGGGGGGCATGCCGTATTCGAGGGCCCGCAGGTAGTCCTCGTCGACCGAGCCCCGCTCCGCGTCGCCGGCGTCCCTGGCCGCCTGTTCCTCCTCGAAGCGCTGACGCTGCTCGACCGGATCGTTGAGCTCGGAGTAGCCGTTGGCGAGCTCGATCGAATCGACGAAGAGCTCGAAGCGCTCGGTCAAGAACGGGTCGTCGCGGTCGACCCTCGCCAGCGGCGAGATCTCGACCGGGTGACCGGTGACGAACACCGGACCCACGAGGTCCGCCTCGGCTGTGGCCTCGAACAGTCCCTCGATCAGCCGACCCTGACCCCATCCGAGGTCGTGTTGGACGCCGTTCTGATCGGCGAGCGCTCGCAGGTGCTCGATCGGCTGCGACGGGTGCACCTCGGTTCCGATCGCCTCGCTGACGAGATCGATCATCCGGCGTCGCGGGAACGGTGCGGCGAGATCGACGTCGCCGCGGCGGATCGTCACGACCGTCGTGCCGAGCGCGTCGCGGGCGGCCTGCTCGATGAGTTTCTCGGTGATTGCCATCATGTCGGAGACGTCGGCGAACGCCTGGTACAGCTCCATCATCGTGAACTCGGGATTGTGACGGGGCGAGACGCCCTCGTTGCGGAAGATGCGGCCCATCTCGTACACCCGCTCCATGCCACCGACGATCAGGCGCTTGAGGTGCAGCTCGAGGGCGATCCGCAAGAACAGCTCCATGTCGAGCGTGTTGTGGTGGGTGACGAAGGGCCTGGCGTGGGCGCCACCCGCCTCGACGTGGAGGATCGGCGTCTCGACCTCGGTGAAGTCCTCGGCGGCGAGCGTGCGACGGAAGCTGGCGACCAGCTCGTGACGGATCTCGAACGCCCGGCGGGCCTCCTCGTTGACGATCAGGTCGGCGTAACGCTGGCGGTAGCGGGCGTCGACGTCGGTCAATCCGTGCCATTTGTCGGGCAGCGGACGCAGGGCCTTGGCGAGCAGCTGGAGTCGGGAGACCTTGATCGAGAGCTCACCCTTGCGGGTCGTCATCACGGTGCCGTGGACACCGACCCAGTCGCCGAGGTCGAGCGCCTTGACGTCGCCGAAGGCGCCGTCCCCGATCTCTGACTTCGACACGAACAACTGGATCTCGCCACTGCGGTCACGCATCGTCGCGAACACGAGCTTGCCCGAATCGCGCAGCAGCATCAGGCGGCCGGCGACATCGACCTCGTCGCCGGTCTCGGTGCCAGCCTCGAGCGACCCCCAACGTTCTCTGATCTCGCGGAGCGTGTGCGATCGGTCGAAGCGGTACGGATAGGGCTCGGTCCCCGCCCCGCGGATCTCCTCCACTCGCCCGAGCCGCCGCGACCGCTCGGCCTGCAGGCCGCTGCCGCCCGTCCCGGCCGGCGGCGTCCCGGACGGCGTCTGCCCGATGGCCTTCGCCACGGCCGCGTTCTCCGCTGACTCGGCTCCAGCCGTCATGGCTGCCGCGTCGGTTCCCTGGTCCACGATGGCTCGACGGTAGCCGCTGCCCTGCGCATCGTGACGATGGCTTCTAGCCTGCAACCTCGTGCCGTTCCCTCCACGCCTCCAGCTCGCCCGCTCACACCGTCGGGCGGCGGTCCTGTCGATCGCGGCGGTTCTGGCGACGTCGGCCGTCGGGGCCGTCGCCGCGCCGGCGTTGGTCGACACGATCGACGGCCCGGCGACGGCGGGCGCGAGGGTGACCGCGGTCGAAGTGCTCGGAGACATCGTCACCGTTTCCGACGTCGGTGAGCTCGACACCGCCAACCTCTACGGTGCGCTCGCGGCCGCGCGCGATGCAGGTGGCGTCGGCACGGCCGGCCGCGGCGTCACCATCGGCATGACGCGCATCACGCGTGCCGGATCGATCGTGCAACAGGCGCCGTCCGGCTTCCGGTTGCCGATGTCGGTCACCGCCCTCCACCCGTCGGCGATCGCGGCCGTGAGCGGCCGCGGCATCTCCGGTGCCCTCGGGCCAACGGTGGTCGTGATGGGCGAGCGGACGGCCGGCCTGCGCGGCGCCCAGGCGGGTGACCTGATCGACCTCGTCGCCGCCGACGGCGGCGTGCACACGCTCACGATCTCGCGGATCGGCACCGAGGACGAGGTCGGTGGGACCGAGCTGTTGATGACGCTCGAGGCGGCCGACCGGCTGGGGATCACCACCAACACCCAGGTCGTGATCTACGGGTTCCCGTCTCGCGTCGAGCTCGACACCGCACTCGACAACCGCGGTGTCAGCGGGCGGTTCCGGACCCGGGTCCGCCACAGCTGGGACCCGCCCAGTCCTGACGGCAACCTCGGGCTGGCCCGCACCAAGGAGCTGCTGGGGGAGTTCGCGTACCAGATCGTCGGCGCCGAGAGCATCGTCCAGGAAGCGGCGTGGCAGTCGGCCAACCTGCCAGCCGGTCGCGAGCTCCTCAGCCCACAGATCCCGATCCGGGCGCGCTGCCACAACCGCATCGCCACCGACCTCCGAGCGGCCCTCGCCGACGTGGCCGCGGCAGGTCTTGCCGGCGCCATCGACGTCACCAACGCCAACACCTACGGCGGTTGCCACTACCCGCGCTTCAACCGGATCGGGGGCGAGCTCGGATTCCTGTCACGGCACTCGTGGGGCATGGCGCTCGACACCAACACCGTCAGCAACTGCCAGGGATGTGTGCCCCAGATGAACTGCGACGTCGTGCGCATCTTCCGCCGTCACAACTTCGCCTGGGGCGGCAACTTCCTGGTGCCCGACGGAATGCACTTCGAGTGGGTCGGCGAACGACGGGATCAGATGAGCTATCCGTCGACGTACTGCCCGAACCTGGTGCAGGCGATGACGGAGTCGGTCGCGGCGGCCGATTCGCGGTCGGTGCTGTTCGTGACCGACGCACCCGCGATTGATCACGATCACTGACCTGCGCCGTAGCCTGTCGGCGTGACCATGCGCTTCGTCATCGTCGGGGGAGGGCCGGCCGGGAACACTGCGGCCACGTACGCGGCGAGGCTCGGCGCCAAGGTGACGATGATCGAGCGCGACGTCATCGGCGGTGCCGCGCATCTGTGGGACTGCATCCCATCGAAGACGATGATCGCGACCGGCGGCGCGATGAGCTTCTCCCGCCGCATCGACGGCATGGGTCTCGAACCGACGCATCCGGAGGTCGACGTCGAGGGTTTGATCTCCCGCATCGAGGGCATCAAGTCGCATCTCCAAAAGGCGACGACGACGCTGCTCGAGAGCCAGGGTGTCGAGCTGATCCGTGGCGTCGCGCGTTTCACGGGCCCGACCACGTTGACGGTCGAGACCGCCGAGGGCACGCAGGAGCTCGGGTTCGACTGCGCGCTCGTGTCGACCGGGTCCAAGCCCCGCGTGCCCGACTGGTGCTTCCCCGACGGCGATCGCATCCTCACGACCCGCGACTGCTACCCACCCAAGACGTTCCCCGACAGCGTCACCGTCGTGGGGTCTGGCGTCACGGGCGTCGAGTTCGTGCACATGTTCTCGTCGTTCGGTGCCGCCGTCACGCTCGTGGTGAGCCGCCAGCAGGTGCTCCCCGGCAAGGACCCCGAGGTCGCGGCCGTGCTCGAGGAGGACTTCCTCGCCCGCGGCGTGCGCCTCCTGAAAGGTGCCCGGGCGACATCGATCGAGCGGAACGTCGACGACGAGAACGGCGATCACGTCGTGATCCGGTGCGACGACGGTCGCACCGTGCGCACCACCCACGCGGTGCTCGCCATCGGGTCGGTGCCGAACACGGAGGCACTCGGGCTCGAGGTCGCCGGGGTGGAAGTCGACGCGGGTGGCTACATCCCGATCAACCAGCACTGCGTCACCAACCAACCCCACATCTACGCCGCCGGCGACGTGAGCGGCAAGCTCCCGCTGTCGTCGGTGGCCGCCATGCAGGGCCGCAAGGTGGCCGAGCACGTGATGGGCCTGCACACCCGCGAGCACCGCCACCTCGACTATGACAAGGCGGCCTCGGCGATCTTCACCGAACCCGAGATCGCCGATGTCGGTCTCGCCGAAGCCGAAGCGTTCGCCGTCGGCCGCAAGATCCGGGTCACCAAGGTGCCGTTCTCGGCCACCCCGAAGGCGTTGATCAACAACGACTCGCGTGGGTTCGTGAAGATCATCTCCGACCCGGCCACCGGGGTGGTGCTCGGCGGGTCGATCGTCGGCCGCCACGCGGCCGAGCTGATCTCGGTCATCGCCCTGGCGGTCACCGCCAACTTGAAGGTCAGCGACATCGTCGAGAGCCTGCTCGTGCACCCGGCACTCGCCGAGGCGCTCGTCGACGCCGCCGAATAGCAACCGCCGGCCGATCAGTTTGCGTCCGCCAACCGGTCAGAGAGATGTGGGCGCCGCGCGCCCCGACGGCAAAGGAGCCTCCGAATGACCCTTCCCGAGATCGCCACCCGAGACGAGTGGCTTGCCGCCCGGACCGCATTGCTCACCAAAGAGAAGGACATGACCGAGCAGCGCGATGCGCTCAACACCGAGCGGCGCAACCTGCCGATGGTCGAGATCGAGAAGGACTACGTGTTCGACGGCCCGAACGGTCCGGTGCGTCTGATCGACATGTTCGAGGGTCGCCGGCAGCTGATCATCTACCACTTCATGTTCGATCCGGAGTGGGACGACGGTTGCCCGAGTTGCACATCCGGGACCGTCGAGATCTCGCCGGGCTTCATCGACCACCTCCACACCCGCGACACGAGCTACGCGATGGTGTCGCGCGCTCCGCTCGCCAAGCTCGAGCGCTGGAAGGTGTTGCAGGGTTGGGATCTGCCCTGGTACTCGTCATTCGGAACCGACTTCAACTACGACTTCGGGGTCACGATCGACGAGACGGCCGGCAACGGGCAGTACAACTTCCGCACCAAGGAAGAGTTCGAGGCGATGGGTTCGGACTTCTTCGACTCCGACCAACCGTTCGAGATGCCGGGTCGGAGCTGCTTCCTCCAAGTCGACGGTCGGGTGTTCCACACCTACTCGCAGTACGCCCGCGGGCTCGAGTCGACGGGTGGTTCCTACTACTTCCTCGACCTGACCGCGCTCGGCCGGCAGGAGGAATGGGAGGAACCGAAGGGACGCAGCGAGTCGGCCCGGTCGGGAACGCCCGATTTCGCGTCCTGATCCACCCGGAACTGTCTGCTTCAGACGAAGCCACGGGCAATCTGAAGCAGACAGAACGGTGGGGTGGGTCTACGGCGACTGCCAGACCACCTCGCCGGCCTCGATCGTGGTGGCGATCAGCGGCACGCCCGGCCGATACACGAGGTGGGTGAAGCTCGGCGCGTCGAGGATGACGAGGTCGGCGCGGCTCCCGGGCCGGATCCGCCCTACATCGTCGCGTCGGAGTGCCGTCGCGCCGCCGACGGTCGCCGCCGCGATCGCCTCCTCTGGCGTCATGTGCATGTCGCGCACGGCGAGCGCGATGCAGAACGACATCGACGTCGTGTAGCTCGATCCAGGGTTGCAGTTGGTCGCGATCGCCACCTTGCCTCCGGCGTCGATGACCCGCCGGGCGTCGGGGTACGGCTGGCGTGTCGAGAAGTCGGTCGCCGGTAGGAACGTCGCCACGGTGGATCCGCCGGCCAGCGCCGCGACATCGGCGTCGGTGAGGTACGTGCAGTGGTCGGCCGACGCGCACTCCATCTCGACGGCGAGGGCGACGCCTGGACCGGGCCCCAGCTGGTTGGCATGGAGCCGCAGGCCGAGCCCGGCGGCACGGCCGGCGTCGAGCACGGCGCGGCACTGATCGGCGTCGAACGCGCCCGTCTCGCAGAACGCGTCGATCCAGCGGGCGTGCGGCGCGCACGCCGGAAGCATCTCGCGGCAGACGTGCTCGACGTAGTCGTCGGCCCGATCGGCGAACTCGGGCGGCACGACATGGGCACCGAGGAACGTGGTCTCCCCGGTGAGCTCACCGGCGATCCGCAGGCACCTGGCCTCGTCGGTCGCGGTCAGGCCGTAGCCCGACTTGATCTCGATCGTCGTGATCCCGGCCCGGCGGCCCTCGTCGCGACGCGCCGCGGCGAGTGAGCGCAACGTGGCGTCGGACGCGGCTCTCGTCGCGCCGACGGTCACGTTGATCCCGCCGGCCTCGTACGGGCGCCCCGCCATCCGCGACGCGAACTCCGACGCGCGGTCTCCGGCGAACACGACATGGGTGTGGCTGTCGACGAAGCCGGGCAGCACGCACCGCCCACCGGCGTCGATCCGCTGGTCGGCCGCCGGCGCGCGGCCGGTACCGACCGTGACGATGGAAGGACCGTCGAACACGACATGGGCGTCGGTGAGGATTCCGAGCGCTCCATCGCCTCCGCTCGTGGTGTCGTCATTGGTGACCAGGACGCCGACGTGGTCGACCACGGTGGTGGTCACACGGCCTCCGCGGCGCCGGCCAGCTCAGCGGCGACGTCGATGCGCACGTGGGTGCCATTGCGGACGATCACCTCGCCGCCCACCACGACGTGGTCGACGTCGGCCGCGGTGGCCGCGAACACGACCGACTCCAGCAGGTGCTCGCGGTGGGCGCCGGCCAATCGCACCGAGTCGAGCCGCACCGTGCAGAGGTCGGCGAGTGCACCGACCGCGAGTTGCCCGGCGTCCGGCCAGCCGAGGCTGGCGTGGCCGTTGGTGGTGGCGGCTCGCAAGAGGCTCGGGGCGTCGTGATTGCCGCGCACGAGGGTCGCCAACCGTTCGTGGTGCTCGACTGCCCGCGCTTCCTCGAACAGATCGATCACGGCGTGTGAGTCGGAGCCGAGGGCGAGCGTCGACCCGGCGTCGCGCAGCGCGCGTGCCGGGCCGATGCCGTCGGCGAGATCGCGTTCGGTCGTCGGGCACAGGCACACTGTCGTCCGACTGGCGCCCAGGGCGTCGACGTCGGCGTCGGTGAGGTGGGTCGCGTGGACGGCGGTGAAGCGCTCGCCGAGCAGACCGTGACGGTCGAGCAGGCCGACCGGCGTGATGCCGTAGGCCGCGACGCACTGCTCGTTCTCCGCCGGCTGCTCGGAGACGTGGCTGTGCAGCGGAACGTCGCGGTCAGCGGCCCACGCCCCAACGACCTCCGCCGAGGCGGGATCGACGGCCCGCACGGAGTGGATCGCGGCGCCGATGCGGGCCGTCGCCGACGACAGGGATTCGAGAGCCGACGCGCGGGTCGCCCAGGCGAGCGCATCACCATCGCCGAAGCGCCGCTGCACCGGGTCCAACTCGACGCCGATGCCACCGTGCAGGTAGCAGGTGTCGAGCAACGTGATGCGAATGCCGGCGGCCGCGGCAGCGCCGATCAACGCCGCGCCCATCGCGTTGGGATCGTCATATGGAACCCCACCCACGTCATGGTGGAGGTAGTGGAACTCGCCGACGCACGTGATGCCGGCGAGCGCCATCTCGGCGAACACGGCCCTGGCGAGACGGTGGTACGACTCCGGTGTCAGGCGCGCGGCTGCCTCGTACATCTGCTCGCGCCACGTCCAGAACGAGCCGACGCCGATCTGGGTGGCGCCGCGCAACACGCGGTGGAAGGCGTGGCTGTGGGCGTTCGCCATGCCCGGCAGCGTGAGGCCGGCGAGGCGGGTGGCCGTCGTCGGCGGCTCGCTCACGCCGGGCTGCACCCTCGTGATGCGGTCACCGTCGACGTCGATCGTCACGCCGGCCGCGACGGTGTCGCCGCCGAGCCACGCCAGCTCGCACCAGTAGCTCGTCGTCACGAACCGACCCGACGGACGAACTCGGTGATGCGGGTCACGAATGCGTCGCGGTGATGGCGCTCGAACTGCTCCCACGTCGTGAGCGATCGGGTGTCGTGGACGCGGTCGAGGAACAGCATCCCGTCGAGGTGGTCGCATTCATGCTGGTACGTGCCGGCCGTGAGCCCGCGCTTGACCTCGTCGTGCTCGACACCGTCCCGGTCGAGCGAGCGGACGCGGATGTTGACCGAGCGCATCACGTTGCCGCGGAGGTTCGGCACCGACAGACAGCCTTCGTTGATCTCGACCTGCTCGTCGTCGATCGGCTCGATCACCGGGTTGACGACGACCGTGAGCGGGATCGGCGGCTTGTACGGGTAGCGGGGGTTGTGGTTGACCTCGATCGTCGCGATCCGCACGGACACGCCGATCTGCGGGGCGGCGATGCCCGCTCCGTTGGCGTCGTGCATCGTGTCGATCAGATCGTCGATCAGCGTCTGCATCTCGCGACCGGCGAGCTCGTCGGCCGACACTTCCCGGGCGCGCTCGCGGAGCACTGGGTGCCCGACGGTGAGGATCTCGCGCACTGCCACGTCAGTCGTGCTCCAGCATCGGGATCCGGACTCCCCGCTCGCCGGCGACCTCGATGGCCCGGTCGTAGCCGGCGTCGGCGTGGCGCATGACGCCGGTGCCGGGATCGGCCGTGAGCACACGTTCAAGTTTCTGGGCGGCGAGCTCGGTGCCGTCGGCGACGCACACCATGCCGGCGTGGATCGAACGGCCGATGCCGGCCCCGCCGCCGTGGTGGATGCTCACCCATGTCGCGCCCGACGACGTGTTCACGAGGGCGTTGAG
>Ga0190265_10002792_pt1 | contig 11776 bp, 9 predicted proteins | sample Popmic124T_FD_133135 | JGI IMG/M metagenome (GOLD analysis project Ga0190265, IMG submission 133135) | Populus adjacent soil microbial communities from riparian zone of Indian Creek, Utah, USA - 124 T | ecosystem: Environmental > Terrestrial > Soil > Riparian zone | place: USA: Utah | collected...
ATGAGGTGCAGGGCGCTCGCGCGGATCTGTTGATCGCTCAGGCGGTGAGCTTGTGCGAGTCGGTGGTGAAGCCGCTGCCTGACGGGGCCACTGCTGTGGTGCTGTCGGCTGCGGCGCGGGCGTACACGAATCCGCAGGGTGCGACTTACGAGACGATTGGCCCGATGTCGGTGCAGCGTCCGCAGAGTTCGGGCGGCCTGTATCTGACGAAGGCTGAGAAGACGGCGCTGAAGTCGATGGCCGGCCGGGGTGGGGCGTTCACTGTGGATCCGACGCCGGACACCGCGGACCCGTCGCCGACGTTCCCATTCGACGACACCTACGGTGCCGGTCTGGAGTATGAGCCGGGCTGGGGGTGGGTGTAGATGCCCGCCCCGTACCCGTTCGGGGAGACGGTGCGCATCGTCCGCACCGGCACTTCCCCGGGGCGGGATCCTCGCGGTCAGCCCCTGCCAGGTCTGGATGAGTCGTTTGACCTGAACGGCTGCGTAGTCACCCCGCGGTCAGAAGGGCCTCAAGTCGGCGGATCCCAGCAGCAGGCCAGGGACACGGTCATCGTCGGCTGGACGGTGTACGCACCGCCGGGCAGCGACGTCCGCACGACTGACGATGCGGTGGTCCGCGGCGTGCGCTGCGAGATCACGGGCGAGCCAGGGGACTGGGGTCACTCCCCGTTCACCGGGCTCCGCGGTCCGGTGCAGTTCGCTGCGGACCGTGTGACGGGCTGAGGGGGAGCCATGGCAGCGAAGTTCAAGATGTCCCGCAAGGGTGTCGGCCAGCTTCTCCGAAGCCCGGGGGTGGAGGCGGAGATGCTGCGACGCGCGAATGTCATCGAAGGCGTCGCGGTCGGCATCTCTCCGGTGGGAGAGGCCGCACGGGATCACACCCCCGGCCACTACAAGAGCTCATGGCACGTGTCCAGCACGCGCCGCGGCGGCCGGCGGAAGGACCGCGCGACCGCGACCGTCTCCAACACGGCCTACTACGCCCGCTGGGTGGAGTACGGCACCGAACGCGTTTCCGCCCACCACGTGTTGCTGCGTGCTGCACAGGCCGGTGGTCGCTGATGGTCGCCGTCGGCTCCGTGGATGTGGAGCTGGAAGTCATCGTGTGGCTCCAGCAGCGACTCGGCGCGGGCGTCGTCGTCCGTGACGAGCTCGACAACAACCTCGCCGACGAGCTGCCGACCGTGCAGGTACAGAGGGTCGGTGGCGGCGATGACAGCTTCCGTCTGGACAGGGCGCTCGTCGACGTCGACGTGTACGCGGCGACCCGTGCTGATGCGATTCAACTGGCTGCCGTCGTCCGCGGACTGCTCCTTCGTGAGTTGTCCGGCTCGCAGACCGACACGGCAGTCGTCGGCAGAGTGCTGACGATCTCGGCCCCGATCCAACGCCCCTACGAGAACACCGCCTTGAGACGTATCGGGGCGACGTATCAGATCCACGTTCACCCGGTCTCCTGACCGGCAGGCCCGCGCCGGTCCTGTAACCCGAACCCCCGCCACCGTGCGGGGTTTCTGCATGTTGGGAGACCCATCCATGGTCAACATCACTCGCGCTGCGGACCTGACGGTCGTCGGTGCTAACGGCGGGGGGTGGGTTTCGCCCGTCGGTTCCACTGCCCCGGATTCGCCGCTGACGCAGCCCCTCACCCCGTGGGAGCCGCTCGGCGCCATCTCCGATGACGGCCTGGTCTACGGCTTCGACGAGGACTCCGAGGAGTTCACTCCCTGGGGCCTCACCAGCCCGTTCCGCACGATGATCACCAAGAGCGTGCGGACGTTCCAGGTCACCCTGTGGGAGACCTCCCGCGTCGCGGTGCAGTCCGTCATGTACCGCATCGACGCCGCCGATCTCACTCCCGACGGCGAGGGCCTCACCAGCTTCGCGGAGACCGCAAGTCCAGTGCCGGACCGCCGAGCCTGGTGGTTCCTCGTCATGGACGGCGACACCTCGAAGGGCTTCTACGTCCCCCAGGGCGAGGTGAGTGACCGGTCCGACGTGACGTTCAAGCAGGACGAGATGTCCGGCTACGAAATCACCGTCACCGCCTACCCGGACGCTGCGGGAAACACCGTCTACCACACCGATTCGGTGCCGGTGACGCCTGCATACACGGGGTCCTGACCCCTCATGAACGGGTGGTGGGCCGCCCTGGCGCGGGCCCGGCCCACCACCTCTCCTTCCGTACCTGCCCGCGCCCTGAGAAGAGAAAGGCCCGCGCATGCCCACCACCAAGAAGGAACTCGACGCCACAGCTGCTGACGCGCAGGAGCTGGAGGCCGACGACGCCGACTATGTGACCGTCCCGCTGGCCGGGTACGACGGCGTCACCAAGGACGTTCGCTGTGTGCCGTCGGGCCGCTGGAGGGCGTCGACGATGCGGGCGCTGAACTCTGGCGACATCGACGCGTTCATGGAAACGAACCTCCACGAGGACGACTACGACATCTATCTCGACCTCGACCCCGACATGGACAGTTTCGGCAAGTTCGCCGCCGACGTGGGCCGGAAGTCGGGTGAGGACGTGGGGAAATCCGGTGGACCGCGTGGATCCTCCAGGAGCACGCGGAAGCGGTAGAGGCCGATCTGCTGGACCGCGGCCACGACGTCCTCGACGTTCACCGGGGCCTCATGTCGTGGCGCCGGCTGCGGGTCATCGTCGAGCATCTGCCGCCCGAGTCGCACACCATGACCGCACTCCGAAACAGCCTCAGCGATGAGGAGTTGGCGGAGCAGGCCGAACGGGGCGACCCGGAGAAGGGCCGCTGGTCGCAGGTCGAGCAGCTACTCGCACTGGTCGCGGACAGGATCGCGCAACTGCAGTACGTGCTGATCTGCGTGAACACGGAGAAGAAGAGCCAGCGGCCGGAGGTCCCGAAGCCGATTGAGCGGCCCGGGTCGAAACCGCCGAAGAAGAAGACCGCAGAGATGACGGACGCTGCGGCTGAGCGGCTGTTCCAGCTCATCAACGGAGGCGCCGCGTAGCGCAGGAGGGAGACCTCCTGTGGCGATCAGTGTCGGCTCGGTTGAGGTTGATGTCGTCCCCAACACCCGCGGCATCTACGGCAATCTGCGCTCGGCGCTGGTCCCGGCCGCCACGAAAGCCGGCGAGGATGCCGGTAAGGCGGCCGGGCGCAGCTTCGGACCCGCGATGCGTTCCGAAGTCGACGGGATCGGGCTTCAGATCGGGCAGCAGATCGGCGCCCAGGTCGCGGGCCGGATCGTCGCGGAGATCCGTGGCGCGTTGCGGGACGGCATCACCCAGGGCGGGGCCGCTGCCCGCCCGGCTGCGACGAGGCAAGGCAGTGAGGCGGGCGGTGCGTTCGCACGCTCGGCACGTGCCCGCATCGAGGCCGCGTACCGGTCGCTGCCGGACGTCACCATCGGCGCCGATACGTCTGAGGCTGACTCGGATATTCAGGCGCTGCGTGCCCGCATGGAGGCCCTCTCCTCCCGCACGATCGGCGTCGACTTGGACGCCGAGCAGGCCCGCGCGGAAATCACCGACATCGAGGAGCAGCTGAGGCGCCTTGGCGCGTCGCACCCGAACCCGACAGTGCGGGCCGACACGGCTGCGGCCCGCGCCCAACTGGCGGCTCTGCGCGGAGACCTCGACCGTCTGCAGGCCGACCCGACGACGATCCGTCTGGAGACGGACGGCACCTTCGGGCAGCGGCTGCGGATGGCGGTACAGCAGGCCGAAGCCAGCCTGCCGAACATCAACATCGGCGCAGACACCACCCCTGCCCAGGGGGAGATCGCGTCGCTGCGGGGGCAGTTGACGGCGCTGAGGGATGTGCGGGTCGGTGTCGATATCGACGCCGCGACCGCGCAGGCCCGCATCGCCGACATCCACGCCCGCCTGCAGGCCCTGTCCGCGTCCGATGCGGACGTCGCGGTGCGGGTCGACACCGGAGCGGCAGCATCGCAGCTGGCGATGGTCCAGGCGATGGTGAACCGTCTGGACGGGCAGACCGCGCACGTCAACGTCGACACTCGCGGCGCCATGCGGGCGCTGCTGCAGCTGTCCGTGGCGATTGCTGGTGTGGCCGCGATTCCGGCTGTTCCGGTGTTGGCGGCCGGTATCGGCTCGATCGCAGCAGCCGCTACGGCTGCCGGCGCTGGCGTGGGTGCTCTGGCTGCGGTGGCGATTCCCGCGTTCTCCGGCATCAAGAACGCTCTGGATGCGCAGAAGCAGGCACAGGAGGCGTCGACCACGGCCACCGCGCAGGGTGGGCAGGCCGCATCGCAGGCGGCCCGGCAGGCGCTGCAGATGGCCGGGGCGCAGCAGCAGTTGGTCGCGGCCGAGCGCAACGGGGCCCGGCAGATCGCTGCTGCACAAGCACAGGTGCGGCAGGCGAAGCAGGCTGTGGCGGATGCGGTCGCGCAGGCGGCCCAACGCCAGCAGCAGGCCGCTCGCGCCGTGCAGGACGCCGAACGGTCCCTCGCGGACGCCCAGCGCGACGCACGGCAAGCCCAAGATGACCTCAATGAGGCCCGCCGTACCGCGGCCCGCGAGTTGCAGGACTTGAACCGTCAGCTTGCTGGGGCACAGCTCTCTCAGCGCGACGCCGTGCTCGGCGTGAAGGAAGCGCAGCTCGAGCTGAACCGCACCATGGCCGATGCCAAGGCGTCCGCTCTGGACCGTGATCGCGCGCAGCTGGGCTACGACCAGGCCGTGCAGCGTCTGAAGGATCAGACGGTTGAGACGAAGCGCCTCAAGTCGGAGACGGCCGCGGCGAACAAGGCCGGCGTCTCGGGTAGCGACACGGTCCGCTCGGCGCAGCAGCGTCTGTCGTCGGCCCAGCAGCAGGTTGCCGACCGGGCCCGTGCGGTGCGCGATGCGCAGGCTGATGCGGCGAGGGTGCAGGTGCAGACGTCCCGGGAGGTTGCCCAGGCGCAGGAGCGTGTGGGTGAGGCGACCCGGAATGTGGCGGTGGCGCAGGAGTCGGCGGCGGAGGCTGTCGCGGCGGCGCAGCGGCAGATCCGCTCGGCGCAGCTCTCCTCGGTGGGGGGAGCGAATCAGGCGGCGTCGGCGCAGGAGAAGTACCGGCAGGCGCTGGCGAAGCTAACCCCCAGCGCGCGGGGCACGTTCAACGCGTTCGTGCAACTGCGGTCGGCGTTCTCTGCCTGGTCCCGCAGCCTTCAGCCCGCAGTGATGCCCATCTTCACCCGGGCGTTGAACGGGCTGCGTAAGAGCCTTCCGGGTCTGACACCGTTCGTGCTGGCCGCTGCCCGCGGCATCACCACCTTGCAGGACAGGGTGTCTCAGGGGTTCAAGTCGCCGTGGTGGAAGTCGTTCAAGAAGGATCTCGCCGGGAGTGTGGAGCCGGCGATCGTCGGCCTTGGCGTCTCCTTCGGCCGGCTGTTCAAGGGCTTCGCAGGGATCATCCAGGCGTTCCTGCCGCACATGGACACCATCTCCGGCACGATGCAGCGCATCACCGGACGATTCGCGAACTGGGCAACCGGCCTGAAGGGCAGCCCCGAGTTCGAGCGATTCCTGTCCTACTCCGCGCAGATGGGGCCGCGGCTGGCCGAAACCCTTGGTGACATCGCCGGAGCGTTCTACCAGGTCGCGCTGGCACTTTCGCCTCTGTCCGGCCCTGTCATGACAGTGCTGGGCGTCCTGGCGGACGGCATCGCGCAGATCGCGATCCACGCACCGTTCGTGGTCCAGGCGATCTGGGCGATGTACATCGCCACGAAGGTCATGACGATCGGAATGTGGCTGTTCAACGCGGCCATGCAGGCGAACCCTCTCGTCCGCATCATCGGGCTGATCACTCTGCTCGTTGGCGTGGTGATCTGGGCCTACAACCGGTTCGGCTGGTTCCGGACCGCCGTACAGGCCGCCTGGGCGGGCATCCGCACGGCCGCGCTGTGGGCGTGGAATTCGGTGCTGAAGCCGACGTTCAACGCCATCATGATCGCCATTCGGTTCGTCGGCACCGTGGCGATGTGGCTGTGGCGGAACGTATTCGGACCCGCGTTCCGTGGCATTGCGACGGTCGCGAAGTGGCTCCTCATCGTCCTCGCAGTGCTCGTGGTTGGGCCGATCGTCCTCGCCTTCCGGCTGCTCGCTGCAGTGGGGCGATGGCTGTGGCGCAACGTGCTCGCTCCCGCGTTCCGGGGGATCGCCGCTGTGGGGCGATGGTTGTGGAACACCGTCCTCAAGCCGATCATCCGCATGTGGGTTGCCCAGTTCCGCGTCCTGGCCGCTGTCGGCCGCTGGTTGTGGAGGACGGCGCTGGCGCCCGCGTTCCGCGGGATCGCGACAGTCGCGCGTTGGCTGTGGAACAAGGCCATCAAGCCGGTGTTCAACTGGATCGCCGACAAGGCGAAATGGGTGTGGGCCAAGGGCATCAAGCCCGCATTCGACGCCATCAAGAAGGGCATCGGCCTCGTCGTTGAGGGGTTCAGGAAGGGCCGCGACGGCATCGGCAAAGCCTGGGACAAGATCAAGTCCCTGACGAAGAAGCCCATCAAATGGGTCATCGACGTCGTCTACAACAAGGGCGTCCGCGGTCTTTGGAATGCCGCTGCAGCTGTGCTGCCCATCAAGAAGTTGCCCGCATTCAAGCCCAAAGGCTTCGCGCGGGGCGGCAAGGTCTGGGGCCCCGGCACGGCCACCAGCGACAGCATCCCCGCACGCCTGTCCCGCGGCGAGCATGTGTGGACTGCGAAGGAAGTCCAGGGCGCAGGCGGGCATGCGGCGATGGAGTCGTTGCGCTCAGCAGCCCGCGGCGGGTTCGCCAAGGGCGGCCCGGTAGCGGGACCCTCCGGCGTGCCCGGATTCGCCCTGGGCGGTGCGGTTGACTGGTTCAAGGAGAAGGCCGGTGCCGTGGGTGGCGCTGTCGCCCGCGGCTTCGGCCGGCTGAAAGACCTCGCCTTGGGCGGCGTGCACAAGGCCGTCTCTGCGGCGGCGAAACCGGTCCGTTCTCTGATCGACCGCATCCCCGGGGGTAAGACGGGGTTCGGGAAACTCGCCACGGCCCTCCCGAAGTCGCTCATCTCCGAGGTGCTGTCGGCTATCAAGGGCAGCGAGACGTCCGCCATGGGCGGCGCTGGGGTCGCCCGCGCCCTGAAGTGGGCCAAGAGCCAGCACGGCAAGCCCTACCAGTGGGGCGGCGGAGGCAACCCTTCGTGGGACTGTTCCGGGTTCATGTCCGGAATTCAGAAGGTCATTCAAGGAAAGAACCCGAAGGGCCGGTTGTGGTCCACGCACGCCTTCTCCGGGAAGACGGCGCCTGCCGGGTGGAAGTGGCATGCGAAGTCGCCGTTCCAGATCGGCATCACGAACGCCAACAAGGGTCATACCGCTGGAACGTTGGCCGGTACGAACGTGGAGTCGCGCGGCGGCGATGGTGTCGTCGTCGGCTCCCGTGCCCGTAGCTACAAGGCCCCGATGTTCGGCAACCGCTGGTACGGCTTCCTGCCCGCCCGCGGAGGCGGCACTGGTGGTTCAGCGAAGTCCGCGGCCCGGCAGATGCTGGGGGAGTACGGCTGGTCACAGAAGCAGTGGCCACCGCTGGACAAGCTGTGGCAGAAGGAATCTGGCTGGCGCTGGAATGCGCGCAACCCGTCGTCGGGTGCCTACGGTATCCCGCAGGCACTCCCTGCCAGCAAGATGCGCAGCGCGGGTGCGGACTGGAAGACGAATCCGGCGACGCAGATCAAGTGGGGGCTGAAGTACATCAAGTCCCGCTACGGCTCGCCGTCGAAGGCATGGGGTCATTCCCAGCGCGTCAACTGGTACGACCAGGGCGGCTATCTGCCCGAGGGGCTGTCGCTGGTCAACAACGGAACCGGCGCACCCGAGCCCGTCCTGACGAGGCCCCAGTTGAGCGCACTACAGGGCGCAGCGGTCCGTGGCGGCGACGGTGCCAGCCTCGGCGATCTGTCCGTGGCGGTGTTCGTCGGCGATCGGGAGATCACGGATATTGCGCGGGCTGAGGTTCGTGCGGAGAACGGCCGTGTCCTGACGGCGTTGAACGCGCGGCCGAGGAGGTGACATGGCGATCCCCGGGAACTTCCTGAGTGTCACGACGGAGATGGTCGACCCGAACACCAGCGGGTGGGCGGCGAAACTCAACGCGATCATCTCGCTCGGCTCCGGCGGCCGGAACGGCGACGGATGCCTCACGGTCAAGTCCGTTGCCTCCGGCGAGATGCAGGCCCGCACGTTCTCGTCCTACGTCGTGACGCCGGGCGAGCTGTACTTCACCTTCGCCGACACCAGCTCGTCGACGCAGGCGGAGCGCATCGGCATCCGCTGGCTGAACCTGGCCGGCGCGGAGATCTCGGTGACGTGGTCGCTCACCACGGCCGCGGCCTCGGCAACCTGGCACCGCGTCAGCGTCGCCGGGATCGCCCCTTTCGGCGCGGCGCGTGCGCAGGTGCTGCTGTCCTCGACGACAGTTGCGGCGAACGCGCTGCACTTCTGGGAAAACGTCTACTTTGGCTATCCCCTGCGGCGGCCGGGGAACTTCCTGTCGTTCAACGCTGAAAGTGGCGGGGAGCTGGACGCGACGGCGTGGGGTACTGCCACGAACTGCAGCATCAGCCGCGTCGTCCCGCTGATGACCTGGTCGATCGACTGGTATTACGCGGGGGGCCATCAGCTCGCATTGACGGTCACCGCGAACGGCAACGCGTCGATTCTCTGCAACGAGCGGGTGCCGGTCACTGTTGGCGCCGAGTATGCGGCACTGGCCTACCTCAGCCCGCCCACCATCGGATCTAGCGTGTGGGTGGAGCTCCGGTTCTACGATGCGGGCGGCAGCCAACTGCAGGCCGACACGTCGACGGTGGCGCCACCAGGCACAGGCACGTACCAGCAGATCACGTCGGGTGTCGCACCGTCTGGCGCCGTCACCGGTGGCCTCGCGGTGGGCATCACAGGCGCCACTGCCGGGCAGGTGATGCGCACCGAAGGCGCGTACATCTCGACGCTGGCGATCGCCGCTGAGGGCACCGTCCGAACCGGCAACGTCCTGCCGATGGCGGACTGGGACTTCGAGATGGGCGTCGGCGCGTGGACCGTCGCCAGCGGCGTCGCGACGATCGCCCGCTCCACCCCCTGGGGCATCACAGGCGGCTACGACGCCTACTCGTTGACGGTGTCTTCCGCGACCGCCACGTCGTCGGTGCTCAGGTCGGGCACCTACGCGGTGGGGGATGCGGAAGGCCAGAACTGGCGCTTCGAAACGCTGCTGAAGGCCAATGCGGGCACCTGGACGTACACGCTGGGTGTCCGCTGGTTCGATGCGTCTGCGGCTCTGATCAGCACGACGACCGGGGGAGCGACATCACTTTCCGGCGGCGGCTGGTGGGTCGTCTCGAGCGACTTCACTGCCCCGTCCGGTGCGGTGAGTGGGCAGCTTGAGCTGACGCTTGCTGCTGGCACCACATCCGCTTCGGTGTATGTGGATCGGCCCGCGCTGTTCCAGACGCTCCCGCTGATCCAGGTCGAAGCCGTCGATGCGCAAGCGTCCACGCGGCTGATCCTGCGCGAGTTGGACGTCGGCCAGTTGCTGACGGTGTGGCGCATCGGCGCGGATGGCTCCCGGCGGTATGTCCGTGGCCCTGACGGGCTGTACGACGGCACCTACGTCATCCCGTCCGACTCGCTACTCATCGAGGACTATGAAGTGCCCCTCGGTGCGCCCATCTCCTACCGCATGGAAGCCGTGTGGAGTGACGGCACCGGCAGAGAGAATCGCCCCTCAGACGCGGTCACCGTCGCTCCGGGGGACATCAACTACGCGTGGCTGACAGACCCCGCCCGGCCGGGCATCGGCATGCGGGTGATGGTCAAGCAGGCACCGGAGTGGAAGCAGGCCATCGAACAGGCCGTGTACCGGATACGTGGCCGCTCTACACCGGTAGTCCTTTCCGATGTTCGCGGGAGCCGCGACGGTGACTTGGTGTGCTGGACGCAGACCGACGAGGAACGCGAGCAGCTCAAGTTCCTGCTGTCGACGGGGAACGTGCTGCTGTGGCGGTGTGCCCCTGGCACGGGGGAGCCGGACGTGTACGTCACCGTCGGCGAGGTCGCTTTCCCCAGGGTGGTCGCTCATGCGCGGGAGCAGATGCGCGAGTGGACGCTGCCGTTCTCCGAGGTCGACATGCCCACCGGGGCACAGGCCGGCAGCGCGACGTGGACCGTTCACGACGTGGTGGTGGAGTACGCCACCGGCTACGACGTTCTCGATAACTTCGCCACCGTCTTCGATCTGGCGACGAATAGACGGAGGGCATGACGTGTACCCCCCGCCGTCGTCGCTGTTTCTGAAAGCGCTGGTCGAGTCCCACACACCGGTCACGGTGGTGGAGCTGCACAAGACGGACGGCACCGTCACCGAGCTGGAGCACATTTCCGGGTCGGTGACGGTCGACCGATCACAGGCGGTGCGCCGCACAGCAACAATCAGCGTGCCCGACACCTCCTTCATCCCAAGGACACCGACAGCCCAGTTGGCGATCTACGGCGCACGGATGCGGGTCCTGCGCGGGATCCGCTTCGGCGACGGCCACGTCGAGACCGTGCCCATCTTCTGGGGAAGGGTCGAGGGTGTCGACGGCGACCCCGACACAGGCCCGGTCGACATCAAAGCCAGCGGCCTCGAGGCGATCGTCGCCGACGACAAGTTCGTGACCGCCTACTCGACACGGGCCGGCGTCAGCGCAGTCACCGCCATCACCGGCATCATCCAGGGCGCCATCCCCGGCGCGGTCGTCGTGAACCGGGCCGTCGACCAGACCATCGGCGTCCGCACCTGGGATGCAGAAGGTGACCGGTGGGCAGCCGTGCAGGAATGCGGCACCGCCATCGGAGCCGAGGTATACGCCGACGCTGACGGCCAGTTCATCATCGCGGAGCTGCCGGACCTGACCACGGCGCCCATCAGTTGGCAGGTGGATGCGGGGGAGGGCGGCGCCCTGATCTCCGCGAACCGCGCCTACAGCCGTGAGGGCATGTACAACTTTGTGCTGGCTACCGGCGAGAATACTGAGGAGGACGTGCCGCCCGTCTCGGCCACCGCCGCGGACGAGGACCCCACGTCGGCGACGTACATCTACGGCCCGTTCGGCCGCGTGCCGACGTTCTACAACAGCGCGACCCTGACCACGCTGAATCTGGCGCAGGGCGCCGCGAACAAGCTGCTACGCGACTCGGTGAAGCCCAACGCGACCGCCGACATCTCGAGCGTCCCCAACCCGCTGCTGGAGCCCGGCGACGTACTGCGCGTCTCCTACGGCTCCGGCGACAAGGACCTCCTGCAAGTCGAGTCGTTCAGCCTCGACTTGGCCGGCGGCGACTTCACCCTGCAAGCCATCTCCGCCCGGGAGGACGCGTGAACAGCCAAGCGTCCGCCCGGCAGTTGGCTCTGGCTATCACCGGTGCCGCAGCCACAGCGGGCGCCACCACACCTGCGGTGCGCGGCGCGGACTGGCGGATCGGCGTCGTCACCGCCATCGGTACAGGCACCGTCGACGTGGGAGAGATCCGGGCTCGTCGCATCGACGCCGCCTACCCGCAACCGCAGGTCGGCGACCAGATCATGCTGACGCAGAACAGCGCCGGCAACTGGCTCGCCCTGGGCCGCACCGCCTCCGCAGCGCGGGCGTTGGGTGTGCCGCTGCCGCCGCTGTACAAGGCCGCACACACCGACCGGGCGAGCACGACGACCCTGGCGAACGACCCCGACCTGACCATGCAACTCGACCCGAACAGCACGTACCTGATCGAGATGCACCTGTTCGTC
>Ga0190265_10002793_pt1 | contig 11776 bp, 16 predicted proteins | sample Popmic124T_FD_133135 | JGI IMG/M metagenome (GOLD analysis project Ga0190265, IMG submission 133135) | Populus adjacent soil microbial communities from riparian zone of Indian Creek, Utah, USA - 124 T | ecosystem: Environmental > Terrestrial > Soil > Riparian zone | place: USA: Utah | collected...
GAGGATTCTCGTGAAATACCCGGTCATGGCTGCGCAAATCAGCCATATACCGAACAGCGACGTGATGGTCACCGTGACGATATCCACCACGCTGCCCTGCATCAGGATCGCCGGCGAATAGACGAACAGGAACGGCACGATGTAGGCGCTCCAGCCGAAGCGCATCGCGGTCCAGCCGGTGGCCATCGACGGCGCGCCGGCGATCGCGGCGGCGACGTAGGCGGCGGGCGCGACCGGCGGGGTGATGAGCGACATCATGCCGAAGTAGAGGATGAAGAGGTGCGCGGCGAGCGGCGGCACGCCGACCTTCACCAGCGCGGGCGCCACCAGCACCGCGAGCATCACGTAGACGCCGATGGTGGGCAGGCCCATGCCGAGGATGATGCTCACCACCGCCGCCAGGATGAGCAGCAGGATCAGGCTTTGCCCGCCGAGGTCGACCAGGTACGCGGCGAACGCGAAGGCGAGCCCGCTCACCTGAAAGAGGCCCATGATGAAGCCCGCCGCCGCCGAGATCACCAGGATCTCGCACAGCCCGCTCGCGGTCTCGACCACCGCATCCCACAGGTCGCGCAGCTTCATGCGCTTGCCGTCGTAGCCGAACGCGAAGCCGAGCACGATGATCGACAGGCTCGCGGCCATCGCCGAATACTCCGGCTCGAGGTTGAGCCAGAACATGGTGTAGATGAGGACCGCGAACGGCACCAGGAACAGCCAGCCCTTGGCCAGCACCTTTCCGATGCGCGGGATCTGCGCTTCCTCGACCTTGCCGAAGCCGTAGCGCGCCGCCTCGAGGTCGGACTGGATGAACAGCGCGGCGTAGTACATGACGGAGGGCAGGATCGCCGCGATCGCCACTTCCTTGTACGGGAGCTGCAGGAAGTCGGCCATCACGAACGCCACCGCGCCCATCACCGGCGGCATCAGCTGGCCGCCGTTCGACGCGCAGGCCTCGATCGCGCCCGCGAGCCGCGGCGACATGCCCGAGCGCTTCATGAGCGGGATCGTGACGATGCCCACCGCCACGGTGTTGGCGGCCGCGATCCCGGACACCATGCCGAACAGGCTGGAGCCGACCACCGCCATCTTGGCGGCGCCGCCGCGGTAGCGACCCATGAGCGCGATCGCCGCGTCGTTGAAGAAGTTGGAGCCGCCCGAGCGCATCAGCAGCTGCCCCATCAGCACGAACGGGATGATCACGATCACCGTGATCTGCAGCACGATGCCGAGCAGCCCGTTGTTGTCGAGGTTGAGGTAGCCGAGCATCTGGCCGAGATCCACCCTGCGCGTCTGCAGCTGCCCCGGCACCAGGTGCCCGATCAGCACGTAGCCCGCGAGCGCGAGCAGGATGATGACCAGCGACCAGCCGATCGTGCGCCGCGTCGCCTCGACGGTGAGCGCGGTGATTCCGGCCGACAGCGTCATGGTCTCGAGGTTGACCGTGCCGGCCATCGCGGTGAGCTGCGGGAATTTCACCGTCACGTAGGCGCAGAGCAGGAGTGAAAGCGCGGCGAGGACCCAGTCGTACCACGGCACGGGCGCCCGGCTGCCGGTGTAGCCGCTTTCCTCGACGTGGACCTTCTTGAAGCGGAAGCGCAGGAAGGTGAGCGCGAGGCCGATGCCGTAGGCGGCGGCGGCGAACTGCTCGGAGAACAGGACGAGCCCGACCGGCCGGAACAGGTCCAGCGACCAGCAGATGGACGCTGTAATTAAAACAAAAGCAAGAAAACCCTGCGCGACACGCGAGGGTCTCACTACCCCTTCCAGATACCAGCTTCCTTGAAGTATTTGATCGCGCCGGGATGGTGCGGCAGGCTGGGCTGCCCCTTGCCGGCGTTGGTCTCGTCGAACTGGTTGAAGTTCGGATGCCCGGCGACCAGGCCCTTCTTGTTCTCGCGCATCGCCTTCACGAACTGGTAGACCACGTCGTCAGAGACGTGCGCGCCGACGCCGACCACTACGTCGATGGTCTGCACCGGCGAGGGCTTGTCGACCCCGGCGATGTGCGGCGCGGGATTGACGGTCGAGAAGTAGTACTCCGGCCGCACTTTCTTCATGCGCGTCTCGGAGTCGGGGAACACGTTCATCGGCAGCAGGCGCAGGCCGCCGACCGAGGCCGCGACCTCGGCCACCTTGGGCGCACCGACCGCGAAGAACAGCAGATCGAGCTTGCCCGACTTGAAGTCGTCGGCCGCGCGCACCACGTTCACCTCGGGCACCTTCACCACGTCGTTGTAGGTGATGCCGCCCGCGGCGAGCACCGCGGTGGTATGCGGCAGCACGCCGGTCTGCTGCACCCATTCGGAGGGCACGCGCTTGCCCTTCAGGTCGGCGATCGAGTTGATGCTCGAGTCCTTGCGCACCCAGAACGCCATCTGGAAGCCGTACATCGTGATCCCGGTGCGCAGGTTCTGCTTGGCGTTGCCCTTCCACGTGCCGCGGCCGTGCATCGCGTCGGCGCTCTCGCCGACGTCGAGCAGCCAGAAGTCGTCCTTCTTCGAGCCCACCGCCTCGAGGATGCCGGTGTCGCCGCCGTAGCCGATGACGCGCACCTGCAGCTTGGAATTGTCCTGCACCACCTTCGCGATCACCGAGGCCTGCGCGTGCAGGATCGAGCCCGGCGGCAGGGTGGCGAAGCCGACGGTCTGGGCGTGCGCGGAAACGGAAATGGCGAGCGCCGCCGCCGCGCCCAGTTTCGCAAGATTGAACATGCCGTCCTCCTCCAAGGAACTTGGACGGTATATTAGCCGAGGAATGAAGGACTCAAACTCCACGCTGCCCAAACACCGGGTCCCCTACTCGGCGATCGTCGATCGTCCCACTCTCAAGCTTCCCAACGACGCGCGCCTCGCGGTCTGGACCATCGTCAACGTCGAGGAGTGGTCGATCGAGCGCGCGATGCCGCGCATGGTGCTGTCGCCGCCGCAGGGTCAGCCGCTCCTGCCCGACCTGCCCAACTGGTCGTGGCACGAGTACGGCATGCGCGTCGGCTTCTGGCGCTTCCTCGAGGTTTTGCAAAAGTATTCAGTACCCGGAACCCTGGCGATCAACGGTTCGGTCGTCAAAAGCTACCCGCGGGTCGCCGAGGCGGCGCTGAAGGCGGGCTGGGAATTCATGGGCCACGGTTACATCCAGCGCCCGATGCATCACGTCGAAGATCAGCGGGCGGCAATCCGGCAAACGGTTGAGGACATCAAGGCTTTCACGGGAAAGAAACCCCGGGGCTGGGAAAGCCCCGGTCTGACCGAAACCTACGACACCATCGACTGGCTGGCGGAGGCGGGCATCGAGTATGTCGCCGACTGGGTGCTCGACGACCAGCCGGTGAAGATCCAGACCGCGCACGGGCCGATCGTCTCGGTGCCGTACACGGTGGAGATGAACGACATCGCGATGATGGTGCTGCAGAACCATCCGTCGGAAGAGTGGCTGCGCCGCGGCATCGACCAGTTCGACCGGCTCTACAGCGAGGGCGAGAAATCGGCGCGCGTGATGGCGATCAGCATTCATCCGTACATCACCGGCGTGCCGCACCGCATCGCGTACCTCGAGAAGCTGTACGAATACATCCGGCAGCGGCCCGGGGTTCATTTCTGGACGGGAGAGCAGATTCTTGACTGGTACAACCGGCAATGAGACGTGGAGGCGTGCAGAGAGCCTCCTTCCACGATTAAGAGAAAGAGCAGCGAGGTGCGAGGAGCTGCGCCGCCTGCCCGACGAGACGCTGCGCGACTTCCACGACGCGAAGCTGTTCCGCATCCACCAGCCGAAGCGCGTCGGCGGCGAGGAGCTCGAGTTCGCGGCGGTGGTGACCTTCGGCGCGCTGCTCGCGCGCGCCTGCGCCTCCACCGCCTGGAACTGGGTCAACTTCGCCGCGCACCACATGATGCTCGGCATGTTCCCGCCGCAGGCGCAGGACGAGATCTGGGGCTCCTCCGTCGATGCGCTGATCGCCTCGTCGTTCGTGTTCCCGGCCGGCAAGGCGCGCAAGGTGCAGGACGGCTACCTGCTGTCGGGGCGCTGGCCGTTCTCGAGCGGCGTCGACCCGAGCGAATGGAACATGCTCGCGGGCCTCGCGCGCCTGGACGACAACCTGCCGCCCGAGCAGCGCATCTTCATGGTGCCGCGCGCGCAGTACAAGGTGATCGACACCTGGCGCGCGGGCGGCTTGCGCGGCACCGGCAGCAACGACGTCGAGGTGAACGAAGTCTTCGTGCCCGAGCACAGGACGCTCGCGGTGGCTGATACCAAAGGCGGGCCGACGCCGGGCAGCGCGGTGAATCCCGGGCCGTTGTTCCAGCTGCCGGTGTTCGCGCTGTTTCCATATATGTTGTCCGGCGTGGCGCTGGGCATCGCCGAGGGCCTCATTGAGGATTTTTCTTCAAGAAGCAATAACACTGGAAAGATGACCGGCGCTCGCGTCGCGGAAATCCAGAGCACGCAGATCCGCCTCGCCGAGGCCACGGCCTACGCGCGCGCCTCGCGCGTGATCCAGCTCGCAAACTGCCGCGAGGCCGAGCAGAAGCTGCCGGACATGAAGACCAAAGCGCGCTATCGCCTCGAGGGCGCCTATTCAGTGGAATGGGCAGTGCGCGCGGTCGACGTGATGTTCGGCCTGTACGGCGCGGGTGGCCTCTACGAGTCCGGCGCGGTGGCGCGCGCGTTCCGCGACGCCCACGCGGTGAAGCAGCACTTCTCGTTCAATACCGACAGCGCCGGCACCACCGACGGCCGGGTCGCCCTGGGCCTCGCGAGCGACAACCCGACGCTGTAGGGGAAGATTGCATCCGTAATACGGCGGGAACCGCCGCGCGGGCTTGTGGCCAAACCGGGCACGGCGCAAGAAACTTCCCGCGCCGCAATCCCCTGAAAGGAAACACCTGCATGAAGATGCGTCCTCTTGTCGTCGCAACCGGCGCTGCCCTCGTTTCGCTTGGTGCAATCGCCGGCGGACCGCAGCACTCTCAAGACAAGGCGAGTACGGAGGCCTCGATCGTGCGCGAGGCCCAGAGCAAGCTGCGCTCGCAGGGCTACGCCGCGACGCCGCAGGGCCTGGCGGAATTCCAGCAGGCGAAAGGCATCGAAGCGAGCGGCAAGCTCGACACGCAGACGCTGGCGGCGCTCGGCGTCGACGACCCGGCGGCGAGCGGCGCCTCGCCCGAGCGCACCCCCCAACCCAGCGGGAAACCGAAGTCCTAAGCGCAGTGCATCCAGGCCCGTCCGGCGCGCGTACAAGCCGGATGGGCCGCGAATATCCGGCTAGGCAGCCGACGCTGCGCACGTTGCGCGCCGACGCCGCGCGCTCCGCCCGGCCGGCGACGCCGAAGGAGAGCGCGATCCTGGCGGCCGCGACCCGGCTGTTCGGTGAAAAAGGCTACGAAGCCGTCCACACTGCAGAGATCGCGGCGGCTGCCGGCGTCACCCAGCGCACGCTGTTCCGCTACTTCCAGTCGAAGGAGCACCTCTACAAGCGCGTGATGTTCCCGCCGCTGCTGGCCGCCGCGGTGCCGCGCGCGCTCAGCGATACCGGCCAGCTTTTCGCCGCCGAGGCGCATTCGGTCGCCGACTGGCACCGCACGATCCTGAAGCGGCGCGTGGCGGCGGCAAAGCTGGCCACGCCCCAGTACCGCACGCTGGTGGCGGCGCTGATGACGAACGAGCAGCTGCGCCCGAAGGTGGTCGGGATCTGGAAGGAAAATGTGCTGCAGCCCCTGGTCGCCGCGATCCGGCGCTACCAGGCGCGCGGCCAGCTGCGCTCCGATCTCCCCGCGGAGCGCCTGGCGCGCGCAGTCATTTCCCTCAATCTCGGCTTCATCTTCGCGCGCGTGCTGCTCGCCCCCGATGCGGAATGGAATGACGAGGCCGAAGTCGAGGCCACCGTGGAGCTGCTGCTGCGCGGCGCCGGTGTCGCCGACTCAGGAATTTGATGTCGCGATTGAAACGACGTGAATCCGGATCCGTGCGCGCCGCTATACCGCAATGTCTTGCAGCGGCCGACGTTAGCACTGCAACAACGCTGCGGCCGCGCTGTAGAACGGTGCGCCGAGGCGTGATTGCCCGGGACAAAACGCAGGCGTAGAACGGCCCGATGCGCTCACTCCTCACACTCGTCCTGGGCCTGGTCCTGCTGTCCTGCCAGTCTCCCAGTCCGGATTCGGGCACGGCACCGGCTGCGGCGCCGCCCGACGCGGAGCGCGACGGCTTGCGGATGATCCGCGAAGGCCGGCAGATCTTCCGCCACGACACGTTCGGCGACGAAAGCTTCTGGGGAGACGCGCTGCAGCTGCATCGCGCGCTCGCCGGCGCCAAGCTCGGCGGCGTCGGGCCGGGCGTGAGCCCGAAGACCGCGCTCGGGGTCGGCCTCAAGGTCGACATGGAGGCGCTGCCGGCCGCGCTGGTCGAGCAGGTCAAGGCGAACAAGGTGAACCTCGACGACCCGGCGACCACCGCGGAGCTCCTGAAGCTGAACGCCGTGGTCGGCGTAAAAGGATTCTTCTCCGCTTCCGGCGCGCTGCAGTCGGTCGGGATCACCTGTGCGCTGTGCCATTCCACGGTCGACAATGCCTTCGCGCCGGGCATCGGACGGCGGCTCGACGGCTGGCCGAACCGCGACCTCGACGTCGGCAAGATCATCTCGCTCGCGCCCAACCTCAAGCCGGTGACCGATCGGCTCGGGATCAGCGAAGCCGACCTGAAGAAAGTGCTGCTCGCCTGGGGCCCGGGCCGGTACGACGCGGAGGTCATGCACGACGGCAAGGGCATGCGGCCCGACGGCAAGACCGCCGCGACGCTGCTGCCGCCGGCGTATGGCATGGCCGGCGTCGGCAGCCATACCTATACCGGCTGGGGTTCGGTCACGCACTGGAACGCCTATGTCGCCGTTACACAGATGCGCGGCAAAGGGACGTTCTTCGATCCGCGACTCAACGACCCGGCGAAGTTTCCCATCGCGGCGAAGACCAGGGACTGGAACATCCGCAACAACCCCGATCTCGTGACCTCGAAGCTGCCGGCGCTGCACTTCTACCAGCTGTCGCTGGTGGCGCCGACGCCGCCGGAGGGCAGCTTCGACCGCGCCGCGGCCGGGCGCGGACAGGGCCTGTTCAACGGCAAGGCCACGTGCGCGACCTGCCATGTGCCGCCGATCTTCACCGAGCCCGGCTGGCCGATGCATCGCGCCGAGGAGATCGGCATCGACAACTTCCAGGCCCTGCGCTCGCCGGACGAGCGCTACCGGACCACGCCCCTGAAAGGCGCCTGGGCCCGCGCGAAAGGCGGCTACTACCACGACGGACGCTTCGCCACGCTCCCGGACGTCGTGCGGCACTACAACAACCACTTCAGGCTCGGACTGACCGGCCAGGAGATCAACGATCTCGCGGAATACTTGAAGTCCCTCTAGGGCTCCCATGCGCACCCCCGCCAGCATCGCCGGTCACCCCATCCATCCCATGCTCGTGCCGATCCCGATCGGCCTGTGGATCTTCTCGCTGGTCTGCGATCTGGTTCACGCCGGCGGCAGCGCCAATCCGGCATGGGCGACCGTGGCGTTCTACTGCATGGGCGGCGGCATCGTCGGCGCGCTCGCCGCCGCGCTGCCGGGGCTGGTCGACCTGCTCTCGTTGCCTGCCGGGCCGCGCAGCACCGCCATCAAGCACATGACGATCAACCTGGTGGTGGTTGCGCTCTACGTGATCAACTTCTGGATGCGGATGGAGCCGCCGCACACGCCGGGCAAGCTTGTCTGGCTCTCGCTGATCTCCGTGGGGTTGCTCGCAATCTCCGGCTGGCTTGGCGGCAAGATGGTGTTCGAGCACGGCATCGCCGTGGACGATAACGCTCGACGCTAGTCAGTCATCCATAGAGCAGGGCGCCGATCACCACCGCGCCGTCAAGGACCAGCCAGCCCACGCACGGCAGATAGATGTTGCGGTCGCGCTTTTGCACGCCGTACCAGAACCAGACCAGCGCCGCGATCCAGTACGCGCCCCAGGACAGCACCGAGACGCCCGCGGCCTGGCGCGTGGCCCAGATCGCGACGATCTGCGGCACGGTCATGAGCAGGGTGAAGATCGACAGACCCCCGAGCACGCGCTTCATGGCGCTCTCCGAGGGAAACGCGGGTTGGGGCATGGCGGGATGTGGACGCATGACGATCAAGATACGCCGCGCGCATCAAGGTAGCCTGCTGCTAGTGGACTAACCCAAGGGGAACCGCATGGCCCGAATCGTGAAGCGCACGCCGCAGGAGCCGACGAAATTCATGATCGACGGCAAGGAGCAGTGGTTCTGCAAGTGTGGCCTGTCGAAGAACCAGCCGTACTGCGACGGCTCGCACAAGCTGACGCGCGGGGAGGAGCCCGGGAAGCTCTACTGGTACGACGATGGCGGCAAGCGCCACGAAGTGGAAGCCGAGTTCCCGGGCATCCGCGCCTTCTAGGCGCTAGGAAGCCGTCCTTGTGTTCTTGTCGAGGGATTGTCGCAGAACCGCTCCGGGCCCGGCGATTGCAGCAAATGGGCATGAACACTCGAATAGTGCTGCTCATCGCCCTCAGTGCACCGCTCGCCAGCCATGCGGCCGGCGCGTTTACTTCCCTCAATCCCGAGGCTGCGATCCCCGATCCGGTCGAGGTCAGTTCGCCCGGTCCGCATAGCGACTTCATCAGCCGCGTGCAGGAAAAGCTGCGCCAGCTGGGCTTCGATGCCGGCCCGGTGAACGGCGATTTCGGCGAGAAGACCCAGGCCGCGCTCGCGCAGTTCCAGCTCTCGCGCACGATTCCCGCGGGCGGGCAGCTCGACGACCTAACGCTGGCCGAGCTCGGCGTCGAGCGCGAGGCTCTGTAGGGCATCCGGCCACGCACGATTGCGCATCCGGCCACGCGCGATTGCGACAAGCAGTGATCGGCATGGTGCTTGCTCCCTAACCGGGGGTAGTCACACCGATCGGTCAACCTTTAAGAGGAGAAGTCCATGAGATTCACCCCCATCACAGTTGCGGTCGCGGCGGCAATGCTGTCGCTCAGCGCCGTCGCCCAGGACAAGAAGCAGGAGTCCCAGTCGCAAAGCCCGGCGATGAGCCAGGAGCAGAAGTCGAGCACCGGCGGCGCCGCGGGCGCAGGCTCGTCCTCGCCGGCCCCGGCCGCCGAGAAGAAGGCGGAAGGCTCGGCGGCGGCGGGCGGCTCGTCCGCGCCGGCAGCCGAGAAGAAGGAAGGGTCGGCAGCGGCGGGCGGATCGTCCGCGCCAGCAGCCGAGAAGAAGTCCGAGGGCTCGGCCGCGGCCGGCGAGTCGAAGAGCATGTCGAAGGGCCAGGGCAGCCACGACGCCGAGACCATCAAGCAGGTGCAGACCAAGCTGAACGTGCAGGCCGACGGCAAGTGGGGCCCGGGAACGCAGAAGGCGCTGAAGGAGTTCCAGACCTCGAAGAACCTGAAGGCCAGCGGCGAGCTCGACCAGGAAACCATGGCCGCGCTCGGCATCGACTCCGCCGCGGGCGGAAAGTCGGCGAAGTCCGAGAGCAAGACCGAAGGCTCGGCCGCGACCGGCGCGTCGTCCGCGCCGAAGAGCGAGCCGAAGTCCGACACCAGCGCGGGCGCGGGCAGCTCCAGCTCGACCACCGAGCAGAAGCCGCAGCAGGTACCGGCGCCGTCGAAGAGCGACACCCAGCCGGAGAAGAAGCAGTAAGTCCGGATACACGTCGTAACAAAAAGGCGGGGAGCATCGGCTCTCCGCCTTTTTTTCGTCCGCGTTTATGTGGCATGCTGGTTGCTGAGGCGCAAACATGAGGCCTGTCCCAGACCAGGAAGTGGAACGTTTTCTCAACGGCGAGGCGCGCTCGCGCCTCCCGCTGGTGCAGCAGATCCTGATCTATCTCGATCCGTTCGCGCTGTTCAAGGACGCCTCGCAGGGCCCGCAGCGGGCGCGCGAGCGCGCGCTTTCCTACAACCGCGCAATGCGCTGGATGCTGGTGCCGTACATCCGGCGCTGGATCGCGATCGCGGCTTCGGCCGCGCTGCTGATCTCGCCGGCCGAGGCCGCCGCGGCGCAGCAGGCGGTGTTCACCATCCCGATGGCGGCGCTCGCGGTCGCGTGCTGCATTGCCGTCACGGTCGCCGCCGTCACCGCGGCGGTCTATCTCTTGCTGGGTCGTAAGGCGGTTTAACCCAAAGGAGACCCTCATGCGAGTCAGCGAAGCGATGACGCGCGAAGTGCGCATTGCCACCCCCGGCCAGAGCATCCGCGACGTGGCGAAGCTCATGGCAGAGCTCGACGCCGGCGCGCTGCCGGTGGGCGAGAACGATCGCCTGGTCGGCATGATTACCGACCGCGATATCGCGATCCGCGCGGTGGCGGCGGGCAAGGGCCCGGACACCCCGGTGCGCGAGGTGATGAGTTCGGACGTCAAGTACTGCTACGACGACGAGGATCTGGAACACGTGGCGCGCAACATGGGCGACATCCAGGTGCGCCGGCTGCCGGTGGTGAACCGCGACAAGCGGCTGGTCGGCATCGTCTCGCTCGGCGACGTGTCGCAGAACGAGGACACCCGCACCACTGGCAAGGCTACGGCCAAGGTTTCCCAGCCTGGAGGCAAGCATCGACAAACGTAAAGCAGCGGCAGTTGCCTTGGCGCTTCTCACCGTCGCGTGCGCGACGACCGAGAAGGCCAGGGAGAGCTGGTCCGGCGCGACCTACGACGAGCTGGTGCGCGCGTGGGGCGCGCCGGCGCGCAGCGGAAAGCTCGCCGACGGCACAGAGGTGCACACATGGGTCTCGGAGGCCGGGCCGACCGTCCGCAGCGGGCCGTCGGTCGGCTTCGGCCTGGGCGGCGGCCGCGGCGGCACCGGGGTGGGCGTGGGCGTCGGGTTTCCGATCGGCCAGGGCTCGGTCACGCCGCCGGCGCGCTGCGAGCGCACGCTGACGTTTCGCGACGGCCGCCTGGTTGAGCAGGCCTGGCTCGGCCCCGACGAGATCTGTGCCGAGTACACGCGCCCCGAGAAGAAATAGCTTTCTCGCCGTCCTGGCCGCCGCCGGCATCGCCGCCTGCGCGGTCGACAACGAGCTCACCGCCGCGCGCGACTCCTGGCGCGCCGAGGACCGTCCGCCGCCACCCATCCAGCGCTCCGGGGTGGGCGCGGGCAGCGTCCTCTTCAGCGCCGAGCCGAGCGCCACGATGGCGAGCTGCGAGCGCACGCTCGCGTTCCGCGACGGCCGCGTGCGCGACGCGAGTTGGGCCGGCGACCCCGCGTTCTGCAAACGCTTCGCGCAGCGGCAGCGATGAACACGACCTACGCCGAGGCCGAGCCGAAGCGCGAAGAAGTCGACCGCATGCCGGGCGCCGCGCTGCTCGAGTTCGGCAACGCGTGGTGCGGGCATTGCCGGCGCGCGCAGCCGCTGATCGCCGCGGCGCTCGAAGCGCACCCGGGCGTGCGCCACATCAAGATCGCCGACGCGAGCGGCAAGCGCCTCGGGCGCTCGTTCACGGTCAAGCTCTGGCCGACGCTGGTGTTCCTGAAGGACGGCGCGGAAGCAGCGCGGCTGGTACGGCCGGACGACGCGAAGAAAATCGCCGACGCCTTGAAGCTTACTTCCGGGATGGAATCGAGAACGTAAAGCCGGCCTTCTCGAACTGGGCCGACAGGCCCTTGCCGACGGCGTCGATTTCGCGCTTCGCGCTCTCGGAAAAAGCGATGTCGTTCATGTCGTGCACGCCGCCGGTGATGATCACCTGCAGGATGCCTTCCTCGTCGCCGACGTTGCGGAACGCGCGGCACACGCC
>Ga0190265_10002794_pt1 | contig 11775 bp, 9 predicted proteins | sample Popmic124T_FD_133135 | JGI IMG/M metagenome (GOLD analysis project Ga0190265, IMG submission 133135) | Populus adjacent soil microbial communities from riparian zone of Indian Creek, Utah, USA - 124 T | ecosystem: Environmental > Terrestrial > Soil > Riparian zone | place: USA: Utah | collected...
CCTGTCCGTCAAGCTCGATGACCGCATCGTCGAATATATCGACCGTGTAGACGTCGTCGCCCGGGCCGCCCCACATCCTGTCGATGCCGTCGCCGCCGTTGAGCCTGTCGTTTCCCGCCGCGCCGAACAGGACGTCGTCGCCGCCGCCGCCGGTCAGGACGGATCCGTCGGCGCCGGCATGCAGCATGTCCGCATTCGCGGTGCCGACGATGGCCGACGAGGAAGACAGAATGAGGTCGCCCGGCGCCAACGTGCCTTCGACCCGAACGACAAGCGTGCCGCCGGCGGCGACCGCGCGAAGCAGGACGAAGCCCGCGCCCGGCTCGATGCTGAACGACTGGACGGCGAGCGCGCTCAGATCGATGCGGTCGACGCCGGTGGCGAAGCCGGCGATGACGTCGAACCCGGCGGCTGTCGAATCGCCGATCTGGTCGTAGACGAAGATGTCGGCGCCGACGCCGCCGTTGAGCAGATCGGTGCCGCCGCCGCCGCGAAGGACGTCGGCGCCGGCCTCGCCGTTGAGCGTGTCGGCGCCGGCCGACCCGAACAGGGCGTCGGCTCCGTCGCCTCCGAAGACATTGCCCTGGATTTCGCCGGTGGGCGAGAACAGGATGTCGGCGCCGGCCCCGAGCGCGACCTCGCCGAGGATCCGTCCCCTATTGTCGATCACGTCGTTGCCGGCGCCGAGGTCGATGCGGCCCTCGACCAGCCCCTCATTGTCGAGAAGGATGCCATCGGGGGACGGAAAATTGGGCCCCGAATGCTTCCTGATCGCATAATCGCCCCGGATCGTTCCCGAATTGACGATTTTGCCCGTCCCCTCGCCGTAATAGGAGATCGCTTCGGAAAGGGCGGTGCTCGGGTCGACGTCGGTGGCCTGGATCAAGCCGGTGTTGACGACCGAACCTAGGAAGGCGGTGCCGCCAAAGCCGAAGCTTATGCCATGGGCTTCGTCGGGAAAGGACGGCTGCCCGCCCCCGGTCGCATGCGCGAGGAGCTGCCCGTGGTTGATGACCGGGCCGCCATTGGGAAGGTAGAGCGCGATCGATCTCTGGGCCGATTCGGCGCTGATCGTGCCGGTTCCGGAATTGAAGACAAGCGCGCCTCCGTCCCAGCTCTCATAGCCGATGGCGTCGTCTATCGCCCTGGCCAGGATCGTGCCCGCATTGAATATATCGGGCGTCCAGCCCGGACCGAACAATGCCCTGACGCTGAAGGCGTCCGGCAGGACAGCGCTCATCAACCCGTAGTTTCTTACAACTCCGTAGTTCCAGGACAAGCTCGCCGTGAAGTAAAGCAGTGTTCCCGTATTATATCCGGGATCATTCAGGTGCATCTCGCCGTAGTTGATCACGGACGGCTCGAAATAGACTTCCCCAACCGTGGCTTCGAATCGTCCGACCAGCAAGCCCGCCATAATTTCATAGTCGGTATTCTGGACATAAGTATGGACGGCGCCCTTGGGCACCATAAGATCCTGGGTTAGAAGTTGAGCCATCCGCACCCCCAAAAGCGGAGGCAATGCGCCACCGCCCGATGAACCGATCCGCCGAACCACCACGCCACTGGCTGGGTGCGGCAATGTTGCCATGGCGACTTTCTGTCGTCAATCCTTTGTAATTTCAAAAAGATACATGGGCGCGGCCGCCGCGCTAGAGCAGCCGGTCGTTTGCCGATATCGGCGGATCAGAATTGCGGCGGCGGCTCGGCCTTCGGCGTGGACGGGGGCGGGGCGGCGGCTTCGGGCACTTGCGGCTGCGGAGACGGCGGGCCGTCCGCCGGCGCGGCGGGCCCCTCTACGCCGTTCGTCGCCATGTTGCCGGCGTCGGGTTCCTTGTCGGCTTGCGAGAGCGGGACGGGCGCGGCCGGCGTCACCGCCCTTGTGCCGAGCGCTTCGGACATGAAGCTGCGCCAGATCCGCGCCGGCAGGCCGCCGCCGGCGGTGCCGGGGAGCGGGCGGTTGTCGTCATTGCCGATCCACACCCCGACGACGAGATCGCCGGCGAAGCCCACGAAGAGCGCGTCGCGATAGTCCGACGTCGTGCCGGTCTTGCCGAAGGTCGGGACCGAGAGGTTGGCGGCCCGGCCGGTGCCGCGCTGGACGACCGAATGGAGGACGTCGCGCAGCATCGGGAAGGCGCGGTCGCGGTTGAGGCCGGCATCCCTGCCGCCGAACCAGCCGCGCTCCTGCGGAAGGCCGTGGGCGCGGATCGGATAGCGGCCCGAGGCGACCGCGGCATAGGCTTGGGTGAGCTCGAGGAGGGTCATGGAGTTGACGCCGAGCGGCAGGCTCGGGGCGGGGGTCAACGGGCCGGTGACGCCAAGGTCGCGGGCGGCGCGGATGACATTGTCGCGGCCGACGCGCTCGGAGACCTGCACCGCCACCGAATTGCTCGAATGCGTGACGGCGTCGCGCAACGAGATCCGGCCGCGATAGCTGTCGCCATAATTGCGCGGCTGCCAGGCGCCGAGCCGGATCGGCACGTCGTCGACCGGCGTTTCGGGCGTCAGCCCGGCGCGGAAGGCGGCGAGATAGACGAACAATTTGAACGCCGATCCGGGCTGGCGGCGGGCCTGGGTGGCGCGGTTGAAGGGCGAGCGCGCATAATCCTTGCCGCCGACCATGGCGACGACGCGGCCGTCGAGCCGCATCGCGACCAAGGCGGCTTGGCTGCGCCCGAGCCTCGCGCGGCGGACGGCGCGGACCGCCGCGCGCTGCAGATCGCCCTCGAGGGTGGTGCGGATCCGGCGCTGGCCATAGCCCTCGTCGGCGAGGTCGCTCGCCTCGGGCAGCACCCAATCGGCGAAATAGGTGCCGGTCGGCACAGTATCGCGCGGCCCGCGGCGGACGCGGGCGGGGCGCATTTCGGCGAACGCCTCCTGGCTGAGATAGCCGCTTTCGACCATCTCGCGCAGCACCAGCCGGGCGCGGTCGCGCGCCGCATCGAGGTCGCGGGTCGGGGCGAGCCGGGTCGGGGCGTTGACGACGCCGGCGAGCATCGCCGACTGGGCAAGCGTCAGATCCTCCGGATCGACGTTGAAATAATGGCGGGCGGCGGCGCGCAGCCCGTAAACATTGTCGCCGAAATAGACGTTCGAAAGGTAGCGGCTGAGAATCTGGGTCTTGGAGAGCCGCGCCTCCAGCCAGAGCGCGATCAGCGCTTCCTGCGCCTTGCGCGTGTAGGTGCGGTCGGGGGAGAGGAAGCTCGTTTTGGCGAGCTGCTGGGTGATCGTGCTGCCGCCCTCGCGGGTGCGGCCCGCGCGGAAGTTGCGCCAGAGCGCCCGGCCCATGCCCCAGGGGTCGAGGCCGGAATGGCGGTAGAAGCGCCTGTCCTCGATCGCGATGAAGGCGTGGCCGACATGGGGCGGAAGCGCCGAGACGTCGACCGGTTCGCCGATGATCGAGCCGCGCCGCGCGATCGGCTCGCCCTCGGCGGAGAGGATGGTGAGGCTCGGCGCCGCGATCGGCCCCAGCGAGCGCGACAAAGGCGCGGTGATCATCAGCCAGGCGAGGATCAGAACGAAGATGAGCGCGGCGAGCTTGATCGCGCGCTTGACCATGCGGACGCGCGAAAGCGGCGGCTGAGCCGGCTGCGGCGGCAGGTCTGCCCTGGTTGGTGCCTCTGCGGTCATCGGCGCCCTGTCAGCATGTTTTGGCGGCGATGATCAAGCGTTCGGGCATGATCGCGGCCGGCGCGACGCCGGGCACGGGCCAGGCCGCGCCCGTCACCAGCGCTTCGACGATCTCGGCCATGGCGGGCGCGGTCTGCAGGCCGTAGCCGCCTTGCCCCGCCAGCCAAAAGAAGCCGGGCGCGTCGGGCGCGAAACCGGCGGCCGGAACGCGGTCGGCGGTGAAGGTCCGAAGGCCCGCCCAGCGGTGGGCGATGCGGGTGACCGAAACACTCGTATAGTGTTCGAGCCGGTCGGCGGCGAGCGCGAGGTCGTAATCCTCGGGCTGGGCGTCGCCGGGATCGGACGGCACTTCATCGACCGGCGAGGCGAGGATGCGGCCCGCCTCGGGCAGCATGTAGAAATCGCCCGCCACGCTGTGCGCGAAGGGCCAGGCGGAAATGTCGATGCCGGCGGGCGGATCGACGGCGATGATCGTGCGGCGCTTGGGCTCGAGGCCGAGCGCGGTCACGCCGGCCAGCGCCGCCACAGAGTCGGCCCAGGCGCCGGCGGCATTGACCAGGATCGGAGCGCCGTGGCGGCCGTTCACGACCCAGTTTTCGCCCTGGCGTTCGATCGTCTCGATGCGCTCGCCCATCTGGATCTCGCCGCCCGACGCCCGCACCGCCCTCGCGAAGGACTGGAGCAGGGCGTCGGCGTCGAGCTTGAGGCCGGACGGGTCGAAGAGGCCGCGGCGGGGCGCCTTCAGGACCGGGCAGAGCGCGCGCATTTCGGCTTCGTCCACCATGCGGATCGCGTCGGTGAACGCCGCCATATCGGCGCGAAGCCTGGCCAGCGCCGGCAGATCGCCCGCGGTCGCGAAATAGAGCGTGGCGAAGGTCCGGCTGATCGGGACCGGGCTGAACCCTTCGGGCGGGAGCTCGAAAAAGGCGCGGCTGTGAGCGGTGAGGCCGCGCACCGCTTCGTTGCCGATGCCGTAATGGCTGAACGAGACGCTGCGGCCCGAACTGTGGTAGCCGAGCGCCTCCTCGGCCTCGATCACGCGCACGCGGCCGTGCCGCGCGAGCCGCGCCGCCGCCGAAAGGCCGGCGATGCCGCCGCCGATGATCAGGAAATCCGCGCTCTCCACAGCGCGAACGGCTAGCCGATTTGGCGCATGCCCTCAATTCGCGGCCAATCGCGGGCGAACTCATCGACCGGGCGGCCGAGCAGGCCGGCGACGATGCGCCCGGCCGCGCGGCCGTCGCCGTAGAGCTGCGAGCGTTGGTTCGACGCGGGTGCGGCGAGCAGCATCTCGGCGGCGTGGAGGATGCGCGCCGGATCGGTGCCGACGCGCAAGGCGGCGCCGGCCTCGACGCCTTCGGGGCGCTCGGTCGCCTCGCGCATCACCAGCACCGGCTTGCCGAGCGTGACCGCTTCCTCCTGGACGCCGCCCGAATCGGTGAGGATGAGGTCGGCCCGCCGCATCAGCGCGACGAACGAAGGCAGATCGAGCGGCGGCAGCAGGTGGACGCGCGCAAGATTGCCGAGCGCCGCCTCGGCCGGCGCGCTGAGGGCGGGATTGGGGTGGAGCGGAAACAGGATCTCGACGTCCGCGCGCTCGGCGAGCCGGGCGAGCGCGCCGCAGATCGCGCCGAACGGGGCGCCGAAGCTCTCGCGGCGATGGGCGGTGACGAGGATTTGTTTGGCGCCGGCGGGGAATGCGGGAAGCGCCGCATCGACGCGCGCGCGCAATTCCCGGTCGGTTTCGAGGCGGCCGAGCACCATGTCGAGCGCGTCGATGCCGCTGTTGCCGGTGACGAATACCTCGCCGCGCAGCCGCTCGGCGAGGAGATTGTCGCGCGCGGCCCGGGTCGGCGCGAAATGGAGGTCGGCGATCAGGCCGATCGCGCGTCGGTTGAATTCCTCGGGGAAGGGCTGGTCGGCGCGGTAGGTGCGGAGGCCGGCCTCGACATGGGCGACCGGAATTCCGCGGTGGAAGGCGGCGAGCGCGGCGGCGAGCGCACTCGAAGTGTCGCCCTGGACGATCACGCGGTCGGGCCGCGCCTCGCCGAGGATGGGGTCGAGCCGCTCGATCAGCCGCGCGGCGAGCGGATTGAGGCCTTGGCCGGCGGCCATCAGGTCGAGGTCGAAATCCGGCGCTATCGAGAAGAAATCGAGCATTTGGTCGAGCAGCGCCCGGTGCTGTCCGGTCACGCAGACCAGAGACTCAATCGCGGCTTGCGCTTTCAGAGTCGAAAGGACGGGCGCCAACTTGACGGCTTCGGGGCGCGTGCCGAAAACCGCCAGAAGTTTCATGCCCCGCCCTCCGCGCTTCATGGGCAGCTAAGCACAGGCTCCCTAATTCGTACAGGGAATTAAATAATGACAGTCACTCTTTTTACCGTGCGACGATGCCCATTGCCCGAGAGCAGGCGAAAAAGAGTGACTGTCACTATTTATCAGTTGGCGGTGCGGCGCGCGTCGGCCCGGCCGGCGAGATAGGCGGCGCAGCTGGCGCGCAGCGAGCTGCTGTCGTCCGAGGTGAGCGAATAAGCGCTGCTCAGCCGGGCGATGAAGGCAGCCGGATCGGCCTGGTTGCCCGCCGCGCGGCAGATGGTGGTGATCGACGCGAGATCGAGCGGATCGCCGCCCGAGGCGCGGCGCACCGCCGGCCGGCGCACCGGGCCGGTCCGCATTGTGGGCGGCTGCAGCGCCTCGGCCCGGGCCTGAAGCTCGAGCGCGTTCCGGTCGATCTGCGGCAGGACCGCTTTGCCTGCCAGAAGGGCGGTCAGAATGATAATCATCTCATGTCCCCCCGGGAAAGTCTCCCGCGGGGTCGGTAGTTATACGCGATATGGTAAATAAGCCGTTAACCCTGTTTAACGGCGCGCGAGGAGAAGCCTTTGACCGACGAGGAGCTGGCCGCGCATTTGGCGGAGGAGGCGGGGAGGCTGTTGCTGGAGCAGCGCGCAAGCACGCTCCTTGAAGGCGCGGCGCTCGGCCGCGGCGCCGACCAGGCCGCCAATGCCTTCATCCTCGCCGGCCTTGCCCAATGGCGGCCGGGTGACGCCGTGCTTTCGGAGGAGAGCCCGGACGACCCGGCCCGGCTGACGCACGAGCGGGTGTGGATCATCGACCCGCTCGACGGCACCCGCGAATATTCCGAAGGGCGGGCCGACTGGGCGGTCCATGTCGCGCTCGCCGTGGGTGGCGTGCCGAAGGCCGGCGCGGTCGCGGTGCCGGCGCTGGGCCGGCTGTTCCGCTCCGACCGCGTGGCGATGCCGGCGGCGAGGCGCGAACGCCCGATCATGCTGGTGAGCCGGACGCGTCCGCCCGTGGAGGCGCGGGAGATCGCGGCGCGGCTCGGCGCACAGCTCACCGGCATGGGATCGGCCGGCGCCAAGGCGATGGCGATCGTCGCCGGCGAGGCGGACATTTATTACCATGCCGGCGGCCAGCACGAATGGGACAATTGCGCGCCCGCCGCGGTTGCGCTGGCGGCCGGGCTGCACGCCAGCCGGCTCGACGGATCGCCGCTTGCCTACAATTGCGCCGACACCACCAAGCCCGATCTCGTCATCGCGAGGGCCGAACATGCGGCGCTCATCCTCGATTTCTGCCGTCACAGATAAGAGCGGAGGGCGAGCCAGGCCGCGCGCTTCCGTTCGAAGGGCAGGCTCGCATAAGCCGGGCTGCTCGACGGCAGGTCGACGAGATCGAGGCCACGGACGCCTTCGAGCTGCCGGCGGCCGATCCTGGCCGATGTGGCGCCGTTGAACGCGACCGCGCGCAGATCGGGCAAGGCGGCGGCCAAAGCGGCGAGGTCGCTGGCCCGGTGGAGGCGGATCGCCGCATCGAGGCTGCCCTTTCGGGCGGCCGTCGCGACCGTGTCCCAAAGGCCAATGCGCGCGTCCAGCAGGCCCTCAAGCCGCGCCTCATAATCGAGCGATGCGAGATCACGACCGATCACCGCGCCGATCAGCGGCCAGAACTGGTTTTGCGGATGGGCGTAATAGCGCCCTTGGGCCAGCGAGACGGCGCCGGGCAGGCTGCCGAGCACGAGGAGGCGCGTGTCGGACCGGGTGACGGGATCGAAGCAATGATGCATGAGACCGCCATGAAAGTCGAAGGCGGGTGCCATTGCAAGGCGGTTAGGTTCGAGGCGGAGGTTCCGCAGGCGCTCGAGGTGCTCGACTGCAATTGCTCGATCTGCGCGGCGACCGGCTTTCGGCACCTGATCGTGCCGCATGGCGATTTTCGGATGGTTTCGGGCGAAGCGAGCCTCTCCAGCTACCGCTTCGGCACCGGAGCGGCCGAGCACCTTTTCTGCGGCACGTGCGGCGTGAAGAGCTTCTACCAGCCGCGCTCGCATCCCGAGGCGTGGAGCGTGAACCTCAACGCGCTCGACGACCTGTCGGGCCTCGCCATCTCGGCCAGAGCGTTCGACGGTCGCAACTGGGAGCGGGCGGCGGCCGCCCTCGATTGATGTGCTTGCCCCGGCCAAGGCCGGCGGCTTAGAACCGGGCCGGAACGGGGGAGGGGACGATGGCCGAAGCAGGGGCGGTTGCCGGCGACGATTATGTAGTCGATCCCAAGCGCGACCGGCTGGTGATCGTCGCCTCCTCGCTCGGCACGGTCTTCGAATGGTATGATTTCTTCATTTACGGCACGCTCGCGCCGGTCATCGCCACGCTTTTCTTCCCGAGCAGCAATCCGACCGCCGGCCTGCTGCTGACGCTCGCGACATTCGGCGCCGGGTTCGTCGTCAGGCCGATCGGCGCCATCCTGTTCGGCATCCTCGGCGACAAGCTCGGGCGCAAATATACCTTCCTCATCACCATCACCCTGATGGGAATCGCCACCGCCGCCATCGGCCTTTTGCCGACCTACGCCCAGATCGGCATCCTGGCGCCGATCCTCCTGGTCACCTGCCGTGTGATGCAGGGCCTTGCGCTGGGCGGCGAATATGGCGGGGCGGCCATCTACGTCGCCGAACATGCACCGCGCAACAAGCGCGGCCTCTATACCAGCTTCATCCAGGCGAGCGTGATCGGCGGCTTCCTCTTGAGCGTCATCATGGTGCTGGCGACGAACTATCTGGTCAGCGCGGAAGCGCGCGATTCGTGGGCGTGGCGGATCCCGTTCCTGGTTTCGATCCTGCTGCTCGCAGTGTCGCTCTGGGTCCGGTTGAAGCTGAAGGAAAGCCCGGTCTTCAAGGCGATGAAGGACGCCGGCACGACCGCGCGCAACCCGCTGCGCGAGAGCTTCCGGGGCTGGCAGCGCACCAGGATGATCCTGGTCGCTCTGTTCGGCATCGCCGCCGGGCTCACCGTGATCTGGTACACGGCGCAATTCCAGGCGCTCTATTTCCTCCAGAATTCCCTGAGGATCGACGACACCGCGGCGCGGACCATGATCGGCGTCGCCGCCCTGTTCTCGATGTTCTGGTTCGTCCTGTTCGGCTGGCTCTCGGACAAGATCGGCCGCAAGCCGCCGATCGTCACCGGCTATATCCTCACGATCGTCCTGATGTTCCCCCTGTTCCACTGGATGGCGTCGGCCGCCAATCCCGAGCTGGCGCGGGCGATGGAGCGCCATCCGGTCACGGTCCAGGGCACGAATTGCAACTACAATCCGTTTGCGCAGGGGCCGCAGGCGAGCCCCTGCGCGCGCGCGCTCGACACGCTGACCCGGCGCGGCATCGCTTATTCGCTGGTGCCGGCGCCCGGATGGAGCGGCGACACCTATCAGGTGCGGATCGGATCGGCGGTGGTCGACGCCGAGGATCCCGCCGCGCTCGAGCCGGCGCTTGCCGGGGCGGGCTACAGGCTCGAAAAGAGCACGCCGCCGTTCGGCCGGGCCGTTCAGGTGGTGCTTGCGATCATCGTCATCGGCTTCCTCTCCGGCATGACCTACGGCCCGGTCGCGGCCCTTCTCGTGGAGATGTTTCCGGCCAAGGTGCGCTATACGTCGCTCTCGGTGCCCTATCACATAGGCACCGGCTATTTCGGCGGATTCCTGCCCTTCATCAGCCAGTATATCGTGGCCCGCACCGGCGATCCGTTCGCGGGTCTGTGGTATACGATCGGCGTCGTCGCGATGGCGCTCGTCGTGACGCTTTTCTGGCTCCCCGAGACGGCCGGCAAGCGGCTCGACTAGTACAGGCCCTAAGCCGCCGACAGATAGAGATACCAGGCGATCAACAGGAGGAGGCGCGGCGCGAAGGCGGAGCGGGTCCAGGCGCCGAGAAGGATCGCCGCCGCCGAAGCCGCGCCCCCGGTCGCCAGCGCGAGGACCAGCGGCTGGATGCCGCCTGCCGCCACCGCCGGCAGCGCCAGCAGCAGCGACCAGCCCAGGCCCGCCGCGACGAAGGCGAGGCGGCGAATCATCGGCGAAAACGGCGCGGTGCGGGTGAGCGCGAGGAGGCCGGGCTGTTCGCTGCGCCCGGCATGGGCGGTGAGGCCGAAGATCAGCAGCAGCAGCGCCGCCGGGCTCGCGACCAGGCGAAAGTCGACGAAATAGCCGGCGGCGGCGACCAGCAAAGCGAGGAGGAGCCACAGCCGCCCCTCCGCGATCAGCCGGAATTCGGACGCCACCAAAGCGGGCAGCGCAAAGCGCGCCGGGCCTGCCGCAGGGGCATCGCGCCGCGCGGCGGGCGGCGCCCCGGGCGCGAGCAGCCGCGCGAGCGCGCCGGTCCGCCGGCGGTCCTTGCGGGGCCGGTGCGGGCGATAGGCGAGGCCGGCGAGCGCGGCGAGCGCGATGGCGAGCGCCGCCCAGGCGAAGCGCGAGGCGACATAGCCTTCGGAGAGGAGGCCGCCCATCACGTCGAGCGCGATCGGCTGGGTGGCGCTCACTGCGCCGGCGCCGATGGTGAAATCATTCTCCTGCCCCGCGGGAAGATCGTAGGTGAGCGGGCGGATGAAGCCGGCGAAATCGGTCATGTTGCCGGCGAAGCTGACATTGCGCTCGGCGCCCCCGATCGGCGCGATGATCGAAGCCATCCAGAGTACGAAATAGAGCACCTCTCCGAGCGCGCCTCGCGTGAAGGGCAGGGCATCGAACAGGATGCGGATCGCGGCGACGCCCATCAAGGAGGGCGCGGCGATCAGCCACAGGCCGAGCGTGATTTCGAACAGGTTGATGCTGTCGAGCGGCGTGACCAGCCAGGCGATGAACCAGCCCGCCAGCGTCATCGCCGCCAGCACCGCGCCCAGGATGGCGCAATCGGCGGCGAAGCGCCCGAGCGCGATCGCGACCCGCGAGCCGGCACTGACCTCCTCCACCTGCCAGGGCTGGCGGCGGGTGGCGTTGGAGCGCAGATAGATGAAGGCGACCGGCAGCAGCAGGGTCGTGATGACGATGCCGAGCGTGACGCCGAGCATCGCCGAGGTCATCACCGGCGCCTGGCCGTTGACCGAGATGACGACGGTGCGGGCGCTCTCATCGGGAATCCAGAAACGGGCGCCGACCGGCGCGACCAGCAGCAGCAGCCACAGGCCCCAGCTGCGCGAATAGCGCGTCAGCGAGGTGCCGAGCGACGAGCGCGCGACCGTCGCGGCGGTCACTGGACGCTCGACACCAGGCCGTCCTCGACGCGCAGGACGGCGGCGGCGCGCGGGGCGAGATCGTCGGCAAGATGGGTGGTCATGATCACGATCGCGTCCGCCGCGCGCTCGAGGATGAGGTCGCCGAGCTTGTTGGCGGTCTCGCGGTCCAGTTCGGCGGTCGGCTCGTCCAATGCCAGCAGACGCGGACTGCCGAGCATCGCCTGAGCGAAGATCAGCCGCCGCCGCATCCCGCCCGAAAAGGTCGAAATGCGGTTGTTGATGTCGGTGTGAAGGCCGATCCGGTCGGTGATCGCGCCGAACTGGCGGTCGGCGGCGGCAAGATCGAGTCCCTTCAAGGCGGCGATGTGCATCGCGAACTCGCGCGCGGTGAGGTCCTCGGGCAGGTCGACCGCCTGCGGCGCATAGCCCAGCGCCCGACGCAACGCGCCGCGCCCCGCCGGCAGCGCGATGCCGTCCCAGGCGATGCGTCCGGCGCTCGGCTTCTCGGCGGTGGCGGCCAGGCGAAGGAGAGTCGTCTTGCCGGCGCCGCTTGGTCCGACCAGCAAAGTGAGCCCCGCGGTGAAGGAGTGCGAGACGCCGCTCAGCACGGTCTTGC
>Ga0190265_10002795_pt1 | contig 11775 bp, 12 predicted proteins | sample Popmic124T_FD_133135 | JGI IMG/M metagenome (GOLD analysis project Ga0190265, IMG submission 133135) | Populus adjacent soil microbial communities from riparian zone of Indian Creek, Utah, USA - 124 T | ecosystem: Environmental > Terrestrial > Soil > Riparian zone | place: USA: Utah | collected...
AGCTGAGTCGCGAAAAGATCCGACCCGCCACCCTTCTCGATCCGATATCGAGTGCTGTCGGTGCGCGGGTACACGTGCCACCCGTACGCTTCCCTCGAGGGCGGACGAGGAGGCGAGAATAGAATCTGACGGAATTCCGCGGGCACGACACTGCCATCATCCACCGCAACGATCCAGCGGTAGACGTCGCCCATCGTCGACCACACTCCGCCCGCGCCGATCGTCCCCCACACGTATGGGTTGAGCGCGGCGTCCGGCGGCCCGTATCCGCGCGCGAACAGACTGTCCGCGCCCGGCACCGCGTTCCGAAAAACCGCGTAACGCATTCCCGCCGGCGCGAAGATCCGCTGGCGCAGGTAATCCTCGTAGCCCATCCCCGACGCCGCTTCGATGACCGCGGCGAGCATCGAGTAGCCCGCATTGGTGTAGCGGTACTTCGTGCCGGGCGCCGACTCCAGCGGAGTCGCCTTCATCGAGGCGACGAACGCATCGCGCGACGAGCCATCGGTGGGAGCGCCCGCGACCACGAGCCCGCCCGTATGCGACGCCAGGTGCTCGATGGTGGCCGAGCGCTTCCCGGCGGGAAAAGATCCGAGGTGCTTCTCGAGCGGATCGTCGAGGCGAAGCTTTCCCTCACCGGCGAGCTGAAGGATCGCCGCGGCGGTGAACATCTTGGTGAGCGAATTGAGCTCGTAGCGCGTGGCCGGGGAGTTACGCACGCGCGATTCCCTGTTCGCGAAGCCATAGCCCTTGGACAGCAGGATCTTCCCGCGCTGCACGACCAGCACGGTTCCCGAGAATCCCCGCGTCTCGAAAGACGACAGCAGGGAATCGAGCCTCTGGCCGACGACGCCCGTGACGCGCTCCTGTTCCAGCGAGTCGAGCCCGGCCGCGGGAACCGCCGCCCGGGAATCCGCCGCGACGCTGCGCGGTGCCGGCGAGCAGCCGAGCGCTGCCATGAGACACAGGACGGCGCGGGCGCGGACGGGAAATGCAACGCGCTCGATCATGAGAACAATCTCGCACCCAAGCCCGCTCCGCGCCCGCGTGGTTTTTGTAATGGACGCAACGATACGATTCGTTCACCAGGGAAGGGAGAGTGCACAATTTCCGGCGGGCCGTCATTGCGTCGATCGCGGTGCTCGCGAGCGCCGCGTGCGTTGAGCGCGCCCAGCCGAACGCGAACGATGGGCCCGCCGGCTCGTGGGAGGCGACGAGGCTCACCACGATCGCCAGCGGTGCGCCGAGCGACGAGCTGGCGAAAGGCGGCGGCATCGAGCTCGTGCTGAGACCGGACGGCACGACCGCCGGCCGCGTGCGTATCGGCGATGTGCTGGACGCGGACCTCACCGGCACGTGGACGATGAGCGGATCGACCGTGTCGTTCAATCATCAGGCTGACACGTTCCTCCGTGACATGAGTTTCGAGCTCGAAGGAGCCACGATGGTCGGTGACTCACCGACCTTCGACGGAACCCGCATCGAGGTGACCCTTGGCCGCGTGGAGGGCTTGTAACCAGGGGGAACCCCGTTTGCTGGAACGATTCTTGTCAACATTTGGTCGCTTGTCTTCCCAGCTCGGCCTCGAGTGCGAGCGAGTCTTAGCCCGCGTCAGCGGACGTTAACCCCTGGAGATCACTGACATGAATTTCATTAACCCAACATCCATTCGCCGCATCGCGCGCGGCGCCGGCCTCGTCGCGGTTCTCGCGACATTTGCCTGCGACGACACGACCGGGCCGAACGACGTCGTCGGATCGTATGAGGCGACGAGCTTCGTCACGACCACCGGCGGCGTAGACAGGAACGAGCTGGCCAGTGGGGGCTTCATAGACCTGGTGCTGGACAGTGACGGCACGACGTCGGGTGACTTCCACCTCGCCGCTTTCGGCGGCAATCCCGCGGTCGACGAGGACCTCAGCGGCACCTGGACCCTCACCGGATCGACGGTGCGTATCAACCTCGACGGCGACCTCTTCCTCGAGGACGTGGACCTTCACGCGGACGATGACCGGCTCACCATCGACGACACTTTTTCGGGAACCAGGATTCGGGTGACACTCACCCGCGACTAGCTGCTCAGCAATCGATCCCTCCGCACCGCCGGCGCTACGGCACCGGCGTGATGCGGAGGATCATCCCGATTCGAGAGATGTTCGCGCGCGCCGACTGAATGCTGGCGCGTGGCGCTTCGATGCGGACATCGGCGGCAGCGTCGAGGTTTTCTCCATCCGCAAGCGTCACCGACTTGCCGCCAACCGTGATCTTCACGTCCGCCTCCGCGCCGATCACGGCGCGAATAGTCCCATCGGTGCGATCGTGAACGGCGGGCACGTTCAGCTCGGCCACCAGCGACGGTCCGGCGCACGGACGCCACCAGCGCGTATGCAGCTGCTTCGTCACCGTCACCTGTAGCAGATTCTGCGGATCGAAGCCGCAGCTGCCGAAATCCTCTGACGGCAGATTGCGCGCCGAGAGCTCGAGCAGGATGCCCGGCGCGGCGAGCGCGCTGTCCACCTGCGCCGCGCGAAGTGCTCTGAGACTGGCGATCGCGGCGCGTGATGCAGCGCCCGCTCGCGCCGTGTCGGACGCGGCGGCCGCACGAATGAAGGCTCTCGTTTCCAGAGCGTCGAGACCCGATACCCGAGCCAGAGCGTCCTGGAGTGTCTCGTTGCGATCCATCATCTGCCGCTTCCAACCCGCCTGGCCGGCGAGGGCGTCGAGCAGCCGCGCCTGCGCGGGGCCGGTGGAGTAATACCGGAGCCGGAACGACTGCGTCACGTTCCGCGTGAGATTGCCGAGCCTCGCGCCTTCCTCCGAGAGCTGCTTCAGCGCCAGCGGGCGCCACTCCGCCGGAACCTGCGCGTCATTCGCCATCAGCTCGAGCGCCCGCACCTGCGCGTACTGCGCGAGGCCCTCGTTCATCTCGCTCGCCCGGTCGAACAGCGCGTACGGATCGTCGAGCCGCAGGTGCCGGGCGCGACGGATCGCCACGAACTGCCGCGCGAGCTCGCGCTTCTCCTCGAGCGTCGGCGCGCGCAGTGCCTGCGCCAGGAGCTCGCCCTCGCGCATGAACATCATCTCGTTCTCGACCTCGAACACCGGATAGCTCGAGACGTAGAACGAGTTCTCGCCGCGGCCGAAGCGGCGGCCCGGCTTGACCGATGCGGCCTGAAAGACGTGAAACGCCTCGTGGATCGCCACCGGCAGGAGCGACGCCGGATCGAGTGACGAGACCACGACCTGAGCGACCGCGCGACCGCCGAGGCTGGCGCCGGTGCTCGCCGCGCCGAGTGCCTGCTGATCGCGCCACGCGGCGTTGCGCGGATTGGCGAGCGGGGCAAATCCTTCCGGCAACGTGCCGCGCCAATTGAAGAGGGCGGTGCCATGGGTCGGCAGCACGAAGGCCAATGGAATCGTGTCCGGCCTGAATCCCGGCCAGATCGCCTCACCGTTCGCGCGACCGATCCGTTCGGCGTGCAGAGCGATGAGATCCAGTCTTGAGACGGTGTCAGCGCTCGGCTGCGCACCTGCTGTTTGGGCGGCCAGCATGAGGACGACGAGTGTGCCTGAAGCGCGCGTCATGATTCTGCTCCCCTCCAGCTCAATGAATTTCAGGCATGCGACGGACCGTGTGCCGCCGGTATCAATACGGGCGGCGAGAGCAGTTCGTTTTGAGCCGAAGGGGCGGGGGATGCCACGTTTGCCGTCCCTTGCTGTAATAGTGGCGGCCCAATGGGTAAGGTCCGACTTGGGAGGGGTTCGGCTTGAACAACACGCGGCAGGCGCAAGGTGGATGAGGTTCGACGAGACGGAGCACGCGCGGCGGCCGGGAGGGAGGAACGCCCAAGCCAAAGCCATCCGAAAAAAGAAAAGCTGTCAGCTACGAGCTGACAGCTACCTGCTTCGAGCGGGCGCGTAACTATTGAAGGAGGAACTGAACCGTGGTCTCCAGGGGGAAATTCTCGCTCTTCAGCGTTGCCACGGCTGTGAACGATCCGTGGAATCCCTTCGACACCCAGCTCTCCTCGAACACGGTCGCGTCCTTGCCCTTGAGGGTCTTGCTGCGCATCGCCTGCGTGAACATGCGGCCTTCGCTCCAGCGCCAGATTTCCTTCCCGGTCGAATCGTTCACGACGAAGTCGTGGGTCTGCCCGTCGGGGAAATAGATCTCGACCATCTTGGTCGTTTTGTTCACCACTCTGAGCGCGAATCTGAGCGAGCCGTCGTCGCCCGAGGGACGGCTGACATCGAACGTGGTGGCGAGGACTTCCTTCTTCCCGAGCTTTTCATCTTTCGACGTGAGCGGCTTGTTGTCGTCGCCGGCAAGCGATCCGTGCGCGATGGCGACGGAAGCGGCGATCAACAACGGCAGGATGATGCGATTTTGCATTGAGCGGGTTGACTTTATGCGGGCAGGCGATAGTTGGCTGACGGGCGGAATCTCACCGTGAGTGAGACGTCCAACTTATCAATTCAAGGACGATCAGTCAACCGCGACGTAACTTCATAAGTTCGTATTGCGTATGCACTTGCGGGATGCTCTCCGATCTTCGGGCGTTGTTCGGAACTGGGCTGGAGTAAATCCGAACGTTGGTGCTGAGCGTTGGCCTGGGTCTGCTCCCGGGACGGCTGCGTTGTGCGTTTTCCGTTGTGCGTTTTCCGTTGTCGCGTTTCCGTTGTCGCGTTGGCAGGCCGCGCACCATCACGTCCGACGCAACTGCGGACGACGCGACGCCGCGAACGCACAACGCAGGTCCTGAGGCTGGCGAAAGATTTGCAATCGATGCGATTACCGCGTTGCTGTTCCGGATAAACCCATTTGCTCCATTCTCATGGCATGAGCAAGACCCCGAACATTCTGATCGTGGACCAGAGCACCGGCGGAGCGGAAGCCGTCCGGCAGGAGCTCGTCCCCAGCGGCTTCAAGCCGGTGATCGGCGCAGTCGCTTCGCGCGAGGAATTCATCACCGCGCTTTCCGGATTTCAACCCGACGTCGTCCTCTCCGATCACACCGTCCCCGGATTCAGCGCGCGCGCCGCGCTCCAGATTCTGCGCGCCACGCGGCCGGTGGCGCCGCTCATCCTCGTCACCTCGACCTACGACGAGGACAATGCGACCGCATCGTTGCGCGAAGGCGCGGTCGACATCGTGCTGAAGCAGAACCTGCGCCGGCTCCCCGCCGCGATCACGCGGGCGCTCGCCGTCCGCCAGCCGCTCCGCAAGCTGACCCCGCGGCAGATAGAGATATTTCGTTTCGTCGCCGAGGGGCAGCGCACGAAACACATCGCGGCGATGCTCGAGCTCAGCGTCAAGACGGTCGAGAGCCACCGCACCGAGGTGATGAAGCGACTCGGCCTCGCCAACCTGGCCATGCTCGTTCTGGCGGCGGTGCGGCTCGGGCTCGTCGCACCGTTGTCGCTGGACCATCCGTCCGCGTCGCGCACCAAGCCCCCCGCTTCCACGACGTCATGAGACTCCGCACGCCTGATTCGCCCGGGGCGCGCTTGTAAAAAGCTCACGAGCGCGTAGCTTGCCGCGAGGCGCATCGCTCAACGCCCGCCCCGCCGAAACGAACTAATGCACGAGACCGCACTCATTGCCACGATCGCCGCGGGCATCGGCCTTGCCTTTGTCCTGGGCTTCGCCGTCACGCGCGTCGGACTGCCGCCGCTCGTCGGATATCTCCTCGCCGGCGTCATCGTCGGACCGTTCACCCCGGGCTTCGTCGCCGACGTCGGTCTCGCCGGCCAGCTCGCGGAGATCGGCGTCATCCTGCTGATGTTCGGCGTCGGAATCCATTTCTCGGTGGCGGATCTGCTGGCGGTCCGGCGGATAGCGCTCCCGGGCGCCGTCGTTCAGATAACGGTGGCGACCGTGCTGGGCGCGCTCGTTTCCCACTGGTGGGGATGGTCGTGGGGCTCGGGCATCGTATTCGGGCTCTGTCTTTCCGTCGCCAGCACCGTGGTTCTCCTGCGCGCGATGGAGGACCGGGGCATGACCGACTCCATCGATGGGCGCATAGCGATAGGCTGGCTCATCGTCGAGGATCTCGCCACCGTGCTCGTCCTCGTTCTGCTTCCCGCGCTCGCCGGGGCACTGGGCGGCAGCGACCCCGAAACAGCCGCCGGCGCTACCGGCGGCGAGTCGAGCGTGGTGAGGGCGATCGTGATCACGACAGCGAAGGTCGGCGCCTTCATCGCGCTCATGTTCGTCGTCGGACGCCGAGCGGTGCCGTGGCTGCTCGAGCGCGTAGCCAGCACCGGCTCGCGCGAGCTCTTCTCGCTCGCGGTGCTGGCAGTGGCGCTCGGCATCGCCGTCGGAGCGTCGGCCCTGTTCGGTGTTTCCTTCGCGCTCGGCGCCTTCTTCGCCGGAATGGTCGTGAACGGATCGGAGCTGAGTCACGAAGCGGCGGCCGATTCGCTGCCGCTGCAGGACGCGTTCTCGGTGCTGTTCTTCGTGGCGGTGGGGATGCTCTTCGATCCCTGGATACTCGTCCGCCAGCCGCTCGAGGTGCTGGCCGTCGTCCTGATCGTCATGATCGGCAAGTCGCTGGCGGCGTTCTTCATAGTGCTGGCGTTCCGGTACTCCGTCCGCACCGCGCTGACCATCTCCGCCAGTCTCGCGCAGATCGGCGAATTCTCCTTCATACTCGCGGCGCTCGCGATGACGCTCGGACTGCTGCCGGCCGAAGGGCAGGGGCTGATCGTCGCCGGCGCCCTGCTCTCCATCAGCCTCAATCCGCTGGCATTCGTCGCGCGCGACCGGCTGAGCGCGTGGATCGTGACACGCCCGCGACTTCTTAGCGCGCTCGAGCGGCCCGCGTCTCCGGACCAGGAAGTGCCGGCGGGCGCGGAGAGCGAGCCGCTTCGCGATCACGCGATCATCGTCGGATACGGCCGGGTCGGGAGCGCGATCGGCGAGACGCTGACCCGGCACGGGATTCACTTCGTCGCGGTGGAGGAGGATCGCGCGACGGTGAACGCGTTGCGGGCACGGGGTGTCGCCGCATTCTCGGGCGACGCCAGCCGTCCCGAGGTGCTCGACAGGGTGAACGTGAAGGATGCCCGCCTCGTCGTCGTGACGGCGCCGGATCCGTTCAAGGCCCGCGCCGTGATAAATGTCGCGCGCCGCGCGAATCCCGGAATCGATACCGTGGTGCGAACCCACAGCGATGAGGAGAGGGGGTACCTCGAGCGCCTGGGCGTCGGTGACGTGGTGATGGGCGAGCGCGAGGTGGGCCGGGCGATGGCCCGCTACGCCCTGCGCCGGTTCGGCGTCACCGATACGCGCGCGAGCTAGGGTGGGCCGGTAATCGGGCTCCCGTCAGGATCAGGGCCGGCGGTTTCAGCAGACCCGTGTCGCTTGTGAAAAAGTTCACAAGCCCCTAAATTCCCTGGTGAATGGACGACGACGACCGGCAGCGCAAGACGTTCTCCGCGGGAGGCCTCTCCGGCGCCGATTTCGCCGGGGTCGGGATTCAGTTCGCCGTCGCGATCATCGCCTTTCTCTACGCGGGGCAGTGGCTCGACCGGCGGATCGGGACCAGCGGAGTGTTCACGATAATCGGAGTCTTCGTCGGCGCGTCGGCGGCATTCTACAACATGTACCGAAGGATCTCGGCGGCTCAGAAGAAGGACGACGAGGCGAGGAAGCGATGACGGCGGTTGGATCGCTCGGCGTGTTCGCGGCGATATCCGCGGCGATCATCATCGGCGCGACACTGGTTTTACGAATGTTTTTCACCGGCGAATCGCAGCAGCAGGTGATGCTCCTGAGCGCTGGACTGGCTTTCGCAGTACAGGTCGGCGCCTACGCCATGCTGATGCCGGCCAGGAAAAATCAGGGTGCACCCGGCGAGCTGATCATCCGCTGGGGGATGGGAGCGGTGATCCGGCTGCTGGTGCTGATGATGTTCGCGGGTCTGGCGACGGCGATGCACCTGCCGCTTGACGCCGCGCTGGTTAGTCTGGCGACGTACTTCTTTCTGACGATGATGGCCGAACCCCTGCTGCTGAATCATGTCCGTTGACGGCAAAGACTTCATCACTCCGCACATCACGGACTCCCACCACCTGGAGTACCCGTGCCTCGACACTGGCTGGGTGTGCTCCTACGAGCTTCCGCACTGGGATCCGATCCACATCGGCAGCTTCGCGATCGACATCTCGCCGACCAAGCACGTGGTGATGCTCTGGATCGCCGCGCTTCTCTGCATGGCGACCATGCTGCTGGCGCTCCGCGGGCACAAGCAGAAGACCGAGGGTGGGCGGGCGCCGAAAGGCGTCGCCAACGGACTCGAGGCCCTCGTCCTATATCTGCGGAATGAGGTAGTGCTACCCAACGTCGGACACCACGGCAGCGGCTACGTGCCGTTCCTCCTCACGCTCTTCTTCTTCATCCTGTTCGCCAATCTGCTCGGCCTCATCCCCTATGGATCGACGGCGACGGGCAACATTTCCGTCACCGCCACTCTGGCGATCATCACCTTCGTCATGATCGAGATCGCCGGCATGAAGGCGCTCGGCAGGAAGTACATCAATACGATTGTGTTCTGGCCGCACGACATGTCGCTCGGCATGAAGCTGTTCATCTCGCCGATTCTCACGCCGATCGAGCTGATCGGAAAGTTCACCAAGCCGTTCGCGCTGGCGATCCGTCTCTTCGCCAACATGACGGCGGGCCACGTGGTGCTGCTGGCACTGATAAGTCTCATCTTCACGTTCGGGAGCTATTGGCTGGCGCCGGCGCCGCTCGCGATGGCGCTCGGCATCATGGTTCTCGAGCTGTTCGTCGCATTTCTGCAGGCGTTCATCTTCACGCTTCTGGCCTCGGTCTTCATTGGCCTCATCCGGGAAGGTGCGCACTGACGCGGAGCGTGCTCAACTTCGCGTAGGTATCCGGCCGAGCGGCCGGAGAAGCCCGTTGGGATTTCGGTCCCGCTGACGGGCGGCGACCTGACGGTCGCGGGCATGACATATCACGAAGCACGAATGGGGATAACAAAGCATGTCGATCTTTCCACTGTTGCAGGCAGCCGCTGAAGCGGCCGGCGCGTATGGTGCGGGCTACACGGGCGCGTGGGCGATGCTCGGCGCCGGAATCGGCGCCGGTCTCGCCGTCATCGGCGCGGGTATCGGTATCGGACGACTCGCCGGACAGGCGATGGACGGAATGGCCCGGCAGCCTGAGATGGCAGGGCGCATACAGACCGGAGCCATCATTTTTGCCGCGCTCATCGAAGGAGCGGCGCTGTTCGCGATCGTCATCTCGTTTTTGATTCAGGGAAAGTTCTAAAGGCCGGGAAAGCTCTTTCGCGGCTCGGATCTGAATCGCGTTTAGCGTTTACCGTCGTCGCGTTTACCGTTGTCGCGTTACTGCGCGCGCCGGAATGACGCCGCAGTTGCTAACGCAAAACGGAAAACGCAAGAACGGAAAACGCCATACGCGGCCGTAACCAGGTAGTAGCCGGACTCAACGTTTTTTCGACCAATCCAATGAACCTCCTCACACTCCCCCTCCTCCAGCACCCGGTCTCCGCGGAAGTAACCCCGGAAAAGGTGAACCTGCTTTCCCCCAACGGCGGTCTGATGTTCTGGACCCTCGTCATATTCCTGATCCTCTTCGGGATTCTGGCGAAGCTGGTGTTCCCGAAGATCCTCGCTGCCGTCGAGGCGCGTGAGAAAGCGCTCGAGGATGCGATCGAGGGCGCCAAGCGCGATCGTGAGGAGGCCGCGGCGCTTCTGGCCGAGCACCGCCAGCAGATCGAGGCTGCCCGCAGCGAGGCGCAGAAGCTCATCGTAGAAGGACGGCAGACGGGCGAGAAGCTCCGCGCCGACATGATCGAGGAGACCCACCAGCAGCAGCAGGCGATGCTCGAGCGGGCGCGCCGCGAGATAGAGATGGAGAAGGAGCGCGCCATCGCCGAGATGCGCCGCGAGGCGGTCGAGCTGGCAATCGCCGGCGCCAGCAAGGTGATCGAGAAGAACATGGACGATCAGGCGAACCGCAAGATCGTCGAGACGTTCCTCGCCTCGATTCCCGTCGCCGAGACGAAGCGCGGATGAACGACGCGACAATCGGCCGCAACTACGCCGAGACCCTGATCGTCCTCGCCGAGCGCAACGGTGGCTCGGCGGCGAAGGAGGCATGGGGCACCCTGATCGAGAGTCTTGGCGCCGCCATGCGCGAGGACCGCAGACTGCACACGTTCCTCGAGTCGCCCAAAATTTCCGCGGCGCAGAAGATACAGGTGCTGCAAAAGGCGCTCGGCAAGAGAGTGCCCGCGCCGTTCCTTCGCTTCCTGGCGACGGTCGTCGCCAAGCGGCGGCAGATGCTGATCCCGGCGATCGCCATTGAGTACCGCGCTCTGATCGATGCGTCGGAGGACAGGGTGCACGTCAACGTCACCGTCGCGCGCGAGCCCGCGGACAGCGAGCGCGAGGCTCTCACCAGGCAGCTGTCACGGCTTTTCGGGAAGCGGGTGGTGCCGCATGTCACGCTCAACCCCGCGATCCTGGGCGGGGTCATCGTGAAGGTGGGCGACACGGTCATGGATGGTTCCGTCCGCCGCCGGCTCGCTACGCTCCGCAGCCGGATGATCGCCTCAGCCGCCCGCTGAGCGGCTGAACGCGGGGCTGGGCCCCCGGGCTCAGCATAGCTCAGGAGTTAGGCGTAGTTATTGATAGGCCGCACTGTCGGTGCGGCCTTCAATTTTTTCGGCTTACTCCTGTGCTTCATATATGAAAGTGAAACTCCATAGATGGCGCCCATCGGCGGCCGCGGTAATCGCCGCAGGCCTGTTTCTCACCTCGGCCCCACAGCTCGACGCCCAGGTCCAGCCCAGTCAGCAGCCCGGGCTCCAGCCCGGTCTAACGCGCGGGGTGGATAGCGCGCGCAAGCTCTCGCTCGATGAGGCCATTCGCCTCGCTCAGCGCAACTCTCCGCGGGCCATCCAGGCGGAAGGCAACGAGAGAACGAGCAGAGCGGCGAGAGTGTCGGCGATCGGCAACATTTTTCCTAGCGCTTCGCTCAGCGCGGGCCGCACGATTCAGCTCGGCGGCGGCACCACCCGCGTCAACCAGAACGGCGAGCAGGTCGAGGTCGCGTCGCGTCCGACCAACAGCACCGGCCTCAACATGAACATGACGCTGTTCGACGGCGGACAGCGGCTCTACGACCTCCGCACCTCGAAGTCGGCGATCGAAGCGGCCGAAGCGAATCGCGTCGCCGTGAGGTACGACGTCGCGCTCCAGGTGAAGCGGCAGTACTACGCCGTGCTCGCCGCGCTCGAGAGCCAGGACGCCGCCAGAGTGCAAATGGATCAGGCGGAGCAGCAGTTCCGGTCCTCGATCGCGAAGGTGAGAGCCGGTGTCGCGACGAGGTCCGACTCGCTCCGCGGCGTCATCCAGGTCGGTAACGCGCAGCTCGCGCTGATCACCGCGCAGAGCAATCTCGCCGCGGCGAACGCGGCGCTGACGAGACTGGTCGGATCCGACCTTCCTGTAACGGCCGATCCGGCATCGCTCCAGGAAAACATGATGGCGCTCCCCGACAGCGCGCAGCTCGCCGCGCTCGCGCGGGATGGTCCGGCGATCGAGGAGGCGAGAGCGAACCTCGACGCCGCCGAAGAGTCGCGGAAGGCGTCCAGAGCGACGTACCTCCCGTCGCTCAGCGCCAGCTATTCGCGCAGCGGAAGCGGCATAGATCCGCGCTTCGGTTTCGGCGACGACCCGTTCTCATACAACGGGCGGCTGTCCTTCTCGCTCTCGTAT